>Ga0070672_100000056_pt1 | contig 50628 bp, 41 predicted proteins | sample KBSM13metaG_FD_66151 | JGI IMG/M metagenome (GOLD analysis project Ga0070672, IMG submission 66151) | Miscanthus rhizosphere microbial communities from Kellogg Biological Station, Michigan, USA - KBS M1-3 metaG | ecosystem: Host-associated > Plants > Roots > Rhizosphere > Soil ... | reverse complement strand
CCGCCCGCGGTGCAGCAATGGTTCGCGCCGCCCCCCGCTTCCTGCGGCTGATAGACGCTGCCGAACGTCGTGCTGATCGGCGACTGATAGAAGCCGCCGACGCCGATGTGCGAACCGGAGCTGTAGTTGCCCGGCGCAGTGGCGCCCGGATACGTGAGGCCCGCGGGATATCCGCGTCCGCTCACGTCGATCGAGCCGGTGCAGGAGACGAAGAGCGCGGTGGTCGTGTTGAGGGCGAGCTTCTGCGTCGTCACCGCGTCGGTCGCCGGATGGGTGACCGCCGCGCCGTCGAGCACGATCAGCGTGTCGAACGTGTGATTGCCGATGATCGTGGTCGTTCCGCCCTGCACGATGACGACCTTGTTGTCGTACGAAGAGTCGCTGGCGGAGATCGTCGTGTTGGCGGTGATCTTCGTACCGGTGACGATGGAGAACGACGAGGAGACGTCGGACGACAGTCCGGCCGTGTTGGTGGCGATCCCCTTGACCGTGAACACCGTTCCCGGCGTGGCGTCGGACGGAATGGCGAATGACGCCTCGTAGTAATTGGCCAGGCCGCTGACCGGCGCGGCGGTGATCGGCGTCGCCGATCCGTTGATGAAGAACTCGACCTTCTGCACGCCGTTGGACTGATTGCCGACGTTGTTGCCGATGGCGTACATCCGCAGCTTCGCGCTGTACGCGGCCGGGAAGAGCGCGCCCGGCGAGGGGCAGGACCACGAGACGACCGGCGCGTTCGGATCGAACAGCGGCTTGATCAGAATGGCGATCGGATCGGAGGCCTTCGTGTTGCCTTCGTAGTCCTTGACCGTGACGACGATCTGCTTCGTCACGTTTTCACTTCCGTCGACGCTCGGCACCGGGATGTCGGCGCTGAACGCACCGTTCGCGCCGGCGGTGAGCGGGATCTGCGTCCCTCCGTCGATCTGCACGTACGCCGTCTTGATGCCGACCTCGAGATCGGTGGCGGCGGCGCGGATCGGAATCGTGGCCCCGGTCCCTTCCTGATAGAGCGCGTTCGCCACCGGCGAGGTGACGGTGAGCGACGGCGGGTTCGTGTCCTTCAGGATCGTGACCGGCACGGTCTGCGTGGTTGCGGTGTGGCCTGGGAAGTTGTCCTCGGCGCCGGCCACGAGCGTCATCGGCGCGTCGCCGGGCGTGTCGATCGGCACGGTGACGGTGAAGACCTGATCGGTGACCACCGGCGTGTTCGGGGTCTTCGTCTGCACCGTTGGAATGCCGTTGTTGATCGTGCTGGTGAGCGTCAGCTTCGTGACCGAGAGCTCGTCGCTCGCCGACACGGTCGCCGTCACGCTCTTGCCCGGGTAGAGCGAGAGCGGCGTGACGAGGAACTTGCTGATGACGGGGGGCTGATTGACGGCGATGGTGTACGGAACGGCGCTGCTCGAAACGCTGCGGCCCGAACGATCGGTCGCGGTGACGGTGAGCGTCGCCGCGCCCGCGGGCGTGGCGGCCGGGATGGCCAGCGAGACGTTGCTCGCCGCCGACGTGGCGGGATAGCTGAAGTAATTGTCGATGCGGTTCGGAGTGACCGGCGTCCAGGCCAGGGTCACGAATCCGATGCCGGAGATCGACGCCGCGCTGTAGCTCGGCGCGATGGTCGCGCCCTGCACGAGCGTGCTTCCGGAAGCGGGAAACGGCGTGACCGAAATCTCCGGCTGATCGCCCGGCAGCAGGAGGAGGGCCGTCGGATCGATGGTCGCCGCGTTGCGGTCGTTCGTGGTCGTACCGATCTGCAGCGTGTCGTCGGCGCGCAGCAGTGCGCGCGCGCCGAGCTCGAGACGATCGACCTGCGTCGCGCCGAGCGGAGTGGGACGGGTGAGGTGCAGCGAGGCCGGATAGCGCTCGTCATACGAGCTGACATAGAGCTCGCCGAACGACTGGCCGGGACGCTTCGTGAAGATCGTGCCCGCGCCGCCGTCGACGTGGCTCGCCGTCTCCGTGCCGGTGTTGTTCCGGCCGCCGCGGGCCTGGATCTGCAGACCCATGGTGTCGACGCTGAAGCGATCGGCGGCATTGATGGCGATGCGTCCGCCGCCCGCGCCGCGCGAGGTCTGATCGTTGGCGTCGTCGTCGCCGCCGTTCGCCGTGATGCGCGCCAGCGGTCCGGCGATGAACTGCCTGGTGGTGAGGTTGACGCTGCCGCCCGATCCCGCTTCCGCCACGCCCAGTCCCGTGCCGCCGTCGGCGCGCACGGCACCGGCGATGACGAAGATGCCGGGATCCGCGGCCTGCGCTCCGCTGGTGATGCGGACCGCACCGCCGCCCGCGCCGCCGGTCTGGCAGCAGCTGCCCGCGCCGGCGCCGCCGGAGCCGAGGTCGAAGGGATTGCCGGGCGAGCCGTAGGCGGCGTTGGTCCTGCCGCCATTGCGCTCGCCGCCCAGTCCCGCGTACGACGCGGAGGCGCCGGGCGTCGCGCCGTTGGCGGCGCTGTTGCCGGCGGTCATGCCGGCCGCGTTGTTGTTCTTCGTGTTGCTGCCGTCGGAGTTGACGCCCCAGCCGCCGAGGTAGCCGCGGGCGGAGACGTCGATGGAGGACGCGCAGTCGACGTAGAGGTGATCGGAGATGGTGAGGTCGAGCTTCTGTTCGACGCTGGTCGTGGTCGACAGCGTCTCGACGCGCGCGCCGTTGAGGACGATGAGATTCTTCAGCGCCAGCGGCACGTGCGGAACCAGCTTCGCCACCGAGCCGCGGACGAGAATGCTCTTCCCCTGATAGGTCGCGACGTCGGACGAAGTCACGGCCTGCGTGCGGTCGTCGATGCTGATGTCGACCGTCACGAGCTCGATCGGAATCGTCAGCTGCACGTCGTGCTCGCTGTTCGCGTCGCTGATGATCGCGGTGAGCGAATACGCGCTGCCGGCTGCCGGCGTGGCCAGCGTGACGGCCGCCTGATACGTGTCCGTGACGCCGACGCGCGAGGCGACGACCGGATTGGCGACGCCGGGGATGACGAACTTCACCGCGGTGACCGCGATGTCATCGGTGGCCCGGACCTGCAGCGTGACCGGGAGGCTGCTGTCCGCCGGGAACGCCGCCTTGTCGACTGGGCAGAGCCAGGCGCCCTTCGGCACGGTCGGATCGTTGACGCCGATGTAGACGATCTCGACGGAGGTGGAGACGGTGTTGCCGTGGTAGTCGGTCGCCGTGATGGTGATCGGAATCCGCGTGTCGACGTTCTTCGCCGGCACGGTGATCTGGCCGGAGGAGAAGCTCCAGGTGTGCGGCTGCACGCCGGGGACGACGAGCGTGGTGTTGGTCGCCGGAACCGTGATCACCTGTCCGTCGAAGGCGAAGGTGACCTGCCTGACGCCCCCTTCGTTGTCGCCGGCGAGGGCGACGATGCTGTACTTGCTGCCGATGCCGTAACGCGTCTCGGCCGCGGGTGAAACGCTGATGATGGCGGGATTGACGGCGTCGGCGAGGACATTGAGCGTGGCGCTCGCCGTTCCCTTCTGGCCGCGCACGTCCGTCACGGCGGCATTGAACGTGACCGTCGTTCCTTCCTTCAGGGTGGCGGGGAGATCGAAGTCGAAGCTCACGGCCGACCACGCGGTGTCGACGCTGAGCCGCGTCGCCTGCTTCACCAGCGACTTGCTCCACGCGCTGCCGTCGCTCTGCGTGCCGGTCGCGTCGATCTGCACGGTGGCGAACGTCCCCTCGTCGTTGAAGGCGACGGAGGCATTGACGCGATTGCTGGCGTACGCCGCGGAAGGAGTCAGCGTGACCGCCACGTTCTGCGGCGGTTTGTTCGGCTGCACCTGCCACGTCATCGTCGCCGGATCACTGACGTTCATCGACTGATCGGTGGCAATCGCCCTCAACGTCAGCGTCGATCCACCCTCCGGCACATCAGGCCCGACGAACGTGTACGAGAAGGGCGAGGTGGTCGTGGTGTAGAGGAAGGTCTGCGCCGTTCCGTCCATCCGGAAGTAGTCGACGCGCGCGACGTCGGTGGCGGGGCTGTTGTCGGGATTGGTCAGGTTGACCTTCAGCACGTACTGCACGCCGGAGATCATCGGGAAGGTGTCGGGCACCGGCGAGATGAGGCTCACCACCGGTTTGTTCAGGTCGAAGGAGAAGAAGTGGAACGTCTGCTCGGGCGCCGGGTTCCCCTGCAGGTCGCGGACGCCGGAGAAGACGACGCGGTAGAACGACTGCTGTTCGATCGGGTCGTCGGGTGCGAAGTTGAGCGTCAGGCCGGTGGTCGGATCGACGTACGCCCGCCCCGGCTTCTGCGCGATGATCGTGCCGCTCGGACCGGCAGCGGAGATCTTGTAGAGGCGGAACTGTCCGTTCCCGCCCGCCTGCCATGACGTGGCGTCGATCGGCTCGTTGAAGGTGAAGCCGAAGGTGGTCGCCGCCTGCAGCGGCGTGTTGACCGCCGGCGTGACCTTGATGACGTGCGGCTCCGCGTAATCGGAGGTGATGAAGCTGCCGCCGCGCGTGGCCGGCATCTTGTTGCCGGTGAGATCGCGGACCTCGCCCGACACGATGATGCGATAGAGCGTGTTGCTCTTCAGCGGGAACTTCTCCCCCGCCGCGGCGGGAGGAGGCGTCATGGTGATGGTGTACGTGCCGTCGGTGTTGTTGACCGCGCTGAACGAGCAGTTGAGCGCCGAGGAGCTGTCCGCGGGCACGAGCTGGAAGTACGAGTTGTTGATGTAGTTGCTCGCCACCTGCTCGCTGAAGACGAAGCGCAGCGTGGCGTCGGGCGACACGTTCTGCGAGCCGTCGGTGGGGAAGAAGCTGACGAGCTGCGGCGGCGTGGCGTCGAGCCTCACGTTCGGCAGCGTGACGAGCCGCGAGGCGTCGTTGAGGGTGACGAAATACGACTGCCGCGCGCCGACCGTGACGTCGTCCGGCCCCATGTAGACGAGGCTGACGCTCGTGCCGGTGGGGATGCCCTGGAAGGTGTAGCGGCCGTTGGAATCGGTGAGCACTTCGAGCACACGGCCGAAGCTGGCGATGACGCGCGTGCCGACGGCCGGCCCGCCCGTCTCCGCCTCGACGTAGCCGGTCACGCCGGCGTACGCGCCGAGCGTGAGCGAGACCACGGCCGGCGTCGATTGACTGGAAAGCGTCGCGGTGCCCGATCCGGAGAACGCGCCGTCGACGGTCACGGCCTGCACGTAAACGGTGCCCAGGCCGATGCCGCTGGCCACGGCGACGCCGCTCGCGTCGGTGTACACGGTGACGGAGCGTCCGCCGCCCGACACGGTGACGCGCGCATTCACCGCCGGCGACGACGCCTGCATCACGTGCACTTCGACGTTGCCGTACGCCGGGAAGACGAGCTTGAGAGGATTGGCGGAGTTGCCGGTGGGGAACGAGCCGTTGTAGCGGATCTCGCGTCCCTGGCCGCCGATCTCTTTCACGTAGATCGCGTACGGCCAGTTGCGGAACAGCCCCGGCATCTGGAAGTTGTTCCCCTGCAGGCTGCGCATGTATTCGTTGTCGCGCTGCGTGACGTCGATGTTGACGATCGAGGCGAGGACGTTGGAGTTGCCGCCGTTGTCGGCCGGCAGATAGACGCCGGCGTAGAGCGTCTCGGTCGGCTCGAGCTCGAGCGAGACGTACGGCTCGGGATCGGCCTGCGAGAGGTTGCGCGACGCATGCGCGCGGCGATTGGTCAGCGTGTCTTTGGCATCGAGCGAGAAGGTTCCTTCGCGGACTCCTTCGAAGAGGAAGGCGCCGCTGACTTCCGTGCTGGTGCGCGTGGCGTAGTTGAACGCGGTGAGCGTGACCGGCGCTCCCGGCACACCCGCTCCTGCGGCCTCGGGGTCGCTGAGCTTGCCCGTGACCTTGCCGCTGAAAACGAGATCGATGCGCACCGGCGTGTCGGCATTCGCGGAGATGTTGAAGGAGGCGGTGGTGCTTCCGGAACGTCCGAGCGCCTTCGAGTACGCGGCCGCGGAGTAGCTGCCGACCGGGAGCTGATCGAAGTGCGCGAGTCCGTTGCCGTCGGTGGTGGCGAAGTCGAACACCGAGCCGCCGCGATAGATCGTGACCTCGGCGTTGTAGACCGAGGCGCCGAGGTTGTTCGGATCGGTGACGTGAACGGTGACGGAGCCGAAGCCGGTCGTGCCGATCCCGACATACGCCGTCAGCCGCTCCCCTTCCTGGCTCAGCGTGCCGGTCCACGATCCGCGGTTCTCCTGGTTGTTCGGATCGGATGCCGTGACGCGCAGCGGTCCGGTGAAGAGGTTGTTGATGGAGAAGCGCCCCTGCGCATCGGCGGTCAGCGGATCGGAGGTCGTGCCGAAGGTGCGCGACGGGAAGTCGAACTCGCGCAGCTGGAACTTCGCCAGCGGAACCGGCGCGTTGTCGGAGAGGTCGTTCGGCGTGTCGTCGATGATGTTGTTCGCCGGGTTGTTCGGATCGAATTTCTTGAAGCCGGCGTAGACGATCTTTCCGTCGACGCTGCCCTGCGTGCGCAGGACGACCGAGACGTTGTTCACCGGACCGCCGAGGGCCGGCGTCGAGCCCGAGCCGTAACCGGTGCGGTAGACGCCGTCCTGCGTGATCTCCGCGACGACGCGGAAGCCGGTGCTGGCCGGCTCGTTGAAGAAGACGAAGCTTCCGTCGGGAAGCGTGGCGTACGTGCCCTGATTCTGCCGGCCGTCCTCGATGTGCACGATCGCGCCGGCGACGGGAGTGCGGCCGTCGATGGCGTAGACGTAGCCGCGCACGGTGGAGAGCTTGTTCAGCTGCAGCGTGATCGACTGCACGTCGCCGTCGAATCCGAGCTTGCCGCTCGCGCCGGCGTAGCCGTAGACCGGATGCTGGCTGGCGACGGAGTAGCTGACCGATGCGGCGGGGACTTTGTCGAAGACCGCGTAGTCGGCGACGCCGTTCTTCGCCGTGCTGGCCACGACCTCCTTCGAGCCCATCTGCTGCTCTTCTTCATCCCAGGCGGGATAGGAGATCTTCACGTCGCCGATGACGTCGATGTCGGCGACGAGCTTCACGCGCACGGTCCCCTGGCCGCCGAGGCGCAGGTTGAGCGACGCGACGTGCCCGTTGAACTCCACCCGCGCGTTGCCCTGCGCGAACTGGCTGCCGTAGGTGCCGCCGGTGGAGATGGCCCAGACGTTGGTCGTGGTCCCGACCGGCACGTGCGTCATCTGATAGACGCCCGCGCCCGATTCCTCGAGCACCGTCGGCGGATAGCCCGGCTCGATGACCCGCAGTCCGCTGACCGGGAAGCCGGCCGCGTTGTAGACGCGGACGCGGATCGTCCCCTCGCCATATCCGCTGGCGGTGGAGATGAAGATCGGAACGTTGTTGACCTTCGTCGGATCGAGCAACGGCAGGACGGTCGACGCGGAGCGCGTGGACAACGGGTCGTATGCGCTGATGGTGTGGCCGGCGAACGACGTCGGCACCGGTTGATAGACGAAGTGACCGTTGGCGTCGGCGGTGACGGCCTGGCCCTTGTCGATCTTCACCAGCGCGCCGGCGACTTTCTCGTACCGGCTCGCGTCGCCCGGATAGAGCGGGTTCTCGCGGACGACGTCTCCTTCGACCGCCGCGAGCGGCACGCTCGGCGCGACGTTGAGGGTCATCGTCACGTTGCGCGTTTCGTCCGTGCCGAGATCGAAGTCGAGCGCCACGCTCTCCCGCGAGACCGACCATTCGGAGGCCAGCACGGTGACGAATCCGGACGGTACTTTCGTGAATTCGAATTTGCCGGCGGAGTCGGTGAAGCCGTCGATGAGGCCGTAGCCCTGGCTGTACACGCCGACGTGTGCACCGGGCACCGGCGCGTTCGTGTCGGAGCGGAGCACGATGCCGCGCACCGTGGCCACGCCGGGGAACGGACGGCGATAGATCGACAGGTCCTTCACCAGCACCTGTCCCGGCGTCTTGATCTCCGACGCGCCGAAGGTGACGTTGCCGTCGTCGTCGGTGGCGCTGAAGGTCAGTGGGCCGACCGGCAGGTCTTCGATCTTGTAGAAGCCGGTGGCGTCGGTGGTGCCGGTCCGGAACTGATCGAACATCGTGCTGCCGATGACGACGTGCGCGTTGACCACGACCTGGCCGTTGTCGTAGCGCACGTATCCCTGCGCGCTGCCGCGGCCGAGGAAGACGAGGTTGACGAAATGAACGCGGCCCGGCAGGCGGACGGCGCCCTCCACTTTCGTCTCTTTCCCTTCCGTCGTGATGGCGCGGAGGATGTACGTCCCCTGGATGCCGAGGTCGATGTCGCGCGGGACGAACTCGAAGAGGAAGCTGCCGTCGGCCGCCGAAAGGTCGTATTGCGCCGCCCCTTCCGGCTGCAGCACGACCTCGGCGTTCGCGATCGGCGTGTTGTCGCCCTTCAGGACGTGACCGAAGATGATGCCGCCCGGACGATCGTTATCGATGACCGGCGTCACGGGCTGGGAGAAGTTGACGGCTGTGCCGTTGAGCGGATCGAGGACCGGGTCGACGGTCATCGAGTACGACGCGTTCTGCGAGAGCGCGTGATCGAACGTGACGTTGACCACCCGTTCGTCGCCCTGCAGCGCCGCGGCCGACATCGGACGGTTGCCGGTGTAATTCACGCCATCCTTGTTCAGAAGGATCTGCGCGTGGAACTTCGTCAGCCAGTCGCCGCCCTCGGCGATCGAGACGGGACGGCTGAAGAGCACCGAGACCTTGTGCCCCTGATCGTCGAGATGCATGTCCTGCCGCGCGCCGATGAGCCGGATCGGCTCGGGCTGCACGGTGACGACGCTCGCCACCGCGGCGATGCCGCCGAGGTCATCGAGCACGTTCAACTGCTGATTGCCGCGGTCGATGGTCAGCGTGAGCTTCTTCCCCGCGGTGCCGTTGATGGCGACATGCGCGCGCAGCAGCGAGCCGTCGGTCGTGTTCGGATAGATGACGTCGAGCGAGAGCGAGCCGGTGGCCGATGGCGTGATGTCCAGCTCGAGCGTCGAGTTCCAGCGTCCGACCATCGCGATCTGGCCGTCCTTGAATCGCGAGAGATCGCCGTACGGCACATTCCGCACCCATCCCGCGGCCGCCTCGTTCGGGACGCTCATCATCGCGCCCGACGGCAATGTCTTCACCGACAGCTCGGCCGGACCCTGCACGAGCGCGAGCGTGTAGCCCGCGCGATGCGCCGTCGTCGACGCGAATCGCGTCACGAACGCATTGATGTCGTCCGCCCCCTTCTCCAGCTCGCGCACGACCGAGGCACCCGCGGCGCGTCCGCTCTTTTCCGCTCTCCGCAGGTCGTCCCATTCGCGCAGCTCGACGGCGTTGCCGAGGAGGTCGAGCGACATGTGGGCCATGGAGTCGCGCGGCTCTTCGCCGAGGTAGATGCGCTGGCCGGCGCGGGCGATGTCGACCGCGCGCGCGAAGACGTCGGTCTTGATCACGCGGGGATGCGAGGCCAGCGCCTGCGTCAGCGGCGCGGTGGCCAGGCTGTAGCCGAGTCCGAGAAGCTGGAGGTTCGGTGAGATCAGATCCTGACTGACGTACCTCGCGTAGTACGGCATCAGCAGCGTCACCGGGGAAAGCGGTATGCCGCTCTCGCTGACGCCCATGAACAGCTGCACCGCGGCCGTGATGTTGTCGTCGCTGATGCTGCCGGCGCTGGCGAACACATGTCCGGTGATGCCGGGCCGCAGCTTGTACTCGACCATCCGCATCTCGCCGGGCGGGATGGTCAGGTCGACGAACTCCGGTGTCTCATCGAGGCGGCAGACGTTGGCCGTGGGGTTCACCGAGCAGGCCTGCATCAGGTTCGTGACATGAATCGTCTGCGGCACCGCGCTCATGTTGGTGATGAACGAGTAGGTCGAGTAGTCGACCCCTTTGCGCACGGTGTCGGGATGCGAGAAGTTGATGTTGAAGCGCGGGTCGTGCACGACGATCGTCGACCGCACGTTGCCCTTGAGCGGGAAGTCGGCCTGCCCGGGCGATTTGTACGTGGCGTGAACTTCCACTTCCAGCGTGTGCGTGCCGGGCTTCAGTCCTTCCAGCGTCCACTCCGCGCTTCCCTTCGCCTGCGCCACGAGGAAGGTGACGCCGGTGGTCGGATCGACGATGGGGACCGGCTGGTTGAACGCGACCGGCGGCAGCGACTTCACGGTGCGCAGCTCGGCCGGCGTCTTGATGATCGCGTTGACGCTGTCGAGCGTGACGCTCGAGCCGTCGGGCGCGCCGTTCGTCACCATCAGCGTGACGGCGAAGAACTGGTGCAGCACCGCGAGGTTGTTCGGGATGACCAGCGCCGCCGGGATGGAGGGACGGCCGCCGCCCCCTTTCTCCTTCTCTTCCTCGGCGGGGAAATCGGCGCCCGGACCGAGCTCGAATCCCGCGATGCCGGGCGGCGTCCAGCGCGGCGGCGTAACGTTCTTGATCGGGGGAAGGGTGTACTCGGCCTCTTTCGTCACCGGCCGCACTTCGTGAGTGCGCTTGTCGATGACGACCGGAAACGGGATCTCGATGACCTTGCCGTCGACGAAGAAGGAGAAGGTGTATTCGAAGACTTCGAAGTTGCGCTCGTCGATGGTGATGCCGCGCGCGCGCAGCTCCTCGGGGGTGAGCTGGCGGACCTTGACCGAGGTCTGCAGAAGGTTCGAGACGGTGATGGTGGCGACGGACGGAGTGGCCGGCTGGAGGAACTCGCTCCCCTTCATCAGCCGGATGTTCTGCAGGAAGTAGACGCCCTCGCGCGGCAGGCCCGGGATCTGGAACTTGTGGCCGGGAGCGGTCTCGATACGGATCGGCGTGTCGATGCCCGGGCCGCTCAACTCGCCGACGGCGAGTAGTCCCTCGATGTTCGGCGCGTCGTCATTCTGCTTGCCGCCGAATTCGGTCTGCACCGTTGCCGGGATGTCGATGCCGGTCGACGCCGAGACGGTGATGACGCGCAGGCCGACTCCCTGGATCTGAAGATCGGCGGAGATGATGCCGTCGGCATGCGCGGAAAGGCTGCCTGCGATGCAGAGAAAGAAAAGAAAGGCGATGCGTCGCGGAAACTGCATGCAGAAACCTCTTCGGCTGTCGGCGATCGGCTCTGGGAGCCGGCCGCTCATTCGTTCTTCTTGAGTCCGTCCAGCGGCAGGCGATCAATGGCGTCGATCATCCGCGTGGTCTTGATCAGGCGCGATTCGACGAGCTTCGCTCCCGCCGGAATGGCCACCAGATCGGCGGGCGGAATCTCGTTGCCGACACGGACGACGACGTCGCGATACTCCGCCTGCTGACCTTCGACCTCGAAGCGGAAGACCTGCTCCACCGGAAGTCCGTAGCGCTCCACGGGCTTCGCGCCGCCGGTCGATTGCGAGGCAATCGCGGGCCCCCGTCCCTTCGCCGCGGACGCGACCGCGGCGTCTTCTTCCTTCGGATTCGCCGGGAACGCGGATCCGGTGATGACGTCGAGCGCATCCTTCGACAGCGCGACGCTGCCGTCGATTCCGATGCGCACGTGGCGCCGGACCGCGGCGTCCTCGCGATCGGCCTCGAAAATCTCGGTGCTGCGCGCCGAGAGCGCGCCGGTGCGTCCGACCTTGCGCAGCTCCCAGGGCTGTTTGCTCTGCTGCGTCGTCGCCGGCAGCGACGCCGCATTCAGCGCCTTCGCGATCTGATCGAAGCGCGAGATGCTGAACGTCCCGCTCTCGCGATCGATCTCCGTGACCTCGCTCTTGTCGTAATCGGCGATCGTGGTGATCGGTCCGCGGACCGTGATGACGCGGTTGCCGTAGCAGTACTGCTCGACCGTGGTCGTACCGCCGCCGATCGATTCATGAACGCGTCGCGTCAAATGCAGCGGCGTCGGAAAGAGGACGTCCGCCGCCAGGAGAGGCAGCGTGACGAGGGTGAGAAAAACGACGAGAAACGACAGGGAGCGACCGAGACGAGGGCTCACGCCAATCTCCTTCAAGATTGCTATAAGTCCGAGAGTTTTAATGTAAAGACGTGCAGACTTTGGGCGGTCTGGACGCGGATCCTGATGAATGTGTCCGCGCACAGTAGTCAATAAGGAACTTAAAGGCAACCCCCTTGCTGCGGGAGTGGAGCGGCTCACCCGCGCGTCATTGATACGAACACGCGGCGCGCTTCGTCGCGGGAGCGGACCGGCTCGGGGAACTGGATGCGCGCGCCCTTCATCCCCTCATTCGTGCGGACCCGCACGACGAACCCGAGGCGGTCGCAGGAGACCATCGTCGCCTCCTGCGCCTCGAGTCCGGCGAAGCGGCGGACGATGTCGCGGAGTGCATCGGCGTGATCGGCGTTCATGTGCTCGATGATCCCCGCGGCGCAATCGACCAGCGGATCGGCCTCGGCGACGCGATAGTCGTCCGCGCCCACCCACCCCATCACGCCGAAGCCGCCGACGTAGTAGACGTCGGTGACGTCGAGCCGGAAGAAAGCGAAGTCGGAGAAATCGACCCAGTACTTCGCGGTCGGATGACGCGCGAGGTAAAGGTCGCGCACCGGCTCGGTTGTCTTCGAGACGTTGCCGAGGAGCGTCGCGCGCGGCGATCCGAGCGGATCGGCTTCGGCGCCGCTCTGCATCACCAGCAGGCTGGCGCGCGGATCGGCGAGCAGGTTCTGCGTGTGGATCGCCATCCCGCTGATCAGGAAGACCGGCGCGCCGTCGGCGGCGAGCGCGTACGGCATCACCGAGGCGAACGGGAAGCCGGGATGTTTCACCGAGCTCGTGGCGAGCGTGCCGACCCTCTCGCTCACGAGCAGCGTGCGCGTCCGCTCGGCATGCGTCGGCTCGGAGCCGGGCGGGGGCGGCGGGGAGGAGGAGGCGTGCTCGGTCATGGGCGGGAGTATGAGGGACTTCCGATACGATCCAGCACAGGAGGCGGCGAGATGGTCAACGACGTGAATCGTGACATAGACGCCCCACTTGCCGATCTCAACCTCGATCTCCTTGGCCGTGACGTATATGCGCAGCGCGTCGCAGACATGATCGGCCAGTGGAAAAGCGAGCACAGTGCGGTGTTCGCGATTTACGGTGAATGGGGGAGCGGTAAGACCACATTCAAGAATTTCGTGCTCGAGAAGGTGAAACGGCTGCCGAAATCCGACCAGCCTCTCGTCGTCGAGTTCAACCCGTGGGAATGGGAAGGACCAAAGCAGGTCACGGAGGCGTTTTTCGCGCGAATTGTCGAGGAGATCGGCGAAAAGGCACCTGACGGCGAGGAAGTTTCCAGTCGGCTGAGCCGCTATGCGACGTATTTCACCCTCGGAGCGTCGATCGCTGATTCCGCCGCCACGATCCTGCCGCTACTTGTTCCCGGAGTGGGGCCGCTCGCCACTCTCGTCGGGAAATCGTTGAAGGAGGCGGGCAAGCAGACATACGCCGGGTCGGAAGCAAAGCCGAAGCAGCAGAGCCTTTCCGAACTTCGACGACACGTAATCGAATCGATCAAAGCAATGAAGAAGACGCTGATCGTAACGATCGACGACGTGGACAGATTAACGACGAATGAGACGGCAGTACTGTTCCAGATACTGAAGTCAAACGCTGATTTTCCCAATATCGTTTACTTGATTCTCTGTGATCGTGAAGTAGTCGCCCGGAATCTCGAAAAGGTCGTCGCGGAACGTGGCGACGAGTACCTCGAGAAAATCGTTCAGTTGGGATTACCTCTGCCGAAAGCCTATCCCGAGCAGCTCCGCGCAATTCTGCTGGACGGAATCACGCAGACGATTCGGAACGCTGGCGTGGAGCGATTCCTCGACCGCGATCGCATGTTCAGCCTTTATGACCACCATGCAGAGTCGTATTTCCGGACGATGCGCGACGTCAAACGTTTTCTCGCTACGCTTACGACGCTCTTGCCGGCCGTCATTCACGAAGGTGAACCGGAAGTCGACCTCGTCGACTTCATCGGAATGGAGTTTCTCCGAGCCTTCGACCCCGCGTTCTATGAGTCGATCTACTGCTATCGCTCACGAATCACGGGCCGGGAGGGATCTCCGTCGAAAGATGATGAATTCATGAAAAGCCTGGCTGGCAATCGGTTGGCCGATGATCCGGCGCTGGGCATCTTTCGGGAATTGTTTCCCCGATTTGGACCAAGACGCTCACTTCTTGGAACCCAGCGTAACGTAGGTCATCGACAAGGATTCGATCGGTTTTTCATTATTGCGGTACCACCCGATCAATACACAGGCGCCGAAGAGAACGACGTTCTGGCGCGGCGCGGCCTGGATTTCGAGTTAGAGCTGGAGACCGCGCGTTCTCGCGGCCGGTTGCAATATCTGCTTCAACTGCTCGCAGGCGCCACTCCACCTGTAGACGCGAAAGAAGCGATCAATTACCTCGCTGCGCTCGGCAATTTCGCCGATTCTATGCGCTCTGACGACGGCGCCGACGATGTCGATTCTTATCGCGCTCAGATTGCACGGCTGATCTTCGCTTGCCTCAGGCCTTTCACGGTCGATGTCCGTACGCATGTGTTGATTGCGGCATGCGAAAGGTCAAACTCAGTCTGGTTCTCCGTTTCGTTTGCCGATCATTTCGAATCAAGTGAGCCGGCGGGGATTCTCGAAGAGGGCATATCGCGATTGAAAGATATAGCGAAGACCCGCCTGAGATCTGCCGGCGAGCAGGTCGAAAGCCATCCCGCTGCAGGTGAATTGATGCTGTGGTGGTTCAGAAATGGCGGCACCGAGGAGGTGATGCGCCACACCGAACACATGCTCGAAAGCGACAAGACATTCTTCGACCTCCTGTACGCTTTCAGTCAGGTCAATCTCGCTAACATCGGGAAGTCGCGAAAGCGCCGCACCGGCTTCATCTGCTCCACTCGCGAATTGGGCCGCGTCGTACCGATCGAGAAAGTCCTGCAGCGGCTCGATGTGCTCGACGAAGACGTGCTTTCCTGGGATCAGCGAGAGCTTGCCCGGACGGTTCGCGACGATGCCCGCCGGGTCGCTGATATGGACGATGATGTGGCGAAAGAAGAAAAGAAGTCCGCGCCTGCGTCGGAGATCGGCGATGACGCAAAATGACTGAACAACAGCTTCTCGCCAATATCAAGCAGCGCCTGCCGGAGCTCGAGAAGCTCCTCGAACGCGCGCGCAGCCACTGGGAGTACGAGGACTACGTCTACCGCTACTACCATCACAGCTTCAAAGTCTTCGGCGTCCAGTCGCTGACCTCCAAAATCGTCGCCGCCTTGCGCGACCTGCTTCCCGACATCCCGCTCAACAGCGACTTCCTCGCGATCGTCGCCGAGGGAACCGGCAAGACCTTCTCGACCGAGATGAACGCGACGTGGAGCGCGACCACGCGGCCGCTCGTCGAAGCGTTCTTCCACGCGCGCTTCATGCTGGAGATGGCGATCAAGTACGGACAGGAGCTCGACACGCCGCCGCAACCGATGCCGAGCGGATGGGCTGCGCTGCTCTACCTCTTCAACCTCCGGTGAGGGACTTCCCCCTCCCTTTGCGCGACCTCAATCAAAGGGAGGTCCTTCATGAAACTCGTTCGTTTACTCGCGCTGTCGCTCTTCGTCGCCGGGGCCGCGCTCGCGGAGCAGCCGGCGATCAATCTGCCTGACCTCAATCCTTCCGAGTGGTTCGACGGGAAGATGGGCGGGACGTTCGGGGCGAAGACGGTCACGGTGTTCGCCAAGAGCAATCGCGTCGCGGTGGCGGGGTTCCGCGTCGTCTTCGTGATGCACAACGAGGCGCGGGCGTTCGTGCGCGCGACTTACCTGCCGGGCGGCGTGGAGCGCGGGTCGGCGCGGGCGAAGATGGAAGTCGATCTGCGCGGCGTCGACGACGCGACGCTGCAGGCGATCACCGATCACGCGTACAAGCTCTTCCTCGATCAGTTGAAGGCGGCGGGCCGCGAAGTCGTCGCGGTCGACCCGGCGGCGTTCGCGTCGTTCAAGACCAATCCATCGCCGCAGGAAGTGAACGTCGGCCCGCTGAAGGGACGCGCCTTCTCGCCGAGCGGCATGCCGCTCTGGTGGCAGGTCGGCGACTCGTGGGGCGACGCGGGGCTGAGCCAGAAAAACATGCGCGCGTTCAACGAGCTGTCGAAGGCCTCGGGCGCGCCGATCACCATCGCGCCGATGATCGTCATCGACTTCGCGCACATGGAGTCGAGCGGCAACAAGAGCGGTCTGATCGCGCGGCGCGCGGAAGTCGGCGCCTCGCTGGCGATGAGCATCCCGACGTTCGTCACCCGCGTCGTGCGCGCCGAGGAGACGCGCTACGGCGGCATCGTCTTCAAGGGCGACGACGGCGCGCTGACGATGATCAAGGCGCTCGACACCGACGTCGAGTTCGCCGAGATGTTCATCGTCGACACGAAGACCGGGACGGTGCTCAGCCTCACCGGCGCCGACTCGAAGAGCAAGAACCAGAAGCGCGTCGCGGAGACGACGAACGACGCCTACACCGCGGCGGCACACGCGGTGCTGGCGCAGGCGACGGGGGCATTCGCGAAACTCTTCGCCGCGAATCCGGCGCACAGCTGAGATGCGAACGCTGCTTCTGGCTCTGTTCACGCTCGCGGCCACGTCGCTTCATGCGGCGTGGCTCGAGCGTGACTGTCAGGAGAACGCCGATTGCGTTCTTCGCACGATTCGAACGACGACTGGCTCCTGCGCATCCATGAACATGAAGCAGCGGCCAAAGAGCGCGGCCATGCCAAATGCATCGAACCGATTGGGACCAAGAGGCGTGATCAGAACCTCAGCCGCAGTCAGGGCCTTCTGATGATTACGCTCGATCTCCTCCCGATTTGCGCGAACGACCTCTCGCAGCACGATGTTGACGGCGGGATGGTTATATCGGACCAGAATGTTCCCGTCGTCCATTTCAACCGGATTCATGTCGGGATGGTAGTTGAAGATGTCCGACAGGACCTTCGTGGCCGCCGCGATCGCATCGTCATCAGCAAGGTTGTCGGGCACCACGGCGCACGTTCCATGCGCGAATGTGACGAAATCCTTCTTGCCGTCGGTGTAATAGACCATGCGCTCAACGATCTGTTCGATCGGTTGCTCAATGGTGGGGCGCCAGTCCGGCCTTGGCGGAAACTGCGGCTGCCTGGGCTTTTTCTTCAGAAAGTCGAACATTCGTTTCGTCCTGATCAGCTACCGCTTCGGCTCTTCGTACAATCCGAACTCGTTGCCGACCGGATCCAAAAAAGCGGCAAAGGCCCCCATGTCCTGCCCGATCTCGGTGCGGGGCGTGATGATTGTTCCGCCGGCCTGCTCAATCTGGTCCAGCGATGTCGCGATGCTGTCGACCATGATGTAGATGCGAGTGCGCTCCTCGGGCGTGCGGTCGCTCTCCCTGACCCACGTCCCGCTCACGCCTGACGGGTCGTCGAACGCCAGGTTTCCGTCTCCGCGCTCCCGCACGTTCCAGCCGAAGATATCGGAGTAAAAGCGCGCGGAATCTTCAGCCCGGTTCGCCGGGATTTCGAGATAGCAGATTTTGCCGTGAGGCATTTGGGCACCTCCAATAGCGATCTTTAAAACTATCACGCGCTGCTTTTCCGCTACCCCAGTTTCACTTCGCAATTCCGCCCCACCATGGAAGCGGCGCCAGCTCCCCGACCTGTACGTCATCGTCTGCGTTCTTCGGACAGTAGCGATAGGCGCCCGACATCCCTCTGACCACGAAGCCATTCTGCAGCAACAGGTGCAGACGCTTCTCCGCGGTTGTCGTTTGCTGTAAGCGTGCCTCGAGCGACGACTTTTCGCGTTTGCTCGGAATCGATGACCAGGTGCTACGTCGAGTCAGCCGGCGATTTCGAGCGGCACCAGATATTTAGTCAGGTCTACTTTGGGCATACCAGTTCGTCGGCCCAGGACGAGGCGCTCACCGTCCTGTCCGATCTTGACGTGCCAGTACATGCGATCAGGCCGCTCGGTCACATTCATTCCGTCGAGCCACTCACGAAAATCGCCGAATGGAATCAACAACACTCGCTCCGGCGAACCGCAGCCAAACGCAACATAGCCCTTCTCTGCCAACTCCAACGATGCTTTCTGGTGAGGGTGAAACGCAAACCAATAGCCCGGAGTGCCGGCCGGATCGTATTGTTTCGAAACGGCGCAAACCACAGTGAGGGATCGATCTGGCGTGGCGAATGTTGCTCGCGACTCTCGAACCAAAGGTACGTGCAGTTCACCTTGAATTCGAGCGATACAGGCCTCGTGAAATGCGACCGGAACGAATTTTGGCCCGCCCTTCTGTTGGGCGTCGGCGTCCTCTTCAACCGGGACAGGCGACTCTTCAGATAGTTCGTCCTGTTTGACTTCCTCCGCTGTGGAGAACACCAGGTCGACGATGTCATCCAGCCGGGTAAACTCACGCGGAATCAGAATTGCGTGGATGCGGCGAACCGTCTCGGGGTCTTCGAGTTCTTCTTTCAACGACAGAAGGCGAAATAACGCCTCGATCGAGATGACCCGAATGTTCCATGCCTCACGGGAACCACGGATCTGCGCTTCCAGGTCTTCGGTGTCCTGCGGCCCAACTACAACGAGGATTGACGAGAGGTCGCCGACGAGACGCCCCTCTTCTATGAGTTGGCGCCGGTATCTCACCACCGTCTTCAAGTCGATGCGATACGCCAGTGTTTTCTTGACCTCGATTACGACACCGTGTCCGTCCGGATATACCCAAAGACCATCGAAACCGATCTGGCCCGGAACACCGCGATAACGACCGTGTGTGACCGAAAAGCCCAGTCTCCGACCGACTTCGTTGACGATGTCCTGCAGTACGAGACCACAATTAGTGAACGCCTCCGACAAGCATTCATCAGCGTACCGCTTCAGAACTTGCGACGGCAGATAGCCCAGCAATGCGCGAAATTCATTCGACGCGATGCCGCCATCGAGCAACTTACCGTCTCCCGCAAAGGTGATGATCTGCTGCACGTGCTTCTCACGCAGTTGCTCAGGCGCGGAAATCCACAGATCTTGCAGTGACATGGCGGAATTATATCCGCCGAAACGGCGAGCGTGGCTTGCCTGGGTGTGTGTGAGTCGATCGTTCTGGCGCCACCATGGAAATATCGAAAAACGCGACTCGCGCATTATGGATGGCGATCCTCGAGTAACTCTGGGTCGCGAGCTTGGTGGAGCACCGCTACAACTGTGATGCGATCTTCACCTGCATGGTAGAAGAGTGCATACGGAAACTGATGGAGCAGAATTCTTCGAAACGTGCGATGCACCAATTGGAAGGCCAGAGGTCTCTCTTGCGCCAGAGCGATCGCCTCACCTACCCTGCGGACGAAATCGCGCTTCAGATCGGGCGAAATATTCTGGTACCAGTTTCTTGCCTCACGCAGATCTCGCTTCGCTTCGGCGCGAATGATTACGCGACGGATCATTCGTCGAGAAGTGACCGCTGCACGTCATCCCACGGTTCGCCTTCATCAGGATTCTGTTGAAAGGCCACCCAGCGGCGCTCCAACTCGTCCTTTTGGGCAGTGGTGAGTAGAACTCCTTCCGGATGATCAAAGACGCTCTCCCAAATCTGCTGAGCGAGCTCGACTCGTTCGGCCGCCGGGAGCTCCAGGATTTGATCGATCGGAACACGGCTCATGGTTCTTCGAATTGTAGCTGAGACCGAAGACTCCAGATCTGCGGCGAACGCTGTCGCAGCTAACGCTTCGGCTCTTCGTACAACCCGAACTCGTTGCCGACCGGATCCAAAAAAGCGGCAACGGCCCCCATGTCCTGCCCGATCTCGGTGAGTGGCGTGATGATTGTTCCGCCGGCCTGCTCAATCTGCTCCAGCGATGCTGCGATGCTGTCGACCATGATGTAGATGCGGCACGCGCTGCTTTCCGCTACCCCGGTTTCACTTCGCACTTCCGCCACACCATGGAAGCGGCGTTCCACATAAAAGTCATTGCATTCGCGGCGAAAACGTGGAAAATGCCGCGTCCCCTGCAGTTCCTGTTTTCCCACAATCCGCGCAACGACCCACCGTACGGAGGAAAGATGATTCGTCGCCCCCTCGTGCTCATGCTCCTGGTCTGTCTCGTGGTCCCGGTCATCGCATTCGCCCAGCAGAAGTCCGTCCTCTTCGAAGCGCTGCATGCGCAGACAGCCGGCAATGCCGACTGGACGCTCGATGAAGATTCGTGCGGCACCGCACAGCGCTACCCCACTCCCGATCAGGCGGGCATCACCTCATCGACCGCCGAGACCTTCTGGTCGGGCGGCTTTTCGGCGATGGGCGTCGACCTGGTGAAGAAGGGCTTTCACGTCGAGAGCCTCGGCACCGGCGGCCGCATCTCCTACAACGACGCCACGAACGCGCAGGACCTGAAGAACTACAACGTCCTCGTGCTCCCCGAGCCGAACACGCGTTACACGGCGGCGGAGATCACGGCGATCCGCAGCTTCGTGCAGAACGGCGGCGGCCTCTTCATCATCGCCGACCACGCCGGCGCCGATCGCAACAACGACGGCTGGGATGCGCCCGAGATCTTCAATGAGCTGATGGGCAGCCCGAGCGTCTTCGGCATCACCTTCAACGCGACCTCCACCGACACCGCGTTCGGCTGGTTCGACAACCATCCGGACGACAACTACACCACCGACACCACCTCGCCGATCATCTTCACCGGCACCTACGGCAATCCCTCCGCCGGCCGCGGCCTCGGGCTCTTCGGCTCGAGCTCGATGACGCTGAGCGGCGCGGCGAAGGCGCACATCTGGAAGACCGGCGTGGCGAAGGGCTCGACCTCCGGCGTCACGTTCGCCACGTCGACCTACGGCACCGGCCGCGTCGCCGCCGTCGGCGATTCGTCGACCGGCGAAGACGCGACGAACACGTGCGGACACACGACCTACCTCGGCTACAACGATCCGGCCTGGGACAACGGTCTGGTCTTCGCCAACGCCGTGTCGTGGCTGGCCAACGGGACGGGCGGCGGCGGCGACACGACGCTCCCGACCTGCTCCATCACCTCGCCGACCGCCGGCTCGACGGTCAGCGGCACGGTGACGATCACCGCGAGCGCGAGCGACAACGTCGGCGTGACGCAGGTCGAGATCTACGTCGACGGCGCGCTCCGCACCACCGACACGACCTCGCCCTACACCTGGAGCTGGAACACCACGACGTTCGCCAACAGCTCGCACACCATCATGGCCAAGGCGTATGACGCCGCGGGCAACATGAAGCAGTCGACGAGCGTCAGCGTGACGGTCAACAACACCACGCAGTCGCAGCAGCTCCTCGGCAACCCCGGCTTCGAGACCGGCACCGCGTCACCGTGGACGGCGTCGACCGGCGTCATCGACAACTCGACCGGCGAGGCCTCGCACTCCGGCTCTTGGAAGGCGTGGATGGACGGCTACGGCTCGTCGCACACCGACACCGTTGCGCAGACCGTGACGATCCCGTCGACCGCCACCAGCGCGACGCTCTCGTTCTGGCTGCACATCGACACTGCCGAGTCGGGATCGACCGTGTACGACACGCTGAAGGTGCAGATCCGCAATACGTCCGGCACGGTGCTCGCGACCCTCGCGACGTACTCGAACGCCAACGCCGCGACCGGCTACACGCAGAAGTCGTTCAACGTCCTGACGTACAAGGGGCAGACCATTCAGGTCTACCTCCTCGGCGTCGAAGACACCACGCTGCAGACGTCGTTCGTGGTGGATGATTTCGCGCTGAACGTGCAGTAACCCACCATTCCCCTCTCCCCGCCTCGCGGGGAGAGGGGCCAGGGGTGAGGGGCTAACCCCACCGCGCCCCCTCCGTCCAATCGAGCATGAGAAAAATTCTGCTCGCCCTCTCCCTCCTCCTGGCGGTCTCGTCCTCGGCACTCACCGTCGACGAAATGCTGGCGCGGTTCAACAAGGTGAAGCAGAAGTCGAAGCACAGGAACGGCGTACACGTCGAGGTGTACGTGAACGTGCACAGCGAGCTCGCGCCGGGCCGTTCCGGAAACTTCGAAGCGGACGACTACGGACGCACGCTGACGCTGCAGCTGCGGAGCGACGGGACGGTCACCGGTCGCGGCGCCGACGATGGGCGCACGTTCGAGCTGCGCCACGGCCGCGTCGACGGCTCGCATCTCACGGCGACGAAGGTCTTCGCCGACGGCTCGACGGAACCGCTGGAAGGGATCTTCATCAACCGGCGGATCAGGAGCGGAAAGACGCCGGCGACGATCACGTCGGATGAGACGTCGTTCGGCCTCGGCGTCACGAGCGTCAACTTCCTGTTCAGCGGCAACACGGTCGACCGGCTGTTCTACGAAGCGAAGTAATTACCGCGACACCACCACGGTAATCGGACTCACCGGCGTCGACGAATCGGTCGCGGCGATCACGAACTTCTGGCCGTCGCGCGTGACGTCGTACGCCTGGGAGACGCCGAGGTAGCCGACGGAGATCGCGGTGGAGAAGAGCGGATGCGGCGTGCCGGCATCGAATGACGGCCCTTTGTGCAGCGGCACGGCCATGAGCTGCTTGCCGGGCGAGACGTAGAACAACTCGCCGCCGTCGCTGCGCCAGCGCGGCTGTTCGCCGCCGGCGCTCGACACCTGCCACTTCGCGCCGGTGGCCGGGAACGGCTGCACGTAGACCTCGACCTGTCCCGATTCGGTCGACGTGTACGCGACGTAGCGGCCGTCGGGTGAGAACTGCGCCTGCGACTCGTCCGCGCCGGTGGCGACGTACGGCACCGACTTCCCGTCGCCGACCTGCAGCATCTGCATGTCCAGTCCCGTCACCGCCGACTCGCTCCGGTAGAGCAGCATTTTTCCGTCGGGCGACCAGCTCTGCGCGTAGTGCGACGACTCCGGCGTCGGCGTCATCGGACGCTCGTCCCCGCCGCCGGCGAGCTTCGTCGTCAACGTCTCCATCCCCGACTGGTTGTCGCTGTACACGATCTTCGTGCCGTCCGCCGACCAGACCGGCGAGTACTGATTTCCTTTCGAAAACGTGAAGCGCCGCGGCACGCCGTCCGCCGTCCCGCAGATCCAGATGTGATTCACGCCCTCCTCCGGATCGAAGTGGCCGAACGCCAAACGTGTCCCATCGGGCGAGAGCGAGACTCCCTCGAACTCGCCCGGATCCCAGAGCGTGCCGAGGCGATTGCCGGCGCGGTCGAACCAGGCGATGCGCATGTTGAGCGTGGCGTGGCGGCGATACGCGATCACTCCGTTCGCCGACGCCGTGACCGGCACGTACGCGCGGTCGAGGTAGAAGACCATGCCGTCGGCGATCGACTGCGCCTCGCCGTCGAGCCGCAGCTTCGATGGATCGAAATGCTGCCGCACCAGCACACCGTCGCGGACGTAGAGCAGATCGTCGGGCGGCGCGAAGACTACGCTCCCCTGCGATGCAACGACGTACTTCTTCACCTTCGGATCGTCGAGGGAGCTGACATAGACGCCGTCGCCCTTGCCGTTTTCGTTCTGCTCGACGAAGAGGAAGTGCGTGCCGTCGGGGAGGAAGACCGGCCAGCGGCGCGAGTAGCCGCCGCCCGCGATGTCGATCATCGGCGCCGGCTGTCCGCCCCCCGCGTTCACGCGCCACAGTCCGGAGTTGCTGCCGGGCGAGAAGACGATGACGCCCGACGGCGACCACGTCCCGCCGCGTCCGACCGCCGCATCGCAGATCGTCTGCGCCGCGCCCTCGGGGATCGTCATCCGCTTCATCTTTCCGCCGGCGAAGAAGGCGAGCGAACGGCTGTCGGGCGACCAGAACGGATACGCGCCTCCCTCCGTCCCCTCGAGCTTGCGCGGCTGGTCGGAATCGAGCGCGCGCAGCCAGAGGAACGAGCGGCCGTCGGCGCCGATGGCGACGAACGCGAGCTGGTTGCCGTCGGGCGAGAGTGCCATGCCTCCCCCCTCGCCGAGCGAGGGAAAGTCGGAGCTCGGCGGCGGAGTGACGGCGAAGCGGATGGCGGACTTCGGCGGCTGATTGCCGCGCATCCGTCCGCCGAACGCGTAGAGCAGCGCCGCGATCGCGATCAGCGCGAACAGACCCGCCGCGGCGATGGCCCACGTCGCGCGCGACTGCTTCGTCCGCAGCAGCGGCTTCGGATCATCGGTCCCGCTGGCAAGCCACTGCAGCGCGAGGCGAACATCATGCGCGGCCTGGAAGCGATCGTTCGGGTCCTTGCGCAGGCAGGTCTGCACGATCGAGTCGAAGCGCGCGGGCAACGGAACGAGCGTCGACGGCGGCGGCGGATCGTCGTGAATGAGCATGGCGATCAGCGCGGCGTTCGACGTCGCGGTGAAGGCGCGCCCGCCGGTGGCCATCTCGTAGAGGATCGCGCCGAAGGAGAAGATGTCGGTGCGCGCGTCGATCGACTTCCCCTCGAGCTGCTCCGGCGCCATGTACGGCACGGTACCGAGGAGCATGCCGGCGGTGGTCAGCGGCTGGCGTCGCGTCGTCGCGTCGCCGCTGCCGAAGAGAAAGTTCTCATCCTCGGGGGTGGTCCACTTCGCCAGCCCGAAGTCGAGCAGCTTCGCGCCGCTGCGCGTGAGGACGATGTTCCCCGGCTTCAGATCGCGATGGACGATGCCGGAGCGATGCGCGCGATCGAGCGCGTCGGCGATGTGGATGGCGTATTCGTAGACCTCGTCGAGCGGCAGCGGACCGGAGTTGAGACGGTCGGCAAGCGTCTGCCCCTCGAGGTACTCCATGACGATGTACTCGAGGCCGTCCTGCTGCCCGACGTCGAAGAGCATGCAGATGTTCGGATGGGAGAGCGACGAGATGGCGCGCGCCTCGCGCTCGAAACGGCGCCGCAGATCGGGATCGCTGGATAGATGCGACGGCAGGACTTTCAGCGCGACGGTGCGGTCGAGCCGCGTGTCGTTCGCCTTGTACACCTCTCCCATCCCACCCTCGGCGACGGCGGAAATGATTTCATATGGACCGAAGCGCGTTCCGGAAGGAAGTTGCACCTTAAACCCCACTCTACATCGACAATACACAGCATGCGTTGGTTCGCACTTTTCGTCCTTACCGTCATCACGCTTGCCGTCCTCGCCGCACCGGTATTCATCCTTCACCCATTCAAGGAAGAGACGCTGCGCGGCTTGACCATCGCGTACGGCCTGAAACGCTGGGGCTTGCTCATCGATCTGCTCGCGATCGCTGCGGCCATCGTCGTCGTGATGCGGCTCTGGGCCGGGCGGTGGTGGCGGAAGGCGATCGTGTCGTTCGCGATGATCGTGATGGTCGCGGCGAGCGCGCTCGCGCGCTTCAATCACTTCGAGAAGATGTTCCGCCCGTTGCCGCAACCGAAATACGCGGCGATGAACGACGTGAACTTCGTCGATGCCGACGACATGGTGATGACCGTCGCGCACGGCGCGGAGGCGGCGGCGTATCCGATCCGCCAGCTCGCGTATCACCACATCGTGCAGGACGTCGTCGGCGGCTTACCGCTCGTCGTCACCTATTGAACGCTCTGCCACACCGGTCTGGTGTGGGAGGCGATGGTGGACGGCAGAACGCTGCACTTTCATCTGAACGGCATCAACAACCAGAACTTCATCATGCGCGATGAGGAGACCGGCTCGTGGTGGCAGCAGGTCAGCGGCGAGGCGATCTTCGGTCCGCTGAAAGGGAAAAAGCTGAAAGCGGTGGCGATGGACGAGCTCTCGTTCGCGCTCTGGAAACGCGAGCATCCCGCCGGCCGCGTGCTCCGTCCCGATCCAACGGTGAAGGAGTACGAATCGAAAAACTGGGAAGCGGGGATCGAGAAGCTGCCGCTGGCGATCCACGCGCGCAGCAAGCGCCTCCCCGACCGCGAGATCGTGATCGGCATCAGCCTCGATGGCCAGGACAAGGCGTATCCGACGCGCACGGTCATCGCGCAAAGCCCGCTCCTCGATACCGTCGGCCGCACGAAGATCGTGCTGCTCGCCGGCGACGACGGCCGCTCGATCCGCGCGTTCGAGAGCGCCGGCGTCGAGCTGTTCCGCAACGGCAGCAAGCTGTTCGACGCCAGCGGAGCGGAGTGGGATTTCAGCGGACGCTCGAGCACCGGCAGGCAGTTGCGTCCCGTGCCGCTGCTCAAGGACTACTGGTTCGATTGGGAGAACTATCACCCGAAGACGCTGGTCTACAGACGTTGAGGCGCCGCTACCTGCGTTGCAAAAAACCGTCTGCTAAACTCGTCCTCCCATGCGATTCCCATCCGTCGTTGCCGCAGTGCTGCTGCTTTGTCTTCCCGCTCAGGCCCAGCAAAAACCGCTTCACAAGTTCCTTCACGATGCGGACAAAGGGAACGTCTCGCTCGCGTACGTCTGGCTCGACATCGCCGAGGAGACCACCGCGAGAGAGCACGACGCGCACAGCCCGCGTCCGACCATCGGCTCGCGCATGCTCGCCATCTGGGCCACCGCGATGTACGACGCCTGGGCCGCCTACGATCCGAAGGCGGTCGGCTCGCGCCTCGGCGGCAGTCTCCGCCGTCCGGAGAACGAGCGGACGCTGGAGAACAAGAAGAAGGCGATCAGCTACGCGTCGTATCGCTCGCTCCTCTTCCTCTTTCCCGAGGCGAAGAGCTACCTCGACGACGAGATGCGCAAGATGGGCTACGACCCGACCGTGCAGTCGATCGATCCGGCGAAGCCGGAAGGCGTCGGCAATCTCGCCGCGCAGGCGGTCATCGACTATCGCCGCCACGACGGCGCGAATCAGTTCGGCGATGAAGTCGGCGGCAACGGCACTCCGTACGGCGACTACACCTACTACGTCCCGTTCAATCCGCCCGACAAGATCATCGATCCCGATCGCTGGCAGCCGATCACCTTCACGCTGAAGGACGGCAGCAGGATCACCCCGAACTTCCTCACGCCGCACTGGTATCGCGTGAAGCCGTTCGTCATCGACAACAGCGCGCAGTTCCGTCCCGGTCCGCCGCCGAAGACGACCACCGACCGGGAGGTCCTGAAGAAGGAAGCGGATCAGGTGCTCTCGTACAACGCGAACCTGACCAAGGAGCAGAAGGCGATCGTCGAGTTCATGCGCGACGGGCCGCGCTCCACCGGCCAGAGCGGACACTGGCTCCGCTTCGCGCAGGATGTGTCGCGCCGCGACAAGCAGACGCTCGATCAGGACGTGAAGCTCTACTTCCTCGTGGCGAACGTCGCGTTCGACGCGTTCATCTCCTGCTGGGAGACGAAGCGCTACTACGACTCATCGCGTCCCTGGACGCTGATCCACTACTTCCACAAGGGCGAGCAGCTCACCGGCTGGGCCGGCACGCACGGCGGCACGAAGACGATGCCGGCGGAGCAGTGGTGCCCGTACTCGCCGGAGTCGTTCATCACGCCGCCGTTCCCCGGCTACACCAGCGGCCACGCGACGGTCAGCGGCGCATGCTCGAAAGTGATCGAGCTCTTCACCGGCAGCGACGTCTACGGCTTCGCCGAGCGCCGCAAACATTGCGAGCTCACCGAGGACATGCCGGGCGACTACGTGACGCTCGACCTTCCGACGTGGAGCGCGACGGCCGAGCTGGCCGCCCTCTCCCGCGCCCTCGGCGGCTACCACATCCCGTTCGACAACAACGTCGGACTGAAGGTGGGCCGCGAGCTCGCGACGTGGAGCTGGCCGAAGTACCAGGAGTACTTCAACGGGACGGCGAAGGTGAGAGAGTGAGTTGATGGTTGGCGGTTGCCGGTTGACAGTTACCCCGCGGCAACCGGCAACTCGGCCATGTTCACCAAAGTAACCGCGGTCATCCGACGTACGTGCGCCCGGCCCGGGTCCAGCACGCGACCATCTGCTTCGGCATGACACGCCGAGTCGTCGAAGGAACGACCGAGGTGCTCGGCGACGTGCCGACGCACATCGCATCACCGGGACCGCTCGGTTTCTTCGACCTCCTGACGTGCGCGCCTCATGTCAACGCCGTGCTCGCACGGACCGACGCGCTGCGCGACGTCGGCGGCTTCGACACGTCCGCCGAACGATCGTTTGCCCGACCGGATGGTACGATTAAGCGTACGTCAGGAGGTACTCATGGGCAGACGGCAGCCGAAGCTGGATCGAGACATCAAACCCGTTTCAGACTTTCGCGCCAACGCTGCGGAACTGATCGAGCAAGTGCGTCGCAGCGGTCGCCCCCTCGTTTTGACGCAACGAGGTCATTCCGCTGCTGTGGTCCTTGGCGTAGCTGATTACGAACGCATGGTCGAAGAGATTGAACTGCTCAGCGACGTTCGCACAGCGGTCCAACAAATCGAAAACGGCCAGGGCGTATCGAATCGAGATGCAAAAGCGGAGCTCAGGAGAAGATTTACGCGGTGAAGATTGTCTGGTCGCCGCTTGCGATCAACCGTGCTTCTGATACGGCAGCGTACATTGCGCAGGATCGGCCCGAGGCGGCATTGGCGTGGCTCGACGGGCTCTTCGCGTCGACCGATCGTTTGGAGAGGTTCCCAAATTCGGGTCGCATCGTTCCGGAGATAGGACGTCCCGAGTATCGCGAGATCGTCTATCGGAAGGCGTATCGCGTCATCTATCGCGTCGAAGGTGCCACAGTGGCAATTCTGACGGTCCGCAACTTCGCGGAAGAATTGGATCTCACCGAGATTCGAAGCGACTAACTACCAGTTGCCGGTTACCGCCCGCCCGTCGCCGATCACGGCGGCAACCGGCAACTCGGCAACCGGCAACCGATTCAGAACGCCGGTGTAAACGCCTTCAGCAGATCCTTCCGCGTCGGCGGCTGACGATCTCCCTGCGCTCGCCAGCGGATCTCGAGGATCTCGTCGACCAGCGTCGGGTTCTCCACCTGGTACAGCACGCCGGTGGTCACCACTTCCGTCTCGCTCACGTACGGCGCGGACGACGCCTTGCTCGTGCGGTCGTAATCGGCGGGGAGCGCCTTCAGCTTCGCGCGGATCGCCTTGTGCTGATCGTCGCCGCGCCAGGTCACGCAGGGCGAAACGATATTGAGAAACGAAAAGCCCTTGTGCGCGATGGCCTGCTTCATCAGCTCGGTCGTCCCCTTCACGTCTCCGCTGAAGCCGCGGCCGACCCACGTCGCGCCGAACGAGATCGCCAGCGCGCACGGATCGACCGCCGCCTCGGGATTGCCGTACGTCGTCGACTTCGTCTTGTCGCCCGTCGGCGTCGTCGGCGCGGCCTGGCCCTTGGTCAGTCCGTAGATCTCGTTGTCCATCATGATGTACGTCAGGTCGGTGTTGCGCCGCGCGGCGTGGAGGAAATGGTTGCCGCCGATGGCGATGCCGTCGCCGTCGCCGCCGACCGCGATCACGTTGAGCGCGGGCGACGCGAGCTTCACGCCGGTGGCGATCGGCAGGCCGCGTCCGTGCAGGGAATTGAATCCGTATGACTCGACGTAGCCCGGCAGACGCGACGAGCAGCCGATGCCCGACACGACCACCGTGTCATGCGGCTCGAGCTTCAGCTCCGCCAGCGCGCGATAGAGCGAATTGAGCACGCCGAAATCGCCGCAGCCGGCGCACCACACCGGCTTCAGATCGGTCTTGTAACTGAGTGGCGAGTAGCCGTTCATGCCGTCACCTCCGCATACAACTTCACCTGTGACTTCACCTGGTGCAGGACCTCGCTCACGCGCAGCGCGCTGCCGCCCGAACGCGCGTAGACGTGCGTCCGGTTCTTCGGCAGATCGACCTGCGTCCGGAGGTAGGTGTAGAACTGCTTCGAGTAGCTGAGCTCCAGCACCACGAGCTGCTCGCAGTCGCTGATGAACTTCTCCAGCTCCGTCACCGGCAGCGGCATCAGCAGCTTCGGCACGAACGCCGCCACGCGAATCCCTTCCGCGTTGAGTTGATCAACCGCTTCGCGCACCGGACCGGTCGACGAGCCCCAGCAGAGGATGCCGATGTCGGCCTTCGCCGGACCGAAGCGCGTGAACAACTTGCTGTACTTCTTCGCGATTGCATCGAGCTTGCGGAAGCGCTTCTCGTTCATCCGCTCGTGCACGATGTGCATCGAATTCGGACGTCCCTGCTCGTCGTGCTCCAGGCCGTTCGTCTGAAACATCCCGCCCGCCTGTCCCGGAACGGTCATCGGCGAGACGCCGTCGTCGGTCAGGCGATAGCGCTTGTACTCCGTGAGGTCGTGCGCGAGGCGCCGCTCGATGACCTCGTGCTCCAGCGATTCGGGGCGGATCGTTTCGCGCCGCTGCGCGATCGACTGATCGCTCAGCAGGATGACCGGGATCTGGAACTCCTCGGCGATGTTGAAGGCGTCGACGGTCGCGTGGTACGAGTCCTCGACGTCGTTGCAGGCGAGCACCACGCGCGGCGTGTCGCCGTGGCTGGCGTAGAGCGCGTGCATCAGATCGGACTGCTCGCTCTTCGTTGGGATGCCGGTCGACGGGCCGCCGCGCTGCACGTTGACGATGACCGCCGGAATCTCCGCGATCGAGGAGAGCCCGAGGATTTCCGCCATCAGCGAGAGTCCCGGGCCGGACGTCGCGGTCATCGATTTCACGCCGGCGAACGAACCGCCGACGACCGCGCCAATCGCCGCGAGCTCGTCCTCGGTCTGCAGCGTCGACCCGCCGATCTTCGGCAGCCAGTCGGCGAGGAAGTGGAGGATCTCGGACGACGGCGTGATCGGATAACCGGCGAAGAAGCGGCAGCCGGCGTCGATCGCCGCGACCGCGCTCGCCTCGTTGCCCGACATCAGCAACTGTGCCGGCGCTTTCACGTAGTCGAGGCGCTTCGCCGGCTTCGGCAGCTCGCTGCAATACGCGACGCCGCGATCGAATCCCGCGAGGTTCGCGTCGATCACCGCCTGCGCCTTCTTGGCGAAGCGCTGCGCGATCGCCGCGCGGATCGCGCCGGCGGGCAGGCCGAAGAGCTCCGCGAGGATGCCGAGGGCGAGGATGTTCTTGCCCTTGGGGGCGAGCTTGTTGAAGGGAACGGGGATCACCTGGCGCGTGCCGCCGGAGCTGATCTCGTCCGGCGCCTTGTCGTCCGCTTCATGCAGGATGAACGCGTCTTTCGACAGTGAGATCTCGCTGCGGAAGCGGCCGAAGTCGGCCCAGTTGAAGACGATCAGCGCGTCGACTTCATCGGACTGCGCGTAGATCCGCGAGGAGCTGATGCGCACGGTGCAGGACGATTCGCCGCCGCGGATCTGCGGTCCATACGCCTCGGTTTTGATGACATGGAGCCCGTCGCGGGCGCAGGCCATCGACAGAATGTCGCCTGCCGCCACCGCGCCGTCTCCGCCGGAGCCGACGATGGAAAAAGTGGTTTCGCTCATGGAACGTAACGATGCGCCGGGGACGAACTTCGGGCGATGAGGCGAGTCACGCGACCCTGTGCGGACCATCACACCACGACATGACATCGGTCATGTGCCGGCGTTCGTGCGAAGCGCATAGTCGCTGAGACCATGTCTCAACACCTGCAGTCGCTCCTCCTCATCGGCAACCCCAACGTCGGCAAATCGCTCCTCTTCGGCTGCCTGACCAACCGTTACGTCACGGTCTCGAACTACCCCGGCACCACCGTCGAGATCACCCGGGCGAAGGCGGCCTTCGGCGGCGACGCGCGCGAGGTGATCGACACGCCGGGAACGAACGGCCTGATCCCCCAGTCGGACGACGAGCGCGTCGCACGCGACATGCTCCTCACCTGTCGCGGCGGCGACGTTGTGCAGGTCGGCGACATGTCGAACCTCCGCCGCACGCTGCTGCTGTCGTTGCAGATCGCCGAGCACGAGGTGCCGTTCACGCTCTGCCTCAACATGAGCGACGAGGCGAAGGAGCGCGACGTCGAAGTCGATCCCGCCGCGCTATCGGAGACGCTCGGCATCCCGGTCGTCGCGACCTCCGCGCTGCGGCGATGGAACATCGAGAAGCTGAAGCGCGAGGCATTGCAGCCGCGACTGTCGAAGATTCACGCAACGTATCCGCAGCCGATCGAAGACGCGATCTCCGAATCAGGCGTATCGCGGGGACTCACGCTCTCCATCCTCGCCGGCGACGAAACTCTCAAACCGCATCTCGATCCCGCAAAGCTCGCCTTCTACGACACCATCCGCGAGCGCGCCCAGGCCCTCTTCCCCATCCCCCTCGGCGTGGCCATTGCCAACGCGCGCGTCGCGGCGGTCAACGCGCTCATCGGCACCGCCGCCTCCGCCCCGACCAAAGCCCGCAACGGCTTCCGCGACTGGATCGGACGCATCTCCATCCATCCCGTCTGGGGCGTCCCCTTCCTTTTCTTCGTCCTCTGGATCGCGTATCTCTTCGTCGGAAAATTCGGCGCCGGTTATCTCGTCGACCTCGTCGAGAACGGCCTCTTCGAGAACTACGTCAATCCGCTCGCCGTCAAGGCGATCGATTTCATCCACACGCCGAAGATCATTCGCGACGTGCTGGTCGGTCCGTACGGCGTGATCACGATGGCCCTCACCTACGCCATCGCCATCGTGCTGCCGGTCGTCACCACCTTCTTCCTCTTCTTCGGCGTGCTCGAGGACAGCGGCTACCTGCCGCGCCTCGCGGTGATGCTCAACCGCCTCTTCCGCAAGATGGGACTCAACGGCAAAGCGGTCCTGCCGATGGTCCTCGGGCTCGGCTGCGACACGATGGCCACGCTGACGACGCGCATCCTGGAGACGAAAAAAGAAGCGACGATCGTCACGCTCCTCCTCGCCCTCGGCGTCCCGTGCAGCGCACAACTCGGTGTGATCCTGGCGATGCTCGGACCGCTCGGCCTGACCGCGACCTTCATCTGGGGCGGCGTCATCATCGGCACGATCTTCCTCGTCGGCTGGGCCGCGTCGAAGGTCGTCCCCGGCAACACCGGCGATTTCATCCTCGAGATCCCGCCGATCCGCATGCCGAAGCTGTCGAACATCGCGATCAAGGTGCTGGCGCGCACCGAGTGGTATCTCAAGGAGGCGGTGCCGCTCTTCATCGTCGGCACGCTGCTGCTCTACATCCTCGACGCGCTGAAGCTCCTCACCGCGATTCAGCGCCTGCTCGCGCCGCTCGTCGTCGGCGGACTGGGATTGCCGGCCGAAGCGTCGAACGCGTTCGTCATCGGTTTTCTGCGTCGCGACTACGGCGCTGCCGGCCTCTTCGCGATGCAGCGGGCGGGCAACCTCACGCCGGCGCAGACCGTCGTCGCGCTCACCGTCATCACGCTCTTCATCCCGTGCGTGGCGAACTTCCTGGTGATGCTCAAGGAACGCGGACGCCGCGGCGGACTCGTCATGGCCGCGTTCATCATTCTTTATTCGTTCGGCATCGGCGTCGTGCTCAATGCCGCGATCAAAATCTTCGGAGTGCAGTTGTGACCCACGAATGCCCGCTCTGCGCGACCGACTTCGAGGAATCGAAGTGCCCGAGCTCGTGCCCCATGGCGCACGGCTGCGCGCTGCTGCGCTGCCCGCGATGCGGCTACGAGTTCGTGGAAAAGGGCTGGCTCACGCGACTTCTGGAAAGGACATTCACCCATGATTCATCCCCCCGATGACGAAGCGCTGGAACGCCTCTGGTACGCGCGCGAAGCAGGCCGCGCGGTCGAGTTCAACAACGTCGACGACGAGGAGCGCGCGCGCGGCATCGTCCGCCGCCACCGCCTCGCGGAGATCCTCTTCTCGCAGGTGCTGGAGGTCGACGCGCACGACGCCGAGCAGTCAGCCTGCGAGCTCGAGCACATGCTGACCGAGCGCGTCGTCGACCGCGTCTGCACATTCCTCGGGCACCCGCCCGCCTGCCCGCACGGCAAGCCGATCCCCCAGGGCTCGTGCTGCAAGGTCTACTCGCGCACCGTCGAGCCGCTCGTCACGCGACTGATCGATCTCCCGATTGGCGCGAGCGCCGCGGTCGTGTTCATCGCGCCGAAGTCGCTCGCGCGCGTGAGCCGGCTGGCGTCGTTCGGACTCGTGCCGGGGAGCGAGGTGCGGTTGCTCGAGCGAAAGCCGAGCGTCGTGCTGAGTTGTGGACAGACATCAATCGCGGTCGAGGACGAGATCGGGCGGGAGATTTATGTGCGGCCGGTGTGAGTCACGCCGCGAACGACACGATCTCCAGCTCCGCATTCTTGTCGCTGTGCGAAAGCATCTCTTCGACGCGGGCGAAGATCTCGTCGTCGATCTCGTACTCGCTGCATCGCTCGCATTGCAGAACGGGAAGATCCTTGATGATGACGATCTTCCTCTCCGTGAGCTTGAACGGGAGATCGGTGCGCATCGGGACGAGCTTTCCAGCGCAGATGCGGCAGTTCATGGGCTCTTTCTCCTCTTCCTGAATCCCGGCTCCCATTCATCGGGATCGGGACGATATGCCGTGACGATTCGCACGTTGTCGCCGGCAACGTCGGTCGCGAATAGAACGTGAAATTTATCGGCCGCAATGACGAGGTAACTCGGCAAGTACTTATCCTCTGGATATGACTCGATGATTTCGTACGAGTTCATGGCGTCGTAAATTTCCTGACGGCTGATGTGACGCCGTTCCAGACGCATGTTCACATGGTATGTCCACAGTACCCTTCGTCTCCAAACACACTGTTGGATGAATCGGAGCGGATCCGAGGGGACTTCAGTCACTCGCTGATCGTATTACGGCGCGGCGGCAAGCCGCCGCAATCCAGGGCGGCAGCAAGGCTGCCGCACTCCGAGGTTAGTCGGCGGTGGCGGGGACGGCGCGGGCGGGCAGCACGTACGTGCACACCGCCATCACGATCAGATCGAGCAGGATGTACAGAATCCCCACCCCCGCGGGCGGATTCGCCGAATGCAATCGCACGAACGGCACCTCCGCGGTCCACACCCAGTTGCCGATCGCGGTGCCGGTCCATTCGAGGATGATCGTGTAGATGAAGCACGCGGACAGCATGAGCTGATTGCGCGAGCGGACGATCATCGCCAGCGCACCGAGCCACCAGAGGAAGCCCCACGCGTCGTGCGCGATGGCGAGGCTCAACACCGCGTAGATGCTGCCGGCGACGATGACGAAACGGGTAATCGCCTTCGATCTACGCTGCAGCGCGGGCTGGTTCGCGCTGTCGGCGGCGAGCGCGTAGAAGAGGCCGTGGCCGGGCGGGACGTAGAGCGGAATGAGGAAGTGCTTGTACGAGTAGAGGCCCCAGCCGAGGGAGAGGACGATCTCGCCGCAGGTGGCGACGATGATCGCGGTGATGATCTGCCGCGGCTCGACGTCGGAGTGCCGGGCGAAGGCCCAGAGGAAGATCGCGGTCGAGGCGCCGAGGGCGAGCTGCTGCGCCACGCCGTCGCGGTCGATGAGCAGCAGCGCGGCCATGAAGACGACCGACGCGGCGACGAAGAGGAGGAAGCGTTTCTGCATTCAGCGGGAAGAGCGTCTACCTCACCGTGCGCGAGCGTCCATCGAACGTGATGAACTGGTGGGCAATCCGACGATCTGCGCCGCTGATCTTCTCATACGCGATGAGGAACGCGCCGTCGCGCGTGGCGATCACGGAGGGGTTGCGCTCGTCATCCGCTGACGACGCGATCGTGTATCGCGTCACGTGGCCTGCTCGATCGAGGGCAACGGCGACGACGTCGTGATCGAGCGCCGGCGTCCTGGTCTGCCAGACGATGACGTATCGCTCGCCATCCGTCGCCACGTCGGGGCGCACCGGCATGTTGTCCGGCCCGAACGTCCCGATCTCCTGCGGATGCCGGGTCACCACATCGAAGTTCACCAGATCGCTGAAGCGATCGACCACGACCTGGCCGCCCGTGACCTGCGTTCCCAGGAACCACGCGATCAACACATCGCGGCCATCGCTCGCGATCGCCGGCTGCGCCTCGCTTTCGAACGTGAACGGAACGGCCTGGAACGTCGTGTAGATCGCCATGAACTTCAGCGCATAACCCTTCGAGGTATCGAACCGGCAGCCGGGATACGAATAGCAATAGCCCCTGAACGGGCCGCTGGCCGCGCTGCAGCCGGGGCTCGTCGAACAGGTGTAGCTGCTCACCGCCCTCGTCGCTCCGACGAGGCGCGGCCAGGGAGCGTTCGCGACCATGTCGCTCGCCGGCAGCGCCGACTGCAGCGGCACGTCGAGCGTGCCGTCGGCGCGCAGCTGCCAGACGAGATTGTTCGCCGTGATCCAGGTCGAGGCGCCGGACCGGACGATGACCGGCGACTCGAGCAGCGAGGCGGACATCGATGTCAGCATCGTCGGCGGTTCCGGCGTCAGCTCCGCATCGAGGCGCGTGTAGATCGCGCGCACGTCGTCCTGCGATTCCTCCAGCCACGCGAGCGTGAAGCCGTTGCCGGACGGCGACTTCGCCATCGACGGACAGCTCGCTTCGAGAGGCCGCTTTGCCGAGGAGAGCGGCATCTCGCGCGCCGGTCCGAGGACGTTGCCCTGCGCATCGACGCGCGTCACATAGATCCGGCCATGGTCCACCCAGGCTCCCGCGACGCCGTGGTCATCGGCGGCCAGCGCCACGGCGGGTGAAGCGAGGTGCAGCGCGCAGAGGAAGGTGAAGTTGAGCAGCATGCAGATCGTTACGGCTGCCGGCGTGAAAACGTCGGGTGATTGCGATCACCTGCGCGATTGACCTCCGTCATGCGCGCGGAGAGCAGAGCGCGCGCACCATCTCCTCGTGAGCTCGCTGCAGTGCATCGAACGATCGCGCGGCCGAGGGAGATCCGCCGTCTCAACCCCTTTGCATGCGAGAGCTCATCGTGCTTCCTCACCTCCGTCGGGACCTTCGCCGGTCGTCGGGCATCTCGGGTGGGCACCAGTAGAGCCAGTACGTCCGGCTGTGGTTTGACGGGTCTCCCTCGGCAATTTGGACAGCGGACAACGGACAGCGGACAGCAGCCCCGAAACCCCGCTGTCTGCTGTCCGCTGTCCTGTGTTCTCCATCACATCCTCCCGTGCCTCACCGCACCTCGCCATGTTCCCCCTCGGAACGATCATCACATTCGGAGGTTCGAATGATCAGCGTGACCAAACTTCTCGGCGGCCCGTCGTACTTCGGCGACCGGCTCCGGTACGACTCCAGCTCATCCAAACAGCAACACGGCACACGGACCGGCAGCGGTCCGGTCGTCGTCTGGAACTCGACCAAGACCTGCAATCTCGAATGCGTCCATTGCTACGCCTCGGCGAAGAAATCGAAGTTCCCCGGCGAGCTCTCGACCGAAGAGGCGAAGGTGATGATCGACGACCTCGCCGATTTCAACGTCCCCGCCCTGCTCATCTCCGGCGGTGAGCCGCTGATCCGTCCCGACATCCTCGAGCTCGCCGAATACGCCACCAGCAAAGGCATCCGCGTCACGTTCTCCACGAACGGCACGCTCATCGACGAGACCAAGGCGAAGCGCCTGAAAGAAATCGGCGTGACGTACTGCGGCATCTCCATCGACGGCCAGGAAGCGAACCACGACAAGTTCCGGGCGAAAGTCGGCGCGTACAAAGAGACGATCAAAGGCATCCGCAACTGCCGCAAGTACGACATCCGCGTCGGCCTCCGCTTCACGCTGACCTCGCAGAATGTCGGCGACATCGACGCCATCTTCAAAGTGGTCGAGGAAGAAGACATCGGCCGCCTCTGCATCTACCACCTCGTCTACTCCGGCCGCGGCGCGTATCTCTCCGGCATCGACCTGCCGAACGATCAGAAGCGGATCTTCATGGACAAGCTGATCCGCCAGGTCGACAAGTGGAACGCGGAAGGACGCGAGGTGGAAGTGATGACCGTCGACAATCACGCCGACGGCCCGTTCATCTACCTCTGGCTGCTCGAGAACGACCCGCTGCGCGCCCCCGAGGCGTACGACCTGGTGATGAAGAACGGCGGCAACCGGACTGGTGTCGCGATCGGCGCGATCGATTCGTTCGGCTTCGTCCATCCCGATCAGTTCACGCAGCACCACACCGTCGGCAACATCCGCGAGCGGAAGTTCTCGGAGATCTGGACCGATCCGCACGTCTCGCTGCTCGAAGGACTGCGCAACCGCAAGGATCATCTGCGCGGCCGCTGCGCCACGTGCAAGTGGTTGAACGTCTGCAACGGCAATTTCCGCGCGCGCGCCGAGGGAGCCTACAGCGACTACTGGGCCGAAGACCCGGCCTGCTACCTGACCCAATCGGAGATCGCGAAATGACGACGGCGACGCTGAGCATCAACGACACCGACCGCGCGATCCTCGAGATCTCCGAGGATCAGATCCAGGGCTTCGCGCGCAATCCGATGCAGGAGATCGCCAACCGCTCCGGCCTGCCGGTCGACGTGGTGATCGAGCGCATCCAGGCGATGCTGCACGACGGCACGGTCCGCCGCGTGCGGCAGACGCTCCTGGCGACGAACCTCGCGCAGGGCGCGTTGATCGCCTGGAAGATCACGCCCGAAAAACTTGAATCCGCATTCAGGTTTCTCGCGACGGAGGATCCGTTCTCCGGTCACGTCGTGATCCGCAACACCGAGTTCGGCGAGAACCACTGGCCGCTCTGGACGACGATCAAGGTGCCGTCCGAGTTCTCGCTGGAGAAGCATTGCGATTACCTGCGCAACGCGATCGGTGCGGAGAAGTACCGCATCATGCCCGCCCTCCGCGCCTTCGTCCTCGGCGTCGGCCACATGCGCCGCAAGAACATGCAGGTCGGCGAGAAGGCCGACAAGCCGGCGATGGACATGTCTCCCGCGATCGTCGACCTCGACGCGCGCGACTGGCAGGTGCTCGTCGCGTTGAAACGCGATTTCAAACCGGCGGAGCTCAGCACCGATCTCTGGCGCGCACGCGCCGACGAGGCGGGTTTGCCGCTGGAGGAGTTCCTCGAGGTCGCCGCGAGTCTCGACAAACGCGGCGTCATCGGACGCTTCTCGACGTTCCTCGAGCACAAGCGCGTGCAGTCGTTCAATGGCCTCTTTCATTGGGCTGTGCCGAAAGGAAAAGAGATCGAGGCGGGCCGCGAGATCGGACGCTTCGCCATCCTCACGCACTGCTACTGGCGCGACGCCGGCGCGGAGCTGAACAACGTCAACATCATGGCCGTCGCGCACGGCGAGACGAAGGAGCAGGTCATGGCCCACAAGGCCGCGATCGACCAGTACCTCGTCGACTCCGGCATCGGCCTCGACTACACGAACGTCTACTGGGGCGGCCGCGCGGAGATCAAGCCGAGCGAGGTGGCGCCGGCGGCGTATCGCGAGTGGGCGGAGAAGAGAGGGTTGCTCTGATGCATGACCCGAAATCGATCGACTTCAACGTCAGTCCCTTCGTCACCATCTGGGAGACGACCCGCGCGTGCGACCTGGCGTGTGTGCACTGTCGCGCGGCCGCGCAGTCGCGGCGCTCGCAGTTCGAGCTGTCGACCGAGGAAGGGTTCCGGCTGATCGATGACGTCGCGAAGTTGAATCCGAAAGTCTTCGTGCTCACCGGCGGCGATCCGCTCAAGCGCGCCGACATCTACGACACGATCGCGTACGCGAAGAGCGTCGGCCTCGAGCCGTCGGTCACGCCGTCGGCGACGCCGCTGCTGACTCCCGAGGCGATCCGCAAGATGAAGGACCACGGCGTGACACGCCTGGCGATCTCGCTCGATCACTATCACCGCGAGGACCACGACCTGTTCCGCCGCGTCCCCGGCTCGTTCGACCTCACCATCCGCGCCATCGAAGCGGCGCGCGACAACGACATCCCGGTGCAGATCAACTCGACGGTCAGCAAGCGGACGGCGCCCGACATGCCGAAGCTCGCCGAGTTGCTGTCGAAGTACGAAAACATCGTGATGTGGAGCGTCTTCTTCCTCGTCCCGACAGGACGCGCGAAGAGCGGCGACATGATCCTCCCCGAGGAAGTCGAGACGCTGTTCGGCGATCTCTACGCGATCAGCAAACGCGTGAAGTACAACGTCCGCACCACCGAGGCGATGCACTACCGGCGGTACGTGCTGCAGCAGATGGTCGGCGACACCGATCACCTCATCGATCCGCACACGGGACTCATCGACGCGTCGACGGTCTTCATGCATCAGCGGCCAATCGGCGTGCAGATGCAGACCGGCGCGATCACGCGCGCGCCGAAAGGGGTCAACGAGGCGAAGGGCTTCGTCTTCATCAGCCACATCGGCGACGTCTTCCCCAGCGGCTTTCTGCCGATGAAAGCGGGGAACGTGAAGAAGGAGTCGCTGGTCGACATCTACCGCGGCAGCGAGCTCTTCACCAGCCTGCGCGACAACGCGAATCTGAAGGGCAAATGCGGCATCTGCGAGTTCCGCGAGCTGTGCGGCGGATCGCGCTCGAGGGCCTGGTCGCTGACCGGCGACATCTTCGAATCGGATCCGACGTGCACGTATCAGCCGAGGGCGCTGGCGGTGGCATAAACGGACGTCCTTCCGTAGTAGACTCCCGCGACCAAAAAATCAAAGGAGGCTCCCACGATGTCCCGCATCGTCTCTCTCACCGCTGCGCTCGTGCTGTTCGCCCTGCCCGTCTTCGCCATCACGTATGGCACTGAGGATGGGAATCTGCATCCCGAGGTCGGCGCGCTCGTCGGCCAGTTCTCGTCCGGTACCTATCCGTATTGCTCCGGCACGCTCATCGCCCCGAATGTGTTCCTCACCGCCGCGCACTGCGACCTCGGCACGACGCGCGTCTTCGTGACATTCGACGGAACGTTCAGCTCGAAGTCGAAGCTCCTCTCCGGCACGTACTACGCCGATCCGCTCTACAACCAGGCGCAGGACGATCCGCATGACATCGCCGTCGTCGTCCTCGACAGCGCGGTCAAGGGCCTCACGCCGGCGCGCCTCCCGGCCGCCGGCTCGCTCGGTTTGCTGAGCGTGAACGCGCCGTTCACCGCCGTCGGTTACGGCGGCCAGGAGCCGGTCAACCAGCCGGGCGGTCCGGTCATCGCCTACCTCGACACACGCGAGTACGTCACGAGCAGCCTCAACTCGATCAACCCGGCGTGGCTGCGCCTCTCGCAGAACATCCACACCGGCGACGGCGGCACCTGCTACGGGGATTCGGGCGGCCCGAACTTCCTCGGCGCGAGCCGCACGGAGACGAACATCGTCGCCGGCACGACGATCACCGGCGACTCGCTCTGCAAGGCGACGAACGTGATCTATCGCCTCGACACCGACTCGGCCCGCGCGTTCCTCGGCCGCTTCGTCAAACTGCCGTAGTGCGACCTCGGAGTGCTGCGGCCATGCCGCAGCACTCTTTGCACGCGAGGATCTCATGTTGAAGAGCTCACCCATCGTCCCCTACATCCCGGTCGCCGACCTCGAGCGCGCGCGCAAGTTCTACGAGGAAAAGATTGGCTTGACACCGAAGGAGATCTACGCCGGCGGCGTGATCTACGAATGCGGCGGCGGCACGTGGGTCTTCATGTATCCGTCCGGCGGCGCCGGGACGTCGAAGGCGAGCACCGCGTTCTGGGCGGTGGAAGACGTGGAGAAAGAGGTCGCCGAGTTGAAGTCGCGCGGCGTGGTGTTCGAGGAGTACGACATGCCGCAGATCAAGACCGAGAACAGCATCGCCACCGGCGGCGGCGCGAAGACGGCGTGGTTCAAGGACAGCGAGGGGAACATCATGGCGATCAGTCAGAGGATCGCCAGCGCCGACAGCAACGACCGTCCGCGCTCGTCGTAGATGAAGACGATGATGTCGTCGTCCTTCACGGCGGCGTAGATGCCTTCGTGCATGTAGAGCGTTTCGTACGCGTCCGACGCTTCCGCAATCCGTCCTGCCTCGATGTGCGGGACGAGCGCGGCGATCAGTTCCGGCGCCGGCATCGACGGAGCGAACCGTTGCGCTCCGTCCAGCGACTCGGCGATCGCGTCGCGCTCGATCTTCGTCGCGAACGAGACCGAGACCGGCGGCGTGAAACACCAGTACAACGCGCCGCGCGCATCGAGGAACCAGTGGTCCGAGCGATGGCAGTCGGCGCAGGTCACCCATACCTCGCCGTCGTTGCGGAGCACGCTGAGGCGATCGCGCTGGAACGCGGAGTCGGGTCCGGGACGGGAGTGGAGAATGCCCCACACGAATTCGTTGAAGCCATACCGCTGCACATAGCCGCCGAAGGTCAGCTGAAAGTCGACCAGCGGCTCGATGACCGGAAGCCCGGCGGTTGCGAAAGCCTGTTCGATGCGCGCGCGGTCCATCACCGCGGGCCGGCGCTCGAGCGTTGCCAGGTAGCGCTGCGCGCGATCGGAGATCATCACTCCGGCTACCATACGCCGATGGACGTCGGCACAGCGATTCGCCGCGCCGTGCCGGTGCTGGCGGAGTACGGAACGGTCGACGCGGACATCCGCCGCGTGTGGCTGATCCGCAACGGACTCGCGCGCGCCGAGGCGGAGATGGCGGTGCGCTTCATCCCGCTGGCGTTCGCGCGCGAGATCCTCGGCGGCACCGGCGTCACGCTGAGCGACACCTACATCCGGATGCGCGACGACGGCACGCAGGAAGAGCGCGCGCTGCGCGACGAGCCGTTCTTCACCGCGTCCGCATACCTCGCGTCGATCATCCTGAAGGAGATCGGCGGCGATGCCTTCACGGCGATCGTCTGCCTCTCCTCGGAGCTCGACGCGGTCAATCAGGCGCTCAACGCCGGCTCCTCGCCGCACGACCTCATCGCCTCGCCGCCGGTCATCACGTGGACCGACGAGCTCTCCGCGTGGAAGCCGCGGCCGTGGTGGAAGTTCTGGGCCTGAGGTGGAGACGATCACCGTTGCGACTCGAATGCATGCGCCGATCGAGCGCTGCTTCGACGCCGCGCGCGACCTCGACCTGCACGTGAGATCGCTCGCCCACACGAACGAGAGGGCGGTGGCGGGACGGACCTCGGGACTGATCGAGCTCGGCGAAGAGGTGACGTGGCGCGCCCGCCACTTCGGCATCACGCAGCACTTCACGTCGAAGATCACGGCCTTCGATCGCCCGCGCTACTTTCAGGACGCGATGCAGCGCGGCGCGTTCAAATCGTTCGTGCACGATCATTTCTTCACCAGCGAGAACGGCGTCACGACGATGACCGACGTCCTCGCCTTCTCCGCGCCGTTAGGCGTGCTCGGCATCATCGCGGAGAAGCTCGTACTGCGCCGCTACCTCGAACGATTGCTGACGTCGCGCGCCGCGGTGATCAGGGAGTGGGCCGCGCGACCATGACCGCGTAATCGAGCTGCTGCACGCGTTCCCCACTCCTCCACCACGTTCGTGGAGAGGTAAATCTCGTCGCGCTTGAATCCGAGGATGTAATCGAGGCCCGGAACGTAGAAGGCGTCTGGCGCGATCTGCACGATTCGATAGCGGACGCCGTATCGATTGACCGCGAGGTGGCCGCGGAAGTTTTCGATGGTGATCGCGGACCACTGTCCGGCGAGCGATGGTCGATCCTCTTTGCGAATCTCATCGACAGCCGGCGGAACGAGATGCGGCGAGCGGCCGGACAGGACGTCGACGAGCGCGCGCGTCAGTCCCTTCTGCAGCCACGGCTCGATCGTGTTGCTCGAGATGTAGACGATCGACCAGCGACGACTGATGTCGCGGAACACTTCACTGTGAAAACCCTGCAGGTGTCCCGAGTACCAGAACGCGTTGCCGTCGTCGGTTCTGTACCAGCTGCCGAGCGTCAATGCCGACGGCGCGCCGCCGACCCGCGCGTACTGCAATGACAGCGCGAGCGGCGAGCGGAGAAACCAGCGGTTCCAGCGATCGAGATCGCGTGCCGAGATGTAGATGTTCGATCCACCGTGAAAGGCCTCGAGATCGAAGACATCATTCAATTTGCGATTCTTGTATCCGAGCGTGCGCACTCCGGGGAATTCGGAGAAACGGCCGGGGCGAACGAACGCGGAGGTCATGCCGAGCGGGCGAAAGAATCGCTCGTTGAGAAGGTCGTAATACGACTTCCCTCCGACGCGCACGGCGGCGAGTGCGGCGAGGTCATAACCGAAGCTGCTGTACTCGAACTCGGTGCCGGGCGGCGATACGAGCCGCGGCTTCTGTATCGCGAGCACGCGGAGCAGGACTTCAGTCGTACGGATTTCGTCCTTGCCGAGAAACGGATCGAAATAGTCATAGTCGAGGACGGGGATGCCGGAGCTGTGCGACAGCAGATGACGCAGCGTGATGCCCGGATAGGGCAGCTCGGGGAGATATTTCTGTGCGCAGTCATCGAGACGGAGCAGGCCGTCGCGTTCCATGCTCAGAAGCAGCGCCGCCGTAAACGTCTTCGCCAGCGACGCGCCGTCGCCAGGCGTGTCGGGTGTGAACGGCACGTTCCGCTCGATGTTCGCGGAGCCGTAGCCTTTCGCGAAGACGACGCCGCGGTCGTCGCTGACCACGACCGCTCCATCGAACAGGCCGCGCGCGTGGAGATCGGAGAGGAGAGTGTCGAAACGCGCGGGCGCCGCGGTGCGGCATCCGATCGAGAGCAACGTCACGGCCGCGTACGCGATCAAACGCACGATCGGGCGAGTATAAACTTCCGTCATGCACGCACACCGGCTGAACCCGATCCTCAACGTGTCGAACATTCAGGAGAGCTTCGCCTGGTTCGAGAAATTCGGCTGGGAAAAAGGTTGGGATTGGGGCACGCCGCCCACGTTCGGCGGCGTCTGTTCGGGCGAGTGCGAGATTTTCCTTTGTGAGGACGCGCAGGGCGGGCGGGGGCGGAGCACGGCGCCGATGACGTTCGGTCCGACCGGCGATCAGTCGGGCGACAAGGGCGTCTGGATGTCGATCTGGGTCGAAGACGTCGACGCCGTTCAACGCCGCTGCATCGAGCAGGGGCTGGAGATCACCTGGCCGCCGACCGACATGCCGTGGAACGTGCGCGAGATGCACGTCCGCCATCCGGACGGGCATGTGTTCCGGGTCAGCCAGCCGCTCGGATAGTCAGTGGCAACCGTCGACCGCTTCGCGCATGACCACATTCGCGGGCGCGATGTAGACGGCGCGATCGACGACCGGCACGCTCTGCACCGCGGCGATCAATGCACCATCGAATTGACTCGGATGGCGCTGCATGTCGGCGGCAATCGCATTCCACGCTGCGTTGCCGGCGTCGAACCTGAGTGCGGCATCCGTTGCAGGCCGGAATTGAATCGACAGCGGATCAGCCGAAATGACGACGCGGGTTTCGAGCAGATACACGCTCGGGTGCGTCGTCAGAAGCGGAATCGCCTGAAGAACCGCATCCGCGGCGGCGCGATGATCGGGATGACACGTAGTCCCATGCCTGGGATCGAACGTGAGGATCAGCTCGGGCTGAACGGCGTCGATGTACTTCGCGATGGTGGCCGGAAGATCGTGCGGCCAGACCGGCGGCGACGCTCCTCCGCCATCGGGCAGGTTCAGCAGGATCAGGACGGCGCCGAAGTATTGCGAGGCCGAGCCTTCCTCCGCACTCCGCACCGAGGCCAGGTCGGGCGCACATCCGTCGGACTTCCTGCATTGGCCCGCATCGCCGCGGGTGAGAATCAGAAACGTGCAGCGCGCGCCATGGTCGCGGCACCAGTGAGCAAGCAGCGGCGCGGCGGCGGCTTCATCGTCCGGATGCGCGCCGATCCACAACACCGATTGCGGTTCGGGAACCGCGCCGGGATGCGACACCGGATGAATGCGCGCGATCGCGGGCACGGTCAGCAGAAACGCGACGATCAGCGGCCAGCGATTCACAGCGGTGATACGGCGACGGCGGCGACGGCGTTTGACTCCGGCTGATTCCTGATCCACACCTCCGCCGCCGCGACCGTGATGCCCCACCCTGCCCAGAGCGAGAGGACGAAGATCTCGACCAGCGTGAAGCCGGCGGGCGTCAGCAGGAAGTCGGCGATCAGCGCCACGATGCGCACGGTCGAGATGCCGAGGGCGACCGCGAACGCGCGGATCATCCAGCGGCGATGCGCCGCGAGGCGCCGCTTTCGGATCGCCGCGACGGCGCGCGCGAGCGACCAGAGAAACAGCGCGGAGACGATCGCGATCACGATCACTTCGCCCGGTCCCGCCGCGGGATGCAGCACGCCGAAGTAAAACCCGGTGCACGCCGTGACGACGCCGATCGCGATCAGCATCACGCCGGTGCGGCGATGGAGGGTGACGTGCCGCGCGCGGAACTTCGTCCAGAGCTGCAGCGGCGCGAGCATCAGGAAGAGCGCACCGGACAACGCGTGCAGAAAGATGACCGTCGGATGGGCGGCGAAGCGCGCCTCGACTCGTCGGATCTCCGCGGCGCGCACGTCGGCGTGCGGATCGTCGCGATGCAGCGCGTGCAGGAGGCGCAGGCGAGCCGGTTCCGCGCGCGCGCCGAGCGTGGCCGGCATGAACGACCGCACGATGCCGGAGGTGACGCCGAGGAGGATCAGCGCGGCGACGAATCCGATCACGATGCGGCGCATCACTTCAGTGTACGCACCACTCCCGCGTCACGCGATGCCGGTAATCGAACAGCCTCCGCAGCCGCCGCTTCACGATCCATCCCGACAAAAACGCCAGCGGCGGCTCGAAGTCGATGTCGTCGATGAGCACCGCCCCCTCGGGATGCGGCTCGATGATGTGACTGTGATGCCAGCGGCGGAACGGGCCGCGCACCTGCTCGTCCTCGAAGCGATGCGGCGGGTCGTAGACCGTGTGCACCGACTCGATGCGCATCGAGAACCCCAGGAACACCCGCACCTCGGCGACGGCGCGGCGGCCCGGGCGGAGGTCGGGCGCGCGCTCGATCACGCGCGCCCGTTCCCAGGGCGGCATCAGACGATCGACAACGTCGGGCAGCTCGTGAAACGCGAAGAGCCGCTCAGGGGTGGTTTGAATGACGACGCTTGCGCTGAATCGCATCGGCCCCCTCATCCGCCTGCGGCACCTTCTCCCCCGCCGCGCGGGGGAGAAGGAGGTGGGATTACATCGACTTGCCGCTGTGGCAATCGGCGCAGGTCATGGCCTGCAGATCGCCGATGTCGACCGGATGCTGGAACTCGTTCTTCGGCTGCTCGAACATCGGCGCGCCGGCCTGGGCCTCGCTCAGGACGTCGTGGCAGATGTGGCAGTCCTTCGACACCGTCTTCCCCGCTTTGTCGGCGTGCTGATTGTCGTGGCAGCGGAAGCAACCGGTGAAATAGAAGTGGCCGATGTTGTCGGGGTGCGTCCGCCAGTCGACCTTCATCTCCGGGAAGCGCGTCTTCTGGAAGATGTCTTTCGACGTGACGATGGCGCGGTCGATCTGCGCTCGCTTCGATGCGTACACGTCGGGATACGTCTTCTGATAGTAGGCACGCAGCTGCTGCTCGATCTTCTGCACTGCTTCTTCCGTCGTCGCGTAGTCGGCGGAGATCGCGTCGACGGCCTGCTGCTTGATGAACGGCAATGAACGGTCGATGGTCCCGGCGAGCAGCGCGCGATCGACCGACTTGTCGGGCGGAACGTAGATGTGCGTCGGGCGATTGTGGCAATCGACGCAATCCATCGTCCGCTTCGGCGCCGCGGCAATCTGGGCCGGCGTCAGTTTCGTGTCCTGCGCCGTGAACTCGTGGACCTCGCCCGTCCGGCGATTGCGAGTGCGCACCCATTCGATCTTCTGGCGCTGGCGGTCGCTGGCCAGGTACTGGATCTCGTTCTCATTGAACATGTGCCAGTGGATGCCGGCCACCAGTCCACCGCTCGGACTGCCGCCGCCCGTCTTGATCAGCATGCGGACCTCGCGCGGCGTATTGACCTCGTCGTAACCGAAATGCGAGAAAACCTTCAATTGGGCGCCGAAGAATTTCTCCGGCCAGTGGCACTGCTCGCACGTCTCGCGCGCCGGACGGAGGTTCTCCACCGGCGACTGGATCGGCTTCGGATATTTGTGGAACGCGACCGAATAGAGCTGGTAAGAGCCCGATAGTTTCGAGCGCGCATACCAGCCCGCGCCTTCGCCGACGTGACAGCCGACGCAGCCGACGCGGGCGTGCGGCGACTGTTTGTACGCCGTGTACTCGGGATGCATGACCGAATGACAGACCGTTCCGCAGAACGCGTCGGAGTCGGTGTAGTGATAGGCCTGATAGCTGCCGAGGATGCTGATGGTGACGAAGAAAATCAGTCCGGCCACTGTGAGTATCGTGGCCCGGCGGATGCGCGGATTATTGAGATCGATATCGGGATAGCGGGAGAACTCTCCCGGCGCCATCTTGTGACGCCGGCGGCGCTCCAAGAGGATGCCGATGACGAACAGCAGCATCCCGAAGATCATCACCCCCGGCACGACCGCATACGCAAAGATGCCGACGTACGGATTGTGGGCGCCGGTGGCGTCGGCCATGACGAGAAAAATGATGTTCGCAATCGCGATCACCGCGATGATCGCGCCGATCGTGCTGATCAGATTGCGAGCGAGGCTGGGCGCCTTGGGGCGATCAGGCATTGGACTGCTTTCCTCCGGTTCCGGCGCGTGCGGTTACTTCTTGAGAGTCTTGATGTAGGCGACGACGCCTTTGATCTCGTCGACCGACAGCTTGGTCTTGTAGGCGGGCATCTTTCCCTTGCCGTCGGTGACGGACTTGGCCAGATCGACTTCGCTCTTCGAGAGGTCGGGGAAGTTCTTCTCGCCGTTCGCACCGTGGCACATCTTGCACTTGGCAGTGTACGTCGCGGCGCCGTCAGCGAACGCCGGCATTGCAACGAAAGTGATCACGAACAGGGCGACGAGCGTCAGTTTGAGGGTTTTCATGGGTTTAGCTCCTTTCAACAGTCTGATGCGATGTTAGGTTGCAACAGGATGGCGCTTCATGACCGGAGGTACGTGCAGGGGTGACGGGCGTCACACCCGCGCCGTCGCACGCACCGAGAGCGGCTCGAACGTCGCGCTGAAATGTCTCAGCATCGGCGGCGCGCTCACGATCCGATACCCGCACAGCGACCGCGACAGGCTCGCCGCGGCGAACACGGTCTCCGCCACGTACGACAGATGCGCGTCGGTGTAGAGCCGCCGCGGAATCGCTAACCGCACGAGCTCCATCTTCGCGGCGTCGCCGAACATCAGCGTGCCGATCTCGCTCGTCCGCACACCGCCCAGCAGATACAGCGCGTTCACCAGCGCCACTCCCGGAAATTCGCTCGACGGGATGTGCGGCAACAGCGCCGCCGCGTCGATGTAGACGGCGTGTCCGCCCGGCGGCTGCACGATCGGAATGCCGCCTTCATGCAGCCGATCCGCGAGCCGCGCGACGCTGCCGATGCGATAGCGCAGATACGACTCCTGCACGACTTCCTCGAGCCCCTCGGCGATCGCGCCGAGGTCGTAGCCCGCCAGTCCGCCGTACGTCGGAAAGCCCTCGGTGAGGATCAACAGGTTGCGGCACTTCTCCGCCAGGCGGTCGTCGTTCAACGCGAGGAATCCGCCGATGTTCGCCAGCCCGTCCTTCTTCGCCGAGAAGATCGCGCCGTCCGCGAGCCGGAACATCTCCTGCGCGATCGCCTTCGGAGTCCGCCCGCGCTGCGAGGCCTCGCGCTCGTGGATGAACCACGCGTTCTCCGCGAACCGGCAGGCGTCGAGGAAGAAGAGCTTCCCGTAGCGATGCGCGATCTCCGCCGCCGCGGCGATGTTCTCCAGCGACACAGGCTGTCCACCGCCGGAGTTGTTCGTCACCGTCATCATCACCAGCGCGACGCGATCGCCATCTGTGCGCAGCGTTTCGTCGAGCGCGAAGAGGTCGATGTTCCCCTTGAACGGATGCCGCAGCGACGGCACGCGTCCTTCCGCGATCACGAGGTCGCGCGCCTCCGCGCCGGCGTACTCGACGTTCGCGCGCGTGGTGTCGAAGTGGATGTTGTTGACCACGACGTCGCCCGGCTGCAGCAGGCTGGTAAAGAGGATGCGCTCGCCCGCCCGGCCCTGGTGCACCGGCAGAATGTGCTTGTAGCCGGTGAGGTCGTGCACCACCTCGCGGAAGCGGATGAACGAGCGGCTGCCGGCGTACGACTCGTCCCCTTCGAACATCGCAGCCCACTGCTTCGCCGACATCGCGCCGGTGCCGGAGTCGGTGAGCAGATCGATGATCACGTCGTCGCTGCGCAGCTGAAAGACGTTGTAGCCCGCCTCGTGCAGCGCGTGCTCGCGCTCTTCGTAGGTGGTGAGGCGGATCGGCTCGATGGTCTTGATGCGGAAGGGTTCCATGATCAACGGCATGTTTTTTCTCCAACCAATTTTGTGATTCGTGCGAACTGCGCGTCTCCATCCAGTCCCGCCTCGGCGATCACCGCGCGACCCGATCCGCTGCCGGGATAGCGGCCGTGCATGAACGGATGCATCGTCAGCGCGCGACCGCGCGGTGAGGTGATCCAGCGGTACATCGTCGGCATGGTGAAGCCGGTGATTCCGATCGCGCGCGCGGCGGCCTCGGAGGGGAAGATCGCGTCCTGCTCCGAGGGAGACAGGAAGTCGAACAGCTCCGCGCTGGCGATGTAGAAGACTTCGACGTCGATCCCTGCGTCGATCAAGCGCGGCAGCGCGCCGGTGATGAACGCGTACGTGACGCCCGACTCCTGCAGCACGATCGTCGCGTCAGCGACTCCGCGCGCGGCGCGCAGTTTGTACACGCCGCTGACTGCCGCCTCGGCCGGCGCGAGGCCGAGCGCCGCGCGATCGATGATCGTTTCATTCGGTCGCGTGACGAACGGCGCGATGACAGAGGGACGCTTCGTCAACGCCGCCGACATCAGCGGCGTTGAC
>Ga0070672_100000055_pt1 | contig 50839 bp, 49 predicted proteins | sample KBSM13metaG_FD_66151 | JGI IMG/M metagenome (GOLD analysis project Ga0070672, IMG submission 66151) | Miscanthus rhizosphere microbial communities from Kellogg Biological Station, Michigan, USA - KBS M1-3 metaG | ecosystem: Host-associated > Plants > Roots > Rhizosphere > Soil ... | reverse complement strand
CGGGTGAACTTGTACGCGCCGTGGCTGGTGCCGATGGCGATCGCGAGCGCGTCGAGCTGGGTCTTCTTGACGAAGTCGGCGGCCTGCTCCGGGTCGGTGAGGAGCTGCTCGCGCGTCATCGTCGCCTCGGTGCCGTGGCCGTCCTCCTTGTCGCCGCGCATCGTCTCGAGCGAGCCGAGGCAGCCGAGCTCGCCCTCGACCGTGACACCCCGCGCATGCGCCATGTCGACCACCTTCTTGGTGACGTCGACGTTGTAGTCGTAGCTGGCGATCGACTTGCCGTCGGCCTCGAGCGAGCCGTCCATCATCACCGACGAGAAGCCGAGCTCGATCGCGCTGCGGCAGACGTCGGGACTCTGGCCGTGGTCCTGGTGCATCACCAGCGGCACCTTCGGCCATGACTCGATCGCAGCCTCGATCAGGTGCTTGATGAAAGGCTCGCCGGCGTACTTGCGCGCGCCGGCGCTCGCCTGGAGGATGACCGGCGCACCGACCTCGTCGGCGGCAGTCATGACGGCCTGCACCTGCTCGAGGTTGTTGACGTTGAAAGCCGGGATGCCGTAGCCGTTCTCGGCGGCGTGATCGAGCAGCTGGCGCATGGAGACGAGTGGCATGGCGGAACCTCTTCGAGATCGGGCGCCGCAAAGCGGCGAAACGAGCACTTTACAAGACGCGCCTGCACGAGGCGCTCGCGCGGTCACTCGCGGAACGGCCCGGCCCGGCCGGCCGAGCCGGCTCGCCGACCATCGCTCTCGCCCCGGAAACCGGCCTGCGCAGGGGCGGGACATGCCCTTTGGGCCACTGCCGCGACGCCCTTCGCGCAGCGATGATGGCAACCTTTGTCGGCCTGTTCGGCACTTCCTGGAGTTGCCCGTGACTCGTTACTCGAACGCATTGGTCCTCGCGCAGCTGCTCGCTGCCTTCTCGCTGTTCTCGGCGCCGGTTGCGGCGCAGGCCCCGAACCCCCCGGCGGCCGCATCGCCGTTGCCCGCGGATCCGTGGCCGCGCGACATCAGCATCGCCGGCGCCGCGGTGCTGGTCTACCAGCCGCAGGTCAACAGCTGGAACGGCAACCAGCTGGATTTCCGCGTTGCGATGGCGATCAAGCCGACGGGCGCGACGTCCGAGACCTTCGGCTCGGCCTTCGTCACCGCGCGCACGCAGGTCGACAAGGTGGCACGCACGGTCGTCTTCGAGAACCTGAACATCACCAAGAGCGACTTCCCGACCCTGCCCGACCACGGCAGCAGCTACACCGCGGCGCTGCAGGCGAGCATGGCCAAGAACATGCGCTCGATCTCGCTCGACCGCCTCGAAGCCTCGCTCACCGCCGATGGCATCAAGCCGCCGGCGATCGCGCTGAAGAACGAAGCACCGACGGTCATCGTCAGCTATTCGCCGGCGATCCTGGTGCCGATCGACGGCGCGCCGGTGTGGAAGCCGCTGCCCGAGAACAGCCGCTTCCAGCGCGTCATCAATACCCAGGCGCTGATCCTCAAGGGCGGTCTCGAAGACCAGCTCTTTCTGCACGTCTACGACGGCTGGTTGACCGCTTCCGGCCTGGCCGGGCCGTGGACCCTGTCGATGCGGCAGCCGCTCGGCATGGACGACGCCGCCAAGGCCCTCGCCAAGGCCGGCAAGGTCGACATGCTGACCGGCCCGGCGCACGCGCAGCCGAAGCCGTCGCTGAACAACGGCGTGCCGACGATCTATGTCGGGCAGGGGCCGACCGAGCTGATCGTGTTCAAGGGCCAGCCCGATTTCGTTCCGGTCACCGGCACCCAGCTGCTCTGGGCCTCGAACACCACCGCCGACGTCTTCGTCGAGACGAGCAACAACCGCTATTTCGCGCTGATGGCCGGGCGCTGGTTCGCGGCGCCGGCGCTGACCGGCCCCTGGGCCTTCGTCGCCAGCGACGCCTTGCCGGCCGACTTCGCTCGCATTCCGCCGTCGTCGCGCGCCAGCGCGGTGCTGCCCACGGTGGCAGGAACGCCGCAGGCGAAGGAAGCGCTGATCTCGAACTCGATCCCGCAGACGGCGACGGTGCCGCTGAAGAACGGTCCGAAATTCACGCCCGATTTCGACGGCGCGCCGCAGTACTCGCCGATCGAAGGCACGTCGCTCCGCTACGTCGTCAACTCGTCCGTGCCGCTGATCGAGGTGAGCCCTGACGCCTTTTACGCGGTCACGGCAGGCGTGTGGTTCACCGCGCCCAGGATCACCGGCCCCTGGACCCTTGCCACCTCGGTGCCCGACGCGATCTACACCATCCCGGCCAGCTCGCCGATCTACTACGCGACCTACGTTCGCATCTACGAAACGACGCCGACGGTGATCTACGAGGGCTACACCCCGGGCTACATGGGAACCGTGATCTCGCCCTACGGCACGATCGTCTACGGCACCGGCTACGCCTACACCCCGTGGGTCGGCAACGTCTGGTATCCGGCGCCCTACACCTACGGCATCGCCGCCGCGCCGGTCTACAACCCGTGGGTCGGCTTCACCTTCGGCTTCGCCGTCGGCCTGGCCACCGCGGCATGGATGGAGCCGTACTGGGGCTACGGCGCGTTCTATCACCCGGCCTACTGGGGCGGCTACGGCTGCTGCGGGGTCGCCAGCGCCAATGTCTACGGCCACTGGGGCAACGCCGCGTACTCGGGCACCAAGAGCTGGTACGGCGGCGGCGGAGTCGCCGGTACGCGCAGCTACGGCTCGTACTACAACCAGCGCACCGGGACTGCCGGCAGCTATTCGGGCGGACGTCAGTACAACGCCTGGACCGGCAACGCGAGCCGCGGTTACGACCGCACCGCCTACGGCGCCAACGGCGGCTCGGGCAACGTCGCGCGCGGCAGCAACTACAACACCTATACCGGCCAGCGCTCGACCGCCAACGCGGTCTCGGCGACGGGCGGCGACGGCAGCTCGTACAACCGCGCCGGCGCCAGCACTTCCGGGCCGCAAGGCAATGCCCACGCCGGCGGCGGATCGAGCTACAACGCCCACACCGGCAAGACCAACACCTGGTCCAGCGCCAGCGTCGGCAACGACCACTATGCCAACGTCAACGGCAACGTCTATCACAACGACGGCAGCGGCTGGCAGCAGCACTCGTCCGGCGGCTGGGGCTCGGCCGGCGGCGACAGCAGCTGGGCCGACCGCGATGCGCAGTCGCGCAGCTCGGGCGCAGATCGTTTCGGCGGCGGCGGCGGGTTCGGTGGCGGTGGCTTCGACAGCGGCGGCTCGCGCTTCGGCGGCGGCGGCGGTGGCTTCGGCGGCGGTGGCGGCTTCGGCGGACGCTTCGGCGGCGGCGGCGGACGTTTCGGCGGAGGAGGCGGGTTCCGACGCTGATCGGAGGGGTCGCCGCGAGCGCGACCGCTTGCTCAGGCGTCGGGTGCAGGCGCGAGCTTGTCGGCGGTGCGCGTCTCGAAATCGCTCGCGTCGTGGCGCTCGTGCAGCTGGCTCGACGGCTGGCCCCAGGTGCGGTTGACCATCCGGCCCCGCTGCGCCGCCGGCCGCAGCGCAATCTCGTCGGTCCAGCGCACGACGTTGCGGTAGTCCTGCACCTGCAGGAACTCGCCCGAGCCGTACAGCTGGCCCTTGGCGAGCGTGCCGTACCACGGCCAGACGGCGATGTCGGCGATCGTGTAGTGGGCACCGGCGAGATAGCGGCTCTCGCCGAGGCGCCGGTCGAGGACGTCGAGCTGGCGCTTCACCTCCATCGCATAGCGGTCGATCGCGTATTCGATCTTGCACGGTGCGTAGGCGTAGAAGTGACCGAAGCCGCCGCCGAGGAATGGCGCGCTGCCCATCTGCCAGAACAGCCACGACAGGCACTCGGCGCGCGCTTGCCCGCCCGCCGGCAGCAGGGCGCTGGCGAACTTCTCGGCCAGGTGCAGCAGGATCGCTCCCGACTCGAACACGCGGATCGGCGCAGGCCCGCTGCGATCGATCAGCGCCGGGATCTTCGAATTCGGGTTGGCGGCGACGAAGCCGGTGCCGAACTGCTCGCCCTCGCTGATGCGCACCAGCCACGCGTCGTACTCCGCGCCGGCGTGGCCGAGCGCGAGCAGTTCCTCGAGCATCACCGTCACCTTGACGCCGTTGGGCGTGCCGAGCGAGTAGAGCTGGAGCGGATGCCGACCGACCGGCAACTCCCGGTCGTGGGTCGGCCCGGCGGTCGGGCGGTTGATATTCGCGAAGCGACCGCCGTGGCCCTGTTTCCAGGTCCAGATCGATGGCGGGGCGTAGGGAGTCGGCTCACTCATGCCTCGATGCTACGGTGGAGTCGAGAATGCGCCGATGGCCACTCTGCTTGCCGCTCTCGTCGACGCGTCCGCGCTCGCCGCCGGGACAGCGAGCCGGCTCGCCAAGCGCGACGCCCTCGCCGACGTCCTGCGCCAGGCCGCCGGCGACGAGATCGAGATCGCCGTCGCCTGGCTCTCGGGCGAGACCCGGCAGGGGCGCATCGGCGTCGGCTGGGCGACGCTCGCGGCGCTGCGCGGCACGCCCGCGAGCGAACCCGAACTGACGCTGGGCGAGGCGGACGCGGTGCTCGGCCAGGTCGCGAACACCGCCGGCAAGGGCTCCGCCGCGGCGCGCAGTGCCACGCTGCGCGCGCTCTTCGCGCGCGCCACCGCCGCCGAGCAGGACTTCCTGGTGCGCCTGCTCGTCGGCGAGCTGCGCCAGGGCGCGCTCGAAGGCGTGATGCTCGACGCGGTCGCCGCCGCTGCCGGTCTGCCCCCGGCCGACGTGCGGCGCGCAGCGATGCTGACCGGCCGCCTGGGCGAGGTCGCGCGGCTGGCATTGGGCGGCGGTGTCGGCCAGGGTGCAGCGGGACTGGCGAGTCTGGCCGTCGCCCTGCACCGGCCGGTGCAGCCGATGCTGGCGACGCCGGCCGACGACATTGCCGGCGCGATGGCCCGGCTCGGCACGGCCGCGCTCGAGTGGAAGGTCGATGGTGCGCGCGTGCAGGTGCACAAGGCCGGTCGCGAGGTCAAGGTCTATACCCGCGCCCTCAAGGACGTGACCGGATCGGCACCCGAGATCGTCGAGGCGATGCAAGCGCTGCCGGCCCAGGAGCTGATCCTCGACGGCGAGGCGATCGCGCTCGGCGCCGATGGCGCGCCGTTGCCGTTCCAGGTGACGATGCGGCGCTTCGGCCGCAAGCTCGACGTCGCGCGCATGCGCGCCGAGCTGCCGCTCGCGGTGTACTTCTTCGACTGCCTGCACGTCGATGGCCGCTCCCTTCTCGACCGGCCCGCGAACGAGCGCTTCGACGCGCTCGCCGCGGCGCTGCCGAAGGCGCTGGTGATCCCGCGCATCGTCACCGCTGACGTCGCCGCCGCCGAGGACTTCTACGCCGACGCGCTCGCGCGCGGCCACGAAGGCGCGATGGTCAAGGCGCTCGACGCGCCCTATGAAGCCGGCCGGCGCGGCGCAAGCTGGCTCAAGGTCAAGCGCGCGCACACGCTCGACCTCGTCGTGCTGGCCGCGGAATGGGGACATGGGCGCAGGAACGGATGGCTGTCGAACCTGCACCTCGGCGCGCGCGACCCGACCAAGACGTACTCGGCGAGCGGCTGGGTGATGCTCGGCAAGACATTCAAGGGCATGACCGACGCGCTGCTCGAGTGGCAGACGCGCGAGTTGCTGGCGCGCGAGATCGCGCGCGACAGCTACACGGTGCGGGTCAGGCCCGAGCTGGTGGTAGAGATCGCCTTCAACGACCTGCAGGAGAGCCCGCAGTATCCCGGCGGGCTGGCACTGCGATTCGCGCGGGTGAAGGGATACCGGAGCGACAAGCAGGCATCGGATGCGGACACGATCGCTGCGGTCAAGGCACTGCATGCCGCGCAGAGCACGGCAGCGGCACGATGATGGGGACCTTGTCCGGCGGTCTTGTCACGGGCCGGCTTGCGGGGCAACCGACGGTGCGGGCCGGAGCGCATCGAGCAAGGCGCGCGTGAGGTGCTCGACCTCGATCGCGAGCACTTCGAGCACCGGCAGCGAGCCTGCATTGCACTCCCTGACGGCTTCCGTCACGGCGTTGTCGAACGCGTCTCGGACCTGCAGGAGACGCGCATACGCGTCGGTGACGATCTGCCAATCGGGCATCTTGCCCTCCGCTTTTGATGAGCCGCCACGGCGCCGGCGGGCGGGATTGTGCAGGCGATGCGACGGGCCTGCGCAGCGCCGCGAATCTCCTACGGATCGATGGAGAATTTGGGCGCCGTGCGTCGCTGGCCCGGTGCGCGACCGAGACCGACCGCCTCGCGTCGCCGCCGATACGGCGCGTTCGAAACGCGACTAGGCGGCGGCTGGAAACAAGCGCCCACGCGCGGCCTGTGTGATCGCCTCGACGCAGGGATGCGTGATGCGCCGCTCGACCGAGATGGCATAGAACGCCTCGAACAGCTCGTCGCTGCGCCCGAGCACCCGCACGCCGTGCTGGGCGCAGGTCTCGCGCTCGAGCACGGTCGGGGCCATGAAGATGCCCCGGCCCTCGCGCCCGAACGCGGTGCTCAGCGCCGAGTCGTCGAACTCGCCGACGACCCGCGGCCGAAGCTGCCGCGCCGTCAGCCAGAAGTCGAAGCGCTGGCGCAGCGCAGAGCTCGCCCCCGGGATCAACATGGGCGCGCCGTCGAGGCTCTTGGGGAAGCGCGTGCCCAGAGCCTTCTTCAGCTTCGGGGCGCAAAAGAAGCTCATCGGCGACGAGCCGAGCTCGTGATTGAACGCCTTGACGCTGAGCCTGCGGCTCATCGGTTCGTCGGCGATCACGAGATCGACCTTGTGCACCGAGAGCTGCCCGAGCAGATCGTCGAGATGGCCTTCATGGCAGATCAGGCGTACCGGGCCGGGGACGGCGAGGGCAGGCTCGAGCAGGCGATAGGCGATCGCCTTGGGCACCGAGTCGGCAACGGCGACCCGGAAGTCGATCCCGCGCGGGCCGCCGCGCGCCTGCCCCATCGCCGCCTCGAGCTCTTCGCCGAGGGCAAAGATCTGGTCGGCGAACTTGAGCGCGAGCCGGCCCTCGTCGGTCAGCTCGAGGCCGCGACCGCGCTTCCTGAACAGGCTGCTGCCGAGCCGCGCCTCGAGCAGCTTGATCTGGCCCGAGAGCGTCTGCGGTGTCGTGTGCAGCTGCTCGCCGGCGCGCATCACGCCGCCCGCATGGGCGGCGGCCCAGAAGTAGTACAGGTGCTTGAAGTTCATCTTCGGAATCCATCGCCATGGTCGTTGCCGACGTCGATTCGAGGAATTCGATCAATCGTCGCCGAAAATACGAATTTACGCGAAGTGTCGCCGGCCCTAGATTAGCGTCATCCCAACCTCCTTTGGAGTTCTCGCCATGGCCGAACCCCTTCACTACGCGGCTCCCTCGGGCTCGATCCCGGTGGCGTCGAGCGGCATCGCCGAGCGCAACCGCGTCCTTCGCAACACCTACTGGCTGCTCGCCCTGTCGATGGTGCCGACCGTCTTCGGCGCTTGGCTCGGCATCGCGACCGGCCTCGCGCAGGCGATGTCGCCGGGAATCGGCCTGGTCGTGTTCCTGGCCGGCGCGTTCGGCTTCATGTTCGCGATCGAGAAGACCAAGAACTCCTCCGCCGGCGTTCCGGTGCTGCTCGGGTTCACGTTGTTCATGGGCGTGATGCTGTCCCGGCTCGTCGGCACGGTGCTCGGCCTGGCCAACGGCGCGGGCCTGGTGATGACGGCGTTCGCCGGCACCGGCACGGTCTTCTTCGGCATGGCGTTGCTGTCGTCGCTGATCAAGCGCGACCTCACGACGATGGGCAAGTGGCTCTTCATCGGCGCCGTGATGCTGCTCGTCGCGGGCATCGCCAACGCCTTCATCCAGTCGAGCGCGCTGATGGTCACGGTGTCGGTGCTCGCCGTCGCCATCTTCTCAGCCTTCATCCTGTACGACCTGAAGCGCGTCAAGGACGGGCTGGAGAGCAACTACATCACGGCGACGCTGGGCGTCTACCTGAGCCTCTACAACGTCTTCCAGTCGCTGCTCATTCTGCTCGGGATCGGCGGCCGCTCGGACGAGTGATCGCTGCTCCGGGGCCTGGCGCCGATCCGGCGTAGGCCCCACTTTCTTGCGGCGATCGCGCTTGCATCGGGCGCGCGGAACAGAATCCGACGATGGACATCCTGCTTGACCCCAACGTGTGGGTTGCCTTCGCAATGCTGACGGCGCTCGAGATCGTTCTCGGCGTCGACAACATCATCTTCATCTCGATCCTGGTCGGCCGCCTGCCCGCCGATCAGCGCGACAAGGCGCGCCGGCTCGGTCTCGGCTTCGCCATGGTCTCGCGCCTGGCGCTGCTGTTCTCGCTGACCTGGGTCATGGGGCTGACTGCAGACCTGTTCCGGGTCGCCGGCAACGGCATCAGCGGACGCGACCTGGTGCTGCTCTTCGGCGGCCTGTTCCTGCTCTACAAGGCGTCGCGCGAGATCTTCGATGCGGTCGAGGCGCGCGCCGACGGAGAGCCGGCGCACGGGCCCGGAGTCGTGTCGCCATCGGCCCGGGCGGATCTGTTCTGGGCCACGATCGCCCAGATCGGCATCATCGACATCGTCTTCTCGCTCGATTCCGTGATCACGGCCGTGGGCATGGTCGACCAGATCGCCGTCATGGTCGCCGCCGTCGTCGCCTCGGTCGCGGTGATGCTGTTCGCGGCCCGGCCGATCGGCGAATTCGTCGATCGGCATCCGTCGGTCAAGGTGCTCGCGCTCGCCTTCCTGGTGATGGTGGGCATGGCGCTCACCGCCGAGGCCTTCGACGTCCACGTGCCCAAGGGCTACATCTACGCGGCGATGGCGTTCTCGCTGGTCGTCGAGACGCTCAACATCCGGGCGCGAGGCAAGCGCAAGCTGGCGGCCGGGATCGCGGCATGACGAGCGCGCCCTGCGACAGGGCTCCTTGACGGCGCTGATCGCAGTATCCGAGTCCCCTGCTTCACGTTCGGCACGGCCGTTGCCACCCCTGATGTCCAAACACATCAGAGGAGCATCCATGCCCAAGACCCTTCTTGCGACCATCGCCTGCGCGGCGATCGCCTGCGCCGCCGGCTCGGCGCAAGCCCAGACCAACACCGGCGGCGACAGTTCGCAGACCTCGACTCAAGGTCAGCCGGCCAACGGCAAGCACACGACCAAGAAGAAGCACACGACCTCGTCGAAATCGTCAGGCGACGCCGGGACCACCGGCGCGCAGACCAATTCGTCGCGGCCCTCGAACGACACCGGGACGACCAGCTCGCCGGCGACGTCGAGCGGGGCGGCTGCGCCGACGGCGACCGATCCGCAGCAGACCAAGAACGCCCGCGACGGCACGCCGTCGCAGAGCTCGCAGCAACGTGCCGCCAGCGGTGCGATGAAATAGCCGTCAGCCAGCGCCCATCTTGCCCTGGAGCACCGCCACGAGGTGCTCCTTGGCTTCGGCGAGGTGGGCCTTGTCGGCGTCGTGCACCTTGCGGAAGTACGCCGCGCACTCCGGCGAGTTCGCCGCTTCGGCGTCCTGGATGTACTGGTCGTAGGCCATGAGCGCCTGCGCCTTGTTCTGGATCAGCGTGATCCAGTCGTAGGCCAGATCGCTCAGCGGGTGGGTATCGCTCGTCTGTTCTTTCACCGGCTTCTCCTGCGCAGAATCGGCGTCTGCTTTCGAGGCCCAGCAACCGGGGTGCCCGGTGCGACCCCGGGGCGGCTTCGCAGTGCCAGATCGTGGAGCGCCTGCGCAGCGCGAGACAGGCCGCGGTCACGCCGGCGCACGAGATAGATGCGCCGCGTCAAACCCGGCAAGTGGATCGGACGGATGACGATCTCCGGCTGAACGAAGTGGAACAGGGTCAAGGCGGGCACCAGGCTGATGCCCAGACCTGCCCGCACCATACCCATGACCGTCGCCAGCTGGTCGACCTCCATCACCGTTTGCATCGCCTGCGGATGGAAGGCTGCCTCGAGGTACTGGCGCACGCTGCTCGTTCGCGACAGGTGAATGAACGGCCACTCCGCCAGCTCGCGCAGGCGCAGCTTGGCATCGCCTTGCGCCAGCGGATGGTCCTCACGGCAGACGAGATGGAAATCGTCTGCGCAGAAAAGCTGCGCCTGCAACTCGGGTGTTTCCGCTCGCACGGCGGCGAGGGCGAAATCGGCTTGACCGGTCACGACGCAATCGATGCAGGGCTCCGAGAGCACGTCGGCGACTTGGATCGAGATCGCCGGGTAGACCGCCCGATAGCGAGCCAGGACATCGGGCAGCCAGTTCGCCGCCAAGGACGGCAGCAGGGCGACCGAGACGCGACCGCGCTTCAGGGACGCATGGTCGTGGACCGCCGCGATCGCCGAGTCGAAGTCGACGACGAGGCGGCGCGCCGTCGGCTCGAAGTCCGCTCCTTCGGCGCTCAGCGCCACGTGACGCTTGCTGCGATCGAACAGCCGAACCCCGACGGCGCTTTCGAGGCCCCCTATGAGCGCGCTGAATGCGGGCTGAGAGAGATGCATCGTCGATGCGGCGCGGGTGAAGTTTCGCTCGTTGGCGAGAAGGACGAACGCGCGCAACTGGCGCAGCGACGCAGTCATCTGGTTTTCCGATCAAGTGATCCAGACATTCGATTTTACAGATCATTGGTCGATGCCTAGAGTCCGCACTCCGCGGCCGACGAGCCCCACGATCAAACGACTCAGGAGATCTGATGAACCCGACCTCGAACGCGCCTTCCCTGCTTCGGGCGACCCGTCCGGGTCGCCTCAGGCATCTGTTCTCGGCCGCATTGCTGGGCGCGCTCTCGGCCTGCGGCGGCGATGACGACGCCCCGGTCGCTGCGACGCCGCAGCTCACGCTGACGATTACCGAGACCACCGAGCTGCCGGGAAGCTATGGAACCGTAGGCGCCTACGAGCGGATCAGCGGCAGCCTCGCGGGCGAGGTTGATCCCAAGGACAAGCACAACGCCATCATCCAGGACCTCGCGCTGGCACCGGTCAACGCACGTGGCCTGGTCGAGTACAGCGCCGAGTTCGTGCTTCTGAAGCCGAAGGACATGACCAAGGCCAACGGCGTGCTTCGTTACGACGCGCCGAACCGGGGCAACATCCTGACGCTGGTCAATCCGGCGACGACGCCCTCCGACGCGGAATTCTTCGAGCGCGGCTACTCGCTGCTCTACTCGGCGTGGCAAGGCGACGTGCCGAAGTCGAGCCCGGCGCGCTTGACGCTGACCGTGCCGGTGGCGAAGAACGCCGACGGCAGTTCTATCACCGGGCCCTACCGCGCAGAGCTGATCCCGTCGAGCGCGACGCCGGTGCAGGCGCTGCCGGGTGGCGTGTTCAACGGCACCATGATTCCCTATGCGCCGGTCAGCCTCGACAACACGCTGCCCGGGTACAGCCTGACCAAGCGAATCCGCGAGACCGACCCGCGCATCACGGTCCCGGCGTCGGACTGGAAGTTCGCCGACTGCAACACGACCACGAACCCGTTCCCCGGTACGGCAGACGGCACGAAGATCTGCCTCAAGGGCGGGTTCGATCCGAACTACCTGTACGAGGTCATCTACGTTGCCAAGGACCCGAAGGTGTTGGGCGTCGGCCTCGCGGCCTTGCGCGACACGATCGGCTTCTTCCGCAAGGCGACGGCGGATGCCAAGGGCACCGCGAACCCGCTCGCCGGCCGCATCACCTACGCGATCGGCCAGGGAACCTCGCAGTCGGGCAACGCGATGAAGACCTTCCTGCACCTCGGCTTCAACGAGGCGCTCGACGGCAGCCGGGTGTTCGAGGGGCTGTATGCCCACGTCGCCGCGCGCCAGACCAACATCAACACGCGCTTCGCGGTGCCCGGCGGCGGCGGCGCGATCCGCACCGACCACACGGCCTTCGGCCAGACCGCACCCCGCGGGCTCGCTGCCGACTACCGCGACGACGTCGCCGGCCGCACCGGCGGCGTCATGAAGCGCTGCACCGATTCGAACACCTGCCCGAAGTTCTTCCTCGGCCTGTCGGGCACCGAGTTCTGGCAGCTGCAGGGCTCGCCGGTGCTGACCGACGCCTATGGCTTCAGCGATCTGGCCCAGCCCGACAACGCGCGGATCTACTACTACTCGAGCACGCAGCACGGCGGCAACGGCGGCACGGCGAGCATCACCTACGCGCCCTCGGCCGGCGTGTACCCGCTCGGCACCGTGACCCAGCACGTCGACACCTTCCGCGCGCTCTTCATCGATCTCGAGGACTGGGTCGTGCGCGGCATCGCCCCGCCCGCGAGCCAGGTGCCGAAGCTCGCCGACGGCACGCTGGTGCGGCCAAGCCAGGTGGTGTTTCCGGCGATGAAGGGAACGACCTGGGCGGTCAGCGGCGTGCAGACGCCGATCCCGGACTTCCAGTACCTCGGGCGATACAACGGCTTCTCGCTCCTCGACTACGGCCCGCAGTACCTGCCGCAGGACGAGTCCGGCATCGCTTCGCTGCTGCCGCCGTACTACACCGGCCGCGATTACGCGATCCTGGTGCCCCAGGTCGACCCGACGACCGGGCTCACCACCTCGGGCATCCGCAGCGTCGCGGTTAGGGCGCCGACCGGCACCAGCATCGAGTTCAACCCGGTGCCCAACCCGCTGTTCGGCGAGAACGTGAGCCTGACGGGCGCATACATCCCGTTCCACAAGACCGAGGCCGCGCGCCTCGCGGCCGGCGACACGCGGCCATCGCTGGAAGCGCTGTACGGCACTCAGGCGGGCTACGTCGCCGCGGTGACGACGGCAGCGAACCAGTTGGTCGCCGCGCGCTTCCTGCTGCAGCGCGATGCCGACCGCGCCATCGCCGCCGCGGTCGCCAACCCGATCCTGCCTTGACGGACACTGACGGCCCGCCACGACGAGACCGCTCATGCCTCAGCCTCCTCTGCGCATCGGCTGCGCCGCCGGCTTCTCCGGCGATCGCACCGACGTCGCGGCGCCGGTCGTCGACGCGCTCGTCGCCGCCGGCGGTCCGGCGGTGCTCATCTTCGAGACGCTGGCCGAACGCACTCTCGCCCTGGCCCAGCTGGCGCGCCGGCTCGACCCCGACGCCGGCTACGAGCCGCTGCTCGTCGACCTGCTCCGGCCGGTGCTGGAACGCTGCCTCAGGCACCGCATCCGCATCGTCAGCAACTTCGGCGCGGCCAATCCGCAGGGCGCCGCGCGGCGCATCGCCGCGCTCGCCCGAGAGCTCGGCCTGGCGGCACCGCGCATCGCGATCGTCGAGGGCGACGACCTCGGCGCCGAGTCGCGACGGCCGCTGCTCGCCGCGGCGCTGAAGGACGTGAGCGACTTCGCCGACGTCGCGCGAACGATGGTGTGCGCCAACGCCTACATCGGCGCCGAGCCGATCGCCGATGCACTGCTCGCCGGCGCCGACATCGTCGTCACCGGCCGCGTCGCCGACCCCTCGCTGACCGTCGGCCCGGCGCTCGCCCATTTCGGCTGGGCGCGCGACGACTGGGACCGGCTGGCGCGCGCGACGATGGCCGGTCACTTGCTCGAATGCGGCGCCCAGGTCAGCGGCGGTTACTACGCCGATCCCGGCTACAAGGACATCCCCGACCTCGCCCATGTCGGCTATCCGATCGCCGAGATCGACGGCGACGGCCACTGCACGATCACCAAGCCGCCCGGCACCGGCGGGCGGATCGACGAGCACACGGTCAAGGAGCAGCTGCTCTACGAAGTCCACGATCCCGCCGCCTACCTCACCCCCGACGTCGTCGCCGACCTGCGCGAGGCGCGCGTCGTCGAGCTGGCGCCGAACCGCGTCCGCCTCGAAGGCGTCCGCGGTCGCGCCCGTCCGGGGTCGCTGAAGGTCAACGTCTTTCGCGAGCAGGGCTGGCTGGCCGAAGGCGAGATCTCGTACGCCGGCGCGCGGGCCGAGGCACGCGCTCGGCTTGCCGGCGAGCTGCTGCGCGAGCGCCTGGCGACGCTCGGCAAGCTGCGCATCGACCTGATCGGCGCCGGCAGCGTGCTCGGCGACGACGACGGCCGCTGGCTCGCCGCGCAGCCTCGCGGCGAGGCACGCGACGTGCGCCTGCGCGTCGCGATGATCCACGCCGATCGCGTCACGGCCGAGCGGCTGCCGCGCGAAGTGACCGCGCTCTACACCTGCGGCCCGGCCGGCGGCGGCGGCGTGCGCACCGGCCTCAGGCAGCGGCTCTCGACGCTGTCGTGCTTCGTTCCGCGTGACGACGTGCCGACGCGCTTTTCCTTCCTGGACTCGCCATGAGCCGATCGACCGTCCCCCTGTACCGCGCCGCGCATGGCCGGACCGGCGACAAGGGCAACCGCTCCAACATCAGCGTCATCGCCTGGCACGCCGAGCTCTGGCCGTTGCTTGTCGAGCAGGTGACCGAGGAACGCGTCTCGGCGCAGTTCGCCTATCGCGGGCCGACGCACGTGACGCGCCACCTGCTGCCCGGTCTCCAGGCGATGAACTTCGTCCTCGACGACGTGCTCGACGGCGGCGTCAACGATGCGCTCAACCTTGACAGCCACGGCAAGGCGCTTGCCTTCGTCCTGCTCGACCTGACGATCGAGGTGCCGGCCGGATTGCGGCACCACCTCGTCGGCGCCGAAAGCGACACCCCGACGACCCAAGAACCATCACGGAGACCCTCCCCATGACCTCGACCCTCCAGGCCCGCCGGCGCATCTGCATCGCCGCCTCCTTCGCTCTGCTGACGCTGCCCGCGTTCGCGCAGACCAAATACCCGGAGAAGCCGGTCACCTTCATCGTTCCCTTCGCCGCCGGCAGCGCCACCGACCAGCTCGCGCGCGCGCTCGGCAACTCGATCACCCAGGACACGAAGCAGGCGGTCATCGTCGACAACAAGGCCGGCGCGAGCGGCATGATGGCCGCGCAGGCCGCGTCGCGCGCGGCCGCGGACGGCTACACGGTGCTGATCACGACCAACACCACGCAGGCCGCCAACGAGCATCTCTACAAGAAGCTCGGCTACGACCCGGTCAAGGACTTCGTCCCCGTCACCGGCCTCGGCAAGGGCGGGCAGGTGCTGGTCGTGCGGACCGACGCGCCCTACAAGAGCGTCGCCGACCTCGTTGCCAAGGCGAAGCAGGAGCCGGGCAAGCTCTCGTTCGGCAGCGGCAGCTCGTCGAGCCGCGTCGCCGGCGAGATGTTCAAGCAGCTGAGCGGAACCAACATCCTGCACGTGCCGTACAAGAGCAACCCGCAGGCGATCACCGACCTGCTCGGCGGCCAGATCGATTTCATGATCACCGACACGGCGACCGGCGTGCCGCAGATCAAGGGCGGCAAGCTGCGCGCCCTCGGCGTCTCGACGACCAAGCGCAATCCGCTCCTGCCCGATGTGCCGACGATCGACGAAGCCGGCGTCAAGGGCTACGACATGGGCTACTGGTTCGCGGCCTACGTTCCCGCCAACACGCCGGCACCGGTCGTGGCGAGGCTGCGCGAGCTGCTGGTCGCAGGCACCAAGAGCGCGACCGCCAAGTCGTTCTTCGAGAGCACAGGTTCGGACGCGTGGACGACCACGCCCGAAGAACTCGGCAAGTTCCAGATCGCCGATGCGCAGAAGTGGGGCCGCGTGATCAAGGCGGCGGGCATCGAGCCCGAGTGAGTCTGCCGGACGACCGAAGCCGGACGGTCTTCGCTGCGACCGTTCAGGCAGGCCGGCTCGGGTCCGGGAAGACCCAGGCTCGGAGCCCGCTGCGGTCGAACGGCCGCCACTGCCCCTCAGGTTGCGCCAGTCGATCGGCGACGGCATAGAGCACCGACGCATTGACGCCGAGACCGCAGTGGCTGCCCATCACCTCGATGCTCTCGGTGTGGTCGCTCGGCGGCTCGACGCTGCACTGCCAGGCGACGATGCCATCGGTGCGGCTGTAGATCGACGTCGTCGGTACCGGCGGCGCGGCGTCGCGCGGGCGGCGCAGCTTCGGGTCGTCGACGCTCTGGCCGCTCGCCAGCTCGTAGACGCGCCAGGCGTTGGTCGATCGCGGGTTGCCGCGGATCGGCGACCCGAGCGTGATGACGTTGCGCACGGCTTCTGGAACCGCGCTGGCGATCTCGCGCGCGAACACGCCGCCGAGGCTCCAGCCGACGAGGCTGACCTTGCGTCCCGAGTCGCGATGAATCTGGCGCAGTCGCGCCTTCATTTTCGATTCGATGCCCGGGCGAAGGCCCAGGTTGCGGCCCAGACCCCAGCCGTGGACTTCGTAGCCACGGTCGGCCAGGTAGGCGCGCAGCGGCTGGGTCGAGGTGTCGCTCGCGATCAGGCCGGGGAGCACGAGCACCGGATGACCGTCTCCGCGCGGTGCACGACGCAGCAGCGGCAGCAGCGCGAGCGCCGCGCCGAACTCGCTGAAAGCGCGTAGCTCGAGCAGCTGCAGGGCTTTGGACGGAGGTTTGTGGGTCGGGGAGTCGAAGGCGGTGCGAGCGGTAGCAGTGGCAGCGGTCATGGCGATGGGCGATTGCAAGTTGATTCAGTGTGACCCAGGTTTACCGTGCATGCCATCGGCGGCGCCCCGATAAGCTTGTAGCCGTCGTCTGACGTGTTGCGCAGCCGACACTCGTCATCCGGGCGACGATCGACACGCGGCGATGGTCGGGGTCGAAAACTCGCAGCCGACGACGGTCCGGGCAAAGTAATAGTGGTTGCGACCGTTGTCGCTCAGCGCATCGAGGTCGACATTGCCGCTGACGTCGCACGGGAACGCGTATCCGGTCCCCGGCCGGAACAACGACTTGAACCGCAGTTCGAATTGCGGCGCCTGAGGGCGGTGGGTAGCTTGCTGCATGGCCTGCTCCTGTCGGTGATGTTCTCGCTTCGAGAACCAGTGGGCAGCTCGACGATGCCGCCGCCGCGACCGAGGTGCCGCGCCGGATTCACGTCGCGCGAGTGCTGCAGTTCACATCGAGCGGTCGCACGAAGCTGGCGCCGGCTACTCGTCGTCGCCGAAGATGCCGCCCAGCACGCCGCCGATCGCGCCGGCGCCGAGCAGCGAGCCTTCCTCGCGCGATCCGCCGCGCTGCGGCGCCGCCGCGAACACGCGCGACGCCAGGCGCGAGAACGGCAGGCTCTGCAGCCAGACCGTGCCCGGCCCGGTGACCTTGGCGAAGAACATGCCCTCGCCGCCGAACAGGGCGGTCTTGATCTTGCCGACGTACTGCACCTCGAAGCTCACTCCCGGCGTCAGCGCGACGATGCAGCCGGTGTCGACGAAGAGCGTCTGCCCCGCCTGCAGCTCGCGCCGCAGCACGGTGCCGCCGGCGTGGACGAAAGCCAGGCCATCGCCGTCGAGCTTCTGCATGATGAATCCCTCGCCGCCGAAGAAGCCCACCGAGAGCTTCTGCTGGAAGTAGATGCCGAGCGAGACGCCGCGCGCAGCGCAGAGGAAGGCGTCCTTCTGGCAGATCAGCGTGCCGCCGAGCTGGCGCAGGTCCATCGCCAGGATCTTGCCGGGATACGGTGCCGCGAAGGCGACCCGGCGCTTGCCGTTGCCGGCGTTGCTGTAGACGGTCGTGAAGAGCGACTCGCCGGTGACCAGCCGCTTGCCGGCGCCGAGGAGCTTGCTCATCAGGCCGCCCTGCGCGGCGGAGCCGTCGCCGAAGATCGTGTCCATCTGGATCCCGGCGTCCATGAACATCATGCTGCCGGCCTCGCCGATCGCCGCCTCTCCCGGGTCGAGCTCGACCTCGACGCACTGCATCTCGGCGCCGCGGATCTCGTAGTCGACCACGTCCATCGCCATGCCTGTGTTCCTTTCGTTTCGATGCGGACGAGACCTTCGCCGCGGACTTTCAAGATGACCGTTCAGCCTTGCCCAGCCAGGCGCGAACGGCGTCGTCGAAGCGCCGCGGCTCCTCCGTCATCACCCAATGGCCGGTCGAGAACTCGAGCACCCGGCAATCGGCGCGCACAGCGAGAGCCTCCGCGAATTGCGGCGAATGGAACATGAACGGCTTGCGCGAGCCGTAGATGAAAAGCATGGGCCAGCTCGGCACGAAGGGCACGGCGCTCCGGTACGAGCCGTGCGATCCGGTCCAGCGGATGTCGTACGGATAGTTCATCCCGGCATGGATCGACAGCGGGCTCGCCGGAGCGTGCGCCGCCCGCGCCAGGGCGCGCGTCATCGCATCGCCCAGCCGTCCGCCGAGGCGCCACGCCAGCGCCAGCCACCACTGGTAGGCGACCGTCATCGCCTTGGCCTTGAGCGAAAGCGACTGCAGGTACTCCGGCGAGCGCGCGTCGCCGATGTCGACGCCGACGATCTTGGCGACGCGGCCCGGTTCGCGCATCGCGAACTGGTAGCCGAAGAAGCAGCCCCAGTCATGGAGCAGAAGCACCACCGGCCGCGTCGGGCTGACCCGGTCGACGACCGCGAGCAGCAGGTCGATCGTCTCGGCCAGCGAGCACGCAGCTCGCGGCTGCGCGATCTCGAATCCGGGCAAGGTGAAGCGCACGCAGCGAAAGCGGCCTTTCAGCGACTCGACCTGGCCATCCCAGAGACGGCAGGTGTCGGGCCAGCCGTGCAGCATGACGATCGTCGTCTCGCCGTCGCCTTCGACGAGCACGTCGACGCCGTTGATTCGCAGCGGTGCATCCATGCGCTCGGGGCGGCCCTCACTCGAGCGCCTGGTCGAGCACGCCGCGTGCCGCCGGGCGGTCGCGCAGCGCCGTGAAGAAGCGATCGAGGTGCGGCCACGTCGGGCGCAGATACAGGTCCGCGGGCAGGCCGAACCAACGGTGCAGCTCGCAGCCGATCGGGATATCGGCCATCGTGAAGCGTTCGCCGGCCATGAAGGCACGCGTCGCGAGGTGCGCGTCGAGCAGCGCCAGGAGCGACTCGGTCGCCTGCACCGATCGCCGCGCGGCCGCAGGGTCGCGCCGGTCGGCCGGCGTCCGCACCCATTGCACGAAGGCGTCGCGACCGGCCGGGTTGAGCGTCGTCTGCTGCCAGTCCATCCAGCGCTCGGCGTCGAAGCGTGTCGCGAGCGGCTCGGGATAGAGACTGCCGGTCGCGTGACGGGCGCAGAGGTAGCGCACGATCACGTTCGACTCCCACAGCCGCATGCCGTCGTCGTCGATCGTGGGCACGAGCGCGTTCGGGTTGAGCTCCCGATAGTCGGCGCTCTGCACCACGCCGAACTTGCCGCCCGCTTCGGTGCGCTGGAACGAGAGACCCAGCTCCTGCGCGCACCAGACGACCTTGCGGACGTTGATCGAGCTGAGACGACCCCAGATCCGCAACATGGCCGCCGTCACTCGCCGTCGCCGGCATATGCGGCGAAGTCGCGCTGCGTGTGCTGCGTCGCGGCGTTTACCGCGCGCAGCAGCCAGGGACCCGTCCTCGCCTCGAGGTCCGCGAGGATGCGCGGCGAGCGGGGGTCGGCCGCATGCACGGCCGCGAGATCGGCGCCCATCGCGGCGAGGAAGCGAGCCGACGGTGCCTTGCCCGCGAGATCGGCGAGCTGGATCTTTCGCGCATCGGGCGCGACCCTGCGGATGGCGAAGCCGGCCTGCGCGCGCGCGAACGGATCCGGCGACCTGAACGATCCCCGCGCCAGATCGACGAACCACGGCTCGCGCGGCGCCTTCTTGCGCCGGGCCCAGATCCACGCCGACGGGACGTAGGCCTTCGCCTCGCGCACCACCCGGCCACCGTTCCATTCGGCGATCGCCAGGAAGCGCGGTCGGCCCAGGCTGCCGCCGCCCTTGGTCTGCGACGCGAAGCGGACGATCCCGGCGTCCTCCGGAAGGCTTCGGGCGAGCGCGCGCCGCACCGCTTCGGGGGGATCGGCGTTCGGGCACTTGTCGAGCTCGCGCCAGAACTCGTCGGTCGCGCGCGCGGTCGGCTCGGCGAACGTGCGCAGCCAGCCGGCATGCTGGTCGAGCAGCACCGCGCGGGGGTCGGCGAGACCGGCGCGGTAGCCGGCGAGCACGGCGGCGACGACCTTGCCGGCATCGGCCCGAGCCGGCGGGCTCAGGCAGGCGCTCGTCGCCAGCCGGACCAGGTCGAACGCGTACGGCATGAACGCTGCCTCGTCGTAGTCATTGATGCCCCACACCAGCCGCCCGTCGGCATCGCGCCAGGTGCCGAAGTTCTCGACGTGGATGTCGCCGATGCAGGCGACGATCGGTGTCGCGGCGAGCTCGGGGCACACCGACTGGATCGTCCGCGCCCAGCGAAAGTAGGTCGTTCGCAGGAAGGCGAAGACGTTGCTGCGCATCCGTCGATGCTTTTCCTTCAGGTCGGCCTTGACCACCCGGCAGTGCGCGTGCAGCCAGGTCTCGTACTCGTCGACATCGCGCTCGAAGCTGTTCACCGGTCGGAGGATAGCCAGTCGGGTTGCGGCCACTCCTGCAGCTCGGCGACGCGACTCACCACCCAGTCGACCTCCGCCGCGGCGAATGCGTCGGGATCGGCGCTCAGGCCGTCGTGGCAGCGTTGCAGGGCCGCGCCGTTGTCGTCGCCTTCGTGGTGACGGGCCGCCAGGAATGCCGCTGCGTGCAGCGCCACGTCTTCGCACAGCTCGTGGCGCGCCTCGATCTCGGCGCGCGGTCGCAGCGCCTTGCCGTGGCGCGAGTGGATCGCCAGGAACGACTCGGGGACGAGCGTCTGGTTGTGGTCGTAGTGATCGTGCATCGGCGGCGAAAGACTACACCGGCGCGGCGTGGGTGGTACAACCTGCGCCTTCCGAAACGCCGACGAGGGCATCGACATGAGCGCAGACAAGGACCGCGGCATACGCCGGATCAAGCAGAAGCGGGCGAAGGAGCAGAAGAAGCTGGAGCGCCAGCAGCGCGGCGCAGGCGCCGCGCAAGGAACGGCCGGCGCCGCGGCTTCTCGTCGGCCGGGCTAGCCGCCGCCAAGTCCGGACGGCCGGTCCGACCGCCGAGGAAGTCAGTCGCCGATCATCGATCGCCGGGACAGCGGAGCGTCGGCGCGCGAGCTCGCGGCACAGTAGCCTCTCGCCATGGACTCCCTGATCGCCGCCGCCGGGCGCGCCCTGGCGGCCGGCGACGCGCTCGGCGCGCTCAAGCGAGTCAGCCTGCGCGACGACCCGCCCGCACTGGCGCTGCGCGGCATCGCCATGGCGCAGCTCGGCGAGCATCCCCTCGCCCGCGAGCTCATCAAGCGCGCCGCCCGCGGCTTCGGCGCCAATGAGGAGCTGGCGCGTGCGCGCTGCGTCGTCGCCGAGGCCGAGGTCGCGCTGGCGATGCGCGACCTCGGCGGATCGCCGCGCACGCTCGCGGCAGCGTCGGCGACGCTCGCGGCGCGCGATGACCTTGCCAACGCGCTGCACGCCCGGCTGATCGCGGTGCGCCGCCTGCTCTTGCTCGGCCGCATCGACGAAGCGGCCGCCGCGCTAGGCGGCCTCGATGCACGCGGCCTGCCACCCTCGTTGCGCACCGTCGCCGAGCTGGCCGCGGCCGAGATCGGCCTGCGCTCGCTTCGCACCGCGGAAGCGACGGCGGCGCTGATGCGTGCCGACGCGGCGGCCGAGCTCGCGCACGTCCCGGCGCTGCTTGCCGAAGTCGCCGAGGCACGCGCGGCCCTCGATCGCCCGGCGGCGCGACGCATCGGGGCCGGCCACGAACAGGCGCTCCGGCTGGCCGAGGTCGAGGCGCTGCTCGCGTCGGGCGCGCTGGTCGTCGACGCCTGTCGGCGCGGCCTGCGCGCCGGCGCTCAGTGGCTGCCGCTGGCGGGCCGACCGGTCTTGTTCGCGCTGGCGCGAGCGCTCGCCGAGTCGTCACCCGCAGGGGTCGATCGCGACACGCTGATCGAGCGGGCGTTTCGGACGCGGCGGCCCGACGAGACGCATCGTGCACGGCTGCGGGTCGAGATCGGGCGCCTGCGCAAGCTGGCCGCGCCGCTGGCGCGGATCGACGCCGACGCGCGCGGCTTCGTCCTCACGCCGCGCGGCGAGCGCGACGTCGTCGTCCTGGTGCCGCCGATCGACGGCGAGCAGGCGTCGCTCCTGGCGCTGCTCGCCGACGGCGTCGCCTGGTCGACGTCGGCGCTCGCGCTCGCGCTCGGCGACAGCCAGCGCACGGTGCAGCGCGCGCTCGTCGATCTCGAGGCCGCGGGCCGGGTTCGCTCGATCGCGCGGGCGCGCGCACAGCGTTGGCTGGCGCCGCCGCTGGCCGGGTTCACGACGATCCTGCTGCTGCCCGCCGCGCTGCCCGACGCCTGAGTTCGTTCGTGCCGCGCGGCTCGTCGCTGTCGCGTCATGGCCGCATCACGACCGCCGGCGTGCCGCCGCTGCCGCTTCGACCGAGCGCGCCGAGCGACGTCTCGCCCCACGAGTAGATCGCTCCGCCCGGACCGATCGCCAGCGAATGGATGTCGCCCACGACCACCTTGGTGAAGCCGGTGCCGGCGCCGACGCGCGTCGGCGTGGTCACCGCGATGCTGCCGTTCCAGCCCCAGGCCCAGAGCTGGCCGCTGCTGATCGCCGCTGCGCTGGTCTGGCCGACGCTGAAATCCGTGACGTTGACGAGCGTCGCCACGTCGACCAGCGACGTGCTGCCGATGGTGCTGCCGATGCCGAGCTGTCCTTCCAGGTTTCTGCCGACCGCGACAAGGCTGCCGGTTTCGTCGAGAGCCAGGGCGAAGTCGCGCCCGAGTTCGACCCGTCCGGTTCCCGACCAGAACGCCCCCTGCGGCGCGACGAGCCCGCCGCTGCCGCCGGCGAAGACGGTCGACGTTCCGGCGCCGAGCAGGTTGGTGCCGTTGGCGCCCCAGACGTAGCGGTCGCCCCGTCCGGTGAGGAAGAACGCGGCTCCGGCGCTGTTCGCGGCATCGGGTGCGGCCATCCAGTTCACGGTCTGGCCCGCCGGCCAGCCCGGAGCCAGGCGGGCGATCGCGCCGTCGAGCGGCGCCGACGCGCTGCTGGTGCCGCCGATGGTGGTGCCGCTGAACAAGCCCGCGATCCACGGGCCGAAGGCGACAGCGCGCTGGCCCGGCGAGCAGCCCGTTTCGCGCGCCATCAGCAAGATCTGGGCGCCGGCCGCGATCGAGCACACCTCGTCCATCGGCGCGGTCGCGTCCTGCAGCACCTTCACCGGCAAAGACCGCGTCGTCGTCGTGCGATCGCCCAACTGACCCGCGGTGTTGCGGCCCCAGGCCGAGACGGTGCCGTCGACGTGCAGCGCATAGAACGCGCCCGATTCGGCCGACAGCGCGACCGCCTTCACGCCGCTCAGTCCCTGCACCTGCACCGGCCGCGTCGCGAACGGGCTGGCGCTGGCGTAGCCACCGGTGACCGGATCGATCTGGTTGCCCCAGGCCCAGACGGTGCCGTCGCTTGCGACCACGAGCGAGTTGGCGAAGCCGGCGGCCATCGCGGTGGCGAGGAGCGGCCCGGGTCCGGTGCTGACGCAAGCCACCGCGACGCCGGCGACGTTGGCCGCCGCGGTGCCGGTGCCGTTCTGCACCGTGCACGTCTGTCCTGCCGGCTGCGCCAGCACGCTCACGGCGTAGGGCGTGCCGTTGGCCAGGCTCGCCGCGAACGCGAACGAGGTGGCGTTGGCCGCGAGCGCCAGGTTGTCGCCGCCGTTGTTCTGCAGCACCAGGCCGGCGCCGGTCAGGCCGGCGACGGTGCCGCCGACCGTGAACGGGCCCGGCGCCGCGGGCAGCGCGCCGACGAACGTCAGCACGTCGCCGCCGTGGATCGCGGCCTTGCCGGGTCGGCCGCAGGCGAACGAGAAGCCGAACACGTTGAGGGGATCGCCAAGGTGCGCCGAGACGTCGATCGTCGTGCTGCCGACGCCACGGATCGCCGGTCCGCCGCTGCCGCTGAGGTAGGTGCCCGGCGGGAACGTCACCGGCGTGGCCGTCAGCGACACGGTGGCGTCGTAGACGGTCTGCACGACGCGCGGGGAGGCGGCCGGGTTCCAGCGGACCAGCTTGACCTGGCCGGTCAGCGCCGCACCGTTGATGCCGCAATCGGGCGCGGCGCTGTAGTTCAGGGTGACCCTGACCGCGCCGGCCTGGCGGACCAGCCACGAGCCGGCGTTGCCGAACGGGTCGGAATTGACGCTGCGCGTGATCGCCGCGGAAGGGGTGGCACTGACCGTCGCGTAGCCCCTCGGGTGGACGCAAGGGTACGGATCGGTGTTACCCGGCGGGATGCCGCACGCGAAGGCCATCAGTCCCCACGAGAAGGTGTTGCGCTGCCATTGGGCGACGCCCGCCGTCACGACGGCGTCGTTGACCTGCCAATCGCCGCCCGGGCTGGCCATGAAGATCTCGCCGCTGACGGCACCCGAGGGGACCGGCATGCGCACGGTGACCGGCGTACCGAACACCAGATCGTGCGGCGTGAACTCGTAGACCGGGCCCGCCGGCGCGTTGCCGGTGGGCAAGGCGGGCGCTCCGGTCGCGCTGCGCGCGATGCCGATCGTCGTCGGCTGCGCCAGCGCACCTGCCGGAACGATCACCTCGACGCCGTCGGGTCCGCTCACGATGCCGCCCAGCGGACCGATCACGGCCGTGACGGACGCCGGTGCAGCCGGGGTCGGCGCCGGGTCGACCGTGTCGCCTCCACCGCAGGCGACCAAGGTTGACGCGATTGCCGCGAGACAGGTCCAACGAATCAGCTTCGACATGCTCACCTCCAGTGCAGCCGGTGCGGCCGCTCGGAAGGGGTTGTAGAGAGGACCGCGTTATGCCGGCGTTAGGCGCCAGGCGCGATTCACGACGATCTTGTTACTCCCTGCTCCGCCGCGCGACGCGTAGATTCGTTCTGTCGGCACCGCAAGGCGCCCCCTCGGAGCAACGAGATGACCTCGATCGCAGAGAAGAAGCGCAAGACCCCTCCTCGAACCAACACCCGCGCGGCGGAGATCGTTCGCGAGTACGGCCCCTTCCCCGGTGCCGACAAGGTGCACGGCGTCACCCACGACGGCAGCCGCGTCTGGATCGCCGGCGGTGCCCGGCTGATCGCGTTCAGCCCCGACACCGGCGAGGTGGCGCGAACGCTAGAGCGCGCCGGCGACGCCGGCACCGCGTTCGACGGCGCCCACCTGTACCAGATCGTCGAGACGCGGATCGACAAGATCGATCCCGCCACCGGCGATGTCGTGTCGTCGATCCCCGCGCCCGGCAGCGGCAGCGACTCGGGCCTCGCCTGGGCCGAGGGCAGCCTCTGGGTCGGTCAGTACCGCGATCGCAGGATCCACCGCATCGATCCCGCCACCGGCGCGGTGCTGCGCACGATCGAGTCGGACCGCTTCGTGACCGGCGTGACCTGGGTCGACGACGAGCTCTGGCACGGCACCTGGGAAGGCGACGAGAGCGAGATCCGGCGCATCGACCCGACGAGCGGCGCCGTGATCGAGCGGCTCGAGATGCCGACCGGCACCGGCGTCAGCGGGCTCGAGTCCGACGGCGCCGACCTGTTCTATGCCGGCGGCGGCGGCAGCGGCAAGGTGCGCGCGGTCCGTCGCCCGAAGACCGTCCATTCGTGAACATCGATCGACCTTCAGGAGCAGATTCCTCATGAACACCGCCACCGCCGAGGCCGTCACGGCCGTCACCGACACGACGCACCATCCGGTCGTCGCCGCAGACCTCTGGGTCGCCGAGCGCAAGGCGCTGCTCGCGCGCGAGAAGGAGCTCGTTCGCCTGCGCGACGAGATCGCCCGGGCGCGCCGCGCCCTGCCCTGGGAGCGCGTCGACAAGGCCTACGTCTTCGAAGCGCCTGCGGGCCCGCGCTCGCTCGCTGACCTGTTCGACGGCCGGCGCCAGCTGCTGGTGCAGCACTTCATGTTCGGCCCGGGCTGGCAGCACGGTTGTCCGAGCTGCTCGTACATGGCCGACCATCACGACGCCATGACCGTGCACCTGGCGAACCGCGACGTCTCGTTCGTCGCCGTCTCGCGCGCGCCGCTCGCCGACATCGCGCGCTTCAGGCAACGCATGGGCTGGCAGTTCGATTGGGTCTCGTCCGCGGGCAACGACTTCAACAAGGACTTCCACGTCAGCTTCGATCCCGAGGATCGCGTCGACGGCGCGGTCTACTACAACTACGGCATGACCCGCTTCCCGAACACGGAAGCGCCCGGCATCAGCGTCTTCTGCAAGGATGAGCACGGCGAGATCTTCCACACGTACTCGACCTTCGGCCGCGGCGTCGAGGTGATGATGGGCACGTATCACATGCTCGACCTCGTGCCGCGCGGCCGCGCCGAGCGCGATCTGCCGAACAAGATGGAGTGGGTACGGCATCACGACCGCTACGAGCCCGCGCCGGCGGACGCCGCGTGCCACGCGGACGCCTGAGAGGCAGGTCCGAGCGCGTGAGCAAGCCGTGGCGAGCGGGTGGCCGTGGCTGGCGGTGGCGGGGATGGGGGCCCTCCACGGCCTGAACCCGGCCACTGGCTGGCTTCTCCTGGCAGCATCGGGCTTGCGCTCGGGCGATCGACGCGAGGCGTGGCTCGCGCTGGTGCCGATCGGCTTCGGCCACGCGGCATCGATCGCGCTGGCGGCCGGCGCAGTCGTAGTCGGCGTGGCGCTCGACCGTGCCGTGCTGCAGCCGGTGGCCGCGGGGCTGCTGCTCGTCGTCGCTGCGATCCATTTCCGGCGCCGCGCCGCCTCTCGCCTGCGGGTTTCGGCGGCAAACGCCGGCCTGGCACTGTGGTCGTTCATGGTCGCGAGCGCGCACGGTGCCGGGCTGATGCTGGTGCCGGCATTGATCCCGGTCTGCCTCGGCGACCGGTCATCCGGGCCGGTCAGCGCCGCGGAATTCCTGCTGCCGGCGCTCGCGGCCGTCGCCTTGCACGGCGCGGCGATGCTCGCCGTCACCGGCGCGATCGCCGCCGGCGTATGCAGCGGCGTCCGCGCTCTACGCCTTGCTTCGCCGAGTCATCGGCCGGCGACCTCGACGCTCGCCGCGCTGCCCGTGCGCGCGCTCGCCGTGATCGCATCGAAGGTCGCGGCGATGTCCAGGCTCGCCTCGGCGGCACGCTCGGCCGCGGCGAGGTCGCGCCGCGCGACGAGCCCGGCGAACGCCTCGGCGGCAAAGCGAAAGCCGCTGCCGGTCGGGCTCGTCACCGCCTCGACCGGCCCGTTGCCGCTGCCGCGACGCACGCGCAGCTGGCTCGGCTGGTAGCCCCAGGGATGGGCCGTGCCGGCATCGGCGGTGTGATTCAGGAACTCGGTCGTGAGGAACCCATTGCTGCCGACGACGACCGCGTGACGGGTCAGCGCCATGTCCATCGCGCAGTGCATCTGGGCGATCGCGCCGTCGGCGAACTGCAGCGTCGCGCTGGTCGCGATGTCGACGCCTGTCGGGCCGCGGCGCGACGTCGCCTGCACGCTGCGCGGGGCGCGCGCCATCACGAGGCGGATCAGGCTCAGGCAATAGCTGCCCGCGTCCATCAACGCGCCGCCACCGAGGTCGGCGATCGAGCGGATGTTCTTGCCCTCGGGATCGGTGAGGGTGAATCCGAAGGCGACCTGCACGGCTCGCACCGAACCGATTGCGCCGCCGTGCAGCAGCTCGAGCATCGCGCCGGTCTGCGGTTGGAACCACCACGGATAGGCTTCGAGCAGGACCACGCCGCGGTCGCGCGCCGCGCGGTGCATCTCGCTCGCCTCGGCGAGGCTCATCGCCAGCGGCTTTTCGCAGAGAACGTGCTTGCCGTGTCGCGCGGAAGCGATCGCCCATGGCGCGTGCAGGCTGTTGGGAAGCGGGATGTAGATCGCATCGATCCGATCGTCGGCGAGCAGCGCCTCGTAGCTCGCATGCGTCCGGGGAACGCCGAGCTGCGCTGCGAAGGCCTGCGCCCTGGCCGCGTCGCGGCTGGCCACGGCGTCGACCCGCACCAGCGGGCTCGCGGCCACGTCGCGAACGAACTGGCGCGCGATGTTGGCGCAGCCGAGGATGCCCAGGCGCAGCGGAGGAGCGAGGGTGGACGTCATGGCGGCAAACGCATCGATGTGGACGGCGGGCCAATATAGCCGCGTCGCCGCGGGCTCAGCGAGCCGACGCGGTGGCCGCTGCCGGCTTGCGCAACGCGATGGCCGCGGCACCGAACATCAGCACCGCGCCCAGCCCCTCGGCCCAGCCGAAGCGCTCGGACAGGGCGAAGACGCCGACGCCGACCGCGATTGCCGGGCTCACGAAAGCATAGAGACCGGCGCGAAAGGCGCCCCAGTCGCGGAGCAGCCGCAGGTAGATCGTGAAGCCGGCGAGCGAGCCGGCAGCGACGAGAAAGAGAAGCGCCGGCAAGGTGGGCCAGGTCGCGAGCGTGCCCAGGTGCCGGGCCTCGACCGGCTCGAGCGCGAGCGACACGGCGACGAGGCCGACGCCGCCGATCAGCGTCTGCCAGCCTGCGAGCGCGAGCACCGGCATCCTCGTCGCGATCGGCCGCGACAGCACGGCGCCGAGGCAGTACAGCAAGGTGCCGAGCGCGATCGCGGCCAGGCCCCACAGCTCGGCGGCAGCGGCCGGCGCCGTGCCGAGCGCACCCAGGGCGCGCGTGGCGAAGAGCAGCGCCAGCCCGAGCGTGCCGATCGCGATCGCCACGACCTGGCGTCCGGCGATCGGCTCGTTCTCGAGCCAGCGGCTGGCGAGCAGCGAGAAGACCGGGATCGTCGCGAAGTTGACGATCGCCGCCAGGCCGGTCGGCGCCCGGGCGACGCCCCAGAAAAGAAGGGCGTAGTTGCCGGTGTTGATGATCAGCGCTGTTGCCAGCAGGCGGGCCTGGGCGGATCGCGGAACGGCCATCGCCCCCCGCCCGGCCCAGGCGAGCATCAACGTCCCGGCGACGATGAATCTCGCGGCGGCGAGAAAGATCGGCGGCACGTGTGCAGCACCGACCTTGACCGGCCACCAGGTGAGCCCCCAGACCAAGCACATGAGCGCGAAGAGGGCGGCGTTTCTGCTCATGGCGGGCCCATGGGGACCGGATTGTGCAGGTGCCTTGGCGAGCCGGAGCGAGGGCCAACAAGCCGCATAAGAACTGTGCCGGAGGCTGACTCGCCGCGCCTGGGTGTAATCCCGATCCGGCAGTCGGGTCGGAGTTGAGACTGGCCTCGGTGTCGGTTAAGTTGCCGCCATCGCACCAAGGAGAACAAGCGATGCAATCCGTTCCCGACTTCGTGGCCTTGACGTCGGCGCCTCGGGCGCGAACTCTGCTGGCCGGCGCGCTCGTCGTCGCTGCGGCCGGCGCTCAGGCCATGCCGTATCGGCTCGACTACTCGGGCACGTTCAACACCACCGAATCGCTCAACCTGGCGTCGGCGTCGAGCCGCACGTTCTTCAGCGGGACGACGCCGTTCTCGATCACGGCTTTCTTCGACGACAGCAGCCCGAACGTCCTGCCGCCGGTGCCGGTGTTCAACGGCTTCCACGCCTACGTGCCGACGTCGGCGACGATCCAGATCGGCGGCACGACCTACAGCATCGACACGGCGGCCACCAACGCCACCGCAGGCGTCACGGTGTCGATCTTCGATCGCACCCAGGTCTTCAACCCGGGCCGCTACGGCATCGGCCTGATCGCCAATGTCGTCGCCGACGGTGCCGGCATCATCGGCGACTTCGCCGGCGCATCACCCGAATTCACCGTCAATGCGCTGACGCCGACGACGTTCACCGACTACTTCGGCGTCGGTCATGGCTCGGGGCCGTGCATCAGCGGCAATCCTCCGGCGTGCCCGCACCTCGACACCCCCTGGGTGCTGCGCGACAGCTCCGGCGGCGTCTGGAACCTGACCCTCGGCAACTACGAGGAAGACTATCCTGCGCTACATCCGGGCAGCGCCGCGACCGTAGTGGGCCCGTTGAACACTGCCGTGATCACCGCCGTGCCCGAGCCCGCCACCGTCGCCCTGATGCTGGCCGGGCTGGCCGGCGTCGGCACCCTGGTCCGGACGCGCCGCAAGCCGAGCTGAGCGCACCGGCACAGCGCGGCCGTTCACGGCGACCTGCCCTGGCTGGATCGCCGTTGACTGCCGCCCCTGCTGGCACGTCGTCGCTGGCATCGACGCTCGTCGACGAGCTGCTCGCGCTCGGCGTCGAGCACGCATTCGGCGTCTCGGGCGGCGCGATGGCGATGCTCTGGCACGCGATGTCGGCGAGCCGGCTGCGCGTGCGCCACTTCCGGCACGAGAGCGGCGCGGCGTTCGCGGCGACCGAGGCATCGCTGGCCACCGGCCGGCCGGTGCTGCTGTTCACCACCACCGGGCCCGGACTGACGAACGCCCTGACCGGGCTGCTCGCGGCGCGCGACGAAGGGGCGACGTTGATCGTGGTGTCGGCATGCACTTCGGCGAGCCTGCGCGGCCGCTTTGCCATCCAGGAAAGCGGGCCGCAGACGCTGCCTCGCGGGCTCTACGAGACCGGCCCGCTGTTCCACTTCGCGCATCGACTCGAGGACGAGCGCGACTGGCCCGACGTGGCATTGCAACTGGCGCGCGGGATCGCCCGGCGCGGCGGCTTCGTGGCTCACTTGGCCGTGCCGACGGCGCTGCAATCGGCGCGCGTCGGGTGCATCAGCGGCGCGCGCGTCGCCGGCGCTGCACGCGCTGCCGGCTCGGCGGCTGCCGCCGCGCCGTCGCCGGACGCCGTGCAGTCGTGCCTGCGCGCGCTCGGCGACGAGCCGTTCGCCGTCTGGATCGGCTTCGGAGCACGTCGCGCCTCGGCCGAGATCCTGGCGCTCGTCGAGCGCACCGGCGCGGCGGTCTTCTGCACGCCGCGCGGCAAGGGGATCGTTCCGGAGACGCATCCCCGGTTCGTCGGCGTCACCGGCATCGGTGGTCACGAGGCCGTGCCGGCGTGGGTCGACGAGCACGCGCCGGCGCGCATCCTGGTGCTCGGGTCGCGACTCGGCGAGGCGTCGTCGTTGTTCGATCCGCGCTTCGTGCCGCGGCGCGGCTTCGTCCACGTCGACATCGATGCCGGGGTGCCACGGCGGGCCTTTCCCGATGTGCCGACGCTGCCCGTCGTCGCCGATGTGGCAACGCTGCTGCGCGAGCTGCTGCCGCGGATGCCGCCCGGCAGCGCGCTGCCGCCTGCGCTTCCCGTCCCGGCGCTCGCGCGCCCGGCCGACGCGCCGAGCGTCCCGGGACGCGTCCACCCGGCAGCGCTGATGGAGGCGATCCAGCGCCAGGCAGTCGACGGCAGCGACGCGATCGTGCTTGCCGAGTCGGGCAACGCCTTCGTCTGGGCCACCCATCGCCTGCGCTTCGCCACGCCGGGCCGGTATCGCGCCAGCACCGGCGTCGGCGCGATGGGCCATGCTGGGGCCGGCGTCGTCGGCGCAGCGCTTGCCGGTGCCGGCCGCGCGGTCGCGGTGGTCGGCGACGGCGCGATGCTGATGCACAACGAGATCAACACCGCCGTGAAGTACGGGGCACGCGCGGCCTGGATCGTCCTCAACGACGGCCGCTACGGCATGTGCGAGCAGGGCATGGACATGCTCGGCCTGGTCGCCGACGCACGCTTCCCCGAGGTCGATTTCGTCGCCTTCGCGCGCGCCCAAGGCGCCGACGGCGTTCGCGTCGACGATGCGCGCGATCTCGACGCCGCCCTGCGCAGAGCGCTGCGCGCCGACGGCCCGTTCGTGGTCGACGTGCTCGTCGACCCGGCCGTGCTCGCTCCGTCGAACTCGCGCAATCGCGGTCTCGCGCGTCAGCTGGCCGCGAGCGGCGTCGGCGAGGTCTCGTTTCCGGCTCACTCCACCGCGCCGTCTTCGGCCTGACACCATGGAAGCCAACACCTTCGCCACCACCGTCTACGCGCGAACGCCGGCAGCCAACACCTACGCCTACCTGCGCCACTTGCCGAACCTCGACGAGTGGACGCTCGGCAGCCGGATGCGAACGCGCATCGACGACGACACGTACATGGGCACCGCGTCGGGCTACCAGACGATGCTGTGCTACCACGTCAACGCGCTCGCGCACCCGCAGTTCCTGGCGATCGAGTGGCAGTGCGGCTACCGCTGGCGCGAGTACTTCAAGCAGTACCCGGTGTTCGTCTTCCCTTCCGCCTACATCGATCCGCAAGGCAGCGAGGACGGCAGCTACATCCACTGGATCAGCGTCATCGATCCGGTCCGGCGCACGCCGATGATCATGCAGGGGATCGAGGCCGTGCACCGCTACGAGGGCCGCGGGCTGAAGGCGGCGCTCGAGCGGCGTGCCGGGCTCGCGGCCCCGGCCGAGGGCCGCTGGCTGATCGAGACCGACACGATGTACGTCGACGCGCCGATCGAGCTTGCCGCGGCCGAGCTCGGCGACCCGGCGCGGCTGCCGCTCTGGGCGCCCTTGTTCCGCGCCGATCCGAAGAGCGCCGACGGGCGCGACTTCCGCGACGAGTACGACCGCCGCGTTCGGGTCACGTTCGCCGTGCACCGACTCGACGAATACCTGCTCGTCGAGCAGGACTACGACTACCCCGAGCTCGGCGTGCGCCAGCGCCATCCGGCGGTGCTGATTCCATCGGCGCGCGCGTTCTCGAGCGCCGCGCCCGGCTTCCTGCTGCATCGGCTCGGCTTTCGCGAACGCGGCGAGGCGCCGCGCTGCGGCCGCCACGGTCGCGAGGAGCTCGCCGCCGAGAACATGGCGCTGAAGCGCCGGATCGAGGCCGAGGCCGGCAACTTCGCCGCGTTCGCGCGCGGCATGAGCTACGTCGCTGCGCCGAGCGTCGGGATGAGCCACGGCGACGGCCGAGACGCCGTGCCCGACATCTTCTCGCCGGCCTTCGCCGACGATCCGTACCCGGCCTATCGCGCGATGCGCGACGACCATCCGCTCTATTTCCACGGCCCGTCGCAGGCCTGGATCCTGAGCCGCTTCGACGACGTCCACGCGGCGCTGACGAACCCGGTCTTCACGACGCGCAGCTACGCCGCGCAGACCGAGCCGCTGCTCGGCCGAACCATCATCCAGCTCGACGGTCGCGAGCACAACATCCAGCGCAACCTGCTGATCCAGCCGTTTCGCGCCGCCAGCATCCAGCAGCGCTGGAAGGCGGTGATCGAGAGCGTCGTCGACGAGCTCCTTGCCGGCCTGCTCGAGCGGCCGGAGCCGTGCCTGGTGCGCGACTTCGCGGCGCAGCTGCCGGTGCGGATGATGGCGGCGATCCTCGGCCTGCCGACCGAAGACGGCGAGCGCTTCCGGCGCTGGTACACCGGCCTGATCCGCGGTGCCCTCAACCTGCGCGGCGACCCGGAGGTGGCGCGCGACGGCGAGCGCGCCCGCGACGAGCTCGACGCCTACCTGCGTCCCTTGATCCGCGAGCGCCGCCGCCATCCCGGCAACGACCTGATCTCGCAGCTCGCCACGGCCGAGGTCGACGGCACGCAGCTCGGCGAGGAAGAGATCGTCCGCTTCGGCATGCTGATGGTCTTCGCCGCCGGCGAGACGACCGAGAAAGGCCTGTCGACGAGCCTGCGCAACCTGATCGCGCACCCCGAGGCACTGGCGCGCGTCCAGGCCGATCGCTCGCTCGTGCCGCGCGCGGTGGCCGAGTCGTTCCGCTACACCGCGCCGACGCACATGGTGCCGCGACGCACCAGCGCGGCGGTCCAGGTTTCGGGCGGCTGGCTGCCGGCCGAGGCCGAGGTGATGTGCTTCCTCGGCGCGGCCAACCGCGACCCGCGCCGCTACGCCGAGCCCGACCGCTTCGACATCGACCGTACCGAGGCCGACTCGGAACGCGCCTTCACGCCGAAGGCCGATCACGTCGCGTTCGGCGGTGGCCGTCACTTCTGCCTCGGCGCGATGCTCGCCAAGTTCGAGATCTGCATCGCGATCGAGCGCCTGCTCGATGCGGTCGGCGACTTGCGCTTCGCAGGCGACGACGTGCCTGCCGACGTCGGCTTGTTCCTGCGCGGACCGGCAAGCCTGCCGGTGCGCTTCACGCGCCGGCGCTGAACCGCCGCACGAGCAACGCGATGCGCCTCACCGCCGCCGTCGACATCGACGCCTCGCCGGAAACGGTGTGGCGCTGCATCGACGAGCCGGCGCTGATCGTTCGCTGGGTCGAAGGCGCGCTCGAGCACCGCTACCTCGAACCGCGCGACCCCGCGCACCCGGTGGGCCAGCGCTTCGTGCAGCGGCTGCAGCAGGGCAAGAAGGTCAACGAGTTCACGGGCACGCTGATCGCGTTCGATCGACCGAGCCATTTCGCCTTCACGATCCCGTCGCCGTCGTACTCGAGCGAAGCGCATTTCCGGCTGAAGCCGATCGGCCCGGCCCGCACCCACGTCGACTATGCGATCGACGTCGCCTTGCACACCACGGCGGCAAAGGTGGCGGGCGTGTTGCTGCGCGTGCCGCTGGCGTTCTTCGTGCCCAAGCAGATGCGGCGCCTGAAGGCGCTCGCCGAAAGCCTCTCGGGAGCAACGACATGACCACGGCCGCCGACGATCCCGGGCGCCGGATGGCCCGCCTCGAACCGGGCGACTGGTGGCAATACGCCGTCGAGGGCAGCGTCGCGCGCGACGGCCACACGATGGCCTTGCGCGGCGAGGTGCGCGTGACGATCGAGCGGCGCGACGTCGCCGGCAGGCTGCGCGACGCGATCGTCTTCTCGCCGAACCACCGCATCGTCGGCGTCGACGGCGAAGGCGGCGCTTTTCCGATGCCGACCGGCGTGTTCTACATCGAGCAGGACGCCGCGACCCACGCCGTCCGCATCGCCGGCGACAACATGGGGCCGGGCGGCAGCGATCGTTTCGCGAAGGAACCGCAGGTCTTCTACCCAGGTGCGTTCGACGAAGGCACCGCCTACGACAACGTTCTCGACTTCGGTCCACACGGCCGCGTCGCCAACACGCTGCGCACCGTCGGCATCGAGAACGTCGACACCGCGCTCGGCCGCTTCGCCGCGTGGAAGGCGCCGATCCGCTCGACCAGCGAGCAGTTCGGCAGCGTCGAGGGCTGCGACTGGTGGCGTCCCGCGCTCGGCGCGCCGCTGCGCTTCGAGATGGTGGCGACCGGACCCGACGGCTCGCGGCTGCAGACCGCGGCCGTGCTCCGCGCGACGAGCCGCGCGCTCGCGTGAAGCGCGCGGCGCGGCGCCTGGCCGCGGCGCTCGCCATCGTGCTGGCGACCGTCGTCGCCGCGGTCGCGCTTCGCCTGGCCTGGCTGCCGTCGCCACGGACGATGCGCTTCGACGTGCCGCGTCGCGACGTCGACGTGCCGGACGACGCGGCGGCGATCGCGCGCGGTCGTCATCTCAGCGAGGCGGTCGCGGTCTGCACCGTCTGCCACGGCGAGGACCTCGGCGGCAGGCTCGCCTTCGAGCACCCGATGCTCGGTCGCGGCTACACGCCGAATCTCACGCGCGGCCGCGGCGGCATCGGCACGAGCTACCAGCCCGCCGACTGGGAGCGGGCGTTGCGCCACGGCGTCGATCGCGGCGGTCGCGGCCTCTTGTTCATGCCGGTCGACCACTACCGGCATCTGAGCGATGCCGATCTCGGCGCGATGGTCGGGTACTACCGCAGCCTGGCGCCGGTCGACAACGAACGCACGGGGCTCGAGCTGACCTGGATGGCGCGAATGATGATCGACCTCGGTGTCTCCGGGCCAGTCGTCCGCGCAGTGCAGCTCGACCATTCGACGCCACCACCGGCGCCGCCGGCCGATCCCGGCGCCTACCTGGTCGAGATCGGCGGCTGCACCTTCTGCCACGGTCCCGCGCTCACCGGCGGCAGGGGCCTCGAGCCGGGCGCACCGGCGGGACCGGGCCTCACGCGCGACAGCCGCATCGCCGGCCAAGGGTTCGCCGCCTTCGCTGCCGCGCTGCGAACCGGCCGCGCGGGCGACGGGCACGCGATCGATCCGAAGTTCATGCCGTGGCAGGGCTACCGACGGATGACGGACGACGAGCTGCGCTCGATCTGGGCCTACCTGCAGCGCCTTCCGCCAGCGGCGGGCAACGTCGTGTCGCGGTAGCGGTAGCGGTCCGCACGGTCGGCGCTGCGACGGGAGTCTTGAAGTCGAAGGGCTGACCTATCTCTCGCCGACGGTCGGTGCGGCGGGCGTTTCGTCCGATGGAGCGCGCACTTCGTCGCAATGCGTTGGGCATGCCAGCGGGCCGGGCCCAGAGTAAGGCCTCCTCCCGCCACAGGAAGCACCCGATGGGTATCACCGACGACCTCGAGCGCCTTGCGGAGCTGCATCGCAGCGGGGCGCTCACCGACGCCGAGTTCCTGAGCGCCAAGGCACGTGCGCTCGGCGCCACGCCGCCCGGCAACGCCGACGGTGTCGTGCAAGGCCTCCACGCGCTGCGCCGCAGCCGCGGCGATCGCTGGCTCGGCGGCGTGTGCGGCGGCCTGGCGACGGCCACGGGGCTGCCGGCGTGGCTGTGGCGCCTGATCTTCCTCGCATTCGCGCTCTGCGGCGGCACCGGCCTGATGCTCTACGTGCTGCTCTGGGTCCTGCTGCCGAAGGAAGACGCAGGACTCGACCTGAAGACCGAATCATTCCGCGCCACCTGACGGCCTCCGCACGGCGTTTGCCGGTCATCGGCATCCTCTCGGGAGAACCGCATGACCCGCCGACCGTTTCGTCTCTACGCCGTCGCGGCTGTCGCCGTCATGGCAGCCGGTCCGGCCTTCGCCCAGCCGGCATCGGCGCCTGCCGCGGCGTCTGCGACCGATCGCCGCTTCGTCCAGGAGGCCGGTGCGGCAAGCGCGGCCGAGATCGCGCTCGGCAAGCTGGCGACCGAGAAGGCGAGCCGCGACGAAGTGAAGCAATTCGGCCAGCAGATGGTCGCCGATCACACCAAGTCAGGCGACGAGCTGAAACAGCTGGCCGGCGCCAAGGGCATGACGCCTTCAGACACGCCGACGCCCGCGCAGCAGAAGGCGGCCGGCCAGATCGCGCAGCGTTCCGGCGCGGCGTTCGACAAGAGCTTCCTCAACCAGATGGCGCTGGACCACAAGAAGACGATCGCCCTCTTCCGCCGCGAATCGCGCTCGGGCAGCGACCCCGACCTGAAAGCCTACGCGAGCAAGACGCTGCCGACGCTCGAACAGCACCTGACGATGGTGCGCGGCCTGCAGACGAAGGGCGGGCCGATGAACCGGGCGATCAACGAGCGATCGGCAGCGAGCGCTCCGCAGTGACGGCCGATGGCCGGCCGACAGGAAGGGACGGCGCGGCGCCCGTCAGCCGCGCCGTGCCGCCTCGATGGTCGCGACGTCGATCTTCCTCATCTTCATCATCGCTTCGAACACGCGCTTGTTCACTGCGGGATCGGGATCGGCCATTCCGTCGGTGAGCGCGCGCGGAGTGATCTGCCAGGAGAGGCCCCACTTGTCCTTGCACCAGCCGCAGGCGCTTTCCTGGCCGCCGTTGCCGACGATCGCATTCCACAGGCGGTCGGTCTCGGCCTGGTCGTCGGTCGCGATCTGAAACGAGAACGCCTCGCTGTGCTTGAACAAAGGCCCGCCGTTGAGGCCGACACAGGGAATGCCGGCGACCGTGAACTCGACGACGAGGACGTCGCCTTGCTTGCCGCTCGGGAAGTCGCCCGGCGCGCGGTGAACGGCACCGACGCGACTGTCGGGAAACGTTGCGGCATAGAACCTGGCTGCCTCTTCGGCGGTGCCGTCGTACCACAGGCAGATCGTGTTCTTGCTGGCCATGTCGTTGCTCCTCGCGAGTTGAAGACGCCGTACCGCAGGGTCGGTCGCGACGATGGTAGATCGCTCGCGAATTCGGCGAGTGCGAAAGGTCTCGCCGCACGGGCGGCGCGCGGCCCGGACCCCGAGGGCGTCAGCCCGGAGCGTCGCTGGCCCGGTAGGCGCTGCGTTCGATGATCGTGGCGAAGGTGGCCAGGACATCGGCGTCGTACTTGCGCGCCTGCCCCTCGTACAGGATCCGCATGATGTCGGCGTGCGATCTCGGCCGGTGATAGGGCCGCACCGTGGCGATCGCGTCGTAGGAATCGGCGACCGAGACGATCCTCGACATCAGCGGAATCGACTCATCCCTGATGCCGTCCGGGTAGCCGGAGCCGTCGACTGCTTCGTGGTGATGCAGGACGACGGTGGCGACCTGGGCGATGCGCTCGCCGCCGATCGACGCGAGGATGTCGTGGCCGCGCCGCGGATGGGTTCGCATGACGCGCATCTCCTCGTCGTCGAGCCGACCGGGCTTGAGCAGCACGCGGTCGGGAATGCCGATCTTGCCGACGTCGTGCAGTTCCGCCGCGAGCTTCAGCGTCGCCATGTCTTCTACCGACAGGCCGCACGCCAGTCCGGTCTCGAGCGCCAGGCCGCAGGTGCGCCCGGAATGGGCGGAGGTGTTCTCGTCGCGCTCGCGAAGCGCGCGGTTCACCGCGGCGGTTGCTCGGGCAAGGTCTTCCATGAGCGCGCGCGAATGTCGCACGCGGCCCTTGCCGGCGCAAGCCCGGCCGGGCCGAGCGAGGGAGTCGGACCGGCCACTGGCGATTCCTGCGCCGGCGGCGTCAGCGCGCTCAGCCAGGCATGCAGCCGCGCCTCGCTCAGGATGCGCTCGCCGCGCTCGTACTTGCTCACCTCGCTCTGCGTGATGCGCAGGCGCGCCGCCAGCACGGCCTGGTTGAGGCCGGCCTCCTTGCGCAGCCGCACGAGGTGGCCGCGCAGCGCCGCGGCCGAGGCCGCTCCTCGCGCGTGATCCAGGGCGATCTCCGCTACTGGACCGTGATCGCCTTGGCGGTCGGCGTCGCGTCGAACACCAGCGTCGCCGGCCACACCGGCCAGGTGACGCCCAGGCTCGAGTTGTTCGGGTCGCCGTTGCGCGCGAACGCGCCGATGCTGCGCATCATCGCGTCCGAGAGCGCCAGCCGGCCGGGCTGGTTCGCCGTCGTGTACGAGATGTTGGCGTACAGCGACGGCCCGAAGTTGCCGAACGCGAACGGCAGGTCGAAGGCATGGGCGGCGCCGTAGATGTCGTTGAACGGCGCCGGCAGCTCGTCCCAGTCGAAGCGGTAGTACCAGATGTTGCTCTGCTTCGTCTTCGCCGCGGCCAGCACGCTGTCTCGGCTGGCGAGGAAGAAGATCGCGTTGAGCTTGTCGGCGACCGCCGTGAAGCCGGTGACCGGCGTCGTGACCGGCAGGTACTGGGCCGGGATCCACTGCGCCAGCGTCGATTGCGGCGCCGCGTTCGGGTTGTAGTTGAACGCGGTCGAGAACACCGTCGCGTCGTTGAGCTGGCGCCCGCTTCCCGTGCCCCCCGACAGCGCGAACAGGGTCGGAAAAAGCTTGCCCTCGTCGCGCGTGTTGCCGGCGAGGATCGGCACCTTGAGGTACTGCCCCGCGTTCACCGCGGCGATCGCACTCGTCGGCACGACGTTGCCGTCGGGGATCGGCCCCGAGCCCGAGGCGCCGATCGGCGCCAGCTTGGTGAGCACTGTCGTCAGCACCTTGTCGGCGCTCCTGCCGCGCAGGTAGGTCGCGAGCTGGGCGTTGCTCTGCGTCGCGATGTAGGCGTTGGCCGAGGTGGCGTCGGCGGCAAGGCCGTCGCCGATCACGAGCTGCTGGAGCAGGAAGGCGGCCTGTCCGGCGTACGCCGATGCCGGCGCGAGCGTCGCGATGCTGCCGGCCGGCAGCTCGCCGGCGAGCGAGATGCCGCCGCTGATCGGCAGCACTCGGTGCACGAGCGACGGATTGGCGTTGACCACGAGCGGCGAGACCATCACCGCATAGACGTCGACGGCACCGGCCGACTGGCCCATCAGCGTCACCTTGCCCGGGTCGCCGCCGAAGTTGGCGATGTTGGCGTTGACGAACTTCAGCGCCTTGATCACGTCCAGGATCGCGAAGTTGCCGGAGTCGTTCTGCGCCTCGCCGGTCTTGAGCTGCGCCATGTTGAGGAAGCCGAACATGCCGAGCCGATAGTTCACCGAGACGACGATGGCGTTGGCGGTGCGCGCGAGGTGCGCGCCGTCGTACATCGGATCGGCGGTGTAGCCCGAGATGTTGCTGCCGCCGTGCACCCAGACGATCACCGGCAGCTGCGCGACCGCGCCGGCCGGGCGCCAGATGTTCAGATAGAGGCAGTCTTCCGAGCCGACGGTCTGGCCGAGCGAGGTGCCGATGGTCGCGTCGTACTTGTTGTTCAACCCCGGACCGTACAGGCGGCCCGACTGGACGCAGGCGTTGCCGAACTGCTGCGTGTACTTGGGCGAGGTCCACGGCGCGGGGTCGACCGGCGGCTTCCAGCGCAGCTCGCCGACCGGCGCCGCCGCGAACGGAACGCCCTTCCACGCGTAGGTGCCGCTGGTGGTCGAGTTGTCGCTGCCGACGACGGTGCCGAACGCGGTCTGGCGCTGCGTCGCCGGCACGGCCTCGCTTTCGACGCAGGTGAACGAGGCGGCGAGGTTGACGTCGCCGGTGCCGTTGTAGCGCGGCCACTTCGGATAGTCGCAGAGCGGCCGGGTCCGCCCGGCGACGCCTGCGGTGTCGGTCACGAACTGCGCGCTCGGCGCGGTGCCCTTCTCGACCCAGTTCTCGAGCGTCGTCAGCGAGTCCCATGCCGCGTTGAACTGCGCGCTCGCGGCGTGGCCGTATCCCGGCACCTCGTAGTAGCGGACGAAGGTGTCGACCTCGGCCGGGTTGAACTGGCTCTGCAGCCGCTGGTAGTACTCCTCGGTGGCGCGCGTGCTGACGAGGACATCCACCGTGCCGTGCGCGAGCAGGAGCTTGCCGCCCTTGGCCTTGAACGCCGCGAGGTCGACCTTGGTGTCGAGCTGCGTGCTGAGCTGGCTCAGACGGCCCGCCCACGGCCCGGGGTTCTCCGGGTCGAACGAAAGCGTGTCGTAGCCGACCGAGCGGGTGACCGAGTACTGGATCCACTGGTCGGTGAAGACGCTGATGTAGGGCGCGGTGCGCGGCATCGGCAGCGTCGGCGCCGAGGTGCCGAGGGCGAGGAAGGTCACCGTCGGCTCGACCGGCGACGGGTTGGTCGTGATGCCGAGGTCGGCGCCCCAGACGTTGTAGCCAGGGTAGTGGTTCTCGCCGCTCGCGAGCGGATAGTTGAAGTTGGTGTCGGTGTTCATCACCTTCAGGGCGGCGATCACTGCGTCGGACAGGCAGGTGTCGCCGGTGTCGGCGCCGTCCGCGCAGCGCAGTGGGTTGCCGTTGACGCTCGCGGTCGCCGGATCGAACACAGCGTTGCAGCGCAGCTGGTTGCTGATCAGGCCGTCGACGACGCCGTCGAGGCCGTCGCAAGCCTGCAATGCCGCCGTCAGCAGCAACTGCCGCCTGGCGACGCTCGGGTACGCGCCGGGTTGCGCCAGCGCGCGATTGGCGCGCTGCCCGCCCAGGATCGCGGCGGCGTCGTTCCAGGCCGGGTACCACGAGATGGCCCCGTCCCAATCGGCGGGCCAGCGCGTGATCGCGGCGATCGCCTCGCGGCCACCGGTCGAGCCGCCGGCGAAGTACGCCTTCTGGACCCCATCGACGGCGTAGCGCGCCTTGATCAGGAACACCGCCGCGTCGCGCGTCTTCTTGATCGCGTCGCCGCCGAAGTTGCGCAGCGCCTCGTCGTTGAGGCCGAAGCTGTTGTCCTGCGAGCCGAGCGCGCCCGCCTGGTGGCCCGAGTCGCTGGCGAAGGTGGCATAGCCGCGCCCGATCGGCAGCAGCTGGTCGGCCGGGCCGGCCGGGACGTTGCCGACGACGCTCGGGATGCTGCCGTCGAAGCCGCCGCCGCCGAACATGACGACCTTCGAGTTCCAGGTCTCGGGCAATGCGACCCGGAACTGGATGTCGGGCGCGCTCGCGTCGACCGGCGAGATCTTGCCGGTGATGAGGCAATAGGGGCCGATCGCGCGCGCGCCGGTGCCCGATGCCGCCACGCCCGACGCCGCGGTCACCACCGCGCCTGCCGTCGGCAGGCCGATCGACGCCGCCGGGATCGCCTTGCCGGCGAGGTCGGCGCAGGCGAGCGGCGTCGCCGGTGTCGAGCCGCCGCCGTCGTCGTCGCCGCCGCAGCCGGCCAGAGCCGCAACAAAGAGCAAGGCGGCGCCGATCCGATACGCGCGGCTGGATGTTTTCATGTGATGTCTCCTTGCGCCATAGTCTCGGAGGGCACCGCGCAGGGTTCAATGTCGAGGGCGCACATCGCCGGGGCACGGGCGATGTGGTCGCGTTCCACCGCGAAAACCCGCATGCGCTGCGCCGGAGGCCCGACTTACGGCGTGCTCAGGCTCCACAAGCGCAGCGCGATGTGGATCTCCAGCGCGCGCGAGGCATGGCCCCATGCGCCCAGCAGGTCTTCGATCGTCGCCAGCCGCTGGCGCACGGTGTTGACGTGGATGTCCATGCGCTGTGCCGCCGTCTTGGCGTTCTGGTGGCTGTCGAAGTAGGCGAGCAGCGTTGCCGCGAGGTCGGAGCCGCGCCTGACGTCGTGCGCGAGCAGCGGGCCGATCGTCGCCTCGAGAAAGTTGTCGAGGCTGGTCCGGTCGTGGGTCTCGAACAGCGTCGAGTAGACCGCCAGCTCGTCCTGGCCGACGATCTGCCCCTGCACGCCGATGCGGCCGAGGACCGCCAGCGCGCGCCGCAGCGTCGCGTAGAGCGCCGGGATCTCCGCCGGCCGCGCCACCGGGCGCGACAGCACGCCACGGTGCACCGCCTTGAGCTCCTGGCGCACCCACGTCGCGAGCGCCTGGCGCACCTCGTACGCGCCGCTGGCGCCGCACAGGACGACGAGCGCGCCGTCGATGTCGTCGGCAAGCGCATTCGCCGGCTTCGCCATCAGGCCGAAGCGGCGTGCCGCGTAGTCGGCGCGCGGGCTGTCCATCTCGACCACCAGCAGCGCCAGCGGCCGCGTCAGGTCGAGGCCATGCTGCGCGGCGCGGTCGGCGAGCACCGCCGGATCGTCCTGGCGCGGCGAGACGAGCGAGCGCAGCAGCGCCGAGGCGCCCCGGTTGCGCGACGCCTCGGCGCGATGCTGCGAGAGCAGGACGATGCCGATCACGCTGCAGCTGCGCTCGAAGGTGCGCACCGCCAGATCGGCGAGCGCGCCGCGATGGAACAGCAGCGCGGTGCCGAGGATGTCGTCGCCGCCGATCACCGGCAGCGCGCGGCAGGTTTCGCCGTCGACCTCGTAGGCGATCACCGAGCGGCCGTTGGCGCGGCTCGCTCGCGCCGCCCGCGCGAGGTCGGCGCCGTGCTCGTCGTTCGCGCTGTAGCTGGCGCTGGCGCTGCCTGCGTAGCCCGGCGCCGTGCCGCCGCCGACGACGACGCCGGTCTCGTCGAGCACCAGCACGCTGCCGCCGAGCAGCCGCGCGACCGATTCGCACAGCGTCGCGAGCGACGCGCCGCGCGCCAGCAGCGCGGTGATCTGCTCGTGCGCGTCGGTGGCAGCCTGGATGCCGAGGAGATGGCGCTCGAGCTCGGCGCGCGCCTGGTCGGCCTTGGCGAGCGCCGCCGTGACGCGCTCGAAGTCGCGCGCGTTCTTGAGCGCAACCGCGCCGTAGGTGGCGAGCGTGCACAGGATCGACGTGCTCTGCGCCGTGTGCGTGCGGTGGTAGCGGTCGGCGACGAACAGCAGGCCGGTCACCTCGCCTTCCCAGATCAGCGGCACGCCGACGAGCGCGGCGATGCCTTCCTCGCGGAACGTGTCGTCGAGCGTCGGCTCGTGAGCGAAGCGCTTGTCGTGCAGGTAGTCGGGCGTCGTGAACGGCAGCCGCGTCGACATGACGATGCCGGCGACGCCGCGGTCGCGCCGGGCGACCATCACCGAGGTGCGCTGCGACAGCGCCCCGTCGGCCACCAGCACGTGGAACTCGCCCGGGCCCGGGTCGTAAGTCGAGAGCCAGGCGACGTCGGCGCCGAGCAGGTTGCGCGCGCGCGAGACGATGGCGCTCAGCAGCTCCGGCAGGTCGAGCCGGCTCGAGAGGTCCTGCGCCGAGGCGATCACCGCGAGCAGGCCGCGCTCGCGCTGCTGCTGCAGCTCGAGGCGATTCCTCACCGCCATCGCCATGCGCACCGTCTCGACCAGTGCCGACTTGCCCGGATAGCTCGCCGGCAAGGCGTCGACGTCGGCCAGCCGGCGCGCGAACTCCTCGGCGGAAGCGCCCTGGTGCAGCAGGTCGACCAGGTCGCGCACTCCCTGCTCGCTGCTCTCGACGTGAATGACGCGTCTCATCTCGATCTCCGCTCCTGACACGAGATCGTGCCTGCGGATGTGCGCCGATCACATTGGGTTTCGCCCCGGGACCGGCGAGACTGGAACGCCGGTAGCGAGGTTCGCATGTCCCTTCTCGATTCGCTCCGCCCCGCCCCCGGCCTGCGCGTTCTCGTCGTCGCCGGTGGCGGCGGCATCGGCGCGGCGATCGCCCGCGCCTTCCAGGCCAGCGGCGCCCACGTCCACGTGTGCGACGTCGACCGCAGCGCGCTCGACCGCCTGGCGCTCGCCGCACCCGAGATCACCGGCAGCATGGCCGATGCCTCGGTCGCGGCCGACGCCGAGCGCGTCGTCGACGACGCACGCAGCGCGCTCGGCGGGCTCGACGTGCTGGTCGGCCACGCCGGCATCCCCGGCCCGGGCGGGCCGATCGAGACCGTCGACGGTGCCGATTGGGAGCGCGCGTTCGCCGTCAACCTGCACGGCCAGTTCCATTTCGCGCGCCGGGCCGCGCCGCTGCTCAAGGAGTCGCAGGCCGGGCCGTGCGTGATCACGATGGGACCGGTCGCCGTCGGCCGCGAAGGCCGCTCGCGTCCGACCTACGCGGCGAACGAATGCGCCGTCGTCGGCCTGACGAGGTCGCTGGCCCGCGAGCTCGGCCCGCACGGCGTGCGCGTGAACGCGATCCTCCCCGGAAGCATCCCGCGGGAGCGATTGCACCCGGCCCTGGCGGGCCTCGCGCTGTTCCTGTGCTCGCCGGCGGCAGCGTGCCTGACCGGGCAGGTGGTCGGCGTCGACGGCGTGGAGGCGTTCGCGGCGTAGACCGCGCGCGGCACCGGCCGCCGCGCTAGGCGGCGGCGATCAGCAGCGCAAAACCGATGCCCGCTGTCAGCAGGACGACACTGAGGATGACGCGCGACAGGAAGGTCGGGCCTTCGTCGCGGTCCTGGAAAGCGGATTCGGAAAAGGGGCTCATGCGGCGACGATAAGGGCGCGGTCCGCCGTCGCGATCAAGGCGGCCGCACGAACGCGGGCAAGATGGGACATGCTGCACGCGCCGCGCGTTTTCTCGCGCCTCAACGAACCGCCTCGAACCCGACCATGAACAAGCCCCTGACGCGATCCGAAGTCGCGATCGACACCACCTGGAACCTCGCCGACCTGTTCGCGACGCGAGACCAGTGGCTCGCCGAGCTGGCGGCGGTCGAGCGCTCGCTCGAGAGCGTCGTCCGCTACCAGGGTCGGCTCGCGGAGGGCCCCGCCGTGCTGCTGGCCTGCCTCGATGCGCGCGACGCCTTGCTCGCCCGGCTCGAGCGGGTCGACGCTTTCGCCGGCCTGCGCGAGGCCGAGGACGGCGGCAATCCGGCCCACCAGGCCGACCTGTCGAACGCGGCCGCCGTCGGCGCGCGCATCCGCGCGGCGGTGAAATTCGTCGACAGCGAGATCCTGGCCCTGCCCGACGGCACGCTGGCGGACTATCTGCGCGACGAGCCGGCGCTGAGCGTGTACCGGCCGATGCTCGACGACCTGGCGGCCTTGAAGCCCTACGTGCTCGCCCCCGAGACCGAGCGCGTGCTGGCGAGCCTCGGCGAGGTGCTCGACGCGCCGTACACGATCTACGGCCGGGCCAAGACCGGCGACCTGCAGTTCGCGCCGTTCACCGACGCGGCCGGCACCCAGCATCCGAACTCGTTCAACCTCTATCAGTCGGAATACGAGACCGCCGCCGACACGAGCGTGCGGCGCGGCGCCTGGGCGTCGTTCTGCGCCGGGCTCGCGCCCTACCAGCACACGATGGGCGGAACCTTCGCCACCGAAGTCGCCAAGAACATCGTCCTCGCCAAGGCCCGCGGCTACGAGAGCGCGGAGCGCTTCCTGCTCCACGCGCACAAGATCCCGTTCGAGCTCTATACCCAGGTGCTCGACATCGTGCAAACCGAGCTGGCGCCGCACATGCGCCGCTACGCCCGGCTGCGCCGGCGCGTGCTCGGGCTCGACAAGCTGCTCTACTGCGACGTCAAGGCGCCGCTCGATCCCGGCTATGACCCGGCGGTGACATTCGAGGAGTCGGCGGCGCTGCTCGGCGATGCGCTCGCGCCGCTCGGCGCCGGGTACGTGGAGCTGGTGCGGAGCGCGTTCCAGCGCCGCTGGATCGACCGCGCGAGCAACATCGGCAAGTCATCGGGGGCGTTCTGCGCCACACCCTACGGCGTGCATTCGTTCATCCTGATGACGTGGACCGACTCGATGCGCGACGCGTTCACCCTCGCCCACGAGCTCGGCCATGCGGGGCACTTCATGCTGGCGGGGCGGCATCAGCGGCGCGCCAACACCGATCCGGCGATGCCGTTCGTCGAGGCGCCGTCGATCATGAACGAGGTGCTGCTGGCGCGCCATCTCCTGGCCCGGACGCCCGATCCGCGCATGCGCCGCTGGGTGCTGACGCAGGTGCTGGGCACGTACCACCACAACTTCGTCACCCATCTGCTCGAGGCCGAGCTGCAGCGCCAGGTCTACCGGCTCGCCGAAGGCGGCCAGCCGGTCACCGCGGCGCTCCTCAACGAGCGCAAGCGCGCCATCCTCGAAGGCTTCTGGGCCGAGACGGTCGAGATCGACGACGGCGCGGCGATGACCTGGATGCGCCAGCCGCATTACTACATGGGCCTGTATCCCTACACCTATTCGGTCGGGCTGATCGCGGCGACCGCGCTCGCCGAGAAGTCCAGCCGTGACGGGCCCGCGGTGCTCGCGCAGTGGCTCGACGTGCTGCGCGCCGGCGGCACGCTGCCGCCGCTCGAGCTCATGCGCCGTGTCGGCATCGACCTGTCGTCGCCGCAGCCGATTCGCGATGCCGTCGCCTATGTCGGCCGGCTGATCGACGAGCTGGAGGCCGGCTTCCCACCCTGAACGGCCAGACGATCCCTTCTCTCGACGCACGGAGCTCCACCATGCCATTGCCGCCCCTCGAAACCACGCACTACGCCGTCGATCAGGGAATCGCCACGATCACGCTGGCGCGCCCCGACAAGCTGAACGCCTACAACGCGCGGATGCGGCTCGAGCTCGAGCTGCTGTTCGACGAGACCGACGCCGACGACGACGTGCGCGTGGTGATCGTCACCGGCGCCGGTCGCGCGTTCTGCGCCGGTGCCGATCTTTCCTCGGGCGGCGACACGTTCGACCGCAACGCCCATCCGGGCGATCCGCTGCGCGAGTCGCTCAAGGTGGGCGATGTCTACCGCGACGGCGGCGGCACCACGACTTTGCGCATGTACCAGAGTCTGAAGCCGATCATCGGCGCGATCAACGGCGCGGCGGTCGGGATCGGCATGACGATGCAGCTGCCGATGGACATCCGCATGGCATCAACCGCCGCGCGCTTCGGCTTCGTCTTCGCGCGGCGCGGCATAACCCTCGAGGCCGCGTCCTCGTGGTACCTGCCGCGGCTGGTCGGAATGCAGACCGCGCTCGAGTGGTGCCTCACCGGCCGCGTCTTCAGCGCGGACGAGGCGCTGGCGCGCGGCCTCGTGCGCTCGCTGCACGAGCCCGACGAGCTGCTCCCGGCGGCCCGCGCGCTGGCGCGCGAGATCGCCGACAACACCGCCCCGGTCTCGATCGCGCTGACGCGCCAGCTGCTGTGGCGGATGTCGGCGACGCCGCATCCGATGTTCGCGCACCGGATCGACAGCCGCTCGATCCAGGCCCGCGGGCAATCGGCCGATGCGCACGAAGGCGTCGGCGCCTTCCTCGAGAAGCGGCCGGCCGTCTTTCCCGATCGGGTGTCGTCCGATATGCCGTCGTTCTATCCCTGGTGGGACGAGCCGACATTCGAGTAGCGGCACGGCGACCCCCGCCAACGTCGACAGCTTCGTGGTCTCGCCCTCTAAGGCGGATGGTCCGGCTCCTTGACGAGCGCCGCCGGCGCGATGCCGAACATGCGCCGGCAGGTCCGGCTCAGGTGCGCCGAGTCGGCGAAGCCGGCGTCGTGCGCGGCCGCGGTCCACGACTTCCCGCCCATCGCCGCGCCGACGGCCGTCTCGACGCGCGCCCACAGCACATAGGCGCGAAACGACGCGCCGGTCTGCGCCACGAAGAGATGGCGAAAGCGGCTCGGCGACAGGTGGGCGACGGCCGCCGCCTCGTTCAGGGAGATCGGCACGGCGAGCCTGCCGCGCACCCAGGCGATCGCGCGCGCGATGCGCGGATCGACCGCGCCCTGCGCCGGCACGCGACCGCCCAGCGCGCCGATCGCGTCCTGGGCCAGCGCGATCAGCGCATCGTTGCTCGCCGCGGCGAGGTAGGCGCGCCGCAACGGCGCGACCAGCGGCTCCGCGGTGTCCGCGGCGAGGTCGGCGATGGCGGGCGCACCGAATCGCTCGAGCAAGGCGCGCCCCGACGCCGTCTCGGGCTCGACGAAGAGCATCGCCGAGCGCTGGCCGCAGCCGTCGAAGCGATGCGGCAGATGCGGCGGGACGACCGCACCGCGATGCTCGCGCCACGCCCCGTCGGCGGTGGCGAAGCGCAGGGCCGAATCCATCGCCAGCGCGACCTGGATCGCGTGATGTGCATGCGTCTCGGCGCGGCCGGTATCGCGGCCGAGCCAGAGGCTGCCACCGCTCCACAGCATCACCCGGCCGACGCCCGCGATCGCGCGCCGCGACGGCCCGGTCGTTCGCGCCTCGGGCGTGGCACGCGGCGAAAGATCAGCCGTTTTGTTCAAGTCCGACAAGGGGCGTCTCGACAGAATTCATGTCACGGATCCACCGGGTCCGAATCATCATCCACAGGAGATTGCCATGAACGATTCCACCTCGCCCTCGTGCCAGTGCGTCGACTGCGCCGGAGCCGCGTGCCAGTGCGGCTGCAACGCCGCCGCAACGTCCTCGGCGACGCAGGTCGCCGGCCCGACGTGCGCCTGCCGCACCTGCGCCGCCGGATGCGGCTGCGGCGACGCCCTGCAGGGCTGCCGCTGCGGCTGACGCCCTCGCGCGCGCGGCGCGCAGACGCGGGCATCGAGGGGCAGTGAGGCCACGCGGCGCCGCGCCTCGCGCTGGCGTCGCGCCATGGCACGATCAGGCATGGCGCCGCGCGTCCTCGAAGACTGGGTCGCGGGTCTCATCGATTCCGACGGCAACGCCGACCGCGTCTTTCTCGACCCGCACCGCGAGCCGGCCTTGATCGCCCCCGGCTCGGTGTCGTGGCGCGTCTTCAAGAACCCGCTGTCCGTCTATGTCGGCGGCATCGCGGCGGTCCTGCTGCAGCTGGCCGAGCCGCGCGTCGGCTCGGGCGTGTGGCAGTACACGTCGTTTCGCGAGCAGCCCGTCGAGCGGCTGCGGCGCACCGGCCACGCGGCGATGCTGAGCGTGTACGGGCCGCGTAGTCGCGCCGAGTCGATGATCGCCGGCGTCGCCCGGATGCACTCGCGCGTGCGCGGCACGGCCCGCGACGGCCGCGCCTTCCGCGCCGACGATCCGGAGCTGCTCGAGTGGGTCCATGCGACCGCGTGCTTCGGCTTCCTCGAGGCGTACCACACCTATGTCCACCCGCTGACGCCGGCGCACCGCGACCGGTTCTATGAGGAGAGCGCTCCGGTGGCCAAGCTCTACGGCGCGACCTCGGTGCCGGAGTCGCAGGCCGCCGTCGAGGCGCTTCTCGAGCGCATGGGCGAGCAGCTCGAGCGCACCGATGTCATCTTCGACTTCCTCGCGATCGTGCGCCGCATGCCGTTGCTGCCGGCGCCGCTGCGGCCCCTGCAGGGCGTGCTGAGCGCAGCGGCAGTCCGGCTCGTGCCGGCCCGGATCCGCGAGCGGATCGGTCTGGACGAAGTGCGACCGCTGCCTTCATGGCAATACGCGCTCGTCCGGGCGACCGGAGGTGCCGCCGACCGGCTCGTCCTGCGCAGCCATCCCGCGGTGCAGGCGTGTCGCCGGCTCGGGCTGCCGGACGACTTTCTCTACGCGCGACGCTGACGCACGCGCGCTGACCGCGTCGCGCCGGGCAACGCTCAGTCCAGCGCCGCGAAGTTGGTCGGCAGCGCCAGCTGGTCGTTGCCAGCGTTGGCGTCGATCCACGCCCTGGCGACCGCGACGACGCGCTCGCCCGCCTCTTCCGGGTTGGCGAACACCTCGAGATCGAGGAACCGCTGCGATCGGGTCCGCGTGCCGTCGATCGCCATGATCGCGACCCGGGCCCGGTAGCGGCCGTTGTCCAGCGGCGTGGACACGTCGGCGAACGTGTAGCCCTTGTAGATGCCTCTCGCGCTCAACTCGATCTCCCTGCCAACCGGAGGAATTCTGATCGACGCGCGCATTCCGGGAGTGCCGCGCAACCCGGCATTCGCACAATTCGTTACCAATGCACGAGGCACCCGTTTGCGAAGTCGGTCGCGCGCGCCTTCCTTCAGAACGCCGCACCCCGGCCGATGAAGAAAAGCAACCCGCCCAACCGCCGATGACGCCCACGGCAACCCCCTTGCTCGCGGCGCCGGCCGGTCTCGACGACGCGCGCCTGCTGCCCGCCGGAACCCGTCTCGACGAGTTCGAGATCCTGCGCCCGCTCGGCGTCGGCGGCTTCGGCATCGTCTACCTCGCGCTCGACCATTCGCTGCTGCGCCAGGTCGCGCTCAAGGAGTTCATGCCCGGGGAGCTGGCCGCGCGCGGCGCGGACGGCATGGTCCGCGCGCGCTCCGACTGCGTCGAGCTGTTCCAGCACGCGCTCGAGTCGTTCTTCAACGAGGCGCG
>Ga0070672_100000052_pt1 | contig 51529 bp, 45 predicted proteins | sample KBSM13metaG_FD_66151 | JGI IMG/M metagenome (GOLD analysis project Ga0070672, IMG submission 66151) | Miscanthus rhizosphere microbial communities from Kellogg Biological Station, Michigan, USA - KBS M1-3 metaG | ecosystem: Host-associated > Plants > Roots > Rhizosphere > Soil ... | reverse complement strand
GTTCATGAGCCCGAGTTCCCCGGAGATATTAGACAGTCCGATCGAGTACCTGAAAGGTGTGGGTCCGCAGCGTGCAGCTATTCTTCGGAAGGAACTGGGCATTGGAACTTTCAGGGACCTGCTGGAACTCTTTCCTTACCGGCACATTGACAAATCACAGATCACATCCATCGCCTCCATTCATCCGCAGACGGAATTTGTTTTCGCAGGCGGAACTCTCGGCTCTTTGCAGATTGTCGGCAGCGGCCGTGGAAAAAGACTGGTGAGTACGATACAGGACGGAACCGGAACACTTTCCCTGGTCTGGTTTCAAAGTCTTTCCTGGATAGAGAAAAATCTAAACCCCGGATTCCGGTACCGCGTCTACGGCCGGATCAGCAGCTTCAATGGCGAACTCCAGTTGACCCATCCTGAAATGGAACCGGCAGATGAAGCGAACCGGGAATCGCTTCCGCTTCATCCCATCTACCCGGCCACGGAAATACTCAGGGCACGCGGCCTCGGGGGAAGACAACTGGCGAAACTTACCCGTCAGCTGCTGTCACAGCTCAGGGAAAAAGACCTGCCCGAATTTATTCCAGCGGATATAACCGGTGGTTTGAAACTGGTCAGCCGCCTTCAGGCATATCAGTGGATTCATTTTCCGCCTTCTTTGGAAAATTACGAACAGTCTCTTTTCCGCCTGAAATTCCAGGAATTCTTTCTGAATCAGGTCAGAACAGGCCTGGTAAAAACACGGCGCCGGAAGCATTCCAAAGGGGTCGTATTCAGCCAGGTCGGCACATTATTCAACGATTTTTATTCGAGATCCCTTCCCTTCAGCCTCACCGGGGCCCAGAAACGGGTAATCAGGGAAATACGTCAGGATACAGCCTCCGGGCACCAGATGAACCGCCTCCTTCAGGGTGATGTAGGGAGTGGAAAAACCATGGTGGCCCTCCTGATCATGCTCCTGGCGGCTGACAATGGCTTTCAGAGCTGCCTGATGGCGCCGACGGAGATCCTGAGTCAGCAGCATGCGGACCATTTCCGGCACATGCTGCGCGATCTGCCGGTCAGGACGGCCCTGTTAACGGGGTCGGTCCGGGCTGCCGACAGAAAAGTGATACTGAAAGACCTGGAAGAAGGTAATATCCATATTCTGATAGGGACTCATGCGATACTCGAAGAGCCCGTGCATTTCCAGAACCTCGGACTTGCCATCGTGGATGAACAGCATCGTTTCGGCGTAGCACAGCGGGCCCGTCTGTGGAAAAAAGCCACTATTCCGCCCCATGTGCTGGTGATGACGGCAACGCCGATACCCCGTACCCTGGCCATGACGGCCTATAATGACCTGGACTATAGTATCATTGATGAACTGCCCCCCGGAAGGCAACCCGTCAGAACGGTCCAGCGTTATGACTATGACCGGCCTAAAGTGATGGATTTCATGAAGGAAGAGATCAAAAAAGGCCGGCAGGCTTACGTGATTTTTCCACTCATCGAAGAATCGGAAAAGCTCGACTATGAAAATCTCATGAAGGGTTTTGAGAACGTAAAAGCCTATTTTCCCGAACCAGCGTATTATATTAGTATGGTTCACGGCCGGCAAAAACCCCAGATCCGCGAAACCAACATGAAAAGATTTGCCGGAGGTGACACGCAGATCATGGTGGCCACGACCGTTATTGAAGTAGGCGTCCATGTTTCAAATGCCACCGTGATGGTAATTGAAAGTGCTGAAAAATTTGGTTTGTCGCAGCTGCATCAGCTTAGGGGAAGGGTCGGCCGGGGTGCAGATCAGAGTTATTGCATCCTTATTTCAGGCAGAAATGCAGGAGCTGGTGCTAAAGAAAGACTAACCATTATTTGCGATACCAGTGACGGGTTCAGAATTGCCGAAAAAGACATGGAAATACGCGGACCGGGCGATATAGCAGGGACCCGGCAGAGCGGACTTCTGGATTTTAAACTGGCGGATATTGTGCGTGACAGGGATATTCTGCAGGTGGCTGTCCGGTGTGCGGAAAAGCTGCTACTGAAAGATCCCGAACTGGAACTGACGGATCACAGGGCATTGAGACAGGAACTCATGCACGAAAAGGGAAAAACACCCTGGAGCCGGATTTCTTAATGGCGGATAAAACCCAGTACGTGAAAAAGAGGATTTGTCTTGCGGTATTCTCACTGATCGCCTCCTTTTGCGGTGTATTTGCACAGTCGGATCCGGGCAGCCTGGAATTCACTGAGAATAAGGGTCAATGGAACGCTGCTGTGCTCTATCGCGCCGAACTGCCCAACACCAGTTTTTACCTTCAGAAACACGGATTCAGCCTGCTGCTGCAATCCCCGGGCGATATGGCTGCATTGCGGGAAATCATGCACGGACATTCTTCTTCATCCGGAAAAGAAAAACAAACGGAACCTGCCGCAGGCGCAAAAAATCCCGGCAACGCCACGCTTGCCGATACTAAGCCCGGCCCTAAATTCCCTTCCGGTGGAAATCAGCCCCCTGGCGGACCTGCGTCAGGCATCTCCCTGCTGATGCATTCACATTATTATCGCGTGGAGTTTCTCAACAGCTCGGAAGAGGTTGAAATCACGGGCGACAAAAAAGTGGATACCTATAACAACTATTTTATCGGCAATGACAGTACAAAATGGAAATCACACTGCCGGATTTTTCAGGCCATCGTATATAAAAACATTTATCCGCATATTGACCTCAGATATTATACGGACAGGGGACAATTAAAATATGATCTCGTTGTACATCCGGGAGGCGATCCCCGCCAGATCCGGATAAAATATCATGGTGCCGAGAAACTCATGGTAAACAAAAGCACGCTGACCATTCAGACTTCTGTTGGCAATGTGGAAGAAAGTATTCCGAAATGTTACCAGTTTACTTCAACCGGCACAAAAGACGTGGAATGCGGGTATGTCGCCGGGCCTGATACCACTATACAATTCCAGGTGGCGGGCTACTCTCCTTCCGCAACCCTGATCATCGACCCAACCCTGATTTTTTCCACTTTTACGGGTTCGAGTTCCGACAACTGGGGATATACGGCTACTTATGATGAAAGTGGAAATTTCTATTCAGGAAGCATTACTCTTTTTGAAGAAAATGTCAGCAGCGGGGAAGGATTTCCAACCACTCCCGGCGCATACCAAAGAAAATACCAGGGAGGAGACGAAAATGACGACGGGGGGTATCAGTATGATATCACCATCATGAAGTTCAATCCCACCGGTACTGCGCGTCTGTACGCAACCTATATCGGTGGTAAGGGCAACGAACAGCCACACAGCCTGGTGGCAGACGCCGCGGGTAATCTGGTAATCGCCGGAAGGACGAGTTCCGCCAATTATCCTGTGCTAACCAGCAATGGAACGATAGACAAGAATCACGGGGGGTACGATATCGTGCTTACTAAACTAAATGCAACAGGCACTGCACTGATCGGATCCCGAATGATCGGCGGCTCCGGATATGATGGTGTGAACATTGCGCCTAAATACTTTACCGGAGGTAATATACGGCTGGGCCAGAACTCCCTGCGACTGAACTATGGAGATGACGGAAGAAGCGAAGTCATTCTGGATAAACAGGGGAATGTCTACCTCGCCTCCTGCACGGCATCCACTGATTTTCCTACCGTAGGACCTTTCCAGAATAAGAGTGGCGGAATGCAGGACGGAGTATTCATCAAAACAAACCCGGACCTGAGTACCATACTCGCGAGTTCTTATATCGGAGGGAACAGCGACGACGCTGCATTCGCCCTGGCCCTGAATCCCACCAATAATAATATTTATATCGTCGGTGGAACATCCAGTCCTAATTTCCCCGGTGCAGGGAATGCGTCGGTTATCGGACCCTCCAAAAAAGCGGGCATCGACGGATTTCTTTCCATCCTGAGTGGCGACGGACACACGCTGATACGGACTTCTTATTTTGGAACGGATGGAACCGAAGTTTTATATGGTGTGCAGTTCGACAACTTCGGATATCCCTACATCATGGGAACCACTACAGGTATCTGGCCCGTAATCAATGCGTCATTCAGCCAGGCAAACGGCAAACAGTTTATTTCCAAACTCAGGCCCGACCTGACCGGCTATGTTTATTCTACGGTTTTCGGAAAGGGTGCACAGTTCCCGGACATCTCTCCCACGGCTTTTCTCGTCGACAGATGTGAAAATGTTTATGTGGCCGGCTGGGGCGGCGGTATCGAGGTGGAAGCAAACGGTGCGGCAGTTTATGAAAATTCGAAAACCACCGGATTGACCACAACAGCGAATGCCATCAAAAAAACCACGGACGGCGATGATTTTTATTTTTTTGTATTGCAGAAGAATGCAGTCTCCCAGCTTTATGGAAGTTTTTATGGACAGACCGGTGGACTTGGCGATCACGTGGACGGCGGCACCAGCCGTTTCGACAAACAGGGCGTGATCTATGAAGCCATTTGCGCCAACTGTTATGGTATGGGAACCTTTCCCACCACGCCCGGTGTATGGTCGCCGAAAAATGGAACAGGTAATGCCGGATGTAATCTGGCCGCTATAAAAATTGCATTTAATTTTTCCGGGGTGGTCGCGGAACCCCGTTCCCTGATCAATGGGCGCTATGACAGTACAGGCTGTGTGCCGCTCGACGTGCTTTTCCGTGACACCATCCACAATGCAAAGCAGTATATCTGGACATTCGGGGACGGCTCGGCCGATACCCTAACCACTACGCCGCAGGTAGTTCACACCTATCTCAATATCGGCAGCTATACCGTAAGACTGATTGCCATCGATTCCACCACCTGCAATATCAGTGACACGGCCTTCCTGCGTATCCAGGTAAGGAACGATAAAGCCAACCTCGATTTTGATTTTACCAAACTGCCGCCCTGCCAGTCGCTTTCCTATCTGTTTACCAATACGTCCGTTGCACCGCCGGGAAAACCTTTCCGGGCCGGCACCTTTACATGGGATTTCGGAGACGGCTCCACTGCACCGGGTAACAGTCCGGTTAATCATTCTTATGCCAGTTCAGGAACCTACCCGGTCAGCCTGATCCTTGTCGATACCAGCTATTGTAATTTCCCCGATACGGTTGTCAAAACACTGCGGGTGTCTGCTGTTGTAAAAGCACAATTTGATGTCACTGACGGATGTGCCCCTTTCAATGCCGTCTTTAACAACACTTCACTGGCGGGTGCGAGTTTCCGCTGGGATTTCGGCGACAACAAACCCGGTTCTTCCGATGTAAATCCTGTACATGTATACACTGACACCGGAACCTTCACGATCACCCTGGTGGCTATAGATTCCAATACATGTAATATTGCGGACTCGGTTACACGGACCATCCGTGTAAATCCAAAACCCGAAGCGGCATTTATCAATTTACCGGTTCCCGCGTTATATAATACACCAACCGTTTTTTATAACAACTCCTTACATGCGACGCGCTATGTCTGGCTCTTTGGCGATGGGGATTCTGCCGTACGCGCCTCCACCGATACCGTCATACATCAGTATCAGCAAACCCTGACTTACAATGCCTGCCTGGTTGCTGTAAACGAGTTCGGGTGTTCTGATACGGTTTGCCATCCGGTGGAAAACCTGGTCAATCCGTTGCTGGATGTGCCGAACGCGTTCACACCGGGCAGATTCGGTCAGAACGGCATCATCATGGTAAGGGGATTTGGCATCCAGGCATTAAATTGGAAAATTTATAACCGGTGGGGACAAATCGTGTTCGAAACCAACAATTCTGCTGCCGGATGGGATGGAACGTTCAGGGGTACCGCACAGCCGATGGATGTGTATACCTATACGCTTGATGTGACGTTTTTTGACGGAACCAGGACCCGCCGGACCGGCGATATTACCCTGATCCGGTAAGCTGTTAAAACTCAGGGACAGGCAACGAAGATTCCCTGATTGATGTATATCAACGTGAAGACACGGATTCCGGAAAATATTCGATTAGGGGTAACCGTTAATCCCAAATCGGGAAAACAGAGCGGCCCGTTTAACTGATTGGTGTGAAGGATGGGAAATCTTTAACAAAATGCTGAAGTGCTATAAACCATCTTTGCACTCTTATTTTTTTTAAACCATTGATTTGGTGAAAATTCGAATCTTAACAATACTGGTTTTTTCCATCCTTGGAGTCCGTGTGTCAGCGCAAACGGAAGCTTCCAGTCTGGAATTCATTGAGAATAAAGGACAGTGGGATTCCAGGGCCCTGCTTAAAGCGGATGTGGGTACCGGCAGCCTTTTCTTTCATAAGAAAGGAATCAAAGTAGTCCTTCATGATCCACGGGAAATAGCCGAAATGGCCGCCTCCCATGCAGGTCAGTTTTCACAGGATTCCGGCGCTTCGGCGGGTGCCAGGCGAAATATGTCCGGCAGACCCATGATCCGGACCCATGCTTATTCAGTCGACTTTCTCGACATGAATGAAAACGTGGAAATCGTTCCGGACAAACCGCTGGATACATACAACAACTATTTCATCGGAAATGATTCTACCCGCTGGGCAAAAAAATGCCGCATTTTCCAGGGCATCACGTATAAAAATATTTATCCCGGCATCGACCTCCGTTATTATACTGACAACGGAAAGCTGAAATACGATCTCATCGTTCATCCGGGCGCCAATCCCGACCGTATTGCCCTCCGCTACGAAGGACTAAACGGACTAACGGTATCGAACAACCGGCTTACCCTGAAGACTTCTGTCGGCGACGTAAAGGAAATGGAGCCTTATTCATACCAGGCAGGTGACCATGGCCGCGAACCGGTGGACGTCAAATACAGGGTCAGGGACAACGTGGTCCGTTTTCAGGTGAGCCGTTTTCATAATGACCGTGTGCTGGTAATCGATCCCACCCTGGTATTTTCAACTTTTACCGGCAGTCAGGCATCGAACTGGGGATTCACGGCAACGCCCGGTCCTGACGGGAGTTTTTATGCAGGCGGAATTGTTTTCGGCGACGGTTTTCCGGTTTCCAACGGTGCCTACGAGGCACATTTTCGTGGCGGCGAAAATGACGTGGGCATCATGAAGTTCAGCACCAATGGGCGCAACCGTTTATTCGCCACTTATATCGGCGGAGGCAGTGTGGAATGTCCGCACAGTATGTATTGCGACCCTCAGGGAAATGTCGTTGTCATGGGGCGCACCTATTCAGAAGACTTTCCAATTCTCAATGTATTCGGCACGCCGGGCGGATGCGATATGTTCGTAGTTAAACTCAGCTCCAACGGCACTACGCTGCTGGGAGCGGCAAGGATCGGAGGTTCTGAATATGATGCGGTGAACCAGGAAGATCAGTTGAACAGGGAGGGCGGTGCTAAGGAAAAAGCCAACGGGCTGATAAAAAATTATGGGGACGATTCCCGCAGCGAGGTCATTCTTGATGCCGGCAACAACGTGTATATCGCTTCCTGCTCACGCTCTAAAAGTGATTTCCCGATCAAAAACGCTTTTCAGCCTACTTTCGGCGGAGGCAAACAGGATGGTGTAATCGTGAAGTTGTCACCTAACCTCGATAACATCATCTTCGCCAGTTTCCTCGGTGGGAACGGCGACGATGCCTGCTTTGTTCTTAAACTGAATCCCGCTACAGGTGATATCTATGTGGCCGGAGCCACTACCAGCGCAAATATGCCCGGAAATAAAGCAGGCGTGCTACAGCCTGGTTTTAACGGCGGAATATGCGACGGATTTATTTCCATCATCAGCAATGACGGTTCCACACTTAAAAAAACCACCTTCCTGGGCACTTCCGGGTTTGATGCCATCTACGGGATAGAGTTTGACAAATTTGGATTCCCTTATGTGATGGGCTCTACAACGGGCAGCTGGGTAACGACGCCCAACGTAGGTTTTATCAACCCGGGCGCCAAACAATTTGTCGGCAAACTTAAACCAGATCTCAGTGCGTATGTATATTCCACGACGTTCGGATCGGCAGCAAACAATCCAAATATTTCGCCGGTGGCCTTCCTGGTCGACCGTTGTGAAAATGTTTATGTTACCGGATGGGGAGGATGGCTTTATGCCACATCGGATCCTTATGGACTTTCAGGTACAGCAGGCATGCCGGTTTCAGGAAATGCGCTGAAGAAAATCACGGATAACCGCGATTTCTACTTTATTGTTATACAAAAGAACGCGTCGGCGCTCCTTTACGCAACGTTTTATGGTCAGAATGATGGTCCCGAGAGTATCAGCGAACACGTGGACGGAGGAACCAGCCGCTATGACCGCAACGGAACGATTTACCAGGCCATCTGCGCCAACTGCGGGGCTCATAGTGTGACTCCTTTCCCGACAACTCCGGGAGTGTGGGGTCCCAGAAACGGAACCGGCGGTGTGGGCTGTAACCTGGCGGCCGTAAAAATTGCGTTTAATTTCGCGGGCGTTTCGGCTGATCCCCGATCCATCATCAACGGGCATATCGACAGCAGCGGTTGCGTACCCCTTCCTGTCCTCTTTACCGATACCGTACACAATGCAAAACAATATATCTGGAATTTTGGAGATAATACCGGCGATACCCTGTTAACCGCTCCCCAGATATGGCATACGTACAATAATACAGGAACCTATCGCGTACGGCTGATCGCTATCGATTCCAATTCCTGCAATGTCGCGGACACCGCCTACCTGACCATCCGCGTCAGAACAGACCGCGCCGTGCTGGATTTCGATATTACCAAACTGGCTCCCTGCCAGTCGCTGAATTACCAGTTCGACAATACGTCTACCCCACCACCGGGGAAACCATTCCTGCCCGGTGCATTTACCTGGGATCTCGGCGACGGCACGAGGATCAACCCCGCACCGAACAGTATCACCCATTCATACGCAAGTACGGGGACTTATATGGTTAAACTTATCCTCAACGATACCAGTTACTGCAATTACCCGGACAGCCTCACCGATACATTGCGGGTCTCCCCTTTGGTGAAGGCGCAGTTTGAAATCAGCGACGGATGTGCACCTTATACGGTAACAATCAACAATACATCGCTGGCTGGACAGCAGTTTATCTGGGATTTCGGCGACAATACACCTATATCCAATGATGTAAATCCTACCCATACATTTACTGATACCGGGACTTATGTTATTCACCTGAAAGCCATTGACCCCGGCACCTGTAATGTGACGGACTCCACGACCCGCACGATCCATGTACACCTGAAACCCGTTTCCGCTTTTACTTATACACCGGTACAACCCGACTATAATACGCCGACAACCTTTATAAACGGATCGCAGGACGCTACACATTATATCTGGTATTTCGGAGACAACGATTCACTGGCCGTGAACACAACAGATCCGTTTAAACATCAGTACCAGTATACCGGGACCTTCAATGTTGAACTGGTGGCGATTAATGAATTCGGATGCGCCGACACGAGCTATCAGGAGGTACAGTCGCTGATCAATCCACAACTGGATGTACCGAATGCCTTCACCCCCGGACGATTCGGCGAAAACAGCGTCATTAAAGTGAAAGGATTCGGCATCATGGCCATGAACTGGAAAATCTACAACAGGTATGGGCAGGTTGTATTTCAATCGAATACACCCAGTGTGGGATGGGATGGCACGTTTAACGGAATCGCCCAGCCCATGGATGTCTATGCCTATACCCTCGAAGCAACATTTGAAGACGGTAAGAAAACAACCCGGAAAGGTGATATCACGTTAATAAGGTAAAATGTATCTTTATAGTTCCCTCGCAGAAATTCTGTACCGATGATCCGGATGCGCATCATATTGATTTTGCTGGTCTTTCTGACCCTGAGCGGTTTGAAACTGAACGCGCAGGATCTGCATTTCTCCCAGTGGTTCAATGAACCGCTATTGACCAATCCGGCCAATACCGGCTTCATCCCTGATGCCGACTACAGGCTGGGGGCCAATTACCGCAATCAATGGTCCACTGTGATGTCACAGCCTTACCGCACCATGAGTGTATGGGGTGATGCACAGGTTTACCGTAACCGGTTCGAAAACGGCTGGCTGGGACTGGGCGGTGCGGTCCTGCACGACGTGGCCGGCGCGAGCAGTCTCAGTGCTACGCAGGTTTACCTCTCTGTAGCTTACCATCAGATGCTTGGATATTCGAGTCTTTTGTCTGCCGGCTTTAATACAGGCTGGGTGAATAAACAGATCAACAATGCCAACCTGAAATTCCCGGATCAGTTCGACGGGAAATTCTTTGACAACAATATTCCCACGTCGGTAACGATCGATAAGCCCAATATCAATTATTTCGATATGCAGATAGGCATTAACTATGCCTATTTCCCCGATTCAAAGACTTATGTAAATGCCGGCTTTTCCGTGCAGCATATCAATACGCCGGAGGAATCTTTTTTCAACAGTAACCCGGCCGGTTATGACGACCGCATACCGATGCGGTTCATCGCGTTTCTCAACGGCAGCTTTAAGACCAGCGATATGGTCATCATCAACCCCATGGCATACTACACGGTGCAGGCCAGTGCACATGAATTCGTAGCCGGACTCAACGCGCAGTACAATCTTTCCGGTGACGGAGAACAACAGCTTATTGGCGGCCTCTACATCCGCCCCGATGATGCAGTCATTCCAATGGTAGGGTTTATCTATAAGAGTATCCGGCTGATGTTCACTTATGATGTAACCATTTCTTCCCTTAAACAATATAATAACGGAAACGGAGCATGGGAATTTGCCATCATCCATCCGGGGTATTATTCGGAATACAATGGGGATCGCCGGCAATCACTCTGTCCGTCATTCAAGAACTGACCTATTCACCAGACTATGAAGAAAATTTCCCTGCTGCTGATTCTCGCCATTAGCTTTTTTAGTTATGCGCACGCACAGGAGGAAGGCGGAGGCGGCGGATTTGATAAATCGAAATTGTTCGTGGGTGGTACTATAGGCCTTTCTTTCAGCTATGCCACCAGCATTGTTGTAGCCCCGATGGTGGGGTATCAATTCTCCCCGCTTTTTGCCGCCGGTGTAGGTCTCAACTATTCCTACTACAGCTATGACAACGGATTCAACGACTATTTTAAGGAAACCTATCTCGGGATGAGCATTTTCGGCAGGGTCTATCCTTTACAGCAGTTTTTTCTCCAGGTGCAGCCCGAATTGAACTATGTATGGGGAAATGGTTATTTCCCCAGCATCAATCAGAATGAATATAGCAAGGTCAGCCAGTTTGTGCCCTCTCTCCTGCTGGGCGGCGGCGCGGCAATTCCCGCAGGTCGCAGCGGCGCTTTTACCATCAGTATCCTGTATGATGTGCTCCAGAATCCCCTTTCCCCCTATTATCACCAGGCGGTCTATGGGTTTGGATTTACGACAGGCTTCTAATGCCGGATCCAATCACAGGGCTTAGGCGGCCCACGCATTTAATCAGCTTATCTTATTAAATAATTCCACCGGAGTACTGCAGAAGAAAAGGGAAGATAGCAGTTCGTCGTGCAGAAAACCTTCTTTCTGCATGTGTAAGATCTGTTTTTGAAGGTGGTTGTAGAATCCGTCGGAATTCAGAATGTAAATCTTTTTATGATGGATTTTCAACTGATTCCAGGTGAGGATTTCAAACAGTTCATCCATGGTACCGAAACCGCCGGGCAGGACAATGACAGCGTCGCAACGGTCGTAAATCATTTTTTTTCGGGTATGCATGTCCGGTACCACCGCAAGCTCGGAAAGACCCTTATGCTGTACTTCCCATTCAATCAGAAGTTCCGGTATGATCCCCATGATCTGCCCTTCCTCTTCGAGAACGGCATCGGCGAGCGTGCCCATCAGCCCTTTCTGGCCGCCGCCGTATACGAGTTTAATCTTTAACATAGTCAGCAACCTGCCCAGTTCCTGAACATGTTCCGCAAATATTGGATTGTTGCCACTTCGGGATCCACAGAAGACCGCGACCGATTCAATGTTCATAAATTTCCCATTGAGGGAACTAAAATTGAAAATTTAAAATTGTATTTCCTAATTTTCTGCCACTAATTTCAACCTGCCGCATGTCGCCTGCCCTTTTGTTCGGTTTTGTGATCGCTTATTTTGTCCTTTTACTGTTTGTTGCATACCGGACGTCGAGGGGTTCCGATAACGAATCTTTCTTTATCGGGAACAGGAATTCCAACTGGATGCTCGTAGCCTTCGGTATGATCGGCACTTCACTGTCCGGCGTCACTTTCGTAAGTGTGCCTGGCGCAGTTTCCAGGACTGCCTTCTCCTATTTCCAGATCACCATTGGGTATTTCATAGGGTATCTGATGATCGCTTATGTATTGCTGCCCCTTTATTACAGAATCCATCTAACCTCCATATATCACTACCTTAATGAAAGACTGGGAATGCGCGCGTATAAAACCGGCGCCGGCTTTTTTATCCTGTCCCGTGTGCTGGGTGCCACGGCTCGTCTCTACCTGGTAGTAAATATCCTCCAGGATGCCATCCTTTCGGGATTTCACGTACCCTTCTGGCTCACCACGCTGGTCATCCTGCTTATGATTCTTCTCTATACTTATGAAGGGGGTGTGAAAACCATTGTTTGGACAGATACCCTGCAAACAACCTGTATGCTGGGGGGGATGGTAATCTGTACTTTTTTCATCCTTCATCATATGCACCTTGGCCTGCCGCAGGCATTTCAGGCGATGCATGAAAAGGGGTATTCAAAAATTTTTTTTACCGATCCCGACAGTAAACTTTTCTTCCTCAAACAAATCGTGGCCGGTATGTTTATCACCCTGACTATGACGGGTATGGACCAGGAAATGATGCAGAAAAGCATTTCGGTTAAAACGCTTAAAGATTCCCGTAAGAATATGGTCGTACTGGGATTCATCATGCTCTTTGTGATCTTTCTGTTTCTTTTTCTTGGAGGACTCCTGCATCTTTTCGCAGCCTCAGAAAATCTGGATCTGTCCGGTGACCATCTTTTTCCCGAACTGGCTCTTCATCATATGCCGCAGATCATCTCGGTCATTTTTATCATCGCGCTGATTTCCGCCCTGTTTCCGAGTTCCGACGGAGCCATTACAGCCCTCACTTCTTCCTTTTGTATCGATATTCTTGGCATCAACCGGAACAGCGGACTGACGGAAACCGAAAGAAAAAAAATCAGGCAGCGCGTGCACATCGTCTTTATTTTTATTTTCCTCATTTTCGTACTTATCTATAAGTGGATTTCGAGCGACAGCATGATCGGTGTCATCCTGAGCGTGGCGGCTTACACTTATGGTCCCCTGCTGGGCCTGTTTTCGTTTTCGATCCTGACGAAAAGGACCCTCAGGGACCGCTGGGTACCCGTGATATGCATCCTGTCGCCGGTTATCTGCTTCCTGCTCGACAGGTATCAGGCCCTTCTGTTCGGAAATTTCCGGATCGGCCTGGAGCTTCTTCTCATCAACGGATTACTCACTTTCCTGGGCCTCTGGCTTATCAGCAGAAAAAGCCCGGTGGCGACCCCGAAGAACACCCTGTAGCTGTCAAGTCTTACATTTGCGTATGGAGCTTATCCATCCCCTGGTTCAGGTTTATGCAGAAAAATATTCTCCTCAGGACGACAATACCCTGAATGAGATCCTGTCTGCTTCGGCCTCCCATCCCGAAGCCCATATGCTAAGCGGGGCCCTTCAGGGTAAATTCCTCGAAATGATCAGTCTTTTACTGCGGCCAAAGTATATCCTGGAAATTGGTACGTTTCTGGGATACAGCGCCTTATGCCTTGCGGCGGGCCTGTGTGAGGGAGGCGAGCTGCATACACTGGAGAATGATGAAAATTCAGCCCGGGTGGCTGCGGAGAATTTTAAGAAAACCAAAACAGGCAATAAAATAATTTTGCACCGGGGAAATGCGTTAGAGCTTCTCCATCAGCTTGATAAGCCCTGGGATCTGGTTTTTATCGACGCAGACAAAACCGGATATGAAAAATATTACCAGGCCCTGGTTCCAAAGCTCAGACCTGGGGCGCTGATACTGGCAGACAACGTGTTTTTTCACGGACAGGTGCTCGAAAAAGAAATTAAAGGCAAAAATGCCCTGGCCATCCGGGCTTTTAACGACATGGTCCTGGCCGACAACCGGGTTCACAAAATGATGCTCACCCTGCGGGACGGCGTCTATCTGATCCTGAAAAAATAGCAGTGGATGAATCTACGACTTAACATCATGTTACTGGTAACCATTCTTGCAACCGCTGCAAGGGCCCAGAACAACATTCAGATCAATCAGTACATTAATACGTACAAGTCGCTTGCGATGGCGGAAATGCAACGGACAGGAGTACCAGCTTCAATTATCCTGGCCCAGGGCATCCATGAAACCCAGGCCGGCACCAGTGACCTGGTCATCGCTTCTAACAACCATTTTGGCATCAAATGCAAGGACAGCTGGAAGGGTGCCGTGGTATACCATGATGATGATGCGAGAGCTGAATGTTTCCGCAGTTATGTTTCTGCAGAAGACTCTTACCGCGACCATTCTGATTTCCTGGCAGCAAGCCCGCGCTATGCTTTTCTGTTTAAACTTTCCCCGGAGAACTATGAAGGCTGGGCTTATGGCTTAAAAAAGGCCGGTTATGCCACGAACGTAAAATATTCACAGATCCTGATCAAACTGATCAACGATTATGACCTGCAGCGGTATGATCTGATCGCCCTTGGAAAACTTCCGCCGGAAAACAACCTGGCTTCAGCTCCGTTGAATCCATCTGCTGACAGTACGGATGCCCTGCAAACTACTGCCTCAGCGGTGGCGTATCCCGAAGGAACATTTGAAATCAACGGCGCAAAAGTGGTTTATGTTTCTGCCGGTGTTTCTTTATTATCCATTTCGGGGAAATATGACATCCCGCTGGCGAGGTTGCTGGAATTTAATGATATGCATCAGGAGGACGTCCTGGCATCGGCTCAGTTGGTATTTCTGCAACGCAAAAGAAAAATTGGTGCCAGTGAACTCCACATAGTAATGCCGGGAGAGACTTTATATGGAATCTGTCAGTCAGAGGGCATCCGGTACGAGAGTCTGTTGGAATATAACCGGCTGAGACCGGGGGAAGAGCCCGCCGCGGGTGAAAAACTAAACTTACAAACGGCGGTCAGCGGAAAGCCCGCTTTAAGGAATCAAAGCAGCGCAAAAACAAGCATTCCCTCATCCTGAAATATATGTCAACCCTTCGCGTGCATGACAAGACCTTTAAGCCGTATTTATCTGCGGAATCCATCCGGGAGAAAGTGGATGAACTGGCGTCCAGGCTTAGCCGCGATTATGCAGGCAAAAATCCGGTTTTTATTGCCATCCTGAACGGGGCTTTCATTTTTGCCGCCGACCTCTTTAAAGCCATCGATTTCGATGCCGAGATAAGCTTTATCAAACTGGCGTCGTATAAGGGAACCAAATCGACCGGCCAGGTAATTACGGCCATTGGTATGGATATAGAATTATTTAACCGCCATGTGGTGATTTTGGAAGATATTGTGGATACCGGAAAGACGCTGCATCAGTTCCTGCCCCAGCTTTGGCACCAGCATCCGGCCTCCCTCAGGGTGGTAGCCCTGCTGCATAAGCCTGAAGCGATGGTTTTTCCGTTGAAAGTTGACTATGCCGGCTTCGAAATTCCCAATAAATTTGTAGTGGGATATGGCTTGGATTACAATGGTTTGGGCAGAAATCACCCGGCTATTTATCAGCTTTTCGAATAATATGCGTTTGTAGGGATACAAACACTCCGTAACCAAAATATTCTATTTGAAAATCCTGCTTATCATATGGATTGCTGCGGGCTGTTGTCTTGAGGCTAACGGTCAGTACTATCTGCGTGGAGAAATCAGGGATGAACAGCGAAATCCCCTGAGCAATGTCAGGATAAAACTCTCTTCGAGCGAATACCAGTACTATTCGGGCAGCATGGGCGGGTTCGGTATCACCATCCCACGCTCCATCGATACCATGACCATCGTTGCTGACGGATATTATGTTAATACAGTAGCCGTCAATGCAAGTAAGTTCCAGACCATCGTCCTGAAATCACGCTTTGCACCTCCACCCAAGCCCAGCAATCACCTGCTTTCGATGACAAGAAATCTTTCTGCTGAAATGCGGAATAAATGGACTGTCGCGGCTGAAACCTACAGTTCCCTTCTCGAAAATCCCTTTATTCCCGCAGATGAATATCCTGAAACCGGTTTTGCGGTAAACATAAACAAAGCTTCCTACAGTAATATCCGGCGGTTTATCAATATGGGCAATATCGTTCCGCCGGATGCGATCCGCCTGGAAGAGATGATGAACTATTTCAATATCCACTATACCGAACCCGGTACGGATAGCGTATTTTCCTACCAGTCCGCTGTTTCTTCCTGTCCCTGGAATCCGCAGCATGAGTTGCTTTACCTGAATGTCTGCGCGAGAAAAGCCACACTGGAAAGCATACCACCGGCCAACCTGGTTTTTTTAATCGATGTTTCAGGTTCGATGGACCTGCCCAACCGTCTCCCGCTGTTGAAGACAGCCTTTAGTTTACTGGTGAAAAATCTTCGGCCGGTCGACACCGTTTCAATTGTGGTGTACGGTGGAGTGAATGCCGTCTGGCTGACGCCTACCTGCGGATCTGAAAAGAAAAAAATTCTGGAGTCCATCGCTGAACTGGAAGCCGGCGGGGCAACCCCGGGCGAAAACGGCATCCGCGCCGCGTACCGGCTGGCCAAAAGCACATTTATGAAGGGAGGCACTAACCGGGTTATCCTCGCCACAGACGGAGATTTCAATGTGGGTCAGCGTTCTGAAGAAGAACTGAACCAGCTCATCAACGAATTCCGGTCTTCTGAAATCTATCTGACATGCCTTGGCGTGGGCATGGGAAACTACAAGGATTCCAAACTGGAAGTCCTGGCCAACCGGGGACATGGAAATTTTGCCTATCTCGATAATGAGAAGGAAGCGGAAAAAGTGCTGATGGAAGAATTTGCCCAAACAGTATATGCGGTGGCCCAGGATGCGTATATCGACATCCGTTTCGATCCTGCGAAAGTGAAGAATTACAGACTGATCGGTTTTGACAATAAAGTTTCTGCCATTCAGGATACCACCAATATTATACAGGGCGGTGAGATCGGATCAGGACATGCACTGATGGCGCTCATAGAAATCGAGCCTGCCGCTGCGGATTTTGCCACTGCTGTTTCCTCCGGCACGATTGCCAGACTCAGAATGCACTACCAGGTTCCGGGAAATGACCATGAAATCACAGAGGAGTTTCCGGTGCAGGACGCCTATAAGCCTTTTAATGATATTCCGGCTTACTATCGTTTCGCAGCATCAGTGGCGCTCTTTGGAGACCTCTTAAAAAAATCCGAATTCACGCAGAAGGCCAGCTGGGATGAACTGGCCCTGATTGCAAAGAACAGCAGCGATCCCAATGACGTGCCGCAGGTTGAATACTTAGGCCTGATTGAAAAAGCGAAAAAACTTTATCACAAGGAGAAGAAAAAGAAAAAGACGCAGGACGAGAACTAGGCGCCGGACAGCTTATCCGCCTTCGGCAAAAGAAACTGCATTATACCCCAGGCCAGCACATATGCTCCGGCGCAAATACCAAATATAATATTGTAACCAGTCCCCAGCTTTCCCAGGAGTTTGAAATGCTCCAGGATAAGTCCTACAACAAAGGGGAAAAGTATACCTCCGACCGATCCTGCCATTCCACCGATCCCTACTACCGAACTCAGAATTTTTTTCGGAAACATGTCAGAAGCGAGGGTGAAGATATTGGCGCTCCAGGCCTGGTGGGCTGAAGCAGCCAGGCTGATCAGCCAGACAGCAGGCCAGATGCCCGATGTATAGCGAACGAAAAAAATAGGCACAACACAGAGTGCAAAAAGCAGCATTGAATATTTTCTCGCCTTGTATACCGGAAGACCTTTGCGGATCAACCATCCCGAAAGATAACCTCCGAGGATACTGCCAAAACTGGCTACCACATAAACCGTCGATACATGGATTGCCGACTTCGTAATGTTGAGGTGATAGGTTGTATTGAAATAAGTGGGAATCCAGAAAAGGTAAAACCACCAAACCGGATCTGTAAGAAATTTTCCCAGCACAAAAGCCCATGTCTGCCGGTAACGGAAGAGTCCCGACCAGCTTACTTTTTTTCCTTTTTCCACTTCGTTCGTCTCTTTGTCCTGCAGGATATATTCCAGCTCTTCGCTGCTTATTTTTTTCTTCTTTTCCGGAACCTGATACAAAGCCCACCAGAACAGGAGCCAGATAAATCCAAGAGCCCCCGTCCACAAAAAAGCCTCCTTCCATCCAAACGAAGTATAAATCCAGGCGATAGCAGGCGGACCGATAATGGCCGCCACATTGGTTCCGCTGTTGAAAATGCCGGTGGCCAGCGCACGGTCTTTTTTAGGAAACCATTCGGCAACCGATTTTATGGCGGTCGGAAAATTACCGGCTTCACCCAGTCCGAGTGCGGTACGTGCAATACCAAAACCAAAAGTTCCTGTTGCCAGTGCATGGCACATGGCGGCGATGCTCCAGATTGTTATCGAAACTGCGTATCCGAGCCTCGTGCCGATCCGGTCGACAATCCTCCCGAATATCAGCAGGCCGACGGCATAGGCCGTCGTGAAAGCCATGACAATGCGGCTGTAGTCTGTTTCCGACCAGTTGAAATCCTGTGCAAGATTGTCTTTGAGAAGCCCGATCACCTGGCGGTCCAGGTAGTTGATCGTGGTTGCGAAAAAAAGCAGGCTGATGACTGTCCAACGAAATCCCCCCCGGTTTGGCCGCATCTTTGGTTTGATTAAACGAGTGAATTTCTTATAGTGACAATCTTTTTTAGGACTAAGGCCGTGTCCGTCTGCAGTTTTTCAAAATCATTTTTCTCTATGAGGGCTCTGCTGATCAGGCTCCCGCCCATACCAACAGCCGATACACCGGCCCTGAACCAGGCTTCCAGGTTGTCATTGTCCACTCCCCCGGTTGGCATGAATAACAGATCGGGAAAAACTTCCCTTACCGACCTGATGAAGGCAGGACCCAGCACCTGCGCCGGAAATACTTTCACCATTCCAAGACCCTCCGCCTGGGCTTCGGCCAGTTCCGTTGGCGAGAAACAGCCTGGTATCCATAAAATACTTTCTTTCTTTGCCAATCGTGCCAGGCCGGACGTAAATCCCGGGCTCACCAGGAAATCGGCACCCGCTTTCAGGGCCTGAGAGGCGGATTTCAGATCATTCACCGTACCCATACCCAGCATCAGGCCCGGGAATTTTTTTTGTGCTGACTTTTTCAGTGACCGGAAATTTTTCATTGCCTGTCTTCCGCGATTGGTATATTCAATCACGCGTATACCCGCGCGATATAGTGATTCCATGATGGATAAACTCGTCGTTTCTTCAGGATGAAAATATAAAGGCAGTACGCCCTGATGCGTTATGGCCTGGATGATCTTTTCGTTTTTATGCATATTGCTGAATTCTGTTCTGGATCGTCTGTACATCCTGTCCTGTGGAATCTCCGGTTTCGAAAAATTTTCCAAAACCCGCCGATGAAGCAAACAAGATAGTTTCTTTTTCCGTCAGGCCTTTCGAGAGACCATAGATCAGTCCGGCCATAAAGCAGTCTCCGGTGCCGACCTTATCAAGAATCTCATCACTGCGATAAACAGGGGATTCTGCCCAGTGATGTGCACTGTAAAGTGAAGCATAATATAAAATGCCTTTCTCACCTTCTTCAAAACGAAATGTGAAGGCCACGGTTTTAACCCGGGCAAAGCGCCTGAGAAGCTTCATGGCACTCTGATGCGCGTGATGACGATACGAAGAGGGTTCGTTTTTTTGCAGCAGGGCATGGTCGAGCGGGATGCCCAGCAAATCATGGGCAGACCAGATATTTCCCATAACCACGTCACAATGCTGCAGAAGTTTCGACATTATTTCGTGCGGGTTTCGCTGTTTCCATAGCGCGGGCCGGTAGTTAAGATCTATTGAAATCGTGATATTTTTTCTCGAAGCAGCTTCCACCGCTTCAAGGCAAACGGCAGACAAGGTCTCGCCCAGCGCAGGACTGATCGCGCTGAAATGCAGCCATGAAATATCATGCAGTACATGATCCCAGTCGATCGCCCCCGGCTTCAGTTCACTAAATGCCGAATGGGCCCGGTCATAAATTACTGACTGGTTCTTCAGGTCTTTTCCCTGGGCCAGGTAATAACTGCCGAGTTTTTGTCCGGTAAAGAGAATAGTATCCGTGTTCAGATTCCGTCGCCTGAGTTCTTCTGTCAGGTCGCGGGTAATAAAATTGTCGGGCATAGCTGTAAAATAACTTACCGGAAGTCCCCATCCTGCAAGCGCCGTTGCCACATTCAGTTCGGCGCCACCAGCATACACGGGCATCTGACGGGCAGATAACCATGCCCCGTTTGGCGCGGGTGAAAAACGAAGCAGGATTTCGCCGAAACAAAGAATTTTTTGCATAGCTGGCATTTGCCGGGTCACTCAGGGTTTTCAGAACCAAAATATGTTTTGGCGTTGAAGTAGCAGACATCCTGAATGATTTTTCCCGTCCATTTGATGTCGTCGGGCAGTTCTCCGTTTTCTATTTCATTCCCCAGCAGATTACAAAGAATTCTGCGGAAGTATTCATGTCTCGGATAGGAAAGAAAGCTCCGTGAGTCGGTGATCATGCCTATAAACCGGCTGAGAAGTCCCATATTCGAGAGTGTGTTGAGCTGCCGCTCAATCCCCTCTTTCTGATCAAGGAACCACCAGGCCGATCCCCACTGAATCTTTCCTGCCACCGATCCGTCATTAAAGTTACCAATCATTGTGGCCATCACTTCATTGTCTGCCGGATTATTGTTATACAGGATCGTGCGTGCGAGGTGGTTTTTTTTGTCTAGTGTGTTAAGGAAAAAAGACAATCCCCTTGCCTGGGGGAAGTCGCCGATTGAATCCCAGCCGGTGTCAGGTCCCAGTTTGGCCAGCATTCTCTCGTTATTGTTCCTGAGGGCACCGAGATGGAATTGCTGCACCCAGCTTCTTTCGTGGTTCCATTCCGCCAGGTGAAGGAGGATGGCGGATTGAAATTTTTCTTTCTCCTGTTTTTCGGGTCGCTGGCCATTTCGGACTTTTTCAAATATTCCCTGAAGTTCCTTATCTGTCCAGTCACAAACATATATTTGTTCCAGGCCATGATCTGAAACCCGGCATCCGGCATCATGAAAAACGTCATGACGTTTTTTTAAAGCATCTAACAGCGATGCATAACTGCTAACGGGTACGGCTGCCTGTTTCCCGAGTTTTTCTGTCCAGGAATTGAAAGAGTCCGGATTTTCGAGGTTCATGGCACGGTCAGGACGAAACGAAGGCCAGACCCGGAATGAAAGTTCCTGCTGTTGAATCCGGCGGTGGTCATCCAGAGACTCCGCGGGGTCGTCGGTTGTGCCGATCAGTTCCACGTTCATGGATTTTAGTAAACCGTGCACGCGAAAGTCGGGCGTCTGCAATTTTCCGTTGGCATGCAGATAGATTTCGTCTGCCGTTTCAGGGTTCAGGATCTTTTCGATGCCGAAGTATCGCTGCAATTCCAGGTGTGTCCAGTGATAAAGTGGATTGCGGATGGTAAAGGGTACGGTTTCAGCCCATTTCAGAAATTTTTGCCGGTCGTTTTTCTTACCTGTGATAAATTCTTCGGGAATTCCCTGCGCCCGCATGGCCCTCCATTTGTAATGATCCCCCCGCAGCCAGATATCCGTGAGGTTTTCAAACTGGTGGTTTTCTGCTATCTCCTTCGGTGGCAGGTGGCAGTGATAGTCAATGATCGGAAGTCCGGCGGCGTAATCGTGGTAAAGTTGTCTGGCAGTTTCGTTGTGAAGCAGAAATTGGGCGTCGAGGAATTTTTTCATGTTAGTGATTAAAGGGAAACCCCGCGTTTCCAGGGAATAAAATCGTCCTGGTTTAACTGTACGGCTTTGGGAATCAGTTCACCGCTGGCAGCGCGTATACAAAATGAAAGAATTTCTTCGCCCATCTCCCCAATGGTTTTTTTCCCTTCTATGATGGGTCCTGTGTCTATGTCAATAATGTCGGGCATTCGCCGGGCAAGCGCTGTATTGGTTGATATTTTTATCGTTGGACAAACCGGGTTGCCGGTGGGTGTTCCCAATCCGGTCGTAAACAAGATCAGCGTGGCCCCGGAAGCAGCCTGTCCGGTCGTTGCTTCGACGTCATTGCCCGGAGTGCATACCAGGTTCAATCCTTTGTTTATGGCAGGTTCCGTATAATCCAGTGTACCGGATACAGGAGCACTGCCTCCTTTTTTTGCGGCACCTGCTGATTTCATGGCATCGGTGATCAGACCGTCGCGGATATTTCCGGGTGAAGGATTCATATCGAATCCGGAGCCTGATCTTTTTGCGGCGCCTTCGTAGTCCTTCATGAGGCGAATGAATTTTCTCGCCACTTCTTCATTTACCGCACGATCCACCAGTTCCTGCTCCACGCCACAGAGTTCCGGGAATTCTGCGAGCAGAACCTTCCCTCCCAGTGCCACGAGAAGGTCAGCACAATATCCGACAGCCGGGTTGGCCGTAATACCGCTGAATCCATCGCTTCCACCACATTTAACACCGATCGTAAGTTTGTCCAGTGGAGCAGGTTTTCTTTCCAGCCGGTTGATTTCCACCAGGCCCTCGAAGGTCTTTCGGATGGCCTCCTGTATCAGTTGCTCTTCACTCTGCGACTGTTGCTGTTCAAAAACAAAAAGAGGTTTGTCCATTCCGGGATATGCTTCACGGATATCTTCCACCAGGTCGGCGCTCTGCAGGTGCTGACAGCCGAGACTCAGGATGGTAATCCCGCCTACATTCGGATGACCGGCATAAGCAGTAAGCAGCTTGCCAAGGACCGCCGAGTCCTGCCTGATGCCCCCGCATCCGCCATCGTGATTCAGAAAACGGATGCCGTCGACATTTGGGAAAATCCTTGATGGAATGGCATCCCGGGTTAGCAGGCCGGGTCCTGCCTCGCTCAGCGGACGGCCTTCCCGGCTGGCGCGGATGAGTTCACGGGTAAAGGATTTATATTTTTCTGTTACTGAATAGCCGAGTTCGTTTTGAAGAACCTCCCTGATAACATCGAGGTTCCTGTTTTCACAAAAAACGGTTGGTATAAACAGCCAGTAGTTTGCGGTGCCTACCCTGCCGTCGCTGCGGTGATACCCATAAAAAACCTGGTTACGGAACCGGGAAATATCGGGAGGATTCCAGCTGTATTGCACGGCACGGTAGTCATAGTCCCGCGCAGCGTGTATAAGGTTTTCGGTGCTTACCCGGCTTCCTGCCTTTACTGCAACCGACGTCCTCCCTACAAGAACCCCATACATGATGATTTCGGTATCCTTCGGGAAATCCTTCATGTAAAATTTATGTTTGGCCGGAACGGGGTCTGTTAACGAATAGCTGTGCCCGTTATATTCGACGGTACGGCCCGCCGGCAGGTTCTGCAGGGCTACCAGGATATTGTCGGCAGGATGTATCTGTAGTATGACGTTCATTGACGGCTGGTAACTTTCAAATGTACGGCAGCCCGGGTCAATGGAGATCAAAGGCGGGCAAAGACGGCCAAAGTTTTAAAAACTATATTTGCAGGAGCGTATTTTCATATAACTGCTGATGGGTTACCGGCTATACAGACTAAAAATTTGAATTATGCAAAACATCAGGATTGCCACCGCCCAGTTTGAAAATAAATCCGGCGATAAAGCGTACAACCTGTCTGTAATTGATACACTCTCTGCTAAAGCGGCCGCTGAAGGAGCTGAAGCCATTGCTTTTCATGAATGCTCCATCACGGGTTACAGTTTCGCCAGAAAGCTTTCCCTTGAACAAATGCTCGAAATTTCGGAGGAAATTCCAGAGGGTGAAAGTATCCGCGCACTGAAAAAGATCGCTGCAAGGAATCGTATTGCCATTCTCGCGGGTCTCTTCGAAAAGGACCGGATGGGCAATATTTACAAGGCCTATGTCTGTGTGGACTGGACGGGCCTGATTGCCAAGCACCGAAAGCTTCATCCTTTCATCAACCCGCATATCAGACCGGGCGAAGCCTATACCGTGTTTGAACTCAGGGGTTGGAAATGTGGCATTCTGATCTGTTATGACAACAATATCATCGAAAATGTCCGTGCGACCCGTTTGCTGGGTGCTGACGTAATTTTTATGCCCCATGTGACGATGTGCACACCTTCTACCAGACCCGGTGCAGGGTTTGTAGACCCGGCCCTCTGGGAAAACCGGGAAGAGGATCCAACCTCGCTTAGGATGGAATTCGACGGGCTGAAAGGGAGGGCCTGGCTGATGAAATGGCTTCCGGCCCGCGCTTATGACAATGCGGTGTATGTGGTCTTTTCCAATCCTGTCGGCATGGACGACGACCAGTTGAAAAATGGCTGTTCAATGATCCTTGATCCGTACGGTGATATATTGGAAGAATGCAGACGGCTTGGTGACGACTATGTGGTATCGACCCTGACAGCAGACAAGTTAACGCTGGCAGGTGGTTACCGGTATATAAAGGCCAGAAGGCCCGATCTGTACGGGGAGATCATCGGTCAGCCACATGATCCCCGTCAGCAGGTTTCCTGGATGGAACCTGCTGGTGAGACGGACCTGCATTCAGGATAATTGCTTTCGTTATTTGATCAGGAAAGCTTAATTTTGCAACCCGGCTAAAAGGCCCGGGGCGTAGCGTAGCCCGGTCATCGCGCCTGGTTTGGGACCAGGAGGTCGCAAGTTCGAATCTTGCCGCCCCGACAATAAAAATACAATCCTTCGCGGAAGCGAAGGATTTGTTGTTTTAGACAAGGCATCCCGGGCTTGCCCGGGCAAGCCGGAGTTAAAACAACAATATCCCCGAAAGGGGATTGTATTTTTGTTGAATACCCCTCACCAGATCTTTCGAAGAAAAATCTTGCCGCCCCGACAATAAAATACAATCCTTCGCGGAAGCGAAGGATTTGTTGTTTTAGAAAAGGCATCTAAAATCGACCTCCTCGTTAAACACCGCATACACACAACGCCGGTAGTAATCCGGCGCCTCATTTCAACATGCCCCGCTGACCTAAAATTACCTGCATTTGAATTAAACGTACAAGTACACTGTCCTGCGGTCTGGTAGTTTTGCAGGCTTAATCAGGTAAGCCACTACTATGTTGGATTCGATAAGCCACAAGTGAAACAGACCTGATATGATTCCAGCAAACAGTATTTTATGTTCAAGCATTTTTCATCCGGTTTTTTTCGCAGGTGTACCCTGCCTGTTCTTTTATTCTTTTCTTATTTCCCCGGCATCGCACAAAATTCGTCGCTCAGTGGAATTGTCCGCGATGTGGATGGCAAAGCGGTTGCCGGGGCCGGCGTTCAGCTGCTCCATTCACCGGATTCGACTGTCCTGAATGAAATGATAACTGACACAGGAGGCAGGTACATATTCAACCACCTTGGAAAAGGATTCTATCTGATTTCAGTAACCCACGCGGGCCTCAAAAAAACATATTCGGAAAAAGTGGAAATACTTTCAGATGGCGGACAGCAGGAATTGGGTGTGCTGGTACTTAAAATGGCAGAGACCAAACTGAAAGATATAACCGTCGTGGCCAGAAAGGCCCTCTATGAGCAAAAAACAGACCGGCTGGTCATCAATGTTAAAGGAAGCATCTCGGACGCTGCCGGAACAGCGCTGGACGTTTTGCAGAAATCACCGGGTGTAACCGTAGACAGGCAGGCCAACAGCATTGCCGTGAATGGCAAAACTGGTATTTCGGTTATGATCAATGGCAAAATGACCTATATGCCCAACGACGCCCTGATTCAGTTTCTTGCAGGCATTCCGGCAGGCAATATCGAACGGATAGAACTGATTGCGGCTCCATCGGCTAAATATGATGCGTCCGGCAATGGTGGCTTAATCAATATTGTACTGATCAGCAATCCTGACACAGGATTCAACGGCTCATGGTTTCTTACCGCTGGCTACGGACTCCGGGAATCAGCCGCGGCAGGACTTAATTTCAATTATCGCACGGCACGATTAAATCTTTCGGGAAATTATTCATTTACCCATGATCATGTCATACAGACGAGTACCGCTTTCACACAATACAGCCGGAGCGGGCACCTGACCACCAACCAGTCTTTTTCAAACCGGGACGCGATAACGCAGGTTCAGAATTTCCGGATCGGCCTGGACTACCAGATGAACACCAACACCACTATCAGTATGCTGGCCGGGGGATACAACAGCGTCTGGTCGATGGTAGCGGAAAACGGTGCGACCGTCAGCCGGAAAAATATCCCGGATTCGGTCATCCTGAGTACTGACAATCCCGAAATAAATCACTGGCAAAACCTGATGGCCAACCTCAGCATACAACACAATTTTAAACGCGGAAAGGCACTCTATCTGGATGCCAGCTATATTTTTTATCACGATAATAATCCCAATACCTATTCAACGGATTATTATGCCGGCGACGGCCGGTTCCTGCAGCACGAAGATGCAGTGGGGGGAAAAATCACACCTATTCATTTCCAGGTATTTTCCGCCGACTTCACTTCTCCCCTTTCGCCAAAAATTTCAATGGAAGCGGGTGGAAAAATATCCCTCTCCAGTTTCGACAATGAAGTAAGTGTGGCGAAACTGACTGCCGGCCGGTGGCTTCAGGATTCAGGTCTGTCTGCCAACTACCACCTGGTGGAAAATATAGGCGCACTATATGCTTTATTTACAATGAAAGCTGGCAGCCAGACGACTATTACGGCCGGCCTGCGCTATGAGTATACCTTTTCGAACATGGGTAACACACAAAAAAACAACCTGCTGTACAGGTACTATGGTGACCTGTTTCCGACATTTCAGTTTTCAAAAAAAATCAATGCATACCATAGTGTGAATTTTTCCTACAGTCGCCGCATAACGCGTCCCGGTTTTAACGACCTGGCACCCTTTACCATTTTCTTTGATCCGAAAACATTCTATTCCGGCAATCCGGATTTGCAGCCTGCCATCGCAAACAGTGTGCAGGCCGGATATGGTTTCAGGAATTATAGTTTGTCGGTTGGATACACCCATGAGATCCATACCATTGACAATTTCTATTTTCAAACCCATCGGATCGACACCCTGACAGGCATCGTCTACCTGTCTGCAAGAAATTATAACTACCAGAATTATCTGACAGTTTCCCTGTCGCTGCCAGTCAACATTACCTCATGGTGGACGATGCAGAACAATCTCGTCTTTAACTGGCGCCGGGTAAATACGGCAAGTGAGGAGATTAATATTTCACTGAATTACCCTGACTATAATCTGAGCACCACGCAGAGACTTATTTTTCCCAGGGCCTATACTGCCGAACTCACAGCGATTTATTCTTCCGCCGGCTACTTCGGCACCGCAAAGCGCCAGCCATTGTATCAGATCAGTGCCGGTCTTCAAAAGAAACTGAAAGGCGACAGGGATGTGCTTCGGTTTATTGCCAATGATGTGTTCAATTCAGGCGGCTACTACCAGTTCGGTGAAGTACTACCCGCGTCAGGTGCCGTCGTAAACCGCACCTTTGACTTTGCCAACATGTCATTCCGGTTCAGTTTCACGCATCAATTCGGTAGCCGTGGGCTGACAGATAAAAAACAGAGGACGATCGGTGCAGAAGAGGAGTTGCAAAGAGTTCACAATTAGCCGGTTTAAAGTGAAAGCATAAACTTGGTCCCCGATTTGCATTATCCTGTTAGGATAACAAATCGATGGCAAGGATTTTCATTACAGGTTCTTCAGACGGACTGGGCAGGATAGCCGCGGAGATACTTATCAGTCAGGGTCACCGGGTGGTGTTACACGCACGAAACATAGCCCGGGCCCGGGAAACCAGGATCTCTTCCCTGGGTGCCGAACAAATTCTGCTGGGCGATCTGTCGTCGATAAGTGAAACCAGGCTGCTCGCCAAGCAGGCCAACGGTACGGGAAAATTTGACGCTGTAATTTTCAATGCGGCGGTAGGTGATCATGAACAGAAAAAGGCGACAGCCGACGGCCTCTCTCATGTGTTTGCCATCAACAGCCTTGCACCTTATATTTTGACCTGTCTGATTGAAAAACCCGCACGTATGATCTATATGAGTTCGGGTTTGAACCGTTCCGGAACAGCCGAATTCAGCGATCCTAACTGGGAAAATCGCCGATGGAACGGATATGCCGCTTATTCAGATTCCAAACTACACAACGTGATCCTGGCTTTTGCCGTGGCCCGAAAATGGAAAAATGTTTTTTCCAATGCCGTGGATCCCGGCTGGGTTCCTACAAAGATGGGTGGCAAAGGCGCGCCTGATTCACTCAGCGACGGGGCCGTCACCCAATGCTGGCTGGCCGTAAGTGAGGAAAAGGAAGCCATGGTGAACGGAAAATTTTTCCATCATAAAAGGACGGCACACTATAATCCGCAGGCGGATGATGAGGCGATCCAGGAAAATTTTCTCGCCACCTGCGAAGAAATATGCGGCATCAGCTTTCCTGAAGAACAATCCAGGATGAGTTCCTACATGAAATAATACCATCGGATAGAAATCCGGTCTCAGTTCACGGAAGCCGTCCTCTTTTATTTCCTTAAATTGTCGGACGATCGCTTTCATGCAGGTTTCCCTTTTTCAGTTTGTGATTTTTTTGCTTCTGGGTATCGGATTAATTTTTATTCTTTCGATCCGCTATCGTCTGCCCGCATTTTATTCGCTCCTGCTGGCATGTCTCCTGGTCGGGTTTGGCTTTCAGCAGCCCACGGCAAAAATCATTGGTGACATGAAAGAAGGATTTGGAGCGGTGATGAGGTCCCTGGGTTTTATTATCGTGCTCGGCACGGCGCTGGGTATCCTGCTTGGAAAAACAGGAAGCAGTCATGTCATGGCCGCCGCCATTCAACGCCTGACCGGCAGGAAAAAGGCAGCCATGGGCATAAGCATTACGGGTTTTATCGTCGGACTTCCTGTTTTCTGTGACTCCGGCTATATCGTACTCAATGGGCTGAACCAGTCCCTGTCTAAAGAGTCAAGAACCCCGCTTGTGATCACCAGCATTTGCCTTGCCACCGGTCTTCTTTCCGTACACTGTCTGGTACCTCCTCATCCGGGTGCAGCTGCTGCTGCTGCAACGCTGCAAGTCGACTATGGCAGGCTGATGAGCATAGGGATCCTTGTAGCCATTCCTGCCATGTTTACCGGCTATTTCTGGGCCAGTCGTGCAGGCCGGAAATATCCGGCCATATATGCTGAAGACAAAAATGTAAAACCTGCTGATATTGTCAGAGGCCCTTCTGTAATCCGTGCCTTTCTTCCCGTCATCGTACCCATCCTGCTCATCGCGATAAAATCTTTTCTGCCTGTGGGGAACACCGGGGCACTATACTCCATTGCATCTTTTGCCGGCGATCCTGTGATCGCCCTTCTAATCGGTATGCTGATTGCTTTCAGCAATAAAAGCGGGTGGACCCGTGAAGAAGTCAGTCATGTCTTATCTGATGCGGTAGAAAAAGCCGGCGGAATACTGGTAATCATCGGTGCCGGCGGATCATTCGGTGCCGTGCTTTCATCCGGAAGAATCGGAGAACAGGCAGCGCAGCACCTTCCCCTTACCAGCCTGGGACTGGTATTCCCTTTCCTGCTTACGGTTATGCTTAAGACAGCCCAGGGATCTTCTACAGTCGCCATTATTACTGCGGCTTCAATTGTGCAGGCTCTCCTGCCCTCCCTGGGCCTGGAGAGCGAAAATGGCAGGCTGCTCACAGTCCTTGCCATGGGTGCGGGGTCGATGATTATTTCACAGGCCAACGATGCCTATTTCTGGGTCATTTCACGGTTTTCCGGAATTGAAGTAAGACCGATGCTCAGGGTCTATTCCATCGCCACGCTCCTGATGGGAGTGGTCAGCTTCGGCATGGTCCTGCTTTTGTCTTTAATTCTTACACCATGATGAAAATACTTATAGCGCCCAACGCTTTTAAAAACAGTCTCCACGCAGACGAGGTGGCAGACGCCCTGCTCGCGGGATTGAAAAAAAGCGGTTTGGAAGCTGAGTACACCCTGCTTCCGGTTGGCGACGGAGGCGACGGTACAGGTCCTCTTCTGATCAGGGCCCTGAATGGCCGGTCCGTGGGGTCCCTGGCCACAGATCCGCTCGGAAGAAAAATAAAAACTTCATTCGGCTTCGTGGAAGAAAGCCGCACGGCGATCATCGAGCTGGCCGGAATTTCAGGCCTCCGCCTGCTGAAGCCGGAAGAATATGATCCGTTGCATGCCTCTACATATGGATTGGGCGAACAGATCCGGCAGGCGCTGGACATGGGATCAAAAAAAATTATCCTGGGGATAGGAGGAAGTGCAACGGCCGATGCGGGCTGTGGGCTGGCAAAAGCACTGGGCCTGCGGTTTATCGATGGTGCCGGCAAGGAATTTGATCCGCTGCCTGCAAATTTGCCAGAGCTGGCCGATATTGATCTTGATAAACTGGACCCCCGGATTTTCGATACTGAAATTATCGTTCTCTGCGATGTGCGAAATTTTCTGCTTGGCGAAAAAGGCGCTGCAAAGTTTTTCGGAAAGCAAAAAGGGGCTTCAGATGCCGATATAGAATATCTGGAAAATGCCATCCTGCACCTCACTGCGGTGATCAGGAAAAAAACAGGACAGGATCCCAACGCTTTTCCCCACGGAGGTGCCGCCGGCGGCACGGCGGCCGGATTGAAGATTTTTCTTCATGCACAATTAGTGGAAGGGATAGAATTTTTCCTTGACACTATCCATGCCGACTCCGTGCTGGAAAATACCGGTCTGCTGATCACCGGCGAAGGCCGCATCGATTCCCAAACCCTGGAAGGCAAAGCGCCGTGGGGTATTGCCCGCAGAGCAAAGAAAAAAAATATTCCGGTGATCGGCATCGCAGGTGAGATTGATGAAGATCCGGAACTTAAAAACTATTTTGATAAGCTGATCTCCATCAATGATCCTTCATCACCCGTTCAACTCTCGATGAAGCAGACACCAGTAAATCTGTTGCGTGCCGGAGAGGAGATCGGCAGACAATTGAAGGGTTCGCAGGGCGACCCTCTGAAACTTTAATTCAGAATCTCCAGCCGGCGAATACCTGTACTGTATTGTTTTTGAAATTCAGTGCTGACTCGTCAGGTATTCCGTAAGCGGGTTGTTTATACAGATCGTTAAGACTCAGGACATACCGGGCACCTACCAGCACCCCCAGGATGGGATGAATTTCCACCCCTCCGCTAAAACCATAATCGAACCGGTTATAGTAGCTGAGCGCCTGATCGATGGTTTCATTCCCGGTAGATGTCGAAACATCGGCCTTCGCGTTCAGCAGGTATCCCATCTGCGCGCCTATCTGTAACTGGACAAACCGCGTGATGTTAACCGTCATGAGTTGCAGGAGCATGATATAATTCAGCTTATTTGTACCGCTGGCGGAATCGGTGGAAAATTTATAGCCCTGTTGCGAAAACAGCAGTTCAGTTTTAGATCCAATCAGCCGGTCCCAGGACGGTTCATAAAACAAGCCGACATGAAAACCCGTCGCAGAACTCGCGTTGATCTCGGAAGCATTGGTAACATTGGAGAAATTGAGCCCTGCCTTTACACCAATTCCGATCTCCTTGTGAGGCGGTTTTTTCGGCTGGCTGCTGTCTGTGGATGACTGGGCATAGCTTACACCCCATGACATGATCATGAGGAATACGGGGGAAAGAATCTTTTTCATTTTGATAAGATGTATGGTTTAGGTTTATGATACTCCTACCCCGCCCGACCCCTTGTTGAGTTTCAGTGTTAACGGATTCCTCACTAAATATACTAAAACCAAAATGCTTTTGTTCTGTTTACCTATCATTAACATATGGCTCTTTTTTACAAGATTGTTCCTTAACCCGATGAGAAAGGAGGATCGGCTAAATTTGTCATCCTGCCGGGGAGGATCCCTTCAAAGGATCCGGGTAGGGATTTTGCTAAGTATCTTAAACTAAAAAAATGTTGGAAATAAATCAGCCTGCACCCGATTTTGAACTAAACGTCACGCCCAGTGATAAATTCTCCATTAAGGATCTGAGGGGCAAGAAAGTCATATTGGTGTTCTATCCTGCTGACTGGAGCCCGGTATGCGGAGACCAGCTTGCTCTTTATAATGAAACCAATCGCATGTTCAGCAGGTACAATGCTGAGCTGGTGGGTATTTCCGTCGACGGGAAATGGTGCCACGCCGCATACCGTGACGCCAGGAATCTTCGCTTCAGGCTGATGGCAGACTTCGAACCGAAGGGCGCTGTAGCCAGAACATATGGCGTTTACAATGAAAAAGAAGGCAGGAGCGAAAGGGCTCTCTTCATTATTGACGAGGAAGGCATCATCCGGTGGAATTACCTTTCGCCGTCAAACGTAAATCCCGGAGCCGATGGCATCCTGGAAGCACTTCAAAGACTTTCTGAAAAAAAATAGTATGGCAAAGTTGAAACCCGCGGTCAATGATGGCGATCACATGCAGGGCAATACGGCCGCCCCTGTCCAGTTCGTGGAATATGGCGATTATCAATGCCCGCATTGTGCCGCGGCCTTCCCCATGATCAAACAGATCTGCAAAAAATTTAAGGATGAACTGCTGTTTGTCTTCCGCCATTTCCCGCTGACGGAAATTCATCCTATGGCGCAACCTGCTGCCATGGCCGCAGAAGCGGCAGGTCTGCAGGGAAGATTTTGGGAAATGCATGATCTGATATTCGAAAATCAACCCGCACTTCAGCCCGCTTTTTTTCTTTTGCTGGCCGAAAAGTTAAAGCTGAATCTGCGGAATTTCCAGCGTGACCTGCAAGATTCCCGTCTGGCGGAAAAAGTGGATGCGCAGTTTGAAAGCGGTGTGATCAGCGGTGTAAACGGAACACCTTCTTTTTTTATTAATGGGAACAAATATGAGGGAGACTATAATATTCAGTCCCTCTCGCGGGCCATCAAATCCGCCATTACACAAAAGGCCTGAGCTGTCATTCCGTTTTTAAACTTTGTACCGGGTTTGCTGAAGCCACTTTCAGGCACTGAAGGATAATGAGTGCAAAGGCTATCACTACAACGCCCGCACCGGCCATAATATAGACGCTGACAGGCTGGGCAATCCGGTACACATACTGCTGAAGCCACCGGCCGCAGAAATAATACGTGACCGGCCATGCTATCAGGTTGGAGATGAGCAGAAGACCTGCGTATTGTTTGATAAAAAGGGATAGTATATGTCCTGCACCTGCGCCGAGGACCTTGCGGACGGCAATTTCCCGTGTCCTTCGCGTCAGGGCGAGTGATAACACGCCGAAAATACCCAGCAGGACAATGATCAGCATCAGCGTGGTAGCCGTTGCCGCTGCTTTCTTCAATTGTAACTCTGTTTTGTACATCGACTGCAGCTTTTCATCCATGAAAAAATATTCAAATGGCGCGGCGGGAGATAGTTCTTTCCATTTATCCCTTACGGCTGCAATCGAGGCCGATACATCACCGGATTTCAGTTTTACCGTGAGATAGCGATAGGCCCTGGCATCTTTCACCTGCACAAAATTTACCGGAAGCATCGATTCATGGAAGGAGGAAGTATGATAGTCATTTACCACGCCCACCACTTCCATGGTACCGCCACCATTGGCGAATTCGATTTTCTTACCTGCCGCGGTCGTCCAGCCGAATTGTTTTTTTGCCGATTCGGTAATGACCGTTTCACCGGAAACAAAGCCGCCTTCGCCCTTGCGGAAAAATCTTCCCTCCAGCACCCGGAGGCCATAAGTTTCGGCATAGTTTTCATCTACGGCAATGGATTGAATGCTGATGGGACGCGATTCCTTTGAGCCCTGTGGTGTTACCTGGAATTGTGACGGTGGCATCCTGTCAGGAACTTCAAAACTTACAGTTGCCGACCTTACAGAACTCAGATTCAACAGTCCGTTCCTGATTGATTCCATTTTGACCACGCCCACTGAATCCCATTGTTTCGGAAAGGCGGTAATGACCATCAGCTGTTCCTTGTCATATCCCAGATCACTGGCAAATAGGAAATGAATCTGTTTTGAGAGGGTAAGAGAAAATATAAAAACTCCTGTGGCGATCGTGAATTGCGCAGTCAACAGCGATTTTTTCAACCAGACTCCCCTTTCCACAGAGGATAGTTTTCCTTTTACCGAACTAATTACTTCCGACCCGCTGAGGATAAGGGCCGGATAAATGCCGGCCAGTATACCTACGGTACCGGTCAGCATACATAAGAAAATAATTTCTCTGGTGGAAAATTCACCCAGTGAAGGAAGGCTTGTATCCAGCATACTGCTGAACAGCGGACGGAACAGGCCATAGAGTATAAGGGAAAGGATACCGGCGAAAAAAGTCAGTACCACCGACTCGGTCAGGTACTGGCTTACCAGTTGGGCACGGCGGCTGCCAAATACTTTCCGCAGACCGATCTCGCGAATCCGGTAAGAAGAAGTTCCTACGAGTATATTGATGAAATTGATAACGGCCAGCAACAGAATGCCCAGCGCAACCAGGGAAAGAATGGTAAGCGCTTTTGAAACAGCGTTATTGTCTGTATCCAGATAATAGGTTTTCAGTGGCAGGAGGTTTACCCGGAGGTTTTTTGAAATGGTTTCCGGAGAATTCAGTGACAACAGTTTCCGGATGGGGCCGTCTAACTGTGCCGGTTTTACACCCGGCTGCAACTCAACGCAGGAAACGGTGAAAATATCTGTCCAGTTTTCTTCTCCCGCACCCTTGGAATAATACCGGTTCCCTTCGAAAGGTACATACATCGAATAACCCGATTTGCCCGTGACCAGGTTGTTGACGGAATTGTATGGCAGGGTTTTAAAAACTGCGGATACCGTGAAATCCTGCGTGCCGCCGGTGGTAAGGGTCAGCGTAACAAGTTTTCCGATGGCATTCCGGTCCCCGTAAAGTTTAAGAGCCAGTTCTTCAGAGATTACGGCCGAACTGCTGTTGGCAAATGCATGCCTTGGATCACCATACAATAACGGATAACCATACATTGAAATCAGGGTCGTGTCTGAAATGGCGACATCCTCTTTGAAATGGCGGTCTCCGGCAGAAACCACATTGGTTACAGGATTGAAGCGGAAATAATTCGCAACAAGATCAGGATAATCTTTCTTCAATGCTTTTACAACCGGTCCCACGGTCGTGATTTCAGGGCCTGTGTTTTTTATTTTCCAGTCGCTTTTAAGCAGGTATTGATTCCCGATATTCCGAAGGTCCTGATTAACCGCATACTGGCGAAGAACATATTCACCTACCAGAAGGCAGAAGCTGATCCCGATGGCCAGACAAAAAATATTCAATGCTGAAAATACTTTATGCCGCGTAAACTGACGTATGGCAACGAGGATATAATTTTTCAGCATGATTTCAATTTACGGTTTCAGACGCCAACCCAATGCCATATTTTAGTTCCTTACCATTCAATCAATTATATACAGGCGGAACTAGTAAACTGTCCGTATGCGGACGACCGGTGTCTGAACAGGTACGGTTTATTCATCAAAATCCGATCTTTATTTATCATGCGCAACACTACCAAACTGAAACAGATCCTCCTCAAATACGATATGATCCTTTCACTTGAAGAAGAAAATCTTATGCGCCTCACCCTGTCGGATAAAGTCTCGGGGCGCATGACAAGATTCGAGCATTCATCGTACAGCCAGCTGATCTCGAAATCCTATTCTCATTTTCTGAAAGAATTGAAAAAAGAAATAAAACCGCGCTGACACTATCCATCTTTCGAACGCAAAAACAGAGTGTGGAATAACCTACCCTACTGCCCTGTACATCTGGCCTGCTGCTTTAGTGCGCCGCTGGCAAACAAATTGAAGCAGGAAACAATAACAAAAATTATTTTTATGGCCAGATATTCAAAAGGAAGCCAACAGAAGGTAAAGCGGGCAATGGATGAAATGAAAGAAGGCAAATTGAAGAGCGGAAGGAGCGGAAAGAAAGTCACCAACCGAAAACAGGCAATCGCCATCGGGCTGTCGGAAGCCCGGAAACAGGGCAGTAAGGTTCCTAAAGCACCCGCGAAAAAGAAGGCGGTGAAAAAGAGCGCTCCGAAAAAGAGAGCGGCAAAGACTTCCGGTTCCTCCCGGACGAAGTCTGCCAGGAAAAAATCAACTGCTTCAGGCAGAACTTCTGCAAGGAAAACTGCTTCCCGTTCCCGAAGCAGTTCCCGGAGGAAATCTTCTTCGCGATAATACAGAAGTACGGAACAGGCTAAAGGCCATGCACTTACAGTCATCACCATTTACCTGGCATTTTTCTCTCGAAAAGGGGCTATATTTATAATCCTAAAAATTTTAAGAACGATGGCCAGGAAAGAAAAAAAGAATGCCGCCAGCTCTGTGAAGAAGAATCTACTGAAGGATATCGAACAAAAAATAACCGAGTCGGTGCAGGTGTTTCATAAGACGATCAGTGAAAAAAAATTCAGAAAAAAAATACACAAGGCCGGTAAGCTGCTATCCAAATCCCTGACAAGAGATCAGATCACGGTAGTACATAAAGAGAAGAAGAGTCCGGTTGCGAAAGTAAAAAAGACTTCAGACGCAGAAAAAGTTTCCTGATCAGCTGATTCGAAAATTTCAACCTTGGGAAAGAATACCTGTCTGCTTCTTCTCGTTTCCATGAGCTTCCTGGCTTCCTGTTATGCGCCCGGCGCCGGTGGCTATGGAGTTCCTGTATACGTGTATCCTGGTGTAGGCCTGGGCAATATCATCGCCGTGGTTGTTTCCTGGAGCAGGAACAAATCCATTTTATGGGCCATCGTGCACGGCATTCTGGGCTGGCTATATGTTATCTATGCGCTGCTCGTTCCGAAGCGCTGACATATTAGTATGATTTTTGCATCATTATCTTTTTATCAAATCATTTTTTATGACTACCATAGAGATCGCCCGCAAGCTGAAAGAAGATTGTGAAAAAGGTAAATTTGAAAAAGTGCAGAAAGAACTTTTTTCCAAAGACGCTATCAGCATCGAACCACAGGCAGCAGGAGGATTCGAAAAAGAAACCAGGGGTCTCGATGCGATTTTGGAGAAAGGCAAGAAATGGGGGCAGATGGTTAAAGAATACCATAAACTGGAGGTATCCGAACCCCTGATAGCAGGGCAATCTATTGCACTAACCATGCATATGGCCGTGACCATGAAAGAAGGCGGCCCTATGGATATGACCGAACTTTGCGTCTATCATGTGAAGGATGGAAAGATCGTGTCAGAAGAATTTTTTATGTAATTTCTTACAACGACACAGATAAAAACATCTTCATCTACCGCAGTTCCCTGAACTGCATAAGCCCTTGTCTAGTGAAAGTTCATAGCACAGACAGAACATAAAAGGAAACCGGATAAAAACAGGATGATTCCGGGAATCATAAACTTCATCAACGCCGGCCGGTTACCTGTGGCCGAATATATACCGACCATCAGGAGGTCTGCGAATGAACTGAGCAGGGCTGCCAGACCAAACCCTGCCAGGTTAAATCCTCCGAAATAAATCATCAAAAGCAAAGCAGCTCCCAGCATAATACCCTGGGTCAGAAGAATGCGTTTACCGGTATTCATGAATTCGTATTCCTTATCTGCCCAATATAGATAAATTTCAGAAACGCCCCGCGAAGTGGTTTGTTTTCCCATGAACTCAGAAAGGCAGAATTTCTACCGTAAATTGTCTGTCAAATCTTCTTCATGAAGCGCCGGCTCAGCCTGATTATTTTCCTTTTTCTTTTCTGTTTCTCATTTGCACAAAATAAGATCGTCGTGTTTCAATCCGATTTCGGGGTGAAAGATGGGGCGGTATCTGCCATGAAGGGAGTAGCCATGAGCGTTTCAACAGAATTGAAGCTGTTCGATCTCACCCACGAAATCCCGGCATATAATATTTGGGAGGCAGCCTACAGGCTGGAGCAGACCGTTCCCTACTGGCCTGCCGGTACCGTATTCGTTTCAGTCGTGGATCCGGGTGTAGGTACGGAAAGGAAATCGGTTGTATTGAAGACAGTCAGCGGGCAGTTTATTGTAACTCCTGACAACGGAACGCTGACGCTGATTGCCGCCTCGCAGGGCATTTCGGAAATCCGCCAGATTGACGAATCCGTTAACCGCCGGAAAAATTCCGGTGCATCCTATACTTTTCACGGACGCGATGTATATGCTTACACAGCTGCACGCCTTGCTGCGGGCCTGATCCGCTATGATCAGGTAGGTCCAAAACTTCCTCCGGCCGTGGTGGAGATTTCCTACCAGAAAGCCGTCAGGGAAAATGACCGGCTGAAAGGTACCATCCCGATCCTCGACATACAATATGGAAATGTATGGACCAATATAGACGCGTCACTGTTCAACAGCCTGGGGCTGAAATTCGGTGACAGGCTGCAAGTAGACATTTATCACGGCAAGGAAAGAGTATATTCGGGTGACATGCCTTACGGCCAGACATTCGGCGCTGTGGAAAAGGGGAAACCGCTGGCATACCTCAACAGTCTGCTGCAGCTTTCCTTTGCTCTGAATCAGGGCGATTTTGCAAAGACATACCAGGTTTCCAGCGGAAGCGACTGGAAGGTTGAAGTCCGGAAGAAGTAAAACTTAAAATAACGTCATGAAAAGAAAAACCTTTATTCAAATGGGATCTTTATTTGCCGCCTCCCCCCTGCTTCCTTCGCTGTCTGATTACCCGTTTCAGGATAGATTACAGAACTGGGCCGGAAATATCACCTACAGCACCAACAGGGTGTTTTATCCTAAAACACTATCGGAGATGCAGTCCCAGGTAAAACAGTGCGACCGCATGCGGGGCCTGGGCACGAGGCATTGCTTCAACACCATTGCCGACAGCAGCGACAACCTCGTTTCATCCAATAAGATGAACAATATTCTTTCCCTGGATACTGTCCAAAAAACGGTAACCGTGGAAGCAGGCATCACCTATGGCGCGCTGGCGCCTTATCTTCATCAAAAAGGATTTGCCTTACATAATCTTGCATCCCTGCCTCATATTTCTGTGGGCGGAAGCATCATAACCGCTACCCATGGCTCCGGCGTAAAAAACGGGAATCTTTCCACTTCGGTCAGGGGATTGCAGATGGTCATTGCCGACGGAACGGTCGTTGAACTAAGCAGGGAAAAAAATGGCAATGAATTTGACGGCGCCGTGGTATCGCTGGGCGCCCTGGGAATGCTCACCCGGCTTACGCTGGACATCGAACCCACTTACTCCATGCAACAGCAGGTATTTATTCATCTGCCTCTTTCCCAACTCAAAGACCACTTTGAAGAAATTGTCTCCGCCGGATATAGCGTGAGCCTGTTCACCGACTGGCAATCGGATTCGGTGAATGAAGTCTGGATAAAGCAAAAAGTCAACCCGGAGATGAAAAGCCGCGGCCTTTCGGAATTTTATGGAGCCCGGGCAGCCGACAAGGACCTGCATCCCATCATTGAACTGTCGGCCGAAAACTGTACTCCCCAGATGGGCGTGGAAGGTCCCTGGTATGAAAGACTGCCTCATTTCAAAATGGGGTTCACGCCAAGCAGCGGAAAGGAATTACAGTCAGAATATTTTATCGGGAGAAAAAATGCCGTGGAAGCCATTATGGCCATTCAGTCCATCGGCAAGGAAATCGGACCCCACTTATTCATCACCGAGATCCGCACCATTGCCGCTGACGGCTTCTGGCTAAGCCCCTGCCGTGACCGTGATTCCGTGGCCATTCATTTTACATGGAAGCAGGACTGGGACGCTGTAAAAAAATTACTGCCCAGAATTGAAGAACTGCTCAGCCCCTACCAGCCGCGGCCCCATTGGGGAAAATTGTTTACTATGGCACCCGCAACGCTGCAAAGCCGGTATGAAAAACTGGAAGACTTTAAAACACTCGCCCGTCACTATGACCCGAATGGAAAATTCAGAAATGCTTTCCTTAAGAATGAATTGTACAGCTGAAAGGAATGAAGCCTGATACTTCGCCGGTCAGGCTTCTTTGTTGAGCTGGATGCCTGTTTTGGTGAAGACGATCTGTTTCTGTTTGTACAGGTTCCCCAGGGTCATTTTAAAAGTCTTCTTACTGATATGAAAAAAAGAATAGATTTCTTCCGGCGATGACTTGTCGTGGTAGGGCAGGTATCCGTCATGCTCGCGCAATAACCTCATGATCTTTTCTGCTTCATCTTCCACGCGCTGGTAACCCGGTTTACCGGCAGCCACATTGATCTTATTTTCAGGAAGGATGTTCTTTATAAATCCCCGAAACCGGTCACCTACCCCGACCGGTCTGTAAATTTCATTACTGTGCAGGATGCCTTTATGCTGATTGTTGATGATCACTTCATATCCCAGGTCTGTGGGCCGGTAAACCAGAATATCCACCTCATCCATTTCTTTTACAGTAAGCGTTTCATTGGAAAGATATTTTTCCAGCTTCTCCGTGGCGGCAATTCTTCCTGTCAGTTCATCTTTTACAATCTTCACCAGGTACTCGCCTCCCGGCTGGATAAAGCTTATCATGGCTGATTTGGGGATGAAAAGATCCTTCATCAGTCCCCAGTCGAGAAACGCGCCCTGCGGTGTCGTGCTGACCGCACGAAGGATTACGATATCGCCCAGAGTGCCGAGGGGTTGCTGTGTGGTCGCGATCGGCCGGCCTTCTCCGTCATGATACAGGAATACCCGGATCTCATCCCCTTTCTTTGTGCCTGCGGGGACAAAGCGCTTAGGCATAAGAATTCCATCCCCGCCGTCGTCCATAAACACGCCCATATCCTTTACTTTTATAACTTTAAGGAGATTGTATTCACCCATTCTGACGGCAGGCTGATCCATAAAAACAAAGATAAGGCTTCGCCTGCCGACAGTTCAGCCAGGAGGAATTCCATATGAAATCAAAATTGCTTCCCTTGCTTCTTCCCGGTATCCTGTGCTTTGGTGCATGCCGTGAAACAGAAAATCCCACAGATAAACTCTCTGCTTTTTATAAGCCCGTTGACTATCCGGTTCTCCGCAGGGATTCTGCCGCGGTATTTTTTGATTCGCTTAAAAACGAAACCGTGCATTGGAAAAGGGCAGACGTATTTAATCCGGCAGCGGTTGTGCGGGATGGAAAGATTTATGTTCTTTCGCGATGCGAAGACAATCCGGCCGCGGCACTTGGAGGACGCACTTCCCGCATAGGTGTATCCGTCACCGAAGACGGCATACATTTTAAATCTTTCGAAACGCCGGTTCTGTATCCGGCAAAAGACAGCTTTCAAATCTATGACTACCCGGGGGGCTGCGAAGACCCGAGGGTGGTGCAGACAGAGGACGGACTGTATATCATGGCCTATACATCCTGGAACTACAAGCTGCCCCGTCTCTCCATCGCTTTTTCCAATGATCTTTTCCATTGGACAAAAAAAGGTCCGGCCTTTGCGAAAGCCTATAACGGAAAATTCCTGGACACGGCAACCAAATCGGCTTCGATGATCACCCGGATGAAAGGAGACCAGCCGGTGCTCGCAAAAATTGATGGAAAGTATTGGATGTACTGGGGTGAAAAATTCGTCAACCTCGCCTGGTCTGAAAATCTGTATGACTGGTATCCATTGCTTGATTCCGGAGGCAATCCTAAAACGATCATCACCACAAGGCCCGGACGGTTTGACAGTGACCTCAATGAATGCGGGCCTCCCGCCCTGATTACCGATAAAGGCATCTGGCTGATGTATAACGGGAAGAATGCCGAAGGGGCGACTGCGGATCCCTCGTTGCCCCGGGGAACTTATTCGGTTGGCACGGTATTGTTTGATCCGAAGGATATGCAAACGGTTATCAGCAGACCTGAAATGCCCCTGTTAAAGCCAGATCTGCCTCATGAAATGAGTGGCCAGTATAAGGCCGGCACAACATTTTCGGAGGGGCTGGTATACTATAAGGGAAAATGGTTTATGTACTATGGCACAGCCGATTCCTATGTGGGTGTGGCAGAGAGCCGATAGCACGAATGAACAGCCATTCCGGATCCAGGTTTAATTTCGATAACTTTAATTCTCACAAATAAGACCCTCATGAATTCAGGTCCGATTATTCTTGTAGAGGACGACCCGGAAGACGTTGAAATTTTTAATGAGATTTTAAAGGGGTTGGCCGTGTCGAACAAAGTTATTCAGTTTCCCCGTCCTGAAGATGCTTATCATTTTCTTGTCAGCTCGCCGGAACAGCCCTTTGTAATCATAAGTGACGTCAACCTGCCCGGTATGAGCGGACTGGAATTCAAAAAGAAACTGGATGCCCACGAGGCATTAAGGAAAAAATCGATTCCCTTTATTTTTTACAGTACTTCTTCAGAAAAAAAATTCGTGCTCGAAGCTTATCTCCACCTTACGGTTCAGGGTTTTTTCAGGAAGGGAAACAGTTACCCTGAGATCAGGGATCAGTTGAAAACTATTTTCGAGTACTGGAAAATCTGCCAGCATCCCAATAAATAACATGCAACAGTTCCGGCAGCTATTTCGGAATATCGGAGGAAAACTGATAGACGCCGGAACCGGTTTCTAAAATCACCAGTTTGTCTTTCGATTCTGACAATGCAATATCCTTTTGCTCCCCTAATGGCCGGCCGTTTTCCATGACCGATTGCAGGGTCATTGCCGGTAAATAGATTTTTGCCGTTGTATTCGGCGGTATCCTCAGGAGTAAATTCAATTTGCCGTCTTTTTTTCTCCATTGCACGGATATGGTTCCATAGACGGATTCCAGGCTGCAGTCGGCATAATCCAGTTTTTCGCTTAAACAAGGCTTGATGATGATCTTTTTGTAGCCGGCACCCTCCTGTTCGTCCATTTGTAACCCGGCTATGTTTCGGTACATCCAGTCACCAATCGCTCCGTAAGCATAGTGATTAAACGAATTCATCGAGGGGGTTTGAAAACTGCTGTCCGGCTTTTGTCCGTCCCATCTTTCCCATATCGTGGTGGCGCCCATTTTTACCGGATAGAGCCAGGAAGGATAGGTATCCTGCAATAAGAGACGGTAAGCCAGAGAATCATAGCCATAACGCGAAAGAACATGACATATATAAGGCGTACCCAGGAATCCCGTCGTGATATGATCATTATAATCACGGATATTTTCTGCCAGTCTCCGCGCGGCCTGCTCCCTCAGATTTTCCGGGAGAAGGTCAAACTGCAGGGCCAGCGTATAAGCGGTCTGCGTGCCCGATACAAGCCTTCCGGAAGGTGTCAGGTATTCACGGACAAATGCTGCTTTTATCTTATTCAGAAGAGCTGTATAATAAGCAATGTCATCAGTCTTGTTCAGTCTGCCGGCCGCGTTGATAAGCAGTTGTGTAGAATGCGCATAAAAGCATTGGGCGATCAGATATTTATCGGTAACCGCCGACCTTCCGTCATTGTCGTCGAAGGGCCGGTAGAAAAGCCAGTCTCCGAAGTGAAAACCGGTATTCCACAAATCATCTGTGCTGTGCTTATGCATGAATTCAACCCAGGCTTTCATACCCGGATACTGATCCGAAAGGATCTTTATATCACCGTAGGCAAGCCACATATTCCAGGGTATGATCGTGGAAACATCCGCCCAGCCCGCAGAACCACCCGCCTGGGGGCCAAGCACATTCGGCACGACAAATGGCACCATACCGTCAATTCCCTGGTCGGCGGAAACGTCTTTAAGCCATTTTGCAAAAAAATTATGAACGCCCATATTAAATGCAGCCGTGGCCGAGAATGCCTGCGCGTCGCCTGTCCATCCCAAACGTTCATCACGCTGGGGACAGTCCGTGGGAACATCCAGGAAATTCCCTTTCTGTCCCCAACGGATATTGTGTTGCAGCTGGTTCAGGAGCGGGTTGGAACACGAAAAGAATCCGGTTGTATCCATGTCGGAATGAAGGACTACGGCACTGAGGTCATCATTTTTCAGATCGCCCGAATAGCCTGATATTTTTATAAACCGGAAGCCATGAAAAGTAAAATGAGGATGGAGTGTTTCCTGCCCTTTCCCATGGAGGAAATAAATATTTTCCGAGCGCGCCGCCCGAAGGTTTTCCGTATAGAAATTCCCTTCTTTGTCGAGCACTTCGGCGTGGTTTACGACGATGCGTTCACCTGCCTGACCTTTCAGTTTCAATTCCTCATAACCAACAAGGTTCTGGCCGAAATCAGCTACCAGTTCTCCTTTCGGGGTTTTGAATATGTGCACCGGGTGGAAAATTTCGTGCGCCCTGACCGGCTCATTATAGGTGGCCACAAGGTTTCCCATTGAAATTGGCGCTTTCACTGCGGGCTTCCATTCCGCATTCGCCGAAAAGGCGCTGGATTTCCAATCCTCATCGGCCAGACGGTCGTCAAAAATTTCACCATTGTAAATTTCGGAAGCGCGTACAGGCCCGGCATCTGATGTCTTCCATTGATCGTCCGTTACAATAATTTCTCTCGCGCCATTTGAATATTCCAGTACCAGCTGCAGCAACAGGCCGGTTTTTGTTCCATACAAATTCCGGTTGTTGTTCCAGGCAAGCGGAGTTCTGTACCAGCCACTGCCGATCGTTATGGCGAGCGCATTGGTTCCCCTGTCCACCAGGCTTGTGACGTCATAAACCTGATATTGAAGTCGCTTCCCGTAGCTTGTCCATCCCGGAGCAAATTTATTTTCGCTCAACGGTTTCCCATTGAGAAAAGCTTCATACACTCCGTGAGCCGACATGAAAATGGTAGCTGATCTGATCTTTCCTTTAGCCTGAAAATCTCTGCGGTATCGCTGCGCCGGTCCGTTAACTGTATCGCTGGTTGCACCCGTTTCAATCCATCCTGCTTTCCAGTCACCCGCATGTAGCAGTCCCATTTGCCAGTATGAGGGCGGGCTCCATCCTGACTCGTTTCCCTGATTGTCCCAGACCTGAACCTGCCATTTATATTTCGCACCTGACACAAGCGCCGGGCCTTTGTAAGGAACGAACACCGATTGCGACCCCGGCAGTTTGCCACTTTGCCAGGAGATTTTGTCTTCTGAGAATACACGGATGGAATATGCGGTTTGTTTCACATTTTTCCTGTCAGACTCCAGTTTCCAGCTGAAGCGCGGCGGATTTATATCAATGCCGGATGGGTTCGTCCGGTTCTCGCAACGGAGATCTCCGACCTTAAGCTGACCGAATCCTTTGAGGCAAAGAAAAGCTGTGAAAATTATGATTTGGAAAATTTTCATGGTCTGCTATTATAAAAAAGTAAAAAACGGGAGACCGTACCGGGAATGAATCATTTATTCAGGTAGTCGATCAGTCCAATGAGGTTTGGTTCCTCCATATTGACCGATTTATGTTCCTTCAGATACAGGTCAACATAAACGGATTTTTCTGCCAGTGCGCGTTTGACAGATTTGCGGCTCACTTCGATTACGGAGAATTCCTTTTTTTGTTCATCCATCAGGTAATATTCAACGACATCCTGGTACTCATCATACGGATGTCCCGTTTCAGTATAGCCGTCTGTATTATACCTGCCCTCTACAAATTTTATCTTTATCAGTTTGTACAGCGAATAATTTTTGCCTTTATTCAGTACCTGGAGATATTCGTTTGGATTGATATCACTGACCTTTTCAAAAATATATCCGCCCTTTTCCAGTTTCAGACAAAACATTTTAACCTGATCGCGGTATACCGCAATAGGCAGATCGTTGTTCTTTTTCAGCAGCAGATTGCCTGTTCCCTTATCGTAGTTATAAAAATAATCCGCACGGTCAAGTACTTTCCCTTTCGGGCTGATGACCAGACCCCGTGTATAAGATGAAAGAAAAAAGGGCGACCCTTTGAGTGGCTCTTTATGATATACTGAGGGAATTGTATTGTCCCAGCTGAAATGAGTCATGGGTGGATAAGTACCCGCAGCGTTCACCGGGATCGAGAGCACATGCTGCTCACCAAAATGTCTTAGGGATGAATCTTCCGTAATACGGATATGTAGAGAATCAGCATTTAGAAAATCCACCAGCATATTGAAGTTAACGATCTCGAGACTGTCCGCACTCCGTTGGGCAACGTCTGACTTTACCGGATTTTCCGGGTTTCTTTCCTGGGCAAAGGCAAAGCAACAAAAGAAACTGGCAAGAATCGCTGAAATGAATTTCCATTTCATGATTCTAAAATAACGCATATCCGTCATAATCCCTACAAAAGTCCTGATAATTCCGGGAAAGAGTTTTACTAGCCGGAAAGCCCTGAATGAAGTTCCGGAGATGATGTCAGCGGTCTTGTACGATATCGGCAATGGCACTGTCCAGGAGCACATTGAACTGGTCCGGATTTTCTATCATCGGGTAGTGACCCGTACCATGGATATAGTAGATCCGGTAGGGAATATGGCTGGCGGTTAAACCCGTGGTGTCCGTAGGTCCAAAGTCGCTGTTGATCAGGTAAAGAGGTTTTTTCATATCCTGGAGGGCTGCAACATCGTTAAAATGATCGGGTTCCAGACAGTCCACCGCGATGTTGCTGTCTGCTTTCTTTACATCGTTCAGGATCCGTTCCTTCACAGCTGCGGATGTGGACGGTGAAAACAGCTCCCGGTTAAAAAAATCTGTGGATGTTTGTATAAATTGTTCCCGGAGCGCCTTCAGCGCCTGTAGGAATGCGGCCCTCGATTCTTTCGTTTCCTTCTCTCCCACATTTTTAAAATTGTCGATGCCAATGATCCCGATGACGGGTTGCGGATTATCCAGTGCCGCCTGCAATACGATCACACCTGCCATTGAATGACCGATCAGGATAACCTTTTTCAATCCAAGCACCCGGATTACGCTATCCACATCACGGCTGAACATGCGGCTATCCCATTCTTTACGGTTCTTACCTGATTCTCCAAAACCAGGAAGGTCTATCGCAATGGTCCTGTGTGTCCCCCGGAAATAGCGGATCTGATCATTCCAATACGATTTATTTATGCACCAGCCATGAACGAAGAGCAGGGCCGGTTCCCCTTTTCCTGTGTCGGAAAAAGCAATTTTCACTCCCTCGTTTTCTACAACGACCGGCTTTTTCGATTGAATTTGCTGATTGCAGGAATACGCCGTTGCAGCGACAAAAATGAATACAGGTATCCTGAGCAAGGTTTTCATATCTCTTCAAAAATGCCGGTAGACCGGTTTTTTCTCACCCTGCCTGCATGGAAATAACTTCCATTCATAGCAACATAGACCCCTTTGTCGAGTGCCTGAACAAAAGCCATGGCACTGCCCAGATTAAAGAGACCGTCCGAACTTCCGAATTTATAGGGAATCATCGCGCCCGTGAGCACGACCGTTTTCCCCGTAACTTTTTTTTCCAGGAAAGCGGCGGTCTCTGCCATGGTATCTGTGCCGTGTGTAATAATTATTTGTTCTTCCGAAGCAATTCTGCATTGTTCTGACAGAAGGTGACGATAATCGTCCGTCATGTAGAGACTGTCGATCATTTCCAGCGTTATCAGCTTTACGGGCAGAAGATTTCTCCCCAGCCGCAGCATTTCGGGAAGATGGGTTTCTTTGAAGAAAAGCTCTCCCGTCAGTTCATTGTATTCTTTGTCGAAGGTCCCGCCGGTGACAAGGATCAGGATAGACATCGGCTAAATTTTTATAAAATTAATGCGTGACGCCCTGAACCTCCGTGGATCAGTGGATAAGAAAATAATTGTATTTCCTTCTTTCCTTTCTTTTCAGCATCCTGTCGCGCATTGCGTATATCCATTGAATGATCCGGACAACCGGACTGTATGGAAGAGAAAACTCCTGTACCATCTCCATTTTTAATGATTTTCAATTAAAAATAGAGTTGTGATGCAGGAGCAGCAAGGCCGGTTAGGTAAACTTCCAAAAAGTTCCGGCAAACAACCGGTTACAGTCGGTAAAGAAATTTACCTGGTGGTCAGAAGATTTATTTCACGTGTTTGTTGATCGCGCCCGCCATTTCAAACATGGAAATCTGATCCTTCGCAAAAATGGGTCTCAGGTTTGCATCGGCATTGATCATGCGCCTGTTCGTTTTGTCCTGGAGGCCGTTCTTTTTGATATAGACCCAGATTTTTTTCACGATTTCTGTTCTCGGCATTGGCTTGTTGCCAATTACTTTTGCAAGCGCATCGCTGGGTGCCAGAGGAACCATGAAGGCAGCATTTGGTTTACGCGCGGATTTTTTCTTTGCAGCTTTTTTCGGAGCAGCTTTTTTAGCCGCTTTTTTTGGAGCTTTTTTTGCGACCTTCTTGGCTGCTTTTTTTGGTGCTTTCTTAGCGGCCTTCTTGGCTGCTTTTTTTACTGATTTTGCCATACGAGATTTTTAATGGGTTATTTCGAATAGTACCGGAATCAAATATAGGGGTTTTAATAAATTGTTACCTATGGCATAATAGTTATTTAGTACCCTTTTTTCAACAGGATGAAACCTTTAATTTTAACTCCGGCCCGGACGACAATTGCAAAACCAACAAATAACTCTGTATGAAAAGAGACAAAATCATCTACTGGATTGCCACCATTCTCACCTGTGCCATGATGCTGCTGGCATCGGTTTCAGGGCTCATGAAATCCGAACAGGGTATCCAGCTGTTCAAACACCTTGGGTACCCCGAGTACCTGATTGGCCTCCTTGGCGTGGCCCGAATCCTCGGGATCATCGCGATCCTGACGCCCGGATTTCCCCGGTTGAAGGAGTGGGCCTATGCCGGTTTCTTCTTTGACCTTGCCGGGGCGGCTTATTCCGGTTACGCCGTCGGCGATCCTTTGTCCATGTGGGCTTTGATCTATGTGCAGATCATCATCCTGTTTATCTCCTATATTTTCTATCACCGGCTGAAGAAAGCCCGGACAATTGCCCAGGCAAAATGAGCGTATGATCGAATGCCTGAGGACCGATTCAGACAATCCTGACTTCCGGCAATTGGTTCGGGTGCTTGACGCCGACCTCAATATCCGGGACGGTGCCGATCATTCCTTCTATTCACAGTTTAATAAAATCGACAGCATCCGGTACGCCGTCGTGGCCTATGAAAATGGCATTCCCGCAGGCTGCGGAGCGATTAAAGACTATTCCGTGGATACAATGGAGGTTAAGCGTATGTTCGTTCCTGTGGACCTGCGGGGGAAGGGAATCGCCACCCGGGTCCTGTCTGAACTGGAACAATGGGCCCGGGATCTGCATATGAAACGTTGCGTTCTGGAAACAGGAAAAAGGCAACCCGAAGCCATAAGCCTTTACATGAAGTGCGGGTACCGGATCATCCCCAATTTCGGGCAGTACCAAAACGTCGAGAACAGTGTTTGCTTTGAAAAGAATTTGTCCTGAACGCCTGTTGCTTTTTGCTATTTTTGGGCCGGGCTGCGGTAAGGCCGCTATATGCACCTTATGAGAATAACGATACTGCTTTTCCCCCTTTTAAGCTTTAGTTATAGTCATGGTCAGGCATCCCTGACCTCAACCGACCTGCCTTTACTGGTAATCAATACAAACGGACAGACTATACCCGATGATCCCAAAATCACCGCGACGTTAGGCATCGTGGACAACGGGCCCGGCAACAGAAACCGTCCCACCGATTCATTCAATGTTTACAACGGAAAAATAGGCATTGAAATCAGAGGTCAGTCTTCGCAGATGTTTCCGATGAAATCCTACAGCATTGAACTGAGAAATGATGCGGGCAAATCGGTTGACCAGTCTCTTTTCGGGCTTCCGGCAGAAAGTGACTGGGTAATGTATGCTCCCTACACTGACAAGACCCTGATGCGGAATTTCCTGGCTTACAGCTTTTCTGCGGGTATGGGGCATTGGGCTTCCCACTGCCGTTTTACTGAAGTCATCCTCAACGGCCAGTATGTGGGAATTTATGTTTTCATGGAAAAAATCAAAAGAGGCAGCGGAAGAGTGGACATCGCCAAGCTGAAGGCTACAGACAGTACGGGGGATAACCTCACGGGCGGATACATATTCTCCATAGACAAAGAGGCGAATGGCTGGTTTTCTAAATTTTCTCCGCCGAATGCACCCGCCGCGAGAATTCAGTATTCCTACATTGTTCCCAAGCCCGAAGACATCACCCCACTGCAGAAAGATTACATAAAATCCACCGTGGACGATTTTGAAAATGCGCTGGCCGGACCGCAGTTCAGGGATAGTCTTCAGGGATACAGAAAATTCATTGACCCCTCCTCTTTCATAGATTTTCTCATTGTCAATGAAATCAGCCGGAACGTAGACGGCTACCGGCTCAGCAGTTTTTTTTATAAAGACAAAAACAGTCATGATCCCAGGATCCATGCAGGCCCCGTCTGGGATTATGACCTGGCGTTTCGCAATGCAGACTACTGCGATGGAAGCCTGGCCTACGGCTGGGCGTATGATTTCAATTCCGTATGTTCATCGGACTACTGGCAGATTCCTTTTTGGTGGAAGCGCCTGCTGGGTGACTCCTCGTTTCAAGCCGACCTCTATTGCCGGTGGGCCGGTCTGCGAAAGGATCTGTTGAGTGAATCGTCCATCAATCACTGGATTGACTCCATAACAACGCTGACGGCCGAAGCCAGATCACGGCATTTTGCACAGTGGCATGTACTCGGACAATATGTATGGCCGAATCCCCAGCCCATTCCCTCCTCCTATAGCGAAGAGATCACTGCACTGAAAACCTGGATTCGCAACCGCCTGTTCTGGATTGATGACAATATTGACAAAACCGGTCCCTGTGCGCCGCCGCCTCCTCCGGTTAGTTTTGAAGACTTTGACATCCATATCTGGCCAAATCCGGTATTAGCCACCATGCAGGTAAGACTTAGTGTGCCGGTAGCCCAGTCGGCTTCCATTCAGGTGGTGAACTCGGCCGGCCAGACCATTCTTACCGGTAACTATAGCCTTAAGAAGGGTCTGAACGAATTGCCTTTTACGACCGCTTCATGGTCTTCGGGTGTTTATTATATCCGGGTAAACTTTGGAAACGGAGTGAAGAAAACTTATCCTGTGGTTAAATCTTAGTCCGCTCCGACGTTAAATGCTTTTTTTCGAGCCTGCATGTTTTAAAGCGAGTGGCTTTTCTGCAGGAGTAGCGTTCATCTGATCCGCCATTCTTTTTGCAATAAGTTTCAACCCCCGGTAGTCCCAGTGCACGTTAGGTTCACGGTAGGTAGCGCCGGTAATGTCAATAGCTCTGCTGATATGCAGGGGATCGGATTGCACAATGGCGTCAATCACCGCATTGTAGGGATGGCTGGGGAAAAAATGGGTAGTCAGAAAAGGAATGTTCTTTCCGTACCGTTGTCTGAAATCTTCCCTGAATTCGATCATCCGGGCTTGAAAATCTGCGTTGGTGGTATGAGCGTTATAGTCATTAATACCA
>Ga0070672_100000050_pt1 | contig 52180 bp, 47 predicted proteins | sample KBSM13metaG_FD_66151 | JGI IMG/M metagenome (GOLD analysis project Ga0070672, IMG submission 66151) | Miscanthus rhizosphere microbial communities from Kellogg Biological Station, Michigan, USA - KBS M1-3 metaG | ecosystem: Host-associated > Plants > Roots > Rhizosphere > Soil ... | reverse complement strand
ACGAGATCTGCTGGTGCGGGCACTGATCGAACGCGGCCGCCGCTATTTCAAAGGCGATGACTTCGCGCTCGCGGCGCGGCTCAGCAGCAGCGACAAGCCGGGCCCTGAACGTGCGCTCTATCACGCGCTCGCCAGCAGCCTGCAAAACGGCCCACGCGACGCGAGCGAATTGCTGTTGCGGGGACCACAGCTGCCGTCGGGCACGCTGCAGGTAGCGGAGCTCGACCGTTTGGCCGCCGAAAAGAACAACCCGAGCGCGCCCCTGGCGGCGTTCGACGCGGCCTTCTTGTTGAGCCTCACGCCGCCTCAGAATGATCGCAAATTCTGGGAAGCACTGGCCAAGCGTTTCGAGGCCGCCGCGCGCGCACTGAAGGACCCGGCACAAAAGCGGCTCGCTTTCGCCGCCAGTGCGGCGGCGAAAGACACCGAAAAGGCGCTCGCCGCTACGCCGGTCGGGAAGTAATGCTCAGATCCCGGCGCTGGCGACCCGCTGCAAACCGCGCAAAAACTGCTCGATCGCAAGATCCAGCTTTTGATCGATGTCCGCTTCCAACTGCACGTCTCCACTCTCCAGCACGGTGATTTGCTTGTCGAGCAGGAACAAGCCATTGACCACGTGCAGCGGGTCGAGCGAGCTCAGCACGGGCCGTAAGGCGTAGTCGATCGCGAGCACGTGGGCAACCGAGCCGCCCGTCGCGAGTGGCAGCACGACCTTGCCACGTAGAGCAAATTGCGGCAGCACGTCCAAGAACGTCTTGAGCAAGCCGGAGTAGGCGGCCTTGTAAACCGGCGTCGCGACGACGATGCCGTCGGCGGCAGCCACGCGTGCAGTGGCTTCCACGATACTGGGCGCGTCGAAGCGCGCGTGCAGCAGATCGGCGGCGGGCAGACTGCGCACGTCGAGCAGCGACGCTCGAACGTCACGGGCGCTGATGCGCGTGGCAATGGATCGAGCGAGCCGCTCGGTGCGGGAGGTGCTCGACGGGCTTCCGGAAATGATTAGGACTGAGCTCATTGCGACCTTTTCTGCTCGCAATCCTACACTAAAATACGTACGCCGCCACTATAATAGACACGGCGGCGGTGGTCACGGCTGACCTAGCCTGGCTCAACGCACTTTGCGACGGTAGGCGGTGGCGAGCGCGTCAGCGTATTCGTTCCAGCGATTGCCGGAGTGGGCGGCGATCCAGCGCAGCTCGAGCTCGGGGCGGCGCCGGCAGATGCCGTACAGCTCTTGCACCAACTCGAGATTCTTGATCTCGCCGCCCTTGCGTTTCCAGCCGCGTGCCTCCCAGCCCTTGGCCCATTCATTGATGGTGCTGACGCACAATTGGCTGTCGGTAAAGAGCACCGCCTGTCGACCTTCGGGCACGAGACTGCAGCCATTGATCAGTGCACAGAGCTCCATGCGGTTGTTGGTGGTGTGAGGCTCGTGACCCCACAGCTCACCTACCACCTGGTTGTTCGCGACGTACACGGCACCCCAACCGCCCGGGCCCGGATTGGGCTCGGCGGCGCCGTCGGTGAACACGCCGTCGACTGGACCCGCGCTGTACTTGGCCAATACCTCCGCAACGCTCAGGTTTTCCTCGCGCGCAGCGCCGGACGGACGGGAGTTGCGCGCGCGCGCAGCGGGCGCTTTCTTGGCGGACGGCGGCGAACCTTGCTTCTTGCACGACAGGCACAGCTTGGGCTGCCAACCCGGGTATTTGGCCAAGGTGGCCTCGGGCACGGCGAACTCTTTCGCGCAACTCTGACAAGCGAAATTGGGCACGGCGCGGGGTGTAGCACAGTGCCCGCGCGACCAGAATCAAGCCGAGCTCCAGATTGCGGTCAGTTCGGCGATCAAGAAATCCCGAAACGCAGCCACCGACGCGGACTGAAAGCGGGCGGACGGGCTGACCACGTGCAGGCCGCTGCCACCGACGGTGTACTCGGGCAATACGCGCACGGGCATAGGCAATGCCCCACGCGTCGCGGTGAGCCGCACGCCGATCACCGGCAAGAGCGCGATACCGACGCCCGCGGCCACGGCTTGCTGGACGAACGCCATCTCGTCCGCGTTCAGCGGGCCGCGCACGGTAACGCGCTCTTCACCATGCGGCCCAGTGAGGCGCCATTCACTCTTGCCGTGCGCACCGCGAAACAACACACAATCATGGCCGGCGAGATCCGCCACTGTCTTCGGCCGTCCGCGTCGACGCAAGTAGGCTGATGACGCGAAAGCGCCCAAGCTATCGACCCCGATCTTGCGCGCGACCAGGCTCGAATCAGCCATTTTTCCAGCGCGCAATGCCAGATCGAAGCCTTCCGCGACCAGATCGACGAAGCGCGACGACAGCGAGATCTCGATGTGCACGAGCGGGTATTTCCGCACGAAGCGCGCCACCAGCTCGCCCAGGTTCAAGACCCCGATGTCGGCGGGCGCGCTGATGCGCACCGTGCCACGCGGCTCCGCGCTCAGGTTCGTGGCCGCGGACGCGGCTTCTTCCAAGGCGACGAGCGCCACGCGCGCGCGCTCGAAATACGCCTGGCCTGCTTCAGTCACGTGCAACTTGCGCGTCGTTCGCTGCAAGAGGCGCACGCCGAGCTCGTCCTCCAAACGGGTCACGGTGCGGCTGACTGACGACTTCGGTAGGCCCAACTGCTTGGCGGCCGCCGTGAAGCTGGAGAGCTCGACGACGCGCGCGAAGATCGCGACATGGTTCAGGTCCATTGTTGCGATTTTAGCAACTATATTTTCGTTGCACCACGTCTACCGCATGCGGCAGCAACAATTAAAGTCTTCTCCAAGCTCACAGGAGAAATGTCATGTCCAATCATCTCAGCAGCAAGCTGCCCAGCGTGGCCCGCGTCGTCCTTGGTTTCGCCTTCTTCGTGTTCGGCCTAAACGGCTTTTTGCACTTCCTGCCACAGCCGCCGATGAGCGGCCCACCCGCCAATTTTGCGGGCGCCTTGTTTGCGACCGGCTACATGTTCCCACTGATCAAAGGCACCGAGGTCGCGGCAAGCTTGCTATTGCTGTCGAACCGCTACGTGCCACTGGCCTTGGCGGTCTTGGCGCCGGTGCTCGTGAACATCATCGCCTTCCACGCGTTCTTGGCGCCGGCGGGCTTGGCCCTGCCGCTCGTCCTACTCGGCTTGGAGCTGTACCTCGCGCGCAGCTACAAGGCCGCCTTCGCGCCGATGCTGCACGCACGCACTGAGCCGCACTCGGGCAGGGCGCCTGCTAGCCGCGGTGCCATTCCAGCGCACGCGAGCTGAGCACTCGCGAATAGCGAGCACAGCAGCACCCGCGCAGCGCGGGTGCAAGCGCTGTTCGCCTCGCGACGTCAGGCGCGCAGACGAAGGCCTCGCGACGCCCAGGCGTGGGCGCCGGTAACGACGGAGATCAGCGCGATCGCGCCTGCGAGCGCGCTGGGCAAGTCCCGCACTTCGAAGCTGTCGGACATCAGAAACAGTTGCACCGAGAGCGGCAGGGCAATGTTGGCGGAATTGAGCACGCCTGCGGCCATGGCGCCCACGACCACGCTGGCCAGCGCGCCGAGGACGCCGAGCACCACCGACTCCCACAGGAACATGCGCATGACCCTCTTCACTGCTGGCGCTCAGCGTTCTTCTTCGAAGGCGGCCTCGATGTCGTGCACGGCCTTGTCGATCACGTCGCCGATCTTTTTGAGCGTCTTGGGCGTCAGCTGGCCACGGCCGCCCGCGCGCTTCAGGGTTTTGAACAATCGGCCGAGTCGCTTCATGATGTCGCCGAAGTTCTCGACGTAGCTCTCCCAGGAGTCGGCCTCGAAGCGCTCGTAGAAGTCGGACACCTCCTCCCGGTGCTCGAGCAGGTCCGCGCGACCGGCATCCGTGATTTCGTACACTTTGCGATTGTCCTGCTCGACCACGCGCGCGTGCCCCAACTCTTCGAGCATCTGCAGGGTCGGGTAGATCACGCCGGGGCTCGGGCGGTAGGAGCCGCCGCTGCGCTCCTCGATGACTTGAATCACCTCGTAGCCATGACGTGGGCGCTCCGAGAGCGCGTCGAGCACGAGGTAGCGAACCCCACCGCGCTCGGCTCGGGGCGGAGGCGAGCCGAACCAGTCGCCCCAAGAAGGGGCGCGCCCGCCTCCCCCCGGCGGGCCGAACGGCCCACGCGGCCCAAACGGGCCTCGCCGCCCCTGGCTGTGCGACCAGCACTCCGCGAACTCAACCGGGCTCTGCCTGTGGTGTGGATGATGATGCATTTTTTCGTTTTATTTCCTATGGTTACGCACTTGGTGCGCGGACGAAGCCGCGGCTCGGGTAGTTCCGATACATCGTAACGATATGACTAATAGATACATCTATAGGAACAGTCGTGCAAGGGGCCGGCCGGGCGTTTTTTTGATGCGCGGCCGCGCGGGCGCCAGAACGTGGGTCGGCGAGCGGCGTTGAGGGTATGGAGCAGCCCGGAGGCTCCCGATGCTCATCGATCAGATCAAGGCGCGCATGTTCCAGGCCATTAAGTCAGGGGCCCACGTCGAGAAGGAAATCCTGCGCGTTGCCGTGGGTGAGATTACGACGGAGGCGGCGCGTCCCGGTCGCCAAGGCAACGACGAGGAGGCCTTGGCCATCCTGCGTAAGTTGCTGAAGTCGAACGAGGAGACGCTCGCGTCGACGACCGACCCGGAGAAGCGCGCGGTCCTGGCTCAGGAAATGGAGATCCTGGCCACCTATTTGCCGAAGAGCCTGAGCGTCGACGAAATCGTGCAGGCGCTCGCGCCGGTCGCGGCCCAGATCAGGACCGCAGGCAACGACGGGCAGGCCACGGGCGTCGCCATGAAGCAGCTCAAAACGAGCGGGCTTTCGGTGAACGGGAAGGATGTCACCTTGGCCGTCAAGGAGCTCAGAAAAGCCGAATAGTCGTGCGCGCTTCGGCTTGACGATCGCTGGGCTTGCCGGCACCTTGATGACCAATGCGCGCCGCCCCTCACAAAACCGATTCGGTGGTGCTGGTGACCGGCGCCACCGACGGCATCGGCAAGGAGACCGCCCTCGAGCTCGCGCGCCTCGGCGCGCGGGTGATCGTGCATGGGCGCACTGAAGCGCGCGTGGCGGCGGCCTACGAAGAGCTGCAGAGCGTCTCGGAAACGCCGCCCCCGCTGCCCGTGATTGCCGACTTTAGCTCGCTTTCGCAGGTGCGCGAGCTGGTGAGCGAGCTGTCGCGGCGCGGCGTGACGATCGACACACTCATCAACAACGCGGGTGTGTACATGAAGCGTCGGGAGCTGAGCGCCGACGGCATCGAGCTGACGCTGGCCGTCAATCACTTCGCCCACGTGCTTTTGACGCATTTGCTGCTCGAAAGCCCGGTGGGGCGGTCGCTCACGCGCATCATCAACGTGAGCTCGATCGCGCACATGCGCGCGCACATCGATCTCGAAGATATCGACAACACCCGCGGCGCCTTCGACCACTATCAGGCTTACGCCAGCTCCAAGTTCGCCAATGTGCTGTTCACGGTCGAGCTCGCGCGTCGCTTGCAAGCGCGCGGCGTGTTGGTGAACGCCGTGCACCCGGGCGTGGTCACGACCAAGCTGCTCGAGACCGGCTTCGAAATGCGCGGTCCGGATACGCTGGGCAAGGGCGCCAGAAGCTCGGTCATGCTGGCCATCTCGCCGGAATACGCGCACATCTCCGGAGCGTATTTCGCGGAGGGGCGTGAGGGGCGCATGCATCGTCTGGCTAGCGACGCGGCCTTGGCCGCGCGCTATTACGAGCTGTCGGCCGCGCGCGTCGGTGTTAGCGCGCTGCCGGCCTGATTCAGACGCTCGAGCGTCGAGCGCGTTTGCGCGCGGCGCGCGATAGCGCATCGTCGATCAGAATCGTCATTAGCTCCGGCGCGGACACGCCGCTGGCTTGCCACAGCTTGGGGAACATCGAGACCGCCGTAAAACCGGGCAGCGTGTTGATCTCGTTCACGTACAACTCGCCGCTCTTGTCCAAAAACAAATCCACACGCGCGAGTCCGTCGCACTCCAGCGTGCCGAAGGTGGCGAGGGCCAGCCGTTGCACGGCTTCGACCTGTGCCGGGCTGAGATCGGCCGGGATTTTACTGAGCACGCCCGACCCGTCGACGTATTTGGCCGCATAGGAATAGTAGCCGTCGGGATGATCGATGGTGATCTCCCCGGGCACGGAGGCGCGCGGATAGTCGCCACCGAGCACCGCACACTCCACCTCACGCGGGTGGTCGAGCCCCGCTTCGATCACCAGCTTGTCGTCGAATTCGAAGGCGTGCTCCAGCGCGGGCGTCAGCTCCGCCTGGCTCTTGGCGCGGCTCACGCCCACGGAAGAGCCCAAGTTCGCGGGCTTCACGAATTGCGGAAAGCCGAGCTGAGCGAGCCGCGACAATACGCGCTCGGGCGCGGCTTGCCACTCGTTTCGGCGCAGAGTCTGGTAAGGCAGCACGGGCAAACCAGCCTGCAGCAAGAGCCGCTTCATCACGTCCTTGTCCATGCCCACGGCGGAGCCCAGCACGCCTGCCCCGACGTACGGCAAACCGGACAGCTCGAGCAGACCCTGGATCGTGCCGTCTTCGCCCATCGGCCCGTGCAAGACCGGAAAGATCACGTCCACGCCGAGCGGCGCGCTCGAAGCGGGGTCGACGCGCTGAAGGGCGTGCCCATCGCCCGCGGGGTATGCCGACAACATGACTGACGGTTGCGACGCGTTCAGCTTCACGAGCCGGGGATCGCGCCCTTGAGCGAGCAGCAAGGCCTCTTCTTGAAGAAGCCAACGACCACTCTTGTCGATGCCGATCAGGATCGGTTCATACTTGTCGCGGTCGAGCGACTCGACCACGAAGCGCGCCGAAAGCAACGAGATTTCGTGCTCGGCCGAGCGCCCGCCAAATAGAACCGCCACGCGAAGCTTGGGACTCGAGACCATGCCGGGAAGCTAGACCAGCCGGAGGGCTACGCAAAGTAACGAGCGGCGAGCCAGGCGCGTCCGGATCCATGCCCCGGAGCCGCTCATGATCCCGCGTCGCAGCTCAGCCAACGAGCGTTTGGTACAGCCGCCAAAAGGCCGCAGCGGCGGTGGGCAGACTCGCTTGCCAGTCGTCGGCAGCCGTGTGATCGGCGCCATCGCTGATGTACTTCGCGCAGGCGAAGGGCACGGCTTCGGCCAGGCAGGCTTTGGCCAGCGCGTACGCTTCCATGTCGATCACGTCGCAAGCCAGCCCGCCTGCGCCGGTCTCGAAGCGATCACCCGTCCCGCACACGCCCTCGGGCAAGCCCTCGAACACGGGCGGAAACGAAAGTGTCGCGGGCAGGGTCTCGAAGGGTGTTTCGCCCAGAGAAAATCCGAGCCCCGTGACGTCCATGTCGCGTTGCACGAATTTTCGGCAGGCAATGACGCTACCGGTGGCAAAGGTTCGACTGCCGGCAGTGCCGAAGTTGACCACCATTTTGGGCAGTGCGCCCTGAGCGCGCAGGCTCGCCAAGCGGCGTGCCAGGCTGAGCGCCGCATTGACCTTGCCCAGGCCGGTGTACAGAACGTTCACCGCGGCTTGCTCGAACAGTCCCTGGCCTTCCAACTCGAGCGCGATCACCACCAAAGGCGGATGCTCAGCCATAGCGGATCACCGTCCGTGCCTGCAGCTCGTGCCAGGAGAAATCCTTGATTAGCCCGATGTCGATCAAAACGCCGATGCCGGTCACCTGGTAACCTGCCAGCTCGCACAGCGGCGCCGCAGCGAGCAGCGTGCCGCCGGTCGCCAGCACGTCGTCGATCAACAAGATGCGACCAGTGCCCGGCTGCATCTCGAGCACACCCGCGCCGTATTCCAGATCGTACGCCAGATCGACCACCGGCGGCGGCAGTTTGCCCTTCTTGCGCACGGGCACGAAGCCCTTGCTGCGTTGAATGGCGAGCGCGGAGGCCAGCACGAAGCCACGGGACTCGATACCGGCGACCGCGTCGAAGCCGGCCCACTCCGCGTCACTGAATAGGGCATCGAGCTCCCGCACGGTGTCAGCAAAATGCGAGCGCAACAGGGGGCTGATGTCCCGAAACAGGATCCCGGGACTGGGAAAGTCGGGCACGTCCACGACGTAGCGCGCAAGCTCGTTCATTTTCGGGAAGATAGCCACGACAGGGCCGTGGGTGAAAGACTCAACTCGGGCGGTGGCAGTGGCAGCGTGGAGGCGCACCTCCGCCTGCGAGCCTTGGAACTCGGCATGCTTCAATCCGTTCTCGGCCAACCGCCGAGCGACCGGCGGCTAGTTGGCTTTTTTGTTCGGGATCAGCGCGCGCAGGCGAGCCGCCTGCGGGCTGTCGGGGTGAGCTTCGACGAAGTCGGCCGCCCGGGCCCGCGCCAGCGAGCGTTCACCGCGAGCCGCCAAGGCTTCGATTTCGAGCACGCTCGCTTCGGTCAAAAACACGCCATTCGGCCAAGCCGCGCGGTAGCGCGAGATTTCACGCAGCGCCGCGCCCGAGTCGCCGGAGCCAAGGGCCAAGCGTGCACGGTCCAGCGACTGCACCTGCTCCGCCAGTGAGGAGTCGTTCGACGCGTGCGCGGGTGGGGCATGCCCGGCCGCGGCGGGCGAAGACACGCCGCGGGCGATTCGGCGTGCCCCGGACGGGGTGGCGAGCGAGGCCGCTGCTGGGCTTCCGGGCGAGACCCGGGGCACGGCTGGGCGAGCGCGGTCGATCGAGGGGGACGCTGCAGCCGCCCGCGGCGCAGGTGCGGCGGCGTTGGGCGGCAGGGCCGTGGCCAGGTGCGCACCCGACGCGCGCGTCGTTTTGGTGATGGCTTGGGCGGGCCCGGAGCGGCGCAGAAGCAGCGCGCCGGCGCCCACGAGCAGCGCTCCGGACATGCCGACTGCCAAGAGCTTTGCGGCCAGCGAGCTCGACCAGCGTGCGACCCCAGCCGCGCCGGCTGCGCTCACGGCCACGGCCGCCGACGCCGGCAACGAAGCGTAGGCGCCCAGCCCAACACCGACGCCGAGCGCGCCTGCGGCCTTGGCATAGGCTGCAGGCGAAGGGCCGTCGGCCTCTGCCGAACCGAGCAGCGCGCGCGAAAAATCATCTTCCAGCGGAGGTAGTGAAGCGCGGCTCATCGCACGCCTCCTCGGGCTTGGAGCTGCGCTTTGAGCTTGCCGGCCCCGAGCTCGAAGGCCTCACGCGCGCGGCGCAGGCGCGAAGCGACGGTGCCGAGCGGAATGTGCAGGAGCTGCGCGATCTCGGGGGAGGACATGCCTTCGAGCTCGTACAGCACGAAGCACACTCGTAGGTCGTCGGGTAATTGGTCGAGCACGCGGTCGAGCAGCAGACGCAGACGCTTTTGATCGAGCAACGCTTCGGCATTGGGCCGCGGGTCCACGCCTTCGGGCAGCCCTTCGTCTTCGGCGCATTCACGGCGGGCGCCGAGTGCCCGCCGTGCGTTGGCTGCCACGCGCACCGCGCTGGCGAACAAGAACGGACGCTCGCTGCCGGGCGCGATGTCCGTGAGCCGCCGGGCAGCGATGATGAACACCTCTTGCGCTGCGTCGTCGGCGCTGTTCTCTGGCACGCCGAAGCGACGCACGATGCGCCACACGTCGCGAAAGTACATGCGCAGCATTTCGGCGACGCGTGCGTTGTCGAGCGCAGCAGCCGCGCCGGCGCAGGTCAAGCGCGGGCCTGACACTGGCTCGGAAGTGCGGCGCCGCTCAGCCTCCCCCAACACACTGGCGGCCGACGAGCCAGCCCCTTCGTCGAACCCCGCCCTTGCCAGTGCCATCTCTGAGCGCATCGCCTTCGTCATGACCCATGTGAGGCGTAGGTAAGATCGATCACTGGAAGCGATAGGATAGCCCAATTCGGCCCAAAATGCCCGACGATGGCACCTCGAAGGCGATCGGCTGGTTGGCTCCGGCGCTGAAGGAGCTTTGCGCGAGGGGCACGGTCACCCCGCCGTCGAGTTGAAAGGACACGGCGTCACCCACCAACGCCTCGGTGCGCAAGAATCCGCCCACGGCAAACCAGTTCTTGGTTTCGGCTTGGCTGCTCATGTCACGCTGCACCTCCCCGCCGAGCAGGCCGACGTCCAGAAAGCCGCAAGGGCGAACGAACAGCGGAGTTTCTTCCGGCCAACGCACGGGACAGGCGGCGAGTCGAAAACCCACCCAATCGAAGCTCACCCTGCTGCTTCGAGTCTCCGTGCTGGCCGAAACGGCTCGCAAAAGGGACAGCGAAAACAGCGGGCGGAAGGCGGATCCCGGGTAGCCTTCGGCATCGAAGGCGATGCTCAGACAGTAGCTCGGGTTCGGCGCAATGCTGCTGTCGAAGCCGACACCGCCGCCTATCCCGAAAGTCCAACGCTGCGACGGCTCGGGCTCGGGCGCGAGCTCCGGCACGGTCGCGTGCTCGGTTCGACGCTGGGTGGGGTGCGCTACCCCGGCAGCCGGTCCGGGCGGAGCATCCTCGACGGGCTGGTTCGGGTCGGCAGCCAGCGCTGCGATCAGCGCGAGCGCCGTCGCGACGTCGTCGCAGGTGGGACCGCGCACTTCACGGACCACCTCCCGGCCGTCGGGCGAACGCGCAGTCAGACGCCCCGTAGCGGCCCCTCCACGTTCGACGAGCTCGGCGTAGAACCCGAGTGCTGGCTCGTCGGCCTCGGCCAGACGCAGGCGCGGCGCGCGCGTTTGAATCTGGCGCGCAAATTCAGCGGCGTCCGGGCACCTGCCGTCCGCCCAGTACTCCAAGCGAAAGGCCTGACCAGGCTTGGCTGCGTGTGCGGGCGCCGCCAAGCCGAGGAGCACCAGCCACCCCGCCCAGCCAACCCCCGTCGCCCCAGCCGTCATGGTTACTCCGTCGACCGTTCGGTTTCCGGTACCGAATCATCCAAATGCACGACCAGCGTGGCCACCCCCTGTGCGACCGAGTGCATCTGAAAGCCAAAGCGCTCGTACAGCAAGCGCGCCACATTTTCGATTTCGACGCTCAGGCTCACTCGGGGTACGCCGCCTTCGCGGGCCCGACCAAGCACGGCGAGCAGCAGCGCGGTCCCCACCCCGTGCCGCCGGAACTCCTTCCGTACACCGATGCCGAGCTCGGGCGATTGCTCATCGACGAAGCCGCGCAAATGATTGCCGCGGGTCCAGAGCCGCAACCAGGCCGCACCAAAGCGCTCGCCTTGTCCGTCGGTCGCCACCATCGCCAAGTCCCCCGAGCGGCCCCAGCCGTCGAATACCTTGGCTAGCTCGGGTCGAGCCAACGCCTCATCGATGCTCGGCCGCGGCGTCGCGGCGCGCCAGTACGCGGCCTCGAACAACATCTCGCGCAAGAACTCGGCGTCGTCCGGGCGTGTGCGGCGAATAACGAGCGTTCTGACCCAATTTTTGTGAGGGCTGGGCATCCGGCGAGCATCCGGCGAGGCGGAGACGGGGGTAGACGAGATAGACGAGTAAAGTGAGCAAACGTGAGAGCGCTCCTATCAGTTACACAGCAGACTGCACGCAGTCAATTGACGTCGCCCGGGCACGCGGATCATGAGATTATGAGACGCCTCATGCTGAGACTCGGAAAGGCCACGCGATGACGTTCCAGGAAGATGCACCCGGACGTTTGCTCGCGGGCAAGTACGAGCTCGTCGAGAAGCTCGGCCAGGGCGGCATGGCAGTGGTTTGGCGGGCGCGCACGCTCGGCGCAGCGGGCTTCTTTCGCAGCGTGGCCGTCAAGCGCATCGAAGCATCCGTGCGCGGCTTCGAAGAAGTCAGCGACATGTTCGTGGAAGAGGCGCGGGTCGGTGCAGCGCTGCAGCATCCCAACATCGTTCAAGTTCACGACTTCGGTGAGGACGAGCAAGGGCAACTCTACTTGGTGACGGAGCTGGTGGAGGGCATTCACCTCGGCCGCTACTTGACCAGTTTCCGAGCTCAACCGCTGGAGACCCCGTGGCAACTGGTGACCGCGATCATGATCGAAGTCCTGCGCGCACTGGAGGGCGCTCATGGCCGCTTGGACGAACAGCGCGCGGTGTCGCCGATCTTGCATCGCGACGTCACACCCGGAAATATTCTGCTGGCCGAGACCGGCCAAGTAAAACTCGCCGATTTTGGGCTGGCTCGGGCGATGGATCGCGGGCGCATGACCCGCCCCAACATCGTCAAGGGCAAGCTGTCTTACCTCGCCCCGGAGCTGCTGATGGGTCTCGCGCCCACGGTGAAGTGTGATCTGTTCAGCCTAGGAGTCGTGATGTGGGAAGCGCTCGCGGGCGAACGCTTATTCGACGCCGCCACTGACGCGGACGTCGTCGCCTGCATTCGCGACGGCAAGATCCCGCTGCTCAGCATGAAGCGCCCGAACCTACCGATCGCCATCACCTCGGCTGTGCACCGCGCGCTGGAGCGCGATCCGGCGCAACGCTTCCAGTCCGCCCGGCAGATGCTGGACGTGCTCACCTCCGTGCTGCGCGTGTTACCGGAGAGCGTGGATAGCCGGGTGCTCGGGCCCAGCGTCCAAGCCGCCCGAGCGCGGCTAGGCCCCCAGCTCTAGGGCGTTGCCCGGATTTTGCGGGGCGGACACGGTTGAATTTGAAAATCGTTTTCAGTACGCTAGAGTGCCGAAGACGTTCGATGAACCTCGCGCAGACCCAAATCGGACAAATCGTGACTGTCACCCATGTCGCGGGAGAAGGCTCGTTTCGTCGCCGCCTGATGGAGCTCGGGTTGGTCCCGGGCACTCGCGTGGAGGTGATCGGCGTGGCGCCCCTGGGCGACCCGCTGGAGCTCTTGGTGCGCGGCAGTAGTCTGTCGATTCGCCGTGCCGAAGCCGAGGACGTGTCGGTCGGTCTGGGTGAGGTCTCGAGCGCCGAACGCGCTCCGGAAATGACGGGCTGTGCTCAGGCCGGGGGCAGCCTCGCTCCACCTGGTCTCGCTAGCAGCGCGCCGTGACTCAGCACGAGCTCAGTTCGGTCTCGAGGGGTGAGCCCGACGCCGCTCACCACCCGGCGCACACGCCACTCTTGCTGTTGATCGGTAATCCGAACACCGGAAAAACCACGCTCTTCAACCGGCTCACCGGGCAGAACGCGCGCATGGGCAACTACCCCGGGATCACCGTGGAGCGCCGCTCGGGTGACCTGACGCTGCGCGCTGCAGGCGCCGAGCGTGTGGTCGAGGTGGTCGACGTGCCTGGCGCGTACTCACTGAGCGCGCGTTCGGCCGAAGAGCAGATCGCGCTCTCGGCCGTGCTGGGCTGGGCGGAAAATCCGCGTCCGGATCTGTGCGTGTTGGTCGTGGACGCCGGACAACTGGCGCGCAACTTGTATCTCGTCACGCAGCTCTTGGAGCTCGACGTGCAGGTCGTGGTGGTCCTGAACATGATCGACGAGGTGCGGGAAAATCCGCCCAATGCCGCTGAGCTCAGCCGCTTTCTGGGCGTCCCCTGCATCGCCACCGACGCCCGCCACGGCAAAGGCCTGCTGGAGCTCGAGCGCGCGATCAGCGCCGCGCTCGAGCTGCCCGCGCGCCGCGCGCTGCGCATCAACTACCCGCCGGCGCTCGAGCGCGACCTCGAACGAGTGTCGGCCGCGTTGCCGAGCGAATGGCGCGGCAGCGCGGCGCGCGCCCGCGCGCTCGCGCTGTGGGCCTTGACCAGCGTCGAGGAAGACGACGAACTGCAAGGGGTCGACCCCGCCTTGCGCACGCGCTGCTTGGAAGTGCGTGCGCAGGCCGGCGCACGCGATATCGATCAAGAGGTGATCGCCACGCGCTACGCGCTGATCGATGCCGAGTTGCCCAAGCTCTACCCCAGGCTCGAGAGCCATCCGAAGAAGCGAAAAACTTCGGAACGAGTGGACCGTGTGCTCTTGCACCCAGTGTTCGGCTTCGCGATCTTCATCGGCCTGATGCTGCTGATGTTCCAGTCGCTATTCTCTTGGTCCGATCCGGCGATCCGGCTGATTGAGGCTTGTACCAGCATGAGCGCGGACTTCGTGGAAGCGCACGTGCCGGAATCGATCGTGCGCGATCTGGTGACGCGCGGCGTGATTGGCGGCGTGGGCAACGTAGTCGTGTTTTTGCCCCAGATTTTGCTGCTCTTTTTCTGTATCGGCATCCTGGAAGACTCCGGCTACATGGCGCGCGTTGCGTTCTTGATGGACCGCATCATGAAAGCGCTCGGCCTGCACGGCCGCGCCTTCGTGCCCATGCTCTCGGGCTTCGCCTGTGCCGTGCCGGCGATCTTGGCCACGCGTACGATGGAGCGTCAGCGCGATCGCCTACTGACCATGCTGGTCGTGCCGCTAATGACCTGCTCGGCGCGCTTACCCGTGTACACGCTGATCATCGGCGCGTTGTTTCCGCCCTCGCATCTCTTCGGTTGGCTGCCCGTGCAGGGCCTGCTCATGATCGCGATGTACCTGTTCTCCACCTTCATCACGCTGATCTCTGCCGGCGTGCTGGGGCGAACAGCCGTCAAGGGCCGGCGCATTCCGCTGATCTTGGAGCTGCCACCCTACCGGCTGCCCAGCTTTACCGGCACGCTGTCGATGATGTGGCGGCGCGCCGCCATGTTCCTGAGAGAGGCCGGCTCCGGGATCCTGCTGTTTACCATCCTGCTCTGGGCGCTGTTGTCCTTCCCGCGCCCGGCCCACGTCGATCAGCCCCCTCCGCCAGCAGCGGCCATCCATCAGCAGGGCCGCTCCGTCCCCAATCCGCAGCTCGCGAGCAGCCCCGCGCCCGTCCAGGGCCCTTCAGCCATCGAGCAAAGCTACGGCGGGCGTCTGGGCAAAGCGCTCGAGCCCGTACTGCGACCGCTCGGCTTCGATTGGAAAATCGGGGTCGGCCTGATCGGCGCGTTCGCGGCGCGCGAAGTGTTCGTGTCGACGCTGGGCCTCGTGTATGGCATCGGCGACGCAGACGAAAACACCACGCCACTCCGCGACAAGATCCGTCACGAACGAAGCGCGGATGGTTCGGCCGCGTACTCGCCACTGATGGGACTGTCCTTGATGGTCTTCTTCGCGCTCTCCTGCCAATGCATGAGCACGCTGATGGTCGTGTATCGCGAGACGCGCACGCTGCGTTGGCCACTGTTCATGTTCGGCTACATGACTACGCTCGCTTACGTGGCAAGCTTCATCGTCTATCAGGGCGGGCGGCTGCTCGGCTTCTAGGGACCAAGCCCGCGTGCCCGAGCTCCTGCCCTTGCCGCGTGAGTTCTACGCTCGGCCGGTGCTCGCCGTGGCCAGGGCATGTATCGGGAAATTGCTGGTCCACCGCACCAAGCAGGGGCTCGTGGCCGGGCGCATCGTCGAGACCGAGGCCTATCGCGGTCCGGAAGACCGCGCGGCGCATTCTTATGGCGGGCGGCGCACCGCTCGCACCGAGGTCATGTTCGGTCCCCCCGGCTACGCGTACGTGTTCTTCGTGTACGGCATGCACTATCAGTTCAACCTGGTAACCAGCAAAGACGGAGCGCCACACGCCGTGTTGGTGCGCGCGCTCGAGCCCGTATTGGGGATCCCGCTGATGGCCGAGCGGCGTGATTTGCCGCCGCACGCTCGCGAGCTGACGAACGGGCCGGGCAAGCTGTGTCAGGCGCTGGGCATCGGGCGCGAGTCCTACGGCGTCGATTTGTGTGGCCGTACGCTATTTTTGGCCGAGGGGCCTCCCGTTCGCAGCGCGAGCGCCAAGCGCATCGGCGTCGATTACGCCGGCGATTGGGCCGAAAAGCCCTGGCGTTTCTATGATCCGAAAAGCCGGTACGTGTCGCGCACGCGTCCCTGATAAAACCGCGAGGTCGATGACCGATCGCCCCTTCCCGCCTCGTGCTCAATCCCGCCCGGCGTTCGCCGCCGTTGGCCCGCGCGTCCCGACCCCGCCGCCAGGTCCATCGAGCGCACCCCAGCGCTTCATGGGCAAGCGGATCACGGTCTGCGTCACCGGCAGCGTGGCCGCCTACAAGGCCGTGCTGCTCGTACGCGCGCTGCAGAAGGACGGCGCGTTCGTCGAGGTGGTGCTGACGCGCTCCGCGCGCGAGTTCGTGGGCGCGTCCACTTTCTCCGGGCTCACCGGGCGGCGCGTGTTTTCGGACGTGTTCGACGCCGAAACGCCTGGTGAAGTACACGTCGCCCTGGCTGCGCGCTCGGATATGATCTTGGTCGTACCGGCCACCGCCGACGTGCTGGCGCGCTTCGCTTCTGGCCGCGCCGATGATCTGGTCACGGCGCTGGTGCTGTGCGCCACGTGCCCGGTGCTGGTCGCGCCTGCCATGCATCCGAGCATGTGGAGCCATCCGGCGACGCAGCGCAACGTGGCCACGTTGGTCACCGATCGCCGAATCGGTTTCGTCGGGCCCATATTCGGCGAGGTCGCATCGGGCGACACCGGGCTTGGCCGGATGGCGGAGCCTGAGCACATCATTCAGGTCGCGTCCGCGCAATTTTCGGGCATTTCGCTGTCCGGCAAGCACATCGTGATCAGCGCCGGGCCCACCGTCGAGGATCTCGATCCGGTGCGCTTCGTAGGCAATCGCTCGTCGGGCAAGATGGGCTTTGCGCTGGCCGAACGCGCCAAAGTGCTGGGGGCGCGCGTCACGCTCATCACGGGCCCGGTGAATCTGCCGACCCCCGTGGGCGTACAGCGCGTCGATGTACGCAGTGCCCTCTCCATGCGCAGCGCGCTCTGGCAAGCCCTGTCGCCCGACCTGTCCAGCGCGGACGCGCTGATCATGACCGCTGCCGTGGCCGACTATCGACCCGCCGAAAGCCACTCCACCAAGATGAAGCGCGGGCCCGAACCGCTGAAGCTCGAGCTCTTGCCCAACCCGGATTTGCTCGCGGAAATCGGCCACGCGCGCAAAGACCAGACGCCGGTGCTGATCGGCTTCGCACTCGAGACGGACGTGGACGAGAAAGTGATCCAATTGGCACGCGGCAAGCTCGCCGCCAAGCACGTCGATCTCGTGGTCGCCAACCATGCCGCGGAATCGCTTGGCAGAGACGACATTCGCGCCATGCTGGTCAGCCCCACGGATTGCAGCCCACTCGGGCTGCTCAGCAAGGAACAAGCCGCCGATCGCATCCTCGGTTGGCTGGCCACGCGCCTCTCGGAGCTCGCTTGATGCGCGTGCTCGTGACACTCGCCCTGACCTTCGCCGGCGTGGCCTACAGCTTCAGCGAAGCGCGCGCCGGCAGCCCCTGGTTTTGGGTCGGCGTGAGCCTGCCCTACCTACTCTTGGTCCCGCTTGCGCTGCACAAGATGTGGGACGAGGGCACGCTGCTCGAGCTGCTTACCCCGCGCTGGGGAGATCTATCGATCGGCGCCGTGTCGATGATGGGCCTGCTGTTCGCGTCGTGGGCCGCTCGCAAAATCCTCTCGCCCCTGGGCAGCCCGCGCCAAGCTTGGCTATTTCGCATCTACTTGCAGCTCGGCAACCCCGAGCACCTGCAGCGCTCGACCGGCTATACGCTCTTGATCTTGGCCATCTGTGCCGCCGAAGAGATCGTTTGGCGCGGCATGGTCCTGGGGGATTTGACGCAGCGCTTCGGACGGCGCGCCGCGCTGCCGCTGTCCGCGCTCGCCTTCGGCTTCGCGACGCTGCCCACGCTTTGGCTGCTGCGCGACCCACTCGCCGGTCCGAACCCGCTCTTGCTCACCGCCGCCATCGGCTGTGGCCTGGTATGGAGCTTCCTCGCCGCTCAACTCGGCCGCCTCACGCCGGTAGTGATCTCGCACATGGCGTTCACCTACTTCACGATCGTGCAGTTCCGCTTGCCCGGACTGTAGTCGGCTTTCCGTGACTGGGCGCTCGCACGGCTTCGCGCGTCGCGAAGCGCGTCGCTCCAGCAGCGCAGCTCGCAGCCTGGAGCCTACCCGGCGCACAACGAGGCGTTTGTCGGAGTCGGTGCGAGCCTGCGTCTGAAAAAAAGCCGCGTTCTCTCCCTATTCTCGCTATGCGGACGAGCCGTTGGCGCAATTGCGTCGCCTCATCGGGAGTCGCGACCAAAGGATATTCACCAGCATGCCAAGCGTTCTCGCAAACACCCGCGCTACTGCGCTCACGTTGATTGCCACTGTCGGTCTCTCGCTCATCGGCTGCGCCAGTCCGGCTGCAGCCCCCAGCACCTACCCCACTGCAGAAGGTAAGGCGGCGAGCAAACCGTCTGCGCCCGCGGCAACCGCGCAATCCGAGGCGGGGCCCAGCGAGGTCAGCAAAGACGCAGCAAAGCCTGCCGACGAATCCAGGGACGGGCTGCGTAAGGCGAGCCGACCGCCGCTGGATCTCTTGACCGGTAACAACGTGGTCTATGTGTTCAACTTCAATGGCTCGGCCGTGGGAACCACAGCGAAGGAACAATGTGAGAGCCGCGCCGACAACCCCACGGCTGCCCGTGAGTGCGTGGCCAAGGAGCGCGGCAAGATCCCGGTGGAGTCCGTGCGCTTCGTCAAGGATGGCCACGGCCAGTACTGGTGGGTGACCCTCAACCGCTACAAGGGCAACCTACTCAAGTGGCACAAGATCCAGTTCCTGCCCGGCAAGCAAGACGCCGATACGGTGAGCCTCACCTTGACCGGCAAGGACAAGGGCATCGCCCCCATGGCCCGCGTCCCCAACGCGCTCAACGTCGAGCTGCCAAACGACTACAGCATCGTGATCAGCGATCCGGAATACGGTGCGATGATGTACGACGCAAAGATCGGCTTGCTCGAACCGGAACAGTGAGCGAGAAAGCCCAGTCGGCCTGGGTCCCATTGACCCAGGAACCGTCCAACGTGAAGCCCGATCCCCCGAGGGGAGATCGGGCACGGGCACGTTTACGGGAAGAGCAAACGACTAGCCGGCGCTTAGTTTCGCCAGGTCCTCTTCGGAAATATCAAAGTCGGCATAGACGTTTGCAACGTCGTCGTGTTCGTCGAGGGCATCGACGAGGTTGAGGCAGACTTCGGCTTCGCGGCCCGAGACGGCTTTCTTGTTCTTCGGGATCCAAGCAACTTTGCTGGATTGAATCGGGAGCTTGGCGGCTTCGAGCGCCGCTGCGACCGTGTCGCAATCGTTGGGCGGCGTGTACACCACCCACACGTCCCCTTCGTCGCGGTAGTCTTCGGCGCCGGCGCTGAGCGCGGCTTCCATCAGTTGGTCTTCCGTCACCGCGCTCTTGTCGAGCGTGATCGTGCCCAAGCGATCGAAGGCCCACTGCGCGCCGCCCGCACCGCCCATGGCGCCGCTGTGGCGTTCGAAGATCTTGCGTAGCTCGGCGGCGCTGCGATTTCGGTTGTCGGTGGTGCCTTCCACCAAGAACAGCGTGCCGCCCGCGCCCGTGCCTTCGTACAGCACGTCTTCATAGGCGGCGCCGGCGATCTCGCCCGTGCCGCGTTGAATGGCGCGCTTGATGTTGTCGGCGGGCATCTGCTGAGCACGGCAGTCGGCCACGGCTTTTCGCAGACGCGGGTTGGCGTCGATATCGCCGCCACCGATGCGCGCCGCCGTGACGACTTCACGGATCAACTTGGTAAAGATTCTGCCGCGCGCCGCGTCGGTCTTGCCCTTCGCGCGCTTGATCGTTGCCCACTTGGAATGGCCACTCATGGGGCGTAGCTAGCACCGCCCGGGAAAGATGGGAACCGCCTCAGAAAGCAGCTCAATCTGCGGCGAAACTGACCGCAAAAACCGAGCCTTGCTCCGCCCAAGGCAGGGCGCGTTGCGGCGCACGCAGCGCGTCCAACACGGCAATCACGTCCTCGTAGGCGGCTGAGTTTCGGACGTGCAGCACGGCTTCGTCCAAGGTCGGGTCGCGCGGATCCTGGTGCATGCCATTGGCTCGCCAATCGCGATCCAGGAAGCGCCCGAGCTCCGGGTAGCGTCGCTCACCGCGCCCTTCGATCACGACCTCGGCCGGCACGTCACTGCTGGCCACGATGGTCGTGCCCGTGCGCCAAGTGACGTGAAAGCGATGCTCCTGGAGCTCGACGTGCAAACGCTTGCGCTCCGCTTCGGGCACGCCCTCCGACTTGCCGGGAACGAGCGCGCTGCTGTGCAAGCGCGCGAAGCTCGCGAAGCCGAGGTTTGCCAGTAGGAACACCACCAGACAAATCAGAAAGTCAATGAACGGAACGAGTGGCAATTGGTGATTGACCGCCCGCGCGTTTCTTCGCCCGCCGCCCGAAGCAGAACCGGAGTCGATGCTTGCCATGTCGGACTCCGACACCGCCGGGCGCGCAATCCTTGGCCTGCAACCCTACCGAAAGCACCCGGAAACCTGAGCCCTCCACACTCCCTCAGGATGTCGATCGCGCTCACGGTTCCAGAGCGAGCTCAACGGGTGGTCGCATCCGATCTGGAAATCAACATTCTCGGCGCGTGTGAGTTCCCCTCACCGCTCGCCGATCGCCTGAGCCAAGCCGCCGTCCACTACGTGGGGCAAGCCGAGCGCGTGCTGCTCGACGACCGATTGTCGCGCCTGACCGAGTTCAAGGACGATCTCTCGCGAGCTCCGACGTTCGAGCTGGCGGGCCCCCGGCACCGGCTATTCTTCGACCCCAGCAAGCTCAAATGCGGCATCGTCACCTGCGGCGGCTTGTGCCCGGGTTTGAACAACGTGGTGCGCGGCCTGGTGCTGGAGCTGAATCATGGCTATGGCGTCCGCCAAATCGTCGGCTTTCGCTACGGCTACGAGGGCATGATCCCCCGTTTTGGCCATCAACCCTTGAATCTGACGCCGGAGTCGGTCGCTGAAATTCACCACGAGGGCGGCACGGTGCTGGGCACCTCGCGCGGCAATCAAGATCCGAAAGAAATGGTCGACCGCTTGGTCGAGCTGGGCATCGGCGTGCTGTTCGTGGTGGGTGGGGACGGCACCTGTCGCGGAGCCATGACTCTGGTTTCGGAGATCAAGAGGCGGGGCTTGTCGATCGGAGTGATCGGCATCCCGAAGACGATCGACAACGACATCCACTTCATCGACCGCAGCTTCGGCTTCGAGACCTCGTTCTCGGCCGCGGTCGACGTGATCAAGAGCGCCCACGTCGAAGCCAAAGGCGCGAAAAATGGCGTCGGCCTGGTGAAATGCATGGGCCGCCACTCGGGCTTCATCGCCTGCCACGCCGCCCTGGCCTCGACCGATGTGGATTTCGTGCTGATCCCCGAGCTGCCCGTGTCGCTCGACGGCGAAACGGGCCTGCTACGCCTGCTCGAGCGACGCCTCGTTCGTGACTCGCATGCGGTGATCGTCGTCGCCGAAGGGGCAGGCCAAGATTTGTGCACCAGCGATGGTCCGGCCTCGACGGACGCCAGCGGCAACGCCAAGCTGAACGACATCGGCGTCGTGTTGCGCGACAAGATCAGCGCGTATTGTAAATCGCGGGGCCTCGAAATCACCCTCAAGTACTTGGACCCGAGCTACCACATTCGCAGCGTGCCCGCGTCGCCGGCGGACAGCGTGTATTGCTGGAACATGGCCCGCAACGCCGTACACGCCGCGCTGGCCGGCAATACCGAGATGCTGATTGGCCGCTGGCACGGTCGCTTCGTGCACGTGCCCATGCCGCTCGCCACGCGCTTCCGCAAGCAAGTCGACACGGCCGGCGATCTGTGGACGAGTGTGATCGAATCCACGGGCCAGCCCGTGGCGTTCAACATGTGACTCGCGCGGCTCGTCAATTCTTTTTTGGCGAAAATCGAAGCACTGATCTTAAGTCCGCGGAGTTGGCACCGTTCGGAATGCGCAGTTCCCCGTGCCACCCCCACCCCCAGCCCCGCCCGGAATCGTTCATCATTGCGTCGAATGCGGCGCTCTGTCACCGCGCCCGAGCCCAGCCCGCGGCGGGAGCAGCGAGAGCGGAGCCTGGCGCCTCGAACGTCGACCGACGCGCGACGGACGATTGGTCATGGAATGTCGTTGCCCTGAGTGCTGGAGCCGGCACGCAGGTAAGCAAGTATCCGCTTAGACCTCAGATCAAGCCGGTCACGAAGCCGAGCCCGAGCAGGGCGAAGACCACTGCCGCGACGCGTCGCACATGGGCTGGATTGATCAAGCGGCTGAGGCGATTGCCCAGAAATACCGCGAGCGCGGACACGCTGCACAGGGCCAACGCCGAACCCGCAAACACGGTCAGCGGTGAGCGGAAGCGGGCGGCCAGCGCGGCCGTGCCGAGTTGCGTCAGATCGCCCAGCTCCGCCAAGAACACGATCGCGAATGCCTTGAAGAATGCTGACCTGAAGCTCGGCTCCGCCGGCTCGCCCGAGGCGCCCGCGTCGACCGGCTCGTCCGCGCCGGCCTCGAGCTCGGCAAGCGCTTCATCCTTACTGCGCCACATCGACACTGCCGAGGCCAGAAACAGTACTCCTGCGGCGATGTGCACCGGGCGGGGCGGGAGCAACGCCAAGGCACCCCCAGCGGCCACCGCGATCAGGCTCTGGATGATCAAGGCCAGCGCGGTTCCAGCAAACACGGGCAATGCCCGATGACGCGTGGCCAAGACCAAGGTCGCCACTGCCGTCTTGTCCGGAAGCTCGGCGATGAAGATCACCCCGAACACGGTGACGAAGATCTCAGGGCTGAACATGCTCGTGCGTAGACCGCTCGCGCCGCCAGAGCAAGCGCAGTGCAACGCGGTGCTTCAATCCCGCTGAGCCGCGGCCTTGCTGGCCACCTGCTGCACGGGCGGGAGAGGTGCGGCTTGCTCGGGCGCGAGCCAGGCCGGGTTGGCGCGCAGCGGCTCACGCGCATTGCCCAAACGAAACGCGCGCGCGATAGGCTCGGTCATCGGCTGCAGGGACGACTTGACGTAGCACTTCAGCTCCGGCCCGGAATGGTCGGCAAAGCGGGCCGCGCCGTGCGCACCGAGCTGGTGACTCCAAACGTCGGTCAAGAGCACCACGCGGCCGTTGGCATCGAGCAAGTCGGAGCGTGACAGCGCCACGGGCGCGTGGTTGCCGTCATCCGCGCGGCCACTGACGACGGCAAGCGAGCCATCGGGGCGTTGTTCGTACAGCACCTGCACGCCCTCGATGTCGCCCGAGCCGTACAGCGCATCCTTGAGCCCTGGAAAAACGTACAAGAAATGGCTGTAGATACCGTCTACCGCGAGCGCGGGCAAAACCGTGTAGGAAGCCACGTTGTCGCCCCAAGGCCGTTCTTCCGACCAGTACACGAAGTAGCCGACCGCGATGCGCTTGCCCACGCGGCGCGTGCGGTAGAGCACGGTCTCTCCCAGCGCGCCCGCAGACCACGAGCGCGCGCCCACGCACACGGTCTGTTCCGCGACGCGCGCGTCATCGGCCGAGCGTTGCGCGGTCGTCGTTGCGGGCTTCGGCCAAGCCGCTTCACCCGGCGCAACGGCACAGCCCGCGAGAGCGAGCGCAAAGACCAAACGCGGAAGCAGTGCAGACGTGAGCAACGTAGAACCCGACAAGGTAGCATTGTCGCCACGCTCTTGTCTGGTTCCGACTAACGTCTGCGTGCCACGCGCAATGAAGGGGTGCGCGGAGGTTGCCGGCTGTGTGCGGCTGTGAGCCGGCGTGCGCGAGTGACGCGTCGCGTTCGCCGTTGCTCCTGGTTCAGAAAATCACTGGCACTGCCCGTCGATACAGCGAGGCACTGACGGCGGATCACAAGGCGGGACCGGGAACTGCTTGCAGCTCGTGCAATACATATCCGCTGCGTTCGAAAGATTCGACTCGAACGAGTCGGCCGCGCCAGACCAAACCGCCGTGTATGCACAGCCGTGCTCACACCAATTCACCGGCGCGATCAGCGTTTCATGGTCTGAAGCTCGTTCGACAGGCAGAATATGCGGGCGCTAGTCTATCACCGAGCTAGCCCGCTCGCCGCCATTCACAGGCAGTCCTCGCTGACAGCACTTGGCTGAGCGCGCCCTGCAGAATCAAGCACGAGTCTCCAAACTCGTGTTGCAAGTAGCCTTGCTGCTCGGCGTGCTGAAACGCTCGCTCGAGCAGCCTGCGCGGAGCATAGGCTTCGAGCAAGCTGAAGTGGCTCGTGCCGGGCTCGTGCAGCCCGGTCAAGAGCCCAGCACAGCTGCGCAAGACGGAGCGCGGTCCGAGCAGCAGGTCGGTGCGCTGCAGCCCCGCCTGTAACATTCCCGAGCTCGAGGCGGCTTCGAGCGCCCGGGTCACGCTCGTGCCGACGGCGATGATGCGCCCCCCGCGCGCCCGGGTCGTGCGCAAGCGCGCGGCATTTTCTTCACTCAGCTCCGAACGTTCCGCCACCGGCAAACGCGCGTCGAGCGCCGCGTCGCCGGTCGACGACAGCCCGGCAGCGTGGGTCACCCACGCAAGCGTCACCCCGCGCGCCGCGATCCGAAATAGCATCTCGAAGCGCAGTGGCTTTCCCGCGGAAGGCAGCTCCACGGCCCAGGGGCGCGCGGCGTACACATTCTGCACGTCCCAGAGCGCGAGCGGCGCGCGCAGGTACGCGTACTGGATGGGAGACGCCGCGCGGTACAGCGCCTGCCACAGCTCTGCTCCCTGTTGCTGGAACTCAATGTAAATCAGGCGCGGCGAGGCCGAATCGACAGCCCGCACGCGTGCGCTCGCGCCGTGGCCGAAGTCGAGCTCTGTGCCCACCGTGAGCAACGGCGGCGCGCCGCGTTCTTCGGTGGGCATGCGCTGGTCTCCGCGCCCCAAGCTGAGCGCGAGCCAGCTGCCGTCGTCGAGCTCCGACATCAACCTCAGCTCGAGCTCGGGGCCCGCGCGCAACGAGGCCGGCAAGGTGGCCGCATCGTTCAGCACGAGCGCGTCACCCCGCGCCAAAAAGTCGGGCAGATCCGCGATCCGACAATCAGCGAAGCGGTCCGCTCGCGGGTCGATCACCAGCAGCCGCTCGGGGTCCTGTCCTTGACGTGGGCCAGCGGCGGACTTCATGACGCAGCTCCTTCGGAATCGATCACGATGCGACTGCCGTTCGCAGTCGCGGCCGAGCGGATCAGGGCTGCAATCCGAACAGCCACGACTTCCGGGCGTGCCAGCGTCTTGGGATCCGCGTCCGGCATGGCCGCTGAGTGCATCTGGGTGTCCATCTCGCCGGGATCCACGCTGAACGAGCGCACACCACGTTCGACCAGCTCGGCCGCCCACAGCCGCGACAGCTGATCGAGTGCTGCCTTGGACACGGAGTAGGCACCCCAATGCGGGTAGGCGTTGACGCTGGCGTCCGAGCTCAGGTGAACGATCGTGCCCCGCTCGCGCAGCGCCATCGAGCCCGCGATCACCCGGCTCAGCCGGAATATTCGGTGGTGATGCTGAAGCAGCTCGATTGACGCACTCAGCCCGCAGGGTCGTAGTTGAGGTTCGGCCCGAGCCAACGCTCGACTTCAGCGACCGTCATGCCCTTACGCGTGTGGTAGTCGGCGACTTGGTCGCGGTCGATCTTGCCCAGCGTGAAGTAGCGTGCTTCGGGGTGCGCGAAATACAGCCCGCTCACGCTCGAGCCGGGCCACATGGCGTACGACTCGGTGATCAGCATGCCGGTGTTCTTTTCGACCTCGAGCAAGCGCCAGAGCGTGCCTTTTTCCGTGTGATCGGGGCACGCGGGGTAACCGGCGGCGGGACGGATACCGCGGTACTCCTCCTGGATCAGTTGCTCCTTGCTCAGATCTTCACTCTTGCCGTAGCCCCACTCTTCACGCACCCGTTGGTGCAAGCACTCGGCAAAGGCTTCGGCCAAGCGATCGGCGATGGCTTCGGCCATGATCGCGTTGTAGTCGTCTTGCTTGGCGCGGAAGCCATCACACAGTTGCTTCAGACCGATGCCGGTGGTGACGGCGAAGGCGCCGATGTGGTCCGGCAAATTGCTGCTCAAGGGAGCAATGAAGTCCGACAGGGAGCGGCACGGGTCGGTGGCATTTTTTTGCGCTTGCTGACGGAGGAAATGGAAGCGATCGAGCACCTGGGTGCGCGCCGCGTCGGCGTATAGCTCGACGTCATCGCCGACGGCGTTGGCCGGGAACAGGCCATACACGCCACGCGCCGTGATCAGCTTTTTCTCGATGATCACGTCCAAGAGCGCGTTGGCTTCGGCGAAGATCTGCCGAGCTTGCTCGCCGTATTTCTCGTGCTCGAGGATGCGCGGATAGACGCCCTTCAGCTCCCAAGTGTGGAAAAATGGCGTCCAATCGATGTAATCGCGCAGGGTCGCGAGCGGAAAGTCGTGCAACACGCGCACGCCCGTGAGCTCCGGACTGGGCACGTCTTCCGGCTTCCACTCGATGGCCGTGCGATGGCTGCGGGCCTGTTCGATGGGCACGAGCTTCTGCTTCGGAGAAGCGTGCGTGCGGCGCAGCTTCTCGTACTCGCTGCGGTGCGCGGCGACGAAGGCTTCCTTGCCGTCGTCACTGAGCAAGCTGGTGGTGACCGGCACCGCGCGGCTGGCATCCAGCACGTGCACCACCGGCTCACTGTAGTGCGGCGCGATCTTGATCGCGGTGTGCGCTTTGCTGGTCGTGGCGCCGCCGATCAGCAGCGGCAGCTTGAAGCCCTGACGCTCCATCTCGCGTGCCACGTGGGTCATCTCGTCGAGCGAGGGCGTGATCAGCCCGCTCAGGCCGATCATGTCCGCCTTCTCGAGCTTGGCGCGCTCCAAAATCTTTTCGCACGGGACCATCACGCCCATGTCGATCACTTCATAGTTGTTGCAGGCGAGCACCACGCCCACGATGTTCTTGCCGATGTCGTGCACGTCACCCTTGACCGTGGCCAGCACGATCTTTCCCTGCGTTTTCACGACTTGGCCGGAGGCCGCCATCTCCGCCTTTTCGGCCTCCATGAACGGGAACAGGTAGGCCACCGCTTTTTTCATCACGCGCGCGGACTTCACGACCTGCGGCAGGAACATCTTGCCGGCACCGAACAGATCACCCACGACGCTCATGCCGTCCATCAGCGGGCCTTCGATCACGAGCAGCGGGCGACCGAGCTTGGCGCGCGCCTCTTCCGTGTCCGCATCGATGTACGTGTCGATGCCTTTGACCAGCGCGTGAGACAAGCGCGCTTCGACCGTGCCGTTGCGCCACTCCTCGGCTTCTTTCTTGGTGGTGACGATGCCGGCGCTCTCTGCCTTGAGCTTCTCGCCAAAGTCGACCAAGCGCTCAGTCGCGTCTGGGCGGCGATTGAGCAGCACGTCTTCGACCAGCACTTTGAGCTCGGGCTGGATCTCTTCGTACACTTCAAGCATGCCGGCATTGACGATGCCCATGTCCATGCCCGCTTGAATGGCGTGGTACAGGAACGCCGAGTGCATGGCCTCGCGCACCTTGTTGTTGCCGCGGAAGCTGAAGGAGATGTTGGACACGCCGCCGCTCACCTTGGCATGCGGCAAATTCTGCTTGATCCAGCGAGTGGCGTTGATGAAGTCGAGCGCGTAGTTGTTGTGCTCTTCCATGCCCGTAGCAACCGTGAGGATGTTCGGGTCGAAGATGATGTCTTCGGGCGGGAAGCCGAGCTCGTCCACCAGGATGTGATACGCGCGGCTACAGATGCGTGTCTTGTCTTCGTAGGTCGCGGCTTGGCCCTGCTCGTCGAAGGCCATCACCACCACGGCCGCGCCATACTTGAGCACCGTGCGCGCGTTCTGACGGAACTTGTCCTCGCCCTCTTTGAGCGAGATCGAGTTCACGATACCCTTCCCTTGTAGACACTTGAGCCCGGCCTCGATCACCTCCCACTTGGAGGAGTCGACCATGAACGGCACCTTGGCCACCTCCGGCTCGCTGCCGAGCAGCTGCAAGTAGCGCGTCATGGCGGCGACGCCATCGATCATGCCCTCATCCATGCAGATGTCGATCACGTTGGCGCCGTTTTCGACCTGCTGACGTGCGACGCTGACTGCTTCCTCGTACTTGCCCTCTTTGATGAGCTTGGCAAATTTCGGAGAGCCGGCCACGTTGGTGCGCTCGCCGAGCATCATGTACACGCCAATTTGCTGGGTAAATGGCTGCGAACCGGACAAGCGCAGGGGACGCTCGCCCTCGCGCGCGGGCGCTTCGACTGCTTCTGGAACGCTGACACTGACGGCCGCCGCGTCGCGCGCGCCTTCGTAGCCGCGCGGCGGCTTGCCTTCCAAGGCCTTGGCGATGGCGGCGATGTGCTCGGGCGTGTTGCCGCAGCAACCGCCTGCAATGTTGATCAAACCGCTCTTGGCGAAGTCTCCCAAGTAGCGCGCCATGTCCGGCGGTTCGAGATCGAAGCCAGTGACCGAGAGCGGATTGGGCAAGCCCGCGTTCGGGTAGCAAGAGATGGCCGTGCTCGACTTTTCGGCAAGCTCGGCCAAAAACGGGTACATCAAGTCCGGACCGAGCGAGCAATTCAAGCCGATCGAGATCGGATTCACGTGCTTGACTGCGTTCCAGTAGGCCTCGATGGTCTGCGCCGAAATCATCGTCTCGCCACCACGACCGACGGCAGCGGAGATCATGATCGGCAGCTCTTTGCCGTCCTGATCGTAGACTTCACGAATAGCCACGAGCGCCGCTTTGGCGTTCAATGAATCGAAGATGGTCTCGACCAGGAGCACGTCGGAGCCGCCCGCAATCAGCGCGCGGATCTGCTGAACATAAGCGGTCTTCACCTGATCGAAGGTGCACACGCGGAAGCCCGCGTCGTCCGCGTCCGGTGAGTTCGAGAGCGAAACCGTGAGCGGGCCGATCGCGCCGGCCACGAACCGTTGTTTGCCGTCGGCGTTGGCCACGCGGTCCGCCCACTCGCGGCACTGCCGCGCCGATTGCTCGTTGATCTCCCAGGCTAGCTCCCCGAGGAATTTGTCATCGATGATCTTCTGGTAAAATTCCGGATCCTTGCGGCCGCCGTGCTCACGCGGATCATCGACGAAGAACTCGCTCTGGGTGATGCTGGTCGCGCCGAAGGTGTTGGTCTCGATGATGTCCGCGCCGGCTTCCAGGAAGCGCCGGTGGATGTCGCAAATCATCTTCGGCTGCGTGAGCGAGAACAAGTCGCCGTTGTTCAGCAGATCCTTGCGCGAGTCTTTGAAGCGCTCGCCGCGGATATCCGCCTCCGTCATGCCATAGGTACGGATGGTCGTACCCATTGCACCGTCGATGATGGCGATGCGGTTCTGGAGCAGCTTTTGGATGGGGTGCAGGTTCGACATGTTCAAGACGGGCTCAGCTGAGCTTTGGGCTAGTGCGTTTCGTGGGCAACTGCGGCGCTTTTTCGCCGATTGCGAGCACCACTTCAAGGTGCGGCTTTTTGGCTTCGCGGGAGGCTATTTCCGAGGCTCGGACGTCCAAACCCGCCGCCGAGAGCAGGTTGCGCACGGCACGCGGGGAAAACCCGGGGTGGCGCTCGCCGTAGCGCGCGGTCACCTCGTGCTGTTGATGTTGATTGAGGCAAAGCAGCACCAAACGCCCGCCAGGACGCAAGACGCGCGAACACTCCGACAGCGCGCGCGCTGGCTGCTCGGCGTAGGTCAGCGTGTGAAACATCATCACCTCGTCGAAAGAGGCGTCCGCGAACGGCAGCTGGTGGACGTCCGCGACTTGCGCCGTCACCTGCGGGAAGCGGGCCAAGCGATCTTTGGCGACCTCGATCAGGCGGGCGTTGGTGTCGATGCAAGTGAGCGAACGGGTGTGTGGCGCGAGTGACGCCGCGGCTGCGCCGTCCCCGGAGCCCACGTCCAGCACGTCGCCCAGCTTGAGCAGCGCGGCGATCCCGAGCGCGAGTGACTGCCAGGTGCGCCCCGGCGAATAGTAGCGCTCGAGCTCATCCGCGACGGACTCCGGCAAGCCCCCGCGGCGCTCGGCCTCCAGCTCCTGCAGGCGTTTTTGATCGCCGAGCAGCGTCGGATCCTCGGAAGCCTCGGCTTCATCCAGCACCGCTTTGGCCGTGCCCGGCAGCGTATCGAGCGCCAAGCCGTAGAAACACTGCGTGCCCTGGCGCCGGTCCCAGACAAAGCCTGCTTCACGCAGCCGGCCCAGGTGCGTCGATACGCGTGATTGCGCCATGCCCGTCACGCGCACCAGATCCGACACACACAGCTCGCGCTCGCGCAGCAATGCGCACAGCCGAATGCGGCTTTCATCGCCCAAAAGGTTGAGCGTTTCGACGTAGCGCGAGAGGGCCATCAATCCTGTTATCGGGATGCGCGGATGTATTGTCCGCTTCCGGACTGGCTGTCAAGTTGGGCCAGAAAATCTTTTATATTCGATGATTTACGACACATGCGCGAGCTAGCGCGGCGGCGTCATCGATGAGATCCTACGTCACACGGGCCGGCCTCGGACTGCTCACGATCTCGAGCAATTCATCGCTGCTAATTGGCTTGGTGAGGTGCCGGTCGAAGCCCGCGCTTTGGGCCTTGGTTCTGTCGCCAGTGGCGCCGTAGCCGGTCAGCGCAACGAGGTAGAGATCCCCACCATTCGGCGCAGCCCGAACGCGCCGAGCCAGCTCGTATCCGTCGATGCCGGGCAGGCCGAGGTCCACCAAGGTCACGTCGGGTCGCAGTTCCAGGATTCGTGCCACGCCTTCGATGCCGTTTTTGGCCACGGACACTTCGTGCCCCAAATCTTCCAGTATTTCCTGAAGGATATCGCGAAAATCGTCGGCGTCTTCCACGATCAGGATACGCAGATCGGAGCGCGCCACGGGCAGCGCCGCGTGCGGGGCGCCGTTCGCTTCGGGCGGCCGCAGATTGGCTGCCAGCGGGAGGCGCACCAGGAACTCGCTTCCCTTTCCGGGCCCCTCGCTGCGGGCGACGACGCCGCCGCCGTGCATCTCGACTAGGCGCTTCACCAGGGTAAGTCCCAGTCCCAAGCCGCCCGAGCTTCTGTCGAGCGTGGGCGACACCTGCACGAACACGTCGAACACTCGGTCGAGCATCTCGGCGGGGATACCTCGCCCGGAGTCGCGCACAGACAGCACAACCTGCGCGGCCCCCTCGGCCGTATGCCGCTCGAGCGTGACGCTGATGTTCCCGCCCGGCTCGGTGTACTTGGTGGCATTGATGAGCAGATTCACCACGGCTTGTTCGAGCCGCATCTGGTCGCCTTCCATTCGATAGTCACCAGAGGCGATCGTCACTGACAACTCGTGCCCTCGGGCGTCCATCGCCGAGCGAGCGGCCGTGAGCGCGTTGTTTACGAGGGCGGCAAAGTCCAGCGCCTGCTTCTTCAGCTCCACATGGCCACGCGTGATCCGCGAAACATCCAGCAGGTCGTCCACCAGGCGTTCGAGATTGCCCAACTGCCGTTGCGTCGTGCCGCGATGTCTGGCCGTCGCCGCTGGGTCGTCCACGCTACGCTCCAGCATGGAAAATCCCATGCTGACGGCCGCCAGGGGGTTTCGCAGCTCGTGCGAAAGCATGGCCAAAAACTCGTCCTTGCGCTCGGCTTCGAGCTTCAGTTCCGCGGCCAGTGCGTCACTCTTTCTTCGAGCGAGCACCTGGTCGGTCACCTCGATGTCGAAGGTCATCACGCCTTCGATCGCGCCGGCAGCATTGCGTATGGCAAGGTAAGTGAAGTTCCAGAAGCTGTCCCTGGTGGTATTCGAAAGCGGGTCGCGGATCTCGATCAAGACCTCGTCGCCGGCACAGGTTTCGCCGGTGCGATACACACGTTCGACCTTCTCCACGAAGCTCGCTGCCGCATCTTCTGGCGCGGCTTCGCGCAAAGGCTTACCCAGCAAGCCTTTGGCCCCAAGACTCTCGATGGCAACGGGATGCACGACTTCCCAAATCAACTCCGGACCGCGCAGAAAGTTGACGATGGCGGGCACCTGGCCGAGCAGCCCCAGCATTCGCAAGCGTTCCGCTTCTGCCGTTGCGCGTGCCGCTTCGGCGACGCGCGCGGCTTCCTGGCGGGTGCGCGCCGTATGCAGATGAGCGCGGACACGAGCGACCAGCTCTCGCGCCGCAAATGGCTTCACCAGATAATCGTCCGCGCCCGCGTCCAGCCCTTCCACGCGAGCTTCTTCCCCGGCGAGTGCCGACAAGAGAATCACCGGCAAGGACAGGGTTTCGGCGTTTTGCCGCAAGGCACGGACAACGCCGAAACCATCGAGCTTGGGCATCATCACGTCCGCAAGCACCAGATCCGGCATGTGGGCCTTCACGCTCCGCAGCGCGGCCTCACCGTCCGCCACTCCGTCCACTTCCCAGCCCTGGGCAAGCAGCAACTGGCGAACATACTGGCGCATGTCCGCGTTATCGTCACATAGCAGAATGCGGCCAACCATCGGTATGGGCGATACGTCCGTTGACCTCGCGTCCGGCGGATAACTTTTGGCAGTCAACCACTGCGCGGCTTCGTCGATGAACGGCGTCGGTCCTAGCCGCGTCGACGCGAGCGTCGAGCTTGCCTCGACGCGTTCGGGGGGGAGGTGCGCCGCGCCCAACGGCAGCGAGACAGTGAACACACTTCCCTGTCCGAGACGGCTGTTCACGGTGACCGTCCCGCCATGCAATTTCACTAGTTCTTGCACCAGAGCGAGCCCAATGCCGCTGCCCTCGTAGCTCCTACCCCTAGCCCCCTGCACCCGATGAAACCGCTCGAACAGGTGAGGCAGCTCGCCCTCCGGGATACCGGTACCGGAGTCTGCCACCGTCAAGCGCGCGCTCTGCTCATGCGCCGAAAGCGAAACTCGAATGCCGCCCTCGAACGTGAATTTGAAAGCATTCGACAGCAGGTTGAGCACGATCTTCTCGTACATCTCGCGGTCGACGTACACCTGCTCGGCCAGCGGCGGACAATCCACGGTCAGCGTGAGGCCTGCCTGCTCCATCAGCGAGCGGAAGAAGCTGCTCAAGTCCACCGTGAACGCGGCAAGGTCGGTCGACTGATAGCGAGCCTGCGCGCGTCCAGCCTCGATGCGGCTGAAATCCAGCAGCGAGTTGACGAGCTTGAGCAAGCGCAAGGAGTTTCGCTGCACCAGCTCTTGGCGGCCGCGTTGACGCGGAGACAGCGGCTGCTCGACGTCTTGCAGGCTTTCCTCGATGGGGCCGAGCATGAGCGTGAGCGGTGTACGAAATTCGTGGCTGACGTTGCTGAAGAAGGCCGTCTTTGCCTCATCCAAGGCCGCCAGCGCCTCCGCGCGCCTACGCTCGGTCTCCAAGGCGCGAGCATTGCGGATTGCCGTCACCACTTGCGCGCCCGCGAGCTCGAAAAAAGCGCGGTAGTCCTCGTCGAACCCGCGGTGAGGACTGGTGCCCGCGACGACGAAGCCATAGCCGCCCAATTGGTCGGGCGAGGCCAGGGGCAGCACGACTGCCCGCGTCGGGCGCGCATGCCACTCGCTCAGGGGCAGATGGTCGTGGAAGCGCGACAGATCCTCGATCACGACCAGCCCGCGCTCGTCCATCGGCCACTCACTCGCCGAAAGCTGGTCGGCGCGCTCGAAGCCGTACGCGCCGACCAGGCGCGGCGGCTGGCCTGCAAAGTCGATCAGATAAAAGAGCGCGAAAGGCACATCGCGCGTGGCGGCACTCAGGGTGGAAGCGGCGACTCGACACGCCTGCTCCGCCGTCGTTTCGTTGGCCGTCCGCGTCGCAAGCTCGCGCAGAGTTCGGAGCTGTCGCTCGACGTAAACCTGCTTCGTCGTCTCTGCAGACGGCATGAGCACCCCACCAATGCCCGTTGGCTGGACTGTTTCGTCCAGCACGGGATTGTAGGCGCATTTGAAATGACACTCCTCGAGAAATCCCCGCCGGTTGATGACCACGACCAGATCGCCATCCCAGCTCGCAGGCTCACCGCGAAACGAAGCCCCAATCATGGGGGAAACGATGGGCCAAATCTCTGCCCAACACTCGTGGCCCGGCTGGCCCAGGGAGCGAGGATGCTTGTCGCCTAGGACCGGACGATAGGCATCGTTGTAGAGCTGGATGAAGCTCGGCCCCCACATCATGATGATCGGAAAACGGCTACTGAGAATGACCGCGATCAACGTGCGGAGCGCTGGCGACCAGCTCTCGATCGGCCCGAGCGGCGTATTTTCCCAATCAGCGCCACGGATGAGCGCGCCCATTTCGCCACCCCCTCGAAGAAATCTCGGGACCGCCCCGCGCTGGTCGTCGATGGGCATCTGGTCGGCGGCGCGCACAGCGGAGCCACGCTACCAGGATTGTGCGGAGATCGCACCTTGGCGAGAAACGCCGCATAGTTAGTTCCCGCGCCGCCGAAAATGGCATCAGCCAGTTTTCAGCAAGCGAATGTCGACCTCCCAATCGACGTATTTCCACTCCTCCGTGCCCCGCAAAAGCAAAACCAGCTCTTCGAACAGCGGCGCGTGCTCGGCCGCATACTCGAACCAGGTAAGAAAATCGAAGGGTTCAGCCAGCTCCCGACTGTGGTGCAGGCGACGGGCGATCGCGGGCAAATACTTGAGGCAAGAGGCGATGTGATTGGAACGTTGCTCGAAAATTTCGCGCCGAGCGTCTTGCGGCAGGTTCCACCAAGCATCCGACTTTCGAATCGGAATCAGCGCCGCGTGCGAGCACTCGGGACGCCCGATCGCCGGCTGCACGAGCCGCAGCGACTCTGCTTCGGCTCGCTCCACGTAGCGAACCGCCGAGTGCGTCCCCCGCAGCACCCAGGCCGCGCCCGGCGCGGCGGTCAGCGGCAGGTGAACCGGGTGTGAAGTCAGCGCCGCGACGGGGGCGAGTGGCGCGCCGACCACGGTATTCATGCACAGGACACGGTAAGTGCCCTGGTCGGCACCCACGAAGCTGACTGGGATGATGGCTGCCATGCCGTATGAAACCCGCGCAGCGAGCGGGAGGTCAACTGCAGACGCCAGAAAAAGGCCGGGCAACGCGCCTGTGGCTGCGATCGGGGCATTCCCGAGCAAAGCACGGCCGCGCCTCGCTCAAGGCAAGGGCTGGTCGTCCAAACTTTGCAAGAACGCGATCAGGTCTGCGCGCTGCCTGCCGTCGCCGACGTAGAAAGGATGCGGCTTGCCTGGGCCGCGCTTCGGGTCGAACAACGCAGACAACGTCGGCACCGAATCGTCGTGGAGGAAGCTGGGTTTGCGTGCCAGATCCATCAGCAACGGCAAGGCGTCGCCACGCGGTTGCTTGCGGTTGCTGGCTTCCGTGATCACGAGCTTGTCGTCGAACGTGCCGCTGGAGTTGCGCACCCGAGCGAGGCCTGCCGCGCTTCGGACGGCGAGCACGGCGCCGTCGTAGTCGGGCCAGAGCCAGGGCCGAGCCGGGGCGTCGGCGAATAGTTCCACCATATCGTTGAACGGGACGATGTCTTGCGGCACGAACCGACTCTGGTCGTCATTGTGACAGCTCGTGCACTCCGCTCTAAAGACTAGCCGACCGCGCGCGATGGCTTCAGCATCGCTCTTGATACCGACGGGCGAGGGCAACGCGCTCAGATAGGCATTGAGGTCTTTCAGCTTGCTGGGGTTGACCTGCACCCCAAGCAAGGATTCTTCTACGTAAACCCCCGCAGGCAGGCCGATCGTGACCTCCGGGTTGCCTGCGCGTGCCACGAACGGATAGCCGTTGGACCCGCCAGCGGGAACGCCGAGGTCCGCCAAGATGGCCGTGTAGTTTTCCACGATTTCGAGGCCGACAGCACCGCTTCGCTCGAGTAAGAACTGGCGCCCACCGGCAGTGGTCAGAGTGGTCGGATCGAACAGCGCCGTATACACGAGGTTCGAGAAATTCTGCAGCATTTCGAGCGAGCCCTCGCTGCCCCAGGGGGCTGCCAGGTCAGCGCGGAACAGCGGCGCGATGTGCACGGGCGCGCCATTGCCGTCTGGGACGTCGTCGAACATGCCGATCGGGTAGAGCTCGGGATCCGTCAGGTATGCGTCCACCTCGGCTTCGCTCGCAAGTTTCGAGATCAAGCCCAGCCCCGGTCCCTTCCGAGACAGCGACTGGTGAGCGTTCGTGATCAGGTCCAAGGCCAGCATCGGATAGATCGCGCGCGAATTTTCCGCGCGCGCGAGGCTCGCGCCCAGGTTCAGGTTGTGATTGGTCGGACCGTCGACGCGTTTGCCAATGCTGCCGCCCTTCGCGGAGGAGTACACGCTGCCGTCGGTGATGCTGTGGCAAAGGGCGCAAGTCACGCCCACGCTTTCTCCGGCGTACACGTTGGCGTCGTCGATATCGAGCTTGCCGTTCAAGGTTTGCACGTTGCGCGCCGCGAAACCGACGACTGCATTGGCCTCCAGCAGGGCAACCAGCGCCGCTGGATCGTTGAGCAGCGGCGCACTTGCCGTGGAGAGATCGGTCTTGGCCTCAGCGATGACCTGCGCGCGCTGGGCTGCCGGCACCTTCTCGATGTCGATGCTCACGCCAGCGGCAAGCGCGGCCACCGGGGTCAAGCCAGTCGCGAGCATGCCTTGTGGGAGGCGCAAGGTCCGCGTCCAAAAGCCTTCGTTGCCGAAGGTCTCGAAGCGAAAAACCGCCTGTCCATCGGCAGCGCGACCCAGGGGGGGCGCGAAGCGCTGCGGCGCGCTGTCATCAGGGCCCGGCGTGCCGGGCAAACCGTCACTGGTCTCAGCCACTTTGCTGCTGGCGCCTGCGCCTTCTCCGTCAGCCAAGTCGGCGTTGGCAGTGGTTCCCGCCTCGTCCCCACCCGAGCACGCCATCGTGCTGCTCAAGGTGAGCAACGCCGAACCGAACCAGGCCAAGAAGCCACGCTTGAAGCACATCGACAGTCACACACTGCACCTTCCGTACCGCGACAAAAAGGAGGCGCCCCGCGAACCGCAGTTGGCTTCGCTGCGTCGATCTTGCCCAATTCGAGCGGCGCGCAGCCGTGGCAAAGGGACACTACGCCGCCATTCGTCACAGCGCAGCAGCACCGTCGCTTCGAGCAAGGCGCAAGGCGCGGGGCGCACGGCACTGGGTACGAATGCCAGCGCGGGCGGGCAATGCTAGCTTGCGGCCCGCCCGTGACCCGAATCCAAGACGAATGGCTATGGGGGTGGGATCCGACACCCGGCATCGTATCGGTTTGGGCCGATGCGGAGGGAAGAGCGACAGTCTGGCGCCGAGATCCGGAGTCGCGTTCGTTGCTGTGCGAGGAAGCCAGCTTTCGGCCCTGGCTGCTGCTTTCGTCGCTCGCCGATTTACAGCATCTCGGCTCGCGTTTGCGACCTGAAAGCGCGGGGCTGCTCCCGGGCTGCGTGAGCTTTCAGGAACTGCAGGGTGCGGGGGGGCTCCGCTATTTGGTCCGCGCACAGGACGCTCACACGTTGACTCGTGCGGTGCTGCAGGGGGCGCGGCAACGGCTCGCGCGTCCGGTCTCGCATTTGCGCCAGCTGGGCGCGGATACGGTGCTGGCGCTGCCACCCGAGGAGCAATACCTGGTCGCCACGGGTCGCACCTACTTCAAGGATCTGGCGTTCGACGCCGTCCGCCGGTTGCAATTCGATTTGGAGACCACCGGCTTGGATCCGGAGAGCTCCAGGATTTTTTTGGTGGCCGTGCGCTGCCCGGACGGCAAAGAGCAGACGTTGGAAGTCACGGACGAGGGCGACAACGCGGAAGCCGAGCTCTTGATCCGGCTGTGCACGCGGATCCGAGAGCTCGACCCGGACGTGATCGAAAACCACAACTTGCACGGGTTCGACCTGCCCTTCTTGGTCCAGCGCGCGCAACGCTTGGGAGTCACGCTGCTACTCGCTCGCAATGGTGAGCCCGGGCTCCAGCAACGACCTGCCTCGCGTGGCGCAGTGCTTGGTCAGGGAGCCGAGCGGCAGCGCACGGATGCCATGCGCCGCGCGCGTTACACGATGGCCGGGCGCGAGCTGATCGACTCGCTCGACGCGGTACGTCGGCACGACTTTTCGGCGCGCGACCTACCAGGTCACGGCCTAAAAGCAGTGGCCCGGCACTTGGGCCTCGCCAAGGACGATCGCGAGTACCTGCCCGGAGCACGCGTGCACCAGGTGTTCCAGCGCGATCCGGAGCGCGTGCGCCGCTATGCGAAAGACGACGTGCGTGAGGCCGCGGGCGTCGCACGCATGCTGGGCGGTGCTGCGTTCGCGCTGGCCAAGATGGTGCCGCGCCGATACGAGCGACTGGCCGACGCGGGCGCCGCCACGGGGGTGCTCGATCCACTGTTGGTGCGTGCCTATTTGCGCTCGGGCGCAGCCTTGCCCGCACACCAAGCGGGCGACGGCACCGAGCACCAGGGCGCAGCCTTGCACTTGTTCGCCTGTGGTGTCGCAAAGCGCATCGTCAAGGCGGATGTCGCAAGTCTATATCCGTCGCTGATGCGCCAATACGGCATCGGGCCGAAGCGCGATCGTTTGGGCGCGCTCCTGGCGTTGGTCGATCGACTCGTCGAACAGCGCCTGAGCGCGAAGGCCCGCGGGCGAGCCGCCGAGCCAGGCTCCGACGAGCGTTTCACGCAAGAAGCGCTTTCGGCGGCGATGAAGCTGGTCGTCAATTCGGCGTACGGTTACCTGGGCGCGGTGGGGCTGACGCGTTTTGCCGACGTGCACGCCGCAAATGAGGTCACGCGACGCGGGCGCGAAGTGCTCGGTCTGTTGTGTCGGGAGCTGGCCCGACGCGGCGTGCAACTGCTCGAAGCGGACACCGACGGCGTCTATTTTGCGCTGCCGGACGAGCTGAACGAGGCCGACGAGCGACGCATCGTGGCCGAGGTGGCCGCGCTCCTGCCGCCCTTGGTGAAGCTGGAATTCGACGGGCGCTACGCGGCCATGCTCTCGCACGAGCCCAAGAATTACGCGCTCAAGCCGTACTCGGGCCCGCTCGTGCTGCGCGGCGTCGCCTTCCGGTCCAGCCGCGCCGAACCCTTTGGCGAGGCCTTTTTGCGGCGCGCCATCGATTGCTTGTTGCTCGGCGATTTGCTGGCCGTGCGCGAGGCATACGTCAGCACGGCGGCTGCGATTCGGCAGCGGACGCTGAGCACGTTCGAGATGTCGGCTCGCGTGCGCCTCAGCAAAACCCCAGCGCAGTACCTGGCCACTCGCGGGCAACGCCGCGAGCTCAGCTACGAGGCGATGCTGAACAACGGGCGCGATGATTGGGCCCCCGGCGAACGGGTCCGCGTCTACCGTGCCACGCGCGGGCGCGCTGGGCTCCTCCCCGATCCCGATGCTGCCGATCAGGCAGGCGTCCCGGATCCACACGACTACGACGTCGACTACTACTTGCGCCTGCTACGCGAGACCTTTGCGGCTCGCCTCGCCCGCGGGCTCCGCGCCGACGACTTTGCGGCGATTTGCGCCGCTCCCGAACAGCCGTCCCTGTTCGAACGCTCGCTGGCCGACGCACGTCCCATCCTGACGATCCTCGGCGAGCCGCCGCCATAGCGCGCTTCCGGCCCGGCGTTCGCCACAATTGCTCCTTATTTTCTCCACTGAACCTCCCGCGCGCCTGCGCCGATTGGCCGCATGCAGGGCGCAGAACGAAGCCGACCTACAGGAGGCGTTCGTGAAGCGATTTTTGGCAATTGCGGTGATTTGGCTCGGCTGCGCGGTCGCGTGGATGATTCTCGGCGGCACGCTCAACCTGCGTAGCAATGCATTTTCGGGCAACTTGAACAACGAGGTCAATGCACTTTGGGGACCGCCAGGAAAGCAAGCGCCGCCGCTCGCGAAATACCAAAGGCTCGAGCTGACCGAAGAAGTGACGGTGGAGCAGAAGCCCGAGGGCAACAGCAAGAAGATCGTTCGACACGAGACCAAGGTCGATGTCCCGCTGACGCTCGACTCATCGAACGTGCACGCCCAGCTGACGCTCGAGCAAAAGCGCAAGGGACTGATCTGGTTTCCCACCTACGGCATCGACTTTCGTGCCGACTACACGTTCGTGAACGATCGACTCGGTGAGCACGACGTCACGTTGCACTTTCCGCTGCAAACCAGCGGCAGCACCGACAACGACAGCATGCGCGGAGCCGTGGTCAACAGCGCGAGCTTCGACGGCTTCAGCGTGCAGGATAGCCAAGGGCAAGCCGTGGACTACCGGATCAGCGACGGCGAAGCCGTATTTTCACGCCACTTTGCGGCTGAAGAACGGCAGCAGTTCCGCATCGCCTATCGCACGCGCGGCACCACGAGCTTTCGCTACCTGATGGCGGAAGGGACCGGGCGCGTGCACGACCTCACGGTTCGGATCGACACCAACTTTGCCAATGTGGATTTCCCAACCGACACGCTGAGCCCCACCTCGCGCACGCTCACGCCCAGCAGCTTCAGCGGGACCTGGCACTTCGACAGTCTGATCTCGACCAGCGCGATCGGCGTCGAGCTGCCCCAACTGTTGAACCCCGGTCCGCTCGCCACCAAGGTGACGCTGTTCGCACCCGTCTCGCTGTTGTTCTTTTTCTTCGTCGTCGCCGTGCTCGGGCAAGTGCGGGGTCACGAGCTGCATCCGATGCAGTATTTCTTGCTCGGCTGCGCGTTCTTCGCCTTCCACTTGCTGTTCGCGTATTTGGTGGACCGGCTCTCGATTGGCAGCTCGTTCGCGATCGCATCCGGCGTGTCCGTATTCTTGGTCGTCAGCTACGCGCGGCTGTTCGTGGGCTGGACCTTCGCCTTGCGCGAAATTGGCCTCGCGCAACTGCTGTATCTCGTGCTCTTTTCGTACACGTTCTTTTGGGAGGGCTTCACCGGGCTGGCCATCACCATCGGCGCCATCGCCACGCTGTTCTTCGTGATGCAAGTCACCGGCCGCAGCGACTTTCGTTTGTCCGAGCGGCGAGCCCTGCCCGCCGAGTGACTACTGCGACACGAGTCGGCTGGTGTAGCTCGGGTCGGCGTGGATCGCGGCCTCCGAAAAAGGCAGGTCAATCCAGGCCTTCTCGCTGAAGCGGCGGGTTTGGTCGGCGAAGAACGGCGACTCGGGGTTGCTGGATTGAGAATAGGTCAAAAACCCGCGAGCCTTGGGCACACGTTCTTCGAACGACACGACGGTCAGCGTGGAAGCCCCGTAGAACACGCCCAGCTGACCGTCGCCCAGGGGCGCACTATAAATCGCGTTGTAGATCTGGTCGCCGCCTCCACCGTGGATGGGAATGCGTTGCTCGCCGCGCACCGCAACCTGAAGCTTGCCCCAAGGCTTCGTGTAGTCCACGCCCATTTCGTCCAAGCGAAGCATGGCGGTCGCGAGCGCGGCGCGGGTCGCGGCCACGACGCTGGGGTCGCTCAAGCGCAAGCCGCGCGGGGTATTGACCGGATCGGCGGGATCGAACGCGACCTTCCAAACTTCGACCCCCGTCTCCCACACTGCCTCCCACCACGCGCGAAACAGCGGCCAGCCGATGCTGTCCAAATTTGCGGTGCCGTCCCATTTCGCGAGCACGTCGCAACCCTTGCGCAGGTCGACCTGTTGCCCGCCATCGAGGGTGACGCTGCCCGCCCCGCGACAGGCCGTGTTCAGGTCGCGAAGCAGCACCAGAGCGTAGTACGATCGGTTACCGAGCACGATGCTCTGCAGGGAATCGAGACTGAACTTGGTGCCGCGGAAGCCATCCTTGCCCGCGAGCCGAGCGTTGATTTGCGCAATTCCGAGGCGCGTGCGGCCGCCTTGCTCGTACGAATCCCTGCTGACAATCGAGGGGAAGCCCGTGAGCGGCTGCGCGGGATTCGTCAGCCACGCGCTGTCGTTGCTGTTCTGCACGAAATCCGTGCGCGTCAGGCTGGGTAGCTTCGCGGCGCTGAAAATGCCCTTTTGCGGCGCCGCGGGGTCATTTTTCAAACGGCAGACAGAGCGGCTACCCGAAAGCACGTACAGCCCGTACGCGATCAGGGGTTGGTACTCGGGCGCGATGCACGCGCTCGCGAGCGCGTCGGTCACGCTGGGCACGGGCGTGATATCACCGTAGTAGGTTTCACCCCGACGATCGCTGGCGACCACGTTGACCCAGGGCAGGCCGAGCGTATTTTCGACGCTCTGCTTCAGATCGGCCACTGAACGCGCTTGGTTCATCGCCCACCACTGCTGAAGCATGCGGTCGTTTTCCAGGTTGGCGTCATTGAGTGCCAGCGCCACGCCATCGACCCATTGCACCACCGGGCCGAGCTCGCTCAGGTAGTAGGCATGCTCGATCGGCACGAGGGCGCCTTCCGGGGTGCGTGCGACGACGCTCGAGTCGAGCTTGTTCATTGTCTTCTTGCGACCATCGACCACGTAGCGAGTCGGATCCGCCGGATCCAGTTGCAGCGCGAACAGGTTGAAGTGAACGGAAGTGTCGGTGGTATGCGTCCAAGCGACGTTCTCGTTGAAGCCGATGTTCACCACCGGAAAACCGGACAGGGAGGCACCCATCGCGTTCAGCTTCCCCGGGATCGTCAACTGTAATTGATAGAAACGCGCCCCCGTCGTCCAGGGAAAGTGCGGATTGGCGAGCAGCAGTCCGGAGCCTGATTCCGTCGCCTGCCGTCCCAAGGCGACCCCGTTACTACCGAGCCGCGCGCGCTCGCGATCGCGCACGAACCCCGGCGGCAACTGCAGTCCGGCGGGCATTCGGGCTGCGGTCGCTTGACGGCTCGAAAGCGTCGCGACGCCGCCTGGCGGTTGGGCGGTAAACAGCGCATCGATGAACTGGCCACTACTGGCGCTCACCGCGTAGCGCCGCATGAGTCGGATCAGATCGAGCTCGCTCAGCTCGCGCACCCACGCCTGCCCCCGACATGCTGTAGGTAGCCCGAGCGAGCCGACCTCCTTCAGGTAGTGATTGACGCCCGCGGCATAGCCACTGGCAAGATCTTTGATCTCACTCGGTTGGCGGTTCAGCGTGGTTCGGACCAGTGCGGGCGAGTTGAGCCACTTGAAGAAAAAGTCACTGCTCAAATTGTTTTGCAGCGTGCCCGTGCCGCTCGAATCATAACTCTCGCCGGGACCGAAGTACTGGGCTCGCTCGCCATTGACGGTCACGAGATCCTCGGCCAGAAGACAGAAATTGTCTTGAGCGAACGCGTAGCCGAGGCCATAGCCGAGACCCTTCTCGTTGGCTGCCACGACGTGCGGAATGCCGAACGAGGTGCGACGCACCTCGGCGCAGTATTCGGCATGTTTGCCACATTGCGGCGCGCGCAGCTCTGCTTGTTGCTCGGCAGGCGTGTCGCCTTCACCGCTCGTTGCGTTGCTTGCGCTGCACGCACTCAGGCAACCGAACATGAGCAGCGCGACTGAGCTCGCCTGCAGACGACAGGACCAAGATGGCCGATGCCAGACTGCGATTGGACGGCCTTGGACTTCGATTGCGCCCTGAATACTAGTACCGATACGCACGCCACCCTCGCTTTCTCGAATCCCACCGCCCGCCCCAACTCCGCCTGCCCCCGATTCATAGCGCAGAAGAGCGATGCGCACAAAAGCGCGCTGCCCGGCGAGCTGGCGCGCGCTACTGTCTGGCGTCTGCTCTGGGGCTGTTCGGGCGCAGAAACATGACGGAGCGATCCGGCTCAGACTCGGATGGAAACACGGACAGTACTGCGTTCGAGAGCAGCGGCGAGAACTCGAGCTCGTCCACGAAATCCGTCGCGGTCGCGCCATTCAGGTGCTGCACGCCCAGCCGGCACAATGACGCTCGGCACGAGAAGCCCGCCAGGCGCGCCGTCCGCGACTGGACGTCGCGCGCCAGCTGCTCCTTCTCGCGCCCCCACGGCGAGGCCCCCACCTGCCCCTCGAATTCGCTCTCACTCTGCGCTCGCTGCAGGGCGAGCGATTCGGCAAGCTCGGCCGGGGTCGGTTCCAGCTCGCGGGGTTGCTCTTCGCGGACGGGCGGCGCCGTCCCCGCCGCCGGTTCGGCGCTGGCCGGCCTCGCCTTCAGCTCCCTGACCGCGTTCTCCAGGGCCCGCAGGCGCTCAGCAAGCTGCTCATCCGCCACAGCCTCGTAGCGGCGCACTGAGGTCAGCGCCGGAGCCGGTGGGCTCGCCTGCATGCGGACCGTGCGGACCGAGAAGCGACCCACGACCAGGCCCAGCAGCACGGCCCCGGCGGCGATGATCGCCGTCCGGGGCAACCTGGCACCCATGCTCAGTCTCCTCTGCGCTGAACGTCGTAGGTCAGCAATCTGCCTCCTGCAGGTATGGAGCAGCGCATATTAGCGCTGAAGAATCCGAGCTCACTCGCATCGAAGCGGAGGGTCGAAATCGCCGCCGTACCGGCGATGCTCCGGAAGACCGTGCCGTCCGTATTGGAGATCCGAAGCGTGCAGGCAGTCGATTGCTTGAGATACACGTTGACGGTCACGCTCTCGCCAGCGTTGATCTGGTAGAAAATCGGCACGGGGCAAACGACGACCCGGGTCACGGTGCCGGTATTGTGCACTTCGCCGTTAGTGTTGAAGGTGATGTCTGCCGCGCCGCTCGGGGAAGCGGAACTGCAGGCGGCCCCAGGATAGCGTTCCCTCGTGAATCCGGCGTTCGCATCGGCGCTGATCACCCCAACAATTCCTGCGACCGCGAGAAATAGCAATGTCCTCATCGTCCACCTCCTCCTCACCTGAGATCTTCTTTCTACATCCGAGGTCGTGCGTCAATGGAGAGCTCACCCGCGTCGCGGTGTGTTGCAGAGAGGCCAGCGCGGCCCGCCCGAAACCGCGAATGCCCGCTGACGATCAGTATGCGCAATAAGTATTACGCTAACGACTACTTACGCGACCTTGTGAGTCGCGCACGGCAGAACAGGAAGGACGACATCATGCGGGCAGCATGCGTTCGTTGACGCTTCTCGATCCCGGCGCCCACGCCGAAGTCTCGGTGAAGGGCGGCGGCCAGCTCACGCTAGGTTCAGCCAATGCGAGAGTTTGAGTGGCGCCCCCGAGCTGACCGTTGCCGGAGCCCGTGGGCTCGCGAGCATGGCTGGCCCGGGCTCTTGCTACTCGTGTTCCTCGGCTGCACTCGGACGCCACCTGGTGCGCTCGCCGGGGGTGTCGGGGGCGGCGGAATTCAAGGCGGAGCGACTGGGGCCACGGGAAGTAGCGGGGCCGGCGGCGCGCCGCACGCAGCAGGGACCGGGGGGGGCGACGGCGACAGCGAATGGCAGGAGGGAGCCTGTCGTCACCCGAAGGTCGTTGCAGCATGTCAGAACGGCTATTGCGCTATTCCCAAAGGTTGCTTCATCATCGGCTCGCCCAAGACCGAATGGGGGCGAGCGTTGAGCTCCGAGACACCGACTCCGATCACGCTGACACACCCGTTCGAAATCGCGGAGCACGAGGTGACTCAAGGCGAGTGGACGCTCGCCGGGTTCGTCAATCCGAGCGGCACGGGTGCGAACACGGCCTCCTGCCTCGACACGGCTTGTCCCGTCGGCAACGTATCCCTGTTCGACGTGGCTGCCTACGCCAACTACCGGTCGGAGCACGCTAACCCGGCGCTCCCCGCTTGTTATCGACTCGATGCCTGCCAGGGGCTCCCCGGCAGCGGCATGACTTGCGCGAGCCTCGTGCTGACAACCGCTACTGCATACGACTGCCTCGGCTATCGGCTCCCGACCGGCCCGGAGTGGGAGTACGCAGCCAAGGCTGGAACCCGCACGGCCTTCTACTCAGGCCCCATCGCCGAGCACGATCTCGCGACCGCGGACGATTGCTATGCGGAGCCGGGCCTCGAGGCGATCGCCTGGTATTGCAAAAACGCTCCGACGCAGTCCGTCCCATCCACCTCGCCCGTGGGCGGCAAGGGCGCGAACCGTTGGGGACTTTACGACATGCTCGGCAATGCCTACGAGCTCACCTCGACGGCGCCAGTCCGCGGCCACGGCTACGAGGGCAGCGCAGCCGTCAATCCTGAAGGCACCCTGGGGACGCTCGACGGCTCCACGCCAGGCGTCGCAGTCCGCGGAGGTGGCGTCAACTCGTGGCCCCGCGATTGCCGCGCCGCGGACGGCGGAATCACCGCAACCCTCACGGATCGCGCGCCAGCCTTCGGTTTTAGACTGGCGCGTAGCCTCGAATAGTCATCGTGACTCGAAGCCCCTGCCTGGCAGCCTTCGTTGATTCACGCAGACGCGGATGCCTTCGCCGTCACTCTGGCGTAGCTAGTTGTTCGGGCGGCCGCAGGCAGCACCGCCGTCCAACAGGGGTTGGCAGGGACCGAGATTCAGCGACGCGCAGTCGACGTCTCGATACCGTCCATCGACGCAGATCGAGACTGAGGACCCGTGGCAAACCTCGAGCGAATTGCGGGTGCAGTCTGTGGCCTTCGGCATGCAATCGAGGAAAAACGAGTCATCGGCCGTCCGGCACTCGCTATCGATCGCCCCGCAATCGAGCGCACCCTTCAGCACTCCGTTGCATCCGAGCAGGATATTCCCAGAGCAAGCGTACGGTGTAACGACGCCAGACGGACAGGTCTCGCTCTGCGCGGGCAGACAATCGACACTAAAAGACGAGGGCGACGCCCCGCAGCGACCACCTGAAAAGGTGACGCCGCAATCGCGGGCGGACTCGTTCTTTCTCGTCAGATCGCAGTAGGTCAGCTTGTTGTCGATGCAAGAAAGGACGACAGGGCCATTGCATGTCTTACCATCGGTGCAAACGCCGTTCGCGCAGGTCATACCGTGCGCCGCGCAGTCTTCGGGCTGCGTGATCGCCCATACGGGCGTGAAATCAGACGAGCAGTAGACGGACCAATCACCATCACACGAGTATCCCGGATGATCCTGGCAATAGCCGGGGCCATGACGGAGACTCGCGCATTCGAGCACCTCTTCACAGGTTGCGCCGCTCATTGCGCAGGTAGCGAAACGCTGCAGGTCGGTGCCAAGGTAGCCAACGTTGCCGCGCTCCAGCGCGTGAACGCACTCAGCACCGCGCAACTGAAATGCTGGCGACACGCATGCGGCGGCCAGCACGCACGCTCGCAGCGCCGCGTCCGCCGAGAACGCGGGCGCAGGGCCGGTATCGCCCCCGCGACCGGCTCCCTTTGCACTCCTGTCAGCACCACTACTGCAGCTTGCGAGCGCGATCGCCCAAACCGTTATCAGCCACGCGCGCATACTCATCTCCATCCCGCTGCCTTTCCGCGCGTTCCTTACGGTGGGGGCTAGGAAAAGTAAACACGCCGAGTCCTTCCGCACGCTACGTGGCGAGTCGTGCGACACTTGGGGGGCGGGGCAATCCCCGGCGGCGCCAATGCCCAACACAGACGCTCAGACAGGCGGCGAGGTCGCGGTGCTGCTGGCAGGCCACATGATCACCGGAGCGCATCGGAAGGGCGGGCAGCTTTCTTTGTTTCGCGCGTGCGTCTAGTGGCGGCGGATGGAGAAATCCTCACACAGCGACGCTTCGCGATCGGGAGATGATGACGCTTGGTCATAGCTGCGCCGTTCGGCAAGCTTGGTCCGAGCGAGCGCCGCACGAACCAACCTTTTGCAGCGCCCGATCCATTTAGTCTGCTGGTAGCGCACTCAATTCACGATGAGCGCGCGGGAGCACCGGCGGCGACGGAGCCCAGCTTAGTGTCGTCATCGATCGCGGGCATCCCTTCCACGCTTGACTCTGGACAACCGATCGAAAGTGCGAGAGCTTGATCTGGTTCCAGTCAAAAAAATTCACCGGGGAGACGTCATGGGCAAGTTCGCATTTGCATTCCGTATGTCGGTCGCGTTTTGCATCGCTTCGTCGACAGCGTCGGCACACTAAACCGGGGCGTGCAGGTGTCCTCTGGCGACACAGATTACTGGGCCGGAGAATTCAACGGCGGGAAGTATGGCATCATTACCACTGGCACTGAGATGGCCTTAGAGGCGGACGGGCCTGCTTTCATCTCCAGAGACCTCATTGTCGGTGGGATCGCCCAAAAACCTGGCGGTGGCACTTGGGCGGTCTGGTCGGACCGCAGGCTAAAGAAAGAGGTCACGCAATTTCGAACGGGTCTCGAAGCCATCGAGCAAGTGCAGCCCGTTCGCTTCAAGTACAACGGTCTGGGCGGGACCGCAGACTCGAACCAAGAGTACGTGGGCGTGATCGCCCAGGATTTGGAGCCGGTGGCGCCCTATATGGTGACCTCGGAAAAGAAAAAGCTGAAACCAACCGATCAGGCACTCAGCGACATCAAGTCAGTGGACCCGAACGCTTTCACCTACATGTTGATCAACGCAGTGCAAGAGCTGTCGCAGCGAGACAAAGAGCTGACGCAACGGAATAAGGATTTGACCGCGCTCGTCTGCCAAGATCATCCTACGGCTGCGCTTTGCAGGAGCTCAGGAAAGCTGGCGCAGAAAAAATCCGGTCTACAGCAAGGTCTGGCCCAGAGAGTCGAGTGACGCGGCCGGCTCCGGCGCCTGGCGCAGGGTGAGCGACGAGTGAGAGGGCGATACGGCCATCGTCAGTAGCCTCCACTGCCTGCAGTCGCTCTAAAGAGCCACCGACGCTCACGTCGATCGGCCCTGTTCTACGGATCCCCAATGTGGAATTCGAGCGTTCGGAGCGACACGCGACCACGCGGCCAACCCTGCCCCATCGCATTGCTCGGCGCTCGTGAATGGTCGAGCAAGCCACCGCGCCACAAGCGCCAGCGATGGCAACCGCAGCCAATAGGCCCTCACTCAGGCCCCGCCCTTCGTGCTCGGGGACTGGTGATTCGGCTGGCTCACGGCTCGGTTGCCATCAGCGACGAAGCGCTAGCGCGGAAGGCTTGCTCAGGGATGCCCTGCGGGTGGCGTGCTCTGCACGTGAGGCGGGCCGCCAGGCGGTCCGCCAGGCATGCCGGGCATGCGCATGCCGCCGCCCGGTGCGCCCATGGCGCCTTGCTGCTGATCCATTTGCTTCAACTCCGCGACGACCTTGTCGTAGTTCTTCGTCATCTGCTCACAGCGCTCGGCTGGGAAGCTCGGAGTGCGCTCTTTGACCATCGCGCAAGTCTTCGAGCCGGGCGGAAGCTCGGCGCATAGCTTTTCGACGAGCTTGTCGCAGGTGACGCGCTCGGCTTTGATCTTGGCGAGGGTCGCCGGCAAAGTGCTGAGCGCCGATTCACAGGCGGCGGTGGAGAGCACGCCGGTCGCCGCCTTCGCCTGCTGACACGCCGCGGATTGTTCACCCGTGGCCTTGCACAAATTCGACTGCCAAGCGCCGCACGGGCCTGTGGGAGCTCCACTGCCCGCCGGTGCGGCGGCAACCGCGGCGCGCAACTCGGCTTTGCCTTTTTGGATGTGACCGAACCAGCCGGCGGCGCCCCCGACCACCAACGCCGCAACACCAATGCCAATCAGGTGCAACGAAGTGATCGCTTTCGCCTTGGTCGCCTTCGACGCAGCAACGCTCGATTTGGCGACGGAGGCTTTGGGCTTCGCGCGGGGCGCCGCGGGCGATTCCTCTGCTTCTTCCCCGTCGAGGTCGTCCTGGTCTTCGTCTTGGTCTTTCGGGTCGGTCATCGGCGGGACCGTAGGTGGAGCCCCCGCGAAGTACAACGGCCATCCCGCACAGGCCGATTCTAGCCAAGAGGCCGACTTAGGATATTGCAGCGCCCTTTCGCGAGCGAGTACTCATATACAAGCGCTTGGGCTCACCGTAGTGCTGAAAGCGGACGCGGCCTCGACAGCTGCGGATGCGACGGGCAAGTCCGTGGTGGTGGTCTCCTCGACTGTCACGTCGGGCAACGTCGGCGGCAAGTTCAAGTCGGTTGCGGTACCGGTGCTCCTTTGGAATCCGCATTGCTCGATGATGGTGGGGCTCAGCGCTCCGGAGCGACGCGTGGGTGTCTCTTTGGAGAACACCACAGCGTCCGTTTTGAACGCGCCCGGGCGAGAGCTGGTGGACGCAGCAATCCGTTGGGCAGCCCACGTGACCGAGGAGAGTGTGCGCCCCGGCGCCATACAGGCGGGCAATGGCTCGGGAAGCCAAACCTGCACCGCGAGCGATAGTGACACCAGCACCTACAATCAACCAGCGACGCCAGCCGCGCCTCGGCGGTTCGACCGCGTTGAGCTCACGCATACCCGGCATTTTTTTCGCTAGGATCGCCCATCAAGGGAATTTTCCGCGTCACTTACAACTCATTCGCTGCAAAAACTGCCTGTCCAGGAAGCGGATCGGTTACTCCCTTCTAAAGCGGCCGCGCCATTCTCACACGGAAACCGCTCACAGCCACGGAACGCATGTCCCACCTCACCCGCAACGTCAATTTGTTCAGCCAGTTTGTCGCTGTGTCTTGCTTGCTCGCTTGCGGCTCGTCGCAACCGTCGGGGCAGGGCTTGATCACCGGAGGGGCTGCGGCCGTCGAGAGTCAGGCTGGCTCAGCCAGTATCGGCCCGAATCCGGGCACTGGCGGCTCGCTGCAATTGATCGAGCCGGCATCGGGCGGCAGTGGTGGCAGCGAGCTGCCGAGCGGCGGGGCGAACGGCGCGGTGCAGTGCAACGGCAGGTTCACCGGTCGCCTCCGAGACTTCACCGTCGCGCAAGACTCGGATGGACGCCCGGCGGACCCCACCGCTGTCCCACCGATTGCCGACACCATCGCCGGCGTTTCCTACCGCGTGAGCCCAGACTTCGAATTCGCCAACGCGATGCTCAACCCGAACACGGCAATGGGCAAACGCTTCGGCCCAGACCCCGGCCTGGTGCTAGCAACGCTCGGTGCGGATCAAACCCCCGTGTACGCAGGCCCCGAAACAGGCACCGTGACCACGACCGGTCCAGAGAATTTCGCGACCTGGTTTCACGACACGCCCAACGTGAACCTGGGGCAGAACCTCACCCTCCAGTTCTTGGCCGACCCGGCGAAGGCCACCGATCCCAACGCCTACTACTACGACAGCAGCACGATGGGCTGTGCCACCGCGACCTGTCCCGGCTTCTTCCCGATCGACGGACAGTTGCTCGGGAACGAAGGCAACAGGCACAACTATCACATGACCTTCGAGCTCCACTTGGAGTTCAAGTACCACCCGGGCGACGTCTTCACCTTCATCGGCGACGACGACATCTGGGTCTTCATCGACAACAAACTCGCGCTCGATCTCGGCGGCACCCACAATGAAGTGACCGGCCAAATCATGCTCGACACCCTGGGCCTCGCCGACGGCCAAACCTACCCCCTCGCCTTCTTCTGGAGCGAGCGCCACGTCACCGGCTCCAACCTCCGCATCGAGACGAGCCTCGAAGTCACGAACTGCGGGGAGACGGTCGTCAAGTAAGACCGCAGCAGCCCGGCGTTCCAGCCCGTCGGCGCTCGTGATTTTTTGCTTATCGGGCGCGCGGCTGCTCCTTTCATCGCGAAAGCATGAACCGAAGCCCGCGCTCGGGATTGGCCTGCGCAACATGCGGGAGCGAGTCGAGCACTTGGGCGGGGTGTTCGCCATTCGCTCGCGAAAGGGTGAAACCCAGCTGCAGGCAAGCGCACCGCTGCGAGCTCGAGGGTAGCCGTGTCGCCCACGTCCACGCAAACGCGCCTATTGATTGTCGACGACGACGCCATGGTCCGGGTCGGACTCAAATCCGTGCTCGGCAATGACCCAACGCTCGATGTCGTCGGCGAAGCCGACAACAGCAGCGAAGCGTTTGCTCTAGCCTCGCAGCTCCTGCCAGACGTGATGCTCGTCGATATTAGGATGCAGAAGCAGAGCAACGGGCTCTCGCTGACATGCCAATTGGTCGCACGACACCCAACTATCCGCATCTTGATGCTGACGATGCAGCACGGGCAAGAGTTCGTTCGTGAGGCGAAAGCTGCTGGGGCGAGCGGATTACGTACTCGAGAATGACGCCGCTGCGCACCTCTTCGACGCGATCCGCGTCGTGACTTTGGGCGGTCAGTATTTCCGCGAGCTGGACGCAGCCGACGGTACGGCGCGCCTGACGAGCACGCTCTACGCTGGGGTTCGTCGCGCGCCGCGGAGGCCGGCTACGTTACATTAACGCAACGTTTCTGTGCGCTGTCAGTTAGAGAAATTTCGCCAACCAGCGAGGCCGCATAACCCTTGGCAGCCGGCAAGTCCACGAACGACTCCCCCCACACCGTTTGGTCTTCCCATCCCCTTTACGTCACGCCGTTACTGCCACTATTGTCGGACCCAACATGAAAGCTAATTTGGCTCGGGGGTGGATACTGGGGTGCCTGGTCGCGTGTCTGGGTGCGACCACTGCAGGTTGTAGTAGCGACGACGGCGGCCCCCCACCGCCGCCCACTGATTTGCAGCGCGGGACAATGGCCGCGACTCGCGAAGACGCTTGCGGGGAGGAGCCCTGGGGTACCTTGGAGGTCGGAGAGTCGCTTGGGGTCTTGGTGTCGGTTTTTCCTGGGGGCCACAAGCGCGGGGTCGATTGCACCCTTGCTGCCCACAATTGCCAGGAGGTCGAAGCTTGCATGG
>Ga0070672_100000036_pt1 | contig 59645 bp, 56 predicted proteins | sample KBSM13metaG_FD_66151 | JGI IMG/M metagenome (GOLD analysis project Ga0070672, IMG submission 66151) | Miscanthus rhizosphere microbial communities from Kellogg Biological Station, Michigan, USA - KBS M1-3 metaG | ecosystem: Host-associated > Plants > Roots > Rhizosphere > Soil ... | reverse complement strand
CCAGGAGGCGTTCATCTCGATCTGGCGCAGCGGCGCCCGCTTCGACGCCGCCCGCGGCAGCGTCCGCTCCTGGCTGCTCCGCATCGTCCGCAACCGGGCGATCGACTTCCTCCGCAGCCGCGCCGCCAAGGCCCCGAAGCTCGACCTCGACGACACCTCGGCGCTGGAGCAGCGACCGGCGGAGGAGCGAACCGAGGAGGAAGCGCTGCGGCGCGAGACCGCGGCCGAGCTGCGCGGGGCGCTGGGGAAGCTGCCGGGAGAGCAGTCGAAGGTGATCGAGCTCGCCTACTTCGGCGGCTTCAGCCACTCGGAGATCGCTCGGATCCTCGGTCTGCCGATGGGCACGGTGAAGGGGAGGATGAGGCTGGGGTTGGAGAAGATTCGCGGCGAGCTGGCGGAGGGCCTGGCATGAACGTTTCCGATCACACCCGCTGGAGCGATGACCTCGCCGCCTACGTGCTGGGGGCGCTGGAGGGCGACGAGGCGGCCGCCTTTGAGCGCCACCTCGCGGGCTGCGAGCGCTGCCGGAAGGAGATGCGCTGGTTGGAGCCGGCGCTGCAGACGCTGCCGGAGTCGGTCGAGCGACGGGAGCCGCCGCGGCAACTGCGCGAGAGCCTGATGGCGGAGGTGCGCGCGGACGCGCGCCGGTTCGAGGAGGGCCCGGCGCCGACCCGGTCCCGGCGGTGGCTGTTGAAGCCGGCGGTCGGTTTCGCCGTCGTCGCCCTGCTGGTCGCCGGCGTGGTCGGCTACGAGGTGGGCCGGGGCGGCGGCGATGGCGCCGGTCCAAGCACGGTGGAACGCCAGGTGAACGGGATCGGCGTGCGGATGGTCCAGGAAGGCGACGGCGGCACGCTGCGGCTATCGAACCTCGACCAGCTCCCGCCCGACAATGTGCTCGAGGCCTGGATCGAACGCGAAGGCAAGGTCGAAGCGGTGCCGGCGCTGTTCGTCCCCGACCGCCACGGTCATGCCGAGACGACGATCGCCGACATGAGCGGAGTCGAGACGGTGATGGTCACCGAAGAGCCCCGTGGCGGCAGCGAAACTCCCACGGGCAAGCCGATCATGCAGATGGCAGTCCCGCAGTAGCTGAGTTGACCCGCCTATAGCCGGGTCAACTCAGCGACCGTAGCGATCTGAAGACAGCACGAGCTGCTCCGGGATCGCGGCCCGCGGCGGCGGCGCCGGGTCGGCGCGGACCGAGACCGTCTCGGCGACGCTGCGGCTGACCTCGTGCCTGCCGTCGGCGGAGGCGATGACGACACGCTCGTCGTCGGAGGTCTCGACCTTGCCCTCGAGCCCGGGGTCGAGCCCCGCCGCCTTCAGGTAGTGCAGCAGCTCCTCGGCCTCGTTCTCGAAGCGCAGCACGGTGACGTCGGCGCTGATCTCGACGTCGGCCAGCAGCGAGCCCTGCTCGCGGATGCCCTCGACGATCGGGTGGCCGTGGGGGCAGGTGGTGGCGTCGCCGATCGCCGCCCGCATCCGCTCCTCGAGGACCGGCGACATCGCGTGCTCGATCCGCTCCGCCTCCTCGTGCACCTCGTCCCAGGGGATGCCGAGGACGTCGGTGAGGAAGCGCTCGATCATCCGGTGGCGGCGGACGATGTAGCTGGCGTGCTCGCGGCCGGACTCGGTGAAGCCGAGCGATTTGTCCTCGTTGCGCTCGACGTAGCCGTCGTCGATCAGACGGCCGATCATCTCGTGCACGGTCGGCGGCGAGAGCTGCATCGCGCGGGCGATGTTGGCGCCCGTCATCGGCAACCCGGCCTCCTCCAGCCAGAACATGATCTCCAGGTACTCCTGCTCCGCGACGGTCGCGTTCTCAGACGACACAAGCTCTCCTTTAGGACCGGCTTTCCATCAGCGCGGCGACGACCGCCTCGTAGAAGCCGTCACCCATGCTGCCTTCGGTAACGGTGACATTGTCCCAATTCGGGAGCGCGGCCCGGAGGCCCGCGTCGTGCTCGGGCCCGTTGGCGACGACGAAGAAGCGGCCGACCGCGGCCGCCACCTCGAGGTCCTCGATCGAGTCGCCGACGGCGATGCAGTCGCGCGGGTCGTAGCCGCGGGCGCGGGCGTGGCCGGCCACCGCCGCCGCCTTGCTGACCTGCTTCGGGACCAGGTGGTAGGCGTGGGTGCGGCCCTCGATCGCCGGCATCGGCCGCCCGATGGCGCCGTTGTCGAGCAGGCGCAGGTCGCCGTCGCCGCGCTCGTGCAGGAGCGTGTTCGCCTCCTCGACGTCGACCTTGCCGCGGAAGAGGTGGGAGAGGACGCGGCCGTGGTGCCAGGGCGAGTGGTACTCCAGCCGCCCCTCGAAGTGCTCGAAGAGCAGCTTCGGGATTCCCCGCTGCTCGATCTGCTCGTAGATCGTCCCGTCCTCGTTCGGCGCCATCCCGCCGGTCATCAGCGTCGTCTCGCCCTCGATCGCGAAGGCGCAGCCGGCCTCGTAGATGTAGGAGGTCTGCCCCATCAGCCGCGCCGCCTCGTGCACCTGCGGCTCCCGGCGGCCGGACATGATCACGACCTCGACTCCGGCCCGGTGGCAGGCCTCGAGCGCCCGCGCCTGCGCCAGGCTGAAGCCGCCCTCGGCGTCGCGGAAGAGCGAGCTGCCCCGTCCGAGCAGGGTCCCGTCGAGATCGGTGTAGACGCAGCGGAGCGGCATCGGCGCGGTCGCTACCGTAGCGGGCGATGGCGTGGAAGCTGGCGGAGCGGACCCTGGACTTGGCGCGGCCGCTCGCCGCCGGGATCGTCAACGTCACCGTCGACTCGATGTTCGAGGGCGCCCGCAGCGGCACCCCCGAGCAGGCGGTCCGCGACGCTCTGGCGCTGGCGGAGGGGGGCTTCGAGATGCTCGACGTCGGTGCGGTTGCCGCGAAGGCCGGCCCGCCCGTCCCGCCGGAGGTGGAGGCGGCCGCGCTCGTCCCGGCGATCAAAGGTCTAGTCGCCGAACTCCAACATCGTTTCCACCCTTTGGGGTCCTATAGGAACCAAAAGGGTGGAAACGATGTTGCTCCGCCGGTGTCGGCGGACACGTTTTCGCCGCAAGTTGCGCGGCGGGCGCTGGCTGCCGGGGCAGAGGTCGTCAACGACATTTCCGGCGGCTCGGAGGAGATGTTCGGGCTCGTCGCCGAGACGGGCTGCGGCTACGTGTTGATGCACATCGAGGGGCCGCCGCGGGTCGATCGCCCATTTCGCGAGTACGACGACGTCGTCGACCACCTGCGGGCCTGGTTCGAGGGGAGAGTCGAGGCGGCTCGGGCCCTTGGTGTTTCGGAGGAGCAGATCGCGATCGACCCCGGACTCGACTTCGACCTCAGCCCCGCGCAGGACCTGGAGATCCTGCGGCGGCTCGGCGAGCTGCGCGCGCTCGGGCTGCCGCTTTACGTCTCCCTCTCCCGCAAGGACTTCATCGGCGCCGTCCTCGCCGGCTCCTGGGACGAGCGCCTGCCCGCGCGCGAGCGCGAGTGGGGGACGGTGGCGGCCGTCACCCTGGCCGTCCGCGAGGGCGCCGACATCCTCCGCATCCACGACCGCTCCTCCCTGCAGGCGATGCGCGTCGCTGGAGAGATCGCCCGCCCCTCCGGTGCCGACGGGACGAAAACGGTCCATATAGGGCCGATTTCGTCCCGTCCGCGGGTGGGTTGATGGCGCGCGGGGGGAGTTTGCTCGCCTCCGAGTGGGGGGTGGCGATTGATCCCGCCCGACGGGACGGGCGGATCGTCGCCGAGTCCGCCGAGGAGGAGCGCCGCTCGCGGCCGGTGCCGCTGCCGGCGGAGCTGCATCCCGGCTTTGCGAAGGCGCTCGGACGGGTCGGGGTCGACTCCCTCTACACCCACCAGCTGCGCGCCTTCGAGGCGGCCGCCGACTCCAACCTGGTGATCACCAGCGGCACCGCCTCGGGCAAGAGCCTCGCCTTCAACCTGCCGGTCCTCGACGGGATCGCGGCGCGCCCCAAAGACCGGGCGCTCTACCTCTACCCGACCAAGGCGCTGGCCCAGGATCAGGCGCGCAAGCTCGCCCAGCTGCGCCCACCCGGCCTGCGCGAGGCGATCTACGACGGCGACACCCCGCGCGAGGAGCGCCCGGCGATCCGCCGCCGCTCCAACCTCGTCCTCACCAACCCCGACATGCTCCACGTCGCCCTCCTCCCCAACCACAAGGGGTGGGGCGATTTCCTCGCCAACCTCGAGTGGGTGGTGGTCGACGAGGCCCACACCTACCGCGGAGTCTTCGGCTCCCACGTCGCCAACGTGCTGCGGCGGCTGCGGCGGCTGGCCCGCGCCTACGGCTCCGAGCCCCGCTTCCTGCTCACCTCGGCGACGATCGCCAACCCGGTCGACCTGGCCGAGCGACTGGTCGGGCCCCCGTTCGAGCTGGTCGACGACGACGGCGCCCCCCGCGCCGGACGCGAGATCGCGATGTGGAACCCGCCGCTGATCGACGAGCGCAGCGGGACCCGCCGCTCGGCCCTCTCCGAGGCCGCCGACCTCCTCGCTGAGCTGGTCACCCACGGCGTGCGCACCATCTGCTTCCTCAAAAGCCGCCGCGGGATCGAGCTGATCCAGCGCTTCGCCCGCGAAAACCTCGAGCGCCGCGGCAAGCCGGAGCTGGCGAAGCGGATCGCCCCCTACCGCGGCGGCTACACCCCCCAGCAGCGGCGCGAGATCGAGTCCCGCCTCGCCGCCGGGGAGCTGCTGGCGGTCGTCGCCACCGATGCGCTGGAGCTGGGGATCGACGTCGGCGAGCTCGACGCGGCGATCTGCGTCACCTTCCCCGGCACCGTCGCCAGCCTGCGGCAGATGTGGGGGCGGGCGGGGCGCCGCCGCCGCGGCCTCGCCGTCTACGTCGCCGGCCAGGACGCGCTCGACCAGTTCTTCTGCCGCCACCCGGAGGAGTTCCTCGGCCGGCCCGTCGAGGCGGCGATCCTCGACCACGGAAACGAGCAGATCGCCGCCCGGCACCTGATCGCCGCCGCCTACGAGCTGCCGCTGACGTCGGCCGACGATGATGTCTTCGGCCCGGAGTGGCGCGAGCGGGCCGAGCGGCTGGTCGCGGCCGGGGAGCTGCGCAGCGCCGGCGGCAAGCTGATGCCGCGGCGCAGCGAGTTCGTCGCCAACCGGATCCCCCTCCGCTCGGCCTCGGCCGACTCGGTCGCGGTGATCGAGCGCGACGCCGGCGAGATGCTGGGAGTGGTCGAGGCGGAGCGCGCCTTCACCACGATCCACCCCGGCGCCGTCTACCTCCATCTCGGCCGCTCCTACGAGGTCGACCGGCTCGACATCGAGGAGCGGCGGGCGATCGTCTCAGCCTTCGACGGCGACTGGTACACGCGGCCGAAGAAGGAGACCGAGATCTACATCGAGCGCGTGCACGAGCAGCGCGAGGTCGCCGGCGTGCAGCTCAACTTCGGCGAGGTCTCGGTGACCGAGCAGGTGATCGCCTTCCAGCGCGTCTCAGTCTCCGACCAGGAGCCGATCGACATCGTCGCCCTCGAGCTGCCGGAGCAGAACTTCGTCACCCAGGCTCTCTGGTACGTGCTGCCGGACCGGCTCAGCGGGGCGCTGCCGACTGAGGCGCTGCTCGGCTCCCTGCACGCGACCGAGCACAGCCAGATCGCGGTGCTGCCGCTGATCGCGATGTGCGACCGCTGGGACATCGGCGGTCTCTCCACCAATGTCCACTTCCAGACCGGCCGCTCGACGATCTTCATCTATGACGGGCATCCGGGCGGGGTCGGGATCACGCGCCGTGGCTACGAGGAGTTCGAGCGCCTGCTCGGCGACGCCGAGCGGCTCGTCGCCGAGTGCCCCTGCGAGTCCGGCTGCCCCTCCTGCGTGCAGAGCCCCAAGTGCGGCAACCTCAACGAACCGCTGCACAAGGCCGGCGCGCTGGAGCTGATGGGTTTGATGCGAGGGCATCTGTGAGTGCCGACCCTGAGTCCCGTGGTTCCTTTGTCAACCATGAGGCGACAAAGGAACCACGCATCCGGCGGCAGCAGCAGGTGGCGGTGATCGGCGCCAGTGGCGCCGAGGAGGGATCCGAGGCCTGGCGGCTGGCAGAAGAGGTGGGGCGCCGCTTGGCCGAGGCCGGAGTCGCGCTGATTTGCGGTGGCGGAGGCGGGGTTATGGAGGCGGCCTCGCGGGCGGCCGCCGAGGCCGGCGGCGAGTGGGGGACGCTGTCGGAGATCGGCTTTGCCCGCGTCATCGGCCACGAGGTCGTCGCTCTGCGCAGCTGGGAGCTCGATGGGCGCGAGCGCATGCGGGGCGGCCCCGGCGTCGTCGCGGCCGAGACCGCCGAGGAGGCGGTAGCCGCCGCGCTCGCGGCGCTGTAACGAAAGTGCGCATCGGGTTGTCCCCGGCATGCGGGAGACGACGCGAGCTAGGGCCAGAGTTCCCGCAGCGCCAGGATCGCGAAGGCGTGCGACCAGGCGAGCGGAGTGGTCGAGCGGGGGACGCCGGTCTCGGCGTCGACGCGCTCCGGCAGCATGCCGGCGGCGGTGGCGCTGCGGCGGAGGTCCCGCAGCAGCCGCAGGGCCGAGCGCCGCTCGCCGAGCGCAGCCAGCGACCAGGCGGTCCAGGCGGTCGGGGCGCTCCAAGGATCCTCGCCGGCGGCCCACCCTTCGCCAGGGGTGATCCCGAACCGCGTGCCGTTGGCGACCAGGTCGTTCAAGGTCCTCCGGATCGCTGGATACAGCGCTGGATGCGGAAACGGCCGCACCCCCCAAGCCGCCGCCGAATCCAGCCCCGAGTCCGCCTCGGCTGGCTGCCGTAACAATCGAGCCGGCAATTTGGCCCCATATAGGTGCCTTATTGCTGGCTCGCCAGCCGCGAAGGCGTTGCCGAGGTAGTCGCCCGCGCCCTGCTCCCAGTAGTCGGCGCGGTCGCGCCAGGGGACGGGACCGCCGCCGGCGAGGATGTGCGCGGCGCGGCGAGCGCTGCCGCTGCTGTCGACGAAGCTCGTCGCTCGCGAAGCGGCGGCGACCCAGCCGATCGCGTCGCCTTGTGGGCCGCGGCCGGGGACGGGGCTGCCGTCGCCGTTGAAGCGGGCCACCGCCTGGAGCCGCAGCCCGAGCAGGAAGCGGGTCACCCGTTCGGCTTCGGGCTGATAACCGGCCGCCGTGAAGGCGATCGCCACCGCCGCGGCGTCGCGCGGCCAGGCGAAGGCCCAGCCGTCGCGAGCGCCAGCGGCGACGGCACCGGCGCGGCGGTCGGTGAGGGCGTGGAGGACGAGGAGGGAGCGTTCGTACATTTCCTTGGCCCAGGCCGGAGCTCCGCCTCCCAGCGCCAGGCTGCGCTTGAGCCAGCGGCGATCGGAGGCCGCCGCCTCGTCAATGACGTGACGAGATTCGGTCACGGCGCCGCCGGCCGTGTTGACCCGCAGTTGCACGGCCGAGCCGCCGCCATCCACCACCACAGCCAGCTCGTCGCCGTGGATCGCCTCCTCGATCCGTATCCGCCGGGTGCCGAACCGCGCCACCGTCCGCAGCACGTTCGTCTCCGGTAGGTAGCGCTGCCGTACCTCGTCCGCCTGCCACATCGGCCGCGCCTGCCCGTCCTCGAGCCGCACCCACACCTGGATTCCCGTATCCGCCGGCACCGTCCCCGCCGCCTGCCGCTCCGCCGAATTCTCGATCAGCGCCCGTCCCGCCGGCCCCGGCGCCCGCAGGTCGACGACGTTCCCGTAGGCGTCGACCGCCGCCGTCAGCCCCCCTTCCCCCAGCACCGCGACCCCGAGGAACGGCGGCGGCATCCCGGCCAGCCCCACTGGCGTCTCGGGATCGACATCCGAACCGCCGGAGACGAGCAATGCCCCCGCTGCCACGACCGCCACCAGCCCCAGCACCGCCCGACCCCAGCTCATCCCTCCATGCAATCAGCCCCAGCCCTCCCCGGCCCGCTAGCCTTGCCGCTGCGCAAGCGGTTCAGCGCGCCGGGCGAGGTAGCTCAGTTGGTAGAGCACACGACTGAAAATCGTGGTGTCGCCGGTTCGATTCCGGCCCTCGCCACTCAGCGGCCCCTGCCGTGGTCACCGGAGTTGTCGGAGACGCCAGCGGCGATGGTGCGGGGAACCTTTCATTTATTCATAGAAGCCTGTTGAGGGAAGAAGCCCCGGGTGGCTGAGACCTTTCGCTTCACCTTCGGCAGGACGCAGAGGCGCCCGGAGGCATCCAACGCGATGACGCCTCCGCCCGCACGGGTGCGATGGCTTGGCCACGACACCTGCAGACAGCTAGGAAAGGAGTAACCGTGGCCGAAGAAACCGCCGATCGCAGCGCGGAGATCGAGTCCGTTCAGAGAGAACTGGACTCCGTGGATGCGGCCAACATATCGTTCTGCATCTACTGGCCCATAGCGAGAAAGGTTTTTGGTGATCCTCCAAAGCCTGGCCGGCAGCTACCCCAGTGTTCAGACCGCGATCAAGGCTCTCATCGGCGCCGGAGACGCGGTGTGCAATGGCGAGGAGGAGCAGCAGGCAGCAAGTTAGGAGCGGAGCTCCACGTGATCTCCCGCTGCGGCCGCAGCGGGAGATCAAAGCTCGCCATCGCTCGGTGCAGGCGTGGCCAGGGGAAAGACACGCCGCCATACTCCAACTCGGATGCTGAGACGATCAGCGAGGATGGAAGCCGAGACCCACTACGCCGACTCGGACGGCATCAGCATCGCCTACCAGGTGCACGGGGACGGCCCGCTCGACCTGGTCCTCGTCCCCGGTTTCGTCTCGCAGGTGGAGCTTCTGTGGGAGGAGCCGGAGGTCGCCCGCTTCCTCCGTCGCCTCACGGCCTTCTCGCGGCTGCTCGTCTTCGATAAGCGCGGCCAGGGACTCTCCGACCGGCCGGGGCGGCCGCCGACGTTGGAGGAGTCGATGGACGACCTGAGGGCGGTGATCGAGGCGGCCGGCTTCGAGCGGCCGGCGCTCTTCGGCGTCTCCGAGGGCGGTCCGATGTCGACCCTTTACGCGGCCACGTACCCCGGCCGGGTCTCCGGCCTGATCCTCTTCGGGACCTTCGCGCGGATGCTGGCAGCGCCGGACTTCCCGCCCGGGATCAGCGAGGCGGCACTGGACCGCTGGGGCGAGATCGTGCGGCGGGACTGGGGCAAGGCGGTTGCCCTCGACGTCTGGGCGCCGAGCCGGGTCAGAGACCGCGAGTTCGAACGCTGGTGGGCGCGCCTGCTCCGTCATGGGACGAGCCCCTCCGGCGCGATCGCGCTGATGGACCTCTACCGGGAGATGGACGTGCGCGCGATCCTGCCGGCGATCGACGTTCCCACCCTCGTCCTCCACCGGGCCGGAGACCGGATGGTTCCGGCCGCGCAGGGCCGCTACCTGGCCGAGAGCATTCCCGGCGCCCGCTGCGTCGAGCTGCCGGGCGAGGACCACCTGCCGTTCGCCGGCGACCTCGACGCCATGCTGGACGAGGTCGAGGAGTTCCTCGTCGGCAGCCGCGGCGCCGGCGAATCCGAACGGGCGCTGGCGACGGTCCTCTTCACCGACATCGTCGGCTCGACCGCGAAGGCCGCCGAGGTCGGCGACCGCGACTGGCGAGCGCTGCTCGAGCGCCACGACGCGGCCGTGCGCAGGCAGCTGGCGCTGCACCGCGGCCGCGAGGTGAAGACGATGGGAGACGGCTTCCTCGCCACCTTCGACGGCCCGGCGCGGGCAATCCGCTGCGCCCGCGCCGTCCAGGACGAAGTGGCCGGTCTCGGGATCGAGGTGCGGGCGGGCATCCACACCGGCGAGGTCGAGCTGATCGGCGACGACGTCGGCGGCATGGCGGTCAACATCGGCGCCCGCATCGGCGCGCTCGCCGACGCCGGCGAGGTGCTCGTCTCCAGCACCGTGCGGGAGCTGGTCGTCGGATCCGGCCTCGAGTTCGAGGAACGGGGGGTGGAGAGGCTGAAGGGCGCACCCGGCGAGTGGCGTCTCTTCGCGATCGATTCGCCACCGACTTGATCACCGGCGCCGACTCGACGCTCAGACAGACAAAACATTACACTTGATCTCCAAGCTACGGAAGGAGGATCAAGTGGGCGATTGGCGCTATGACTTTCTCAAGGAAGACATCAAGCGGCTTCGCGACGATCTCAGTGAAGTGGAGAGGCGGACCTGGAAAGTCGAGAACTGGCAGAGCCTGGTGCCATTCCGAATCTGGCTCGCAGTCTTGTGGCTGGTAATCGCCGGTATATGGATCGCTGTAATTGCCGGTGCGGCGGGGGCTAATTAGATCTGCCACCGCGTCCGCCCCCGCCTTTACCTTGGGCGGACCGATGAGCGAGCAGACGCAGATCGAGGCGTTCGCCGTGACCGATCCGGCACCGTCCGAGCCCGCCGCCGCCGAGCCGGCGATCGAGGTCGCCCTCGGCGACCTCGAGGATGGCCAGCGCGTCCGCGGCGTCTACGCGGTGCGCGAGCGGGAGCTGCGGCGCAAGCGCAACGGCGAGCCCTGGTTGCGGCTCTCGGTCGGCGACGCCAGCGGCGCCGTCGAGGCGGTCTGCTGGGAGGAGGCGGAGAGCCGCTACGCCCTCTGCCGCACCGGCACCCCGGTCTTCCTCACCGGTGTCTTCGAGATCAGCGACCGATGGGGGGCGAAGATCAAGGTCAGCGGCCTGCGCGAGGCCGAGCCGCACGAGTACGAGGCCGAGGACTTGGCAGCCGGGTCGGAGGTCTCGCTCGAGCTGCTCGAAGGCGATCTGCGGGAGTTGCTGGCGACGGTGCAGAGCCCGCAGCTGCGCGAGCTGCTCGACGTCTTCTTCGGCGAGACCTCCGAGACCTGGCAGCGATTCAGCGTCGCCCCGGCCGCCAAGACCTACCACCAGGCCTACCGGCACGGGTTGCTCGAGCACACCCTCTCGGTTGCCCAGGCGGTCTCCGCCGCCGCCAACTTCTTCCCCGGGATCGACCGCGACGTCGCCGTTACCGGCGCCCTCCTCCACGACGTCGGCAAGTGCGTCGCCTACAACGAAGACCCACTGGCGATCGACCTCACCGACGCCGGCCGGCTGCAGGGGGAGATCCCGCTCGGCTACTACGCCGTTCGTCGCGCGATCGAGGACCTTCCGGGATTCGACCCCCATCTCGCCCAGTGCGTCCTCCACATCATCCTCAGCCACCACGGCTCGCTCGAGCACGGGTCACCGGTCGTCCCCGCGACCCGCGAGGCCGTCCTCGTCCACATGATCGACAACCTCGGCGGTCGCCTCGGCAGCTTCGATCGCCTCGAGAAGCAGCTCCCCGCCGGCGAGTCCTGGTCGGGCTTCGACCGCGCCCTCGCGGGCAGCGCCTTCTTCGCCCAGCGCGCCGCCTGAAGTTTCGAAGATTCTTCGAAGAATCTTCACTTCGACGACTTTCAGGTCTTGTTTCGTTACAGACAAAAACTTACGCTAGAATCATGGCTGTGATGATGACTCCCAGGGAGAAGTGGACCGACGAGCGGCTGGACGATCTCGACCGTAAAGTCGAGCAGGGCTTCTCTGACCTCAAGGCGGAGATGAAAGCGGGCTTTGAGCGCATGGAAGCGAACATGGACGCCCGCTTCGCCCAGGTCGACGAACGCTTCGCCCAGGTCGACAAACGATTCGCCCAGGTCGACAAACGATTCGAAAAGATGGACGAGCGGTTCGAAAAGTACAACGAGCGCTTTCAGGACCTGAATCGCACGCTGCTGAGCGGCGCGGCCGTGATCATCGCCACCCTGATCGGCGGCACTTTCTTCTAGTCGCTGGCGCTACTGGAAGCGTTCGCTGCAGCGCTGGATCTTGTTGACGTTGTGGTGGGCGCGCTGGATGCAGTGGATCAGCTTGTCGGCGTCGCCCTGCTGCGTTGAGGCGCGGTATGACCTCTTGATTTCGCGCTGAACCTGGCGATTCACCTCGTCGATCGTCTTGTCGATGTCCCCCAGATTCGTCTGTTGGAAGCCCTTCTGGACGTTGACGTTGACTTCGTGGCTGATCTTTTCGGTCGTGTCCAGAGCGGGCCTGACGAGGAAGAAGTAGACCGCTGCAAGGATTCCGACCGTGACCAAAAGCCGGATAATGCCCGCGCTTAGGTTGCCGAAGAGGTTTCGAAGAATGTCCATGCTTCGCGTGCAGACTATCCTGCCGAGCAGTGGCGAAGGACACCGAGAAGCTAATTCGCCAGCTCTCGTTGATCTCGTTCCTGATGGCTCAGGGCAGGCCGGTCTCGGCCCTCGAGATCAAGCGGGAGGTGGAGGGCTACAGCGACATGAACGACGATGCCTTCGCACGCCGTTTCTACGCCGACCGCGCCGAGCTGGAGAGCCTCGGGATCCAGCTCGGGGTCGAGAAGCCGGGTGAGGGCTTCTTCGAGGCCGAGCTCTACTCGCTGCCGCCGGAGAACTTCTACCTCGACCCGATCTCCTTCTCCGACGACGAGCTGGCGGCGCTGTCGACGGCGCTGATGCTGCTCACCGACGGCGGCTTCGCCTACGCCGAGCCGCTGCGGCTGGCCCTGCAGCAGGTCGCCTGGGGCCACCCCAACCCGCTCGCCGAGGGCGAGCGCGCCCCGGTCGAGATGGCGATGACCGCCTCCGCTGGCGGCCGCGACCTCTCCCAGCGCCTCTCCAAGATCGAGACGGCGATCTCGCGTCGCAAGACGATCGAGTTCACCTACTACACGATGGAGCGCGGCGAGACCGAAAAGCGCCGGGTCGACCCCTACCACCTGGTCTTCCGCGGCGGCCAGTTCTACCTGATCGGTCACTCCCACGAGCGTGACGCGGTGCGAGTCTTCCGCCTCTCGCGGATCCAGGGCAAGGTCGGCTACGCCTCCAAGGCCGAGCACGACTTCTCGCCGCCCGAGGACTTCGACCGCCGCGACTACGGCAGCCGCGCTGACTGGCAGCTGGGAGAGACCAGGGGGACGGCGAAGATCTTCATCCGCGAGCGGATCGCCTGGCTGATCGAGCGCGATTTCGGCGCCTACGGGGGGCTCCGCAACGCGAAGAAGTCCGACGGCGCCCCCGGCAAGGGCCGCGTCTTCGAGACCAGCTACGCGTCGGAGCGCGAGCTGATCGCCTGGGTCCTGCGCTGGCGCCAGAACGCCCAGGTGCTGGCCCCGGACGACCTCCGCGAGGAGGCCGAGAAGCGGCGCGACCTGCTCCTCGAACGCCACGTCAACGGCTTCCGGCCAGCCAAGGTCGTCGACCGCCCGCTCGAGGACCAGCCGAAGCGCAGCCGCTCCAACGGCCGCGGCGAGGCGGCGATCCGGCCCGAGCGCTTCGCCCGGCTCGTCACCCTCGCCGGCCTGCTGATCGAAGCGGCGAAAAAGGGCGAGCGGCTGGGGGTCGCCGACCTCTGCGAACGGCTGGAGCTGACCCGCGATGAGCTGCAGGAGGACGTCGACCTGCTCAACGTCGTCAATTTCGGCGGCGGCACCTACGTCCTCTACGCGGAGATCCTCGGCGACGAGATCGAGGTCGACTCGCAGCCCTACGGCGACAACTTCGCCCGCCCCGCCCGCCTGCTGCCGCTGGAGGCGAAGGCGCTGGTGGCGGCGATTGACCTCTTCGGCGACCACCTGCCGCAGTCGAACCTGCAGACCGCCCGCGACAAAATCGTCAAGGCGCTCGGCCACGACCCCTCCGAGGAGGGGCTGGAGATCGCCTCGGCGGGCGGCGGCGACGCCGAGATCGCCCGCATTGTCAACGAGGCGATCGCCGAGAGCCGGGTGCTCGAGCTGAGCTACTACAAGGAGAACGAGGACCAGTTCACCGAGCGCCGGGTCGAGCCCTACCGGCTCGAGAACGGCAAAGAGGGCTGGTACGTCGAGTGCTACGACCTGACCAAAGACGGGGTCCGGCACTTCAAGCTCGACCGGGTCAAGGAGGCGCGCCTCTCCGACGAGAGGTTCGAGCCGCGGCCCGAAGTCGAGGAGTTCGCCGGGGTCGAGGGGTGGATGACCCACGGTGAGGTGCCGACCGCCGAGGTGGCTCGGGTCTGGGTCTCGCCCGAGCGGGCGCGCTGGCTGCGCGAGGAGCGCACGGTGGTCGAGGAGCTGGCCGACGGCGCCGTCGTCGTCGAGCTTCCCTACGCCGGCAAGCCCTGGCTGGTGCGGGAGATCCTCCGCGGCGCCGGCGATCTCGTCGTGCTCGAGCCGCCGGACGCGCGCGAGGCGATCGCCAAAGAGGTCACCAACAAATAACGGCCGTCTCCAACTGACGATTGGCGAGTTAGCCTGGCTATGGGCGGGCTAAGTCTCCAATCGCGAGGTGGAGTTGCCGAATTGCCGATGAACGAGGCGCCGGGTCACCCCGAGGTCCTGAAGATCGTTGCCCCCAACCCAGGGCCGATGACCCTGGAAGGGACCAACACCTACCTCTTCGGCAGCGACCCCTGCGTCGTGATCGACCCGGGCTCGGAGGATCCCGGGCACCTGGAGGCGATCCGGGCGGCGGGGGCGGAGCGCGGCGGCATCGGCCTCGTCCTCCTCACCCACTCCCACGGCGACCACACCGCCGGCGCCGACCGGCTCGAGGCCGAGGTGGTGCTGCCGGCAGGGGGCGAGGAGCAGCTCGGGCTCCGAGCCCTCGCCACGCCCGGCCACGCCGAGGACCACGTCTGCTTCCTCACCGAAGCCGGCGTCTGCTTCAGCGGCGACCTCGTCCTCGGCCTCGGCTCGACGATCGTGCCGCCCGGCGGCAACTCGCTCGCCGCCTTCATGGGCTCGCTGGCCCTCCTGCAGGCGCAGGAGATCGAGCTGATCGCGCCCGGCCACGGCCCCTGGGTCACCGACCCCGAGGCGAAGCTGGCTGAGTACGTCGAGCACCGGCAGATGCGCGAGCGCCGCCTCCTCGCCGCCCTCGAGCAGGGCGAGCGCTCCCGCGCCAACCTCCTCGCGGCGGTCTGGGACGACATCCCGATCGAGCTGCTGCCGATGGCGGCGATGGCGATGGAGGCCCACCTCGAAAAGCTCGAGGGGGAGGGGCGGCTGCCGGAGGATTTGGAGGCCTAGCCGCCCGGTAGATACCGCGCCAGCGCCAGGCCTTCGTAGCCGGCGATGTGGTCCGTGATCGGGCCGAGGGCCAGCGGGGAACCGGTCGGAGTGATCAGCAGCCGCAGGGAGAGGGCCTTCGTCCCCTTGCCGAAGCCGGTGCGCAGGACGCCGTAGCGGCGGTCGAGCTGGCCGCGGCGGTCGAGGCGGAAGAGGAGGAAGCGGCGCTCGGCGCCGCCACCGTGGACCTTCCGTTTCCAGCTGCCGGTGACGTAGATGCGACCGTCGAGATCGATTCCGGCGTCAGTGAAGATCAGCGTTCCCCTCGGGGCGGGAAACGGTTCGGCGACGCTGCCGCGGCCGAAGGCGCGATCCCAGGATCCATCCGCGCGCAGCCGGCGCAGGACCAGCTTGCTCCTCCATTGCACGGACCCGGGCATCAGGATCAGCCCACCGCGCTCATCGGGCAAGAGCTTCACGAAGGTGTCCTCTGGGATCGGGCGCCAGCCCCCTGCGCCGAAGCCGGCCACCGGGGTTCCAGCGGAATCGAGGTGGAAGAGGTAGCCCCTCGATTTGCGAAGCGATCGTGCGCAAGCCGGCATCGGCGTCCCGACCGAGGCGTAGATACCGCCGCCTGCGTCTGGGACGGGCGCGCCCACAGGGCCCTCCCGCAGCAGCGCGACGCCTTCGTGGCCGAAGGTCGGGTCGGGCCGGCCGTCGTCGCCAAGGCGGGCGAGGAACGCTTCCCGGTGCGAGGACGACGGGTGGCCATCGGGGCAGACTTCGTAGCCGGCGAGGTAGGTGCCGCTGAGAACGATGCGGCCCGCGGCGTCGATCGCAATTCCGGCGGCTGCGACCCGCGCTCGCCTCGCCTTGTCGGTGCCGAACACGCGACCCGGCGGGATCTGCGGGGGCGGGAAGCCCAGGCGCGTCACCAGCAGCCCTTCGTCGCCGAAGCTCGGGTCCGGCTGACCCGCCGGGGTGAAGCGGGCGACGAGGATCGCCTGCTGCGGCTCGGGTACGGGTTCGGGAGGTTCGGATTCAGCCGGGAAGGCTGGAGCGGGTTCGATCGGCATGATGGTCGCGGCGACGAGGATCCGGCCCTGGGGGTCGACGGCGATGCCGGCCGGCCCGCGGACCAGCGTGCCGGCCGGGAAGGCCTCGACCGCGCCGCCACCGAAGTCGGTGTCGATCCGGCCGTCCGGGTCGAAGCCGAGCACGGTCCACTCTCCCACTACCGAATAGGTATGCCCGTCGGGCGACCCGGCGGCGCTGTTGGTCGCGATGGAGGTGCCGAAGAGGCTCGTCGCCCGCACCACCCGCCCGCCATCGCCGAAGCTCGGGTCGAGGCGGCCATGTCCGGCCGCCGCGGAGGGCAGGACGAGGGCGACCGCAAGCGCGAGTACCAGAGGCATCCTCATATTGGGATCAAACATGAAGCAGGGGATGAGTTGCTGAGCAAATTACTGGCCAGCCAGCCAAACGTGATACACAGTCGGCATGGGACGGCGTCGCAACAAGGAGATGGGCAAGTACGCCCTGATCGGTGGTGCCGCTTCGACGGGTCTCGTGGCCTCCGCCGCCGCTCTCCTCTGGCACCGCCTGGCCCGTCGGCCGCTGCCGCAGGTCAAGGGGACGATCGAGGTCCCGGAGCTGCGCGGGACGGTGCGGGTCCGGCGCGACCGCTGGGGCGTCCCGCACGTCGAGGCGAGCGAGCGCGAGGACCTCTTCTTCGCCCAGGGCTACTGCCACGGGCAGGACCGGCTCTGGCAGATGGACTTCTACCGCCGCGTCGTCGAGGGCCGGGTCAGCGAGATGGCCGGCGTGGAGGGGCTGGCGGTCGACCGGTTGATCCGGACGCTGGGGATCCGCCGGACGGCCGAGCGCGAGGTGGCGGAGATGGACCCGGAGCTGCGGGCCAAGCTCGAGCGCTTCTGCGTCGGGGTTAACGCCGCCGCCCGCGACGCCCGCGCCCTGCCCTTCGAGATGCAGGTCCTCCGCCTCGACTTCGCCCCCTGGCAGCCGGTCGACATCCTCAGCCTCGGCAAGCTGCTTGCCTTCGGTCTCTCGACCAACTGGGAGCGGGAGCTGCTGCGCGCCGACCTCGTCCGCGAGCTGGGGCCGGAGCTGGCGGCCCGGCTCGACCCGGTCTACCCGGCCGACAACCCCGTCGTCGACCAGCTGCCCTTCAGCGGCGAAGGGATGCCGCTGGTCGAGCAGATCGACGCCGTGCGGCGCTCGCTCGGGCTCGCCGCCGAGGCCTCGGGCTCGAACAACTGGGCTGTCAGCGGCCAGCGCTCGGCGACCGGAACGCCGTTGATCGCCGGCGACCCGCACCTCTCGCCGAGCATGCCAGGCATCTGGTACGAGGTCAGCCTCCGCCACGGCGAGCGCTTCGTCCGCGGCGCCTCGCTGCCGGGGATGCCCGGCGTCTACATGGGACAGAACAACGACGTCTGCTGGACGATCACCAACGTCATGGCCGACGTCCAGGACCTCTTCGTCGAGCGGATCGAGGGCGAGGAGTACCTGTTCGAAGACGAGTGGCGGCCGCTGCAGAGCCGGCGCGAGGAGATCGTCGTCAAGGGTCGCTCCGAGCCCGTCGTCCTCGAGGTCCGGTCCACCCATCACGGACCGATCGTCAACGACGCGCTCGGCGCCGACGAGGGCGAGCCCCTGGCGCTGGCCTGGCAGACCCTCTCCGAATCGACCGCCTTCGAAGCCGCCTTCGAGCTGCTCGACATCGGCTCCGGGCAGGAGCTGGTCGCGAGGCTGGAGGGCCATACCTCACCCGCCTCGAACATGGTCTGGGCCGACCGTCACGGCTCGATCGGGTACAAGCTGATCGGCCGCCTGCCGATCCGGCGCGGCGGCTGTCCCGACCTGCCGAAGCCGGGTTGGAGCGGCGAGTTCGAGTGGGAGGGGACCGTCCCCTACGAGGAGCTGCCGGAGGTGACCGACCCCGAGAGCGGCTTCGTGATCACCGCCAACAACCGCATCGTCGGCGACGAGTACCCGCACCACATCACCAGCGACTGGCTCGACGGGTTCCGCGCCAAGCGGATCGAGCAATTGCTGGAGCAGACGGAGAAACACGACCTCGAGAGCTTCGAGGCGATCCAGAACGACAACTTCTCGCTGCCGGGGGTCGAGGCGGCGGCGCGGCTGGGTCGGCTCCACCCGCGGGGGCAGCGTGAGCGCAGCGCGATCGAGCGGCTGCGCAGCTGGGACGGGAACCTCGACCCGGACTCGATCGCCGGCACGATCTACCAGGCTTTCCTGCTGCGGCTGGCCCGCGAAGTCGCCCGCTGCGCGATCGGCGACCGCGACCTCTGCGAGCGCTGGCTCGACCGCGCCGACAACGGCTTCCTCTCCCATGTCACCTCGCCCTGGCGCTGGCACTCGCACCTGATGAACCTCTGGGAGGAAGGCGACGAGGAGCTGATCGGCCGCCCCTGGGACGGGCTCGTGCTGGAGTCGCTGGCCGGGGCGCTCGACGACCTCAGCGACCGCTTCGGCTCCGACCCCGAGGCCTGGCGCTGGGGCCGGGTCCACGAGCTGAAGTTCCCGCACCCGCTCGGCGACGCCAACGGCCTCTTCGACCGCCTGCTCAACCGCCGCCTGCGCGCCGGCGGGGCCCAGGAGACCGTGAGCCAGATCGCCTACGACCCCAACGACCCCTACAGCGCCGTCTGGGCGCCGAGCTGGCGCATGATCGCCGACCCTGCCGACCCCGACCGCTCCCGCTGGCAGGCCTTCACCGGCCAGTCCGGCCACCCCGCCAGCCCCCACTACGACGACCTTCAGGTCGACTGGCTGGAGGGGCGGACGCAGCCGATGTGCGGCGAGGGCCCGTGGTCGGAGCTGGAGCTGGTGCCTGCCTGAGGGCTGAGCGAGCCCGGAGCCCTCTGAGCCGCGACTTCGGTGCCGTCGACGTGTTCGGTTGGAAATGCGACGCGCGACGCCTTGCCTTGCCCTGTCTCTGATCGCCCTGGCCCTGCTGCCGGCGAGCGCGCGGGCGCTGCCGCGGGGGTTTTTCGGGATCGCGCCGCAGACGCCGCTCGGGGCGGAGGACACGGCGCGGATGCGGGCCGGGGGCGTGGGGACGATCCGGGTGCCGCTGCACTGGGGCGGGGTCCAGCCGACGCCGGACGGTGGCTTCAACTGGACCAGCTTCGACGAGTCGGTCACGACCGCGGCCGAAGGAGGGCTGGAAGTGCTGCCGTTCCTCTGCTCGCCGCCACGGTGGGCGTCGCGACCGGAAACCCGGCTGCCGATCGACAACGGCCGGCAGCGGCGCGCCTGGGCGGAATTCGTCCGCGCCGCGGTCGAACGCTACGGTCCGCGGGGAGTCTTCTGGAGCGAGCACGCCCCCGGCACCGTGCAGCCGCTGCCGCGGCTGCCGATCCACGCCTGGCAGATCTGGAACGAGGAGAACTTCTTCTACTTCACCCGGCCCGCCTCGCCGACCCGCTACGCGAAGCTGCTGCGGATCTCCCACCGGGCGATCCATCGCGTCGACCCGCGGGCGACGGTGGTGATGGGCGGCCTCTTCGGCAACCCCAGGCAGAGTCCGCCGACCGCGATGGACGCCGCCGACTTCCTCGATCGTCTATACGCGGTGCGCGGGGTCAAGGCCGACTTCGACGCGGTGGCGCTGCACCCCTACGCCGCCGACGCCGGCGAGCTGCGGGTGCTGGTCGAGGGGGTGCGGCGGGTGATGCTGCGCCACCGCGACCGCCGCGGCGCCCTCTACCTCACCGAGATGGGATGGGGCTCGCAGGCGAGGAGCCCCGTCTCCTTCGAGGTCGGGCTGCGCGAGCAGGCCGGGCAGCTCCGCGCCGCCTATGGTTACCTTCTCAGCAACCGCCGACGGCTCCACCTCGAGCAGGTCGACTGGTTCAGCTGGAAGGACGCGCCCAAGCTCTGCAGCTTCTGCGACTCCGTTGGCCTCTTCCGCCGCGGCGCCCGCTTCAAGCCGAAGCCGGCCTGGCACGCCTTCGTCCAGGTCACTCGGCGCGCGAGATCGCGCTGACCATCTCGACGATCGGCGCCGGCGCCTTGTCCGGCGAGCCGGCGTCGAAGGGCGGGTCGGGGTCGTACTCAATCCCGAGCTGGATCGCTTGCGCCACCTCGGGACCGGCCTCGCGTCCGACGAGGTAGAGCGCCATGTCGATCCCGGCCGAGACGCCGGCGGCGGTGATCACCTTGCCGTCCTCGACGTAGCGGCCACCGACCGGTTCCGCTCCGTGCTCGCGCAGCGGCTCGAGCCAGGCCCAGTGGCCAGTGGCCCGCCTGCCGTCGAGGAGTCCGGCGGCCGCCAGCAGCAGCGAGCCGGTGCAGACCGAGGTCGTCCACTTCGAGGTCTCGTCGATTCGCCGCAGCCAACTCAGAAGCTCCCCGTCTTTCATCACCTTGCGGGTGCCCATGCCACCGGGGACGAGGAGGATCTCAGGCTCGCCGACCTCCTCGAGGGAGCGGTCGGCGCTGAGCCCGACGGCGCCGCTGTCGGTGCGGACCTCGCCGCGGGTCTTGGCGACGAACTCGACCTCCCATCCTGGCACCGAACGCAGCACCTCGTAGGGGCCGATGGCGTCGAGAGCGGTGAAGCCCTCGTAGAGCGGGATCGCGATCTTCATCGCCCGATCCTCTCATGGCGAGGCAAGCGCGCATAGAGTCCGCGGCGATGAGCCGGCGGGACCAGATCAAGCTGAGCGAGGCGGAGCTGCTGGAGCTGCTCGAGGGGGAGCGGATCGCCGTCGTCTCCAGCCTCGGCCCGCGCGGCTGGCCGCACTCGATGCCGCTCTGGTTCGTCCCGCGCGAGGGCGAGGTCTGGATCTGGACCTACGCCAAGTCGCAGAAGGTCCGCAACCTCGAACGCGACCCGCGGGCGACGGTCCTGGTTGAGACCGGCCGCGAGTACGGCGAGCTGCGGGGGGCGATGATCGAGGCCGAGGCGGAGATCCACCGCGACTTCGAGACCGTGATCGGCTTCGCCGAGGAGCTGACCCTGCGCTACGCCGAGGGCATCTCCGCGGTCGAGGGCGACGCCAGGGCGGCGCTGGAAGCGCAGGCGCCGAAGCGGGTCGCGATCCGCTTCCGGCCGCTGCGCACCGCGACCTGGGACCACCGCAAGCTCGGCGGCACCTACTAGCCAACCCCCACTAGAGCCGGGAGGCGCCGCCGCCTCAGCCGAGCAGATCGGCGGGGTCGACCTCGCGCAGGCAGTCGCGGTAGCGCTGCCACCAGGCGTGCAGCAGGCCGACGCCCTCCATCCCCAGGCGCAGGTCGCCGCCCAGCTCCCCGTCGGGCCTCTCCAGCCAGGCCAGCAGCCGCGGCGAGACGTGCGGAGCGAGTGGCCCGTCCTCGAGCCGCGCGCGGTGGGCGGCGAGCGCCGCTGCGGAGCGCCAGCGGCGCGGCAGGTGCGGCCGCCGGCGCGGCGTTTCCGCGGTCGCCGGAAGCTCTGCCGCGCCCGGGGCGAGGCGCCTGAACACGCCCCGGTAGAGGTTGCCCTCGCCTTTCGCCTCGCGGCCGACGCCGAGCGCCACGCTGACGATGGGGTCGCTCGCGCCCGGCGTCACGGTCTGGGCGCCGTCGCCGATCAGCTTGGTCGAGTAGGTGGACACGCCGCGCCGCGAGCGGGTGGCGTAAAGCGAGAGCATCGGCTGGGACGGGTGTCCATGAAGGTCCTTCGTGGCGGCGAGGAACTGGTCGCTTGCGCGCGACTGGATGGGCGCCCGGAAGCGCTCGGCAAGGCCCCCCTCTCCCTTCCCGTAGCGGCGCATCATCCCGAACAGCGCCCGCGCGGCGGCCCTTCCGTCGGGGTCGAACGTCTCCGGTGCGTAGAAGTGATGCCCGACCGGGAGGAAGACGTCGAGCGCGAACCCGTCGGGAACGGGGGCCGGAGAGCGTTCCATTCGGCGCGCGACCGGCATCAGCCAGGCGTGGTCGACGAACTCGTACTCGACCCGGCTCGCCCGCTCCTCCCATTCGGCCGGGTAGTCCTCGGGCCTGCCGAGCAGGCGCTCGTGCTCGATCCCGAAATGAGCCGCCACCGGCGCCGCCAGGTCCTCCTCATGGGTGTCCCCCTCGTCGTCGTTCACCGTCACAGCGGAGGAGGCGCGGCCGTCGCGGGCGAGGGCGAGGAAGAGCATCCGCGAGTCGCGGCCGCCGCTGAGCGGGCAGGCGACTTCTCCCGACAGCGGAGCCAGCACCTCCTCGAGGGCGGCGGCGAGCTGCTCGGCGGCGCTCTCGAGATCGAGGCTGTGCTCGATCTCGGCCCAGGCCCAGGGGTGGCGCTCGACTCGCGCCCGGCCGAGGCGGCGGCGCAGGGTGGCCGACTGCGGCAGCCGCCGGATCTCGGCGAAGGGCGTGCGCTCGCCCAGCGGGTGGCGCATGGCGATGATCGAGGCCCATGCGTCCCAGTCGATCGAGAAAGGTCGCGATGAGGCGCGGACGAGCGGGTCGATCCGCGAGGCGAAGTAGATGGCGCCGCCTTCCTCGGTCCAGTAGATGGGCGCCAGCCCGTTCGCGGCCGTGTAGAGGAAGCGCCGGCCGCCGGCGATCCCCAGGCCGCAGAGCCCTGCTTTGGCGGCGTCCTCCCGCCTGCCGAGGCCGGGACCGAGTTGCCGCAGGTCTCCCTCCAACCAGCCGAGGCCGCGTTCGCGTCCCGCGCCCCAGGTCAAGGGCTCGCGGTCCAAGAGCAGGATCGAGCTCCCGTCCTCGTGGACCGGTTGGGGCGCGTCTCCGAGCCGGCTGGCGATCCTCGCTACGCGCGCGCGGTCATATGAGCCAAGGGCGCCACACGCCAGGGGCGCTCGAAGGGGCGAGGCCACGGCGGGGAAGGTACTAGCGCCCTCGTCTGCGATGCAGGATGCGGATCTTCAGGCGCCGCGAGGTCGCTTCGGCGTAGGTGCCGTCGGAGAGGACCCTCGCCCGAAACGCTACGCGGTGCTTGATCCGCGGCCTGAACCGTACCGTGCAGACGCGGTCGAGCCGGCGGGTGCCGATCTTGCGCCGCCCCTGCCAGAGGCTGACCGGCTGCCCGCGGCGGCCGCCGCAGGGGGAGACGAAGGCGGTGATGAAGCCGCGCCGGTTGCGTTTCACTCTGCGCCGCAGCGCGCGGATGCCGACGAAGGCCGGTTTCAGCTCGGGCTGCTGGGCCCGCGCCGGGCAGGCTTCGCCACCGGGCCCGACGATCCGGTAGACGGGGCCGTTACCGGAGACGGCGTAGAGGCGTCCGCAGGAGTCCTCGCCGAAGGAGTTGAGAGAGAAGGGATTGAAGCGAATGCCCTCGTAGCGGTCGCTGCCGAACGGCGCGGCGGGAAGGAAGGAGCGGACGTCGCCGACGCAGAGGTCGCCGTAGAGGTAGCGGCCGTAGAGGTCCCCGTAGCCGGGGCCGCGGGCGACGTAGCCGCCGATGATCGCGCAGCCGTGGGCCGCGCCGCCGCCGGGGTCTTCGTGGGGATAGTCGAAGATCGGGTCGATGAACGCCGTGGCGCCTGCGCAGCCTGACTCGGGGGTCACGGTTTCGACGAGAAATCCCTCACGACAGTTCCAGCCGTAGTTGGCGTCGCTCCCGAGCGCTGGCGCGGGGGCGTAGTCGACCTCCTCGCGTTTTTCCTGGCCGACGTCGGCGATCGCCAATGCTCCGGTCTGGCGGTCGAAGGAGAAGCGGAAGGGGTTGCGCAGGCCGAGGCTCCAGATCTGGGCGGTGGGGATGGGGGCGTTGGGGTCGATGCGGAGGAGCTTGCCGAGCAGGCTGCCCATGTTCTGGGCGTTTCCCTCTGGGTCGCCGTTGCCGCCGCCGTCGCCGGTGCTGACGAAGAGCATGCCTTCCGGGCCGAGCTGGAGCTGACCGCCGTAGTGGTTCTTGTGGTTGGGGTGGGGGATCGTCAGCAGGTTGCGCCGGCTCGAGAGCGGGGCGGTGCCGCCGCTGGCGACCATTTCAGCGACGTGGATCTCGGCCGGAGCCTCTTCCTTGCCGGTGTAGTAGAGGAAGAGCCGGCCGCTGGTCTGGAAGTCGGGCGAGAGCGCGATCGAGAGCAGGCCCCCCTCGCTTTCCGGTTCTATGGAGACCAGCGAGCTGAGGTCGGCGAAGACGGTCTGGGTCCCGTTTTCGACCTCGATCACTCGCCCTTTGCGCTCGACGACGAAGAGGCGGTCGGGATTGCTCGGATCGGAGGTGACGTAGATCGGCGCTTCGAAGCTGCCGATCTGCTGCAGCGAGAGCGCCTGGGCGCTGGCGCACCACAGCCCCGTCAGGAGCGCTGCGACGGTCGCGATCTTTCCCATTGCCCGGAACAAGGTGCTCAAGCTAGCTAACCCCCTACCCGCCAGATGGTCGCGGTTATGCACCGCAGCCGATTCCTGCCCCACTGGGGTGTGTTCAAGATCGGATGCGCTTTGGGTCGAACGACCAGTGGCGTACCGGGACCCCTTCGCCCGTCACCGCCAGCGCGGCGGCGAAGCCCGGGTCGATCGGCAGAGCCTGGACCGCGATCGGGGTGGGCGGCCAGGTCGGCCGGGCCGCTAGGCCGACGCCGAGGCACTTGAGCCGGGCCTCGTGCTGGGTCCAGAGCTCGTAGAAGAGCCGCGCCCGTTCGGGTTCCTCTGCCGCGCGCACGGTCGCGGCGGCCTCCGGCGCCAGTGCCCGCGCGGCCAGAGCGCCCAGGTCGCGCTCGGGCTTCACCCGCTCGACGTCGACCCCGACCTCGCGGTCCCTGGCGAGCGCGACCAGCGCCAGATCGCCGCAGTGGCTGAGGTTGAAGGCGAGGCGTGCCGGCTCCTCGGCGAGCCGGGGCTTGCCGTGCTCGCCCCGGGCCAGATCGATCTCCTCGGGGGCTTCGCCGAGATAGGGGGCGAGCACGGTCCGCAGCGTCAGGCTCGCGGGCACCGTCCCCAGCATGGCGCGCCAGACGTGCACTTCGCCGGCGCGCAGGTCAGGGCTGTCGGGGGCCGCCACGAACTCCAAGCGAACCGATCCTAGGTGATAGCTTCGCCAACCTTGAACCGGCTGTTGATCACCGGCGGCGCCGGCTTCGTCGGCTCCAACCTCGCGGTCTCCCTCGCCGCCCGGCACCCGGAGTGGGAGGTGATCGCGCTCGACAACCTCTACCGCAAAGGCTCGGAGCTGAACCTGCCGCGGTTGGCCGAGGCGGGGGTCGAGTTCGTCCGCGGCGACGTCCGCGAGCCCGCCGACCTGGCGGCGCTGCCGCCGCTCACGGCCCTGGTCGAGTGCTCGGCCGAGCCCTCGGTGATGAGCGGCGTCAACGGCGACACCTCCTACCTCCTCCACACCAACCTCACCGGCGCCTACAACTGCCTCGAGCTGGCCCGCCGCGACGGCGCCTTCTTCCTCTTCCTCTCGACCAGCCGCGTCTACCCGGTGGCGCCGCAGGTCGCGCTCGAGCTCGAGGAGGGCGAGACCCGCTTCGAGATCGCCGCCGAGCAGGCGGTCCCAGGCGTCTCCCCGGCGGGGATCTCCGAGGACTTCCCGCTGAGCGGCGCCCGCACCCTCTACGGGACCACCAAGCTCGCCGCCGAGCTGCTGATCGAGGAGTACCGGGCCGGCTTCGAGCTGCCGGCGGTCGTCGACCGCTGCGGGGTGATCGCCGGCCCCTGGCAGATGGGCAAGGTCGACCAGGGCGTCTTCACCCACTGGATGCTCGCCCACCACTTCCGCAACCCGCTCAGCTACATCGGGTTCGGGGGATATGGCAAGCAAGTGCGGGACCTGCTCCACGTCGAGGACCTGGTCGACCTGGTCGAGCGCCAGCTGCTCGACCCGGCGGGCTGGGACGGTCGCACCGTGAACGTCGGCGGTGGCCGCGAGTGCAGCCTCTCGCTGCTCGAGACGACGGCGATCTGCCGGCGGCTGACCGGCAACGAAGTGCCGATTGCAGCGGTGTCGGAGACCCGTTCCGGGGACGTGCCCGTGTACCTTTCCGATTGCGCGAGGCTTTTCGGCCTCGACCAATGGCGACCCCAACGCAGCGCCGAGCAGGTGCTGGCGGACATCCACCAGTGGATTGCCGCCGACGATGCGCGGATCGCCGATGCCCTCGAAATTCAACCCCAGTGAAGGAAGGGAATGACGCGTATGCCGGTGGCGATCATCACGGGTGCAGGAGGCCTGATCGGGTCTGAGGCCGTCGAGCACTTCGTCCGCGAGGGCTTCGACGTGGTCGGGATCGAGAACGACATGCGGGCCCGCTTCTTCGGCCCCGAATCCTCGACCTCGCACGTCACCCAAAGGCTGATCGAAGCCTATCCCTCCGAGTTCCGCTGGGAGAACGCCGACATCCGCGACGCCGAGGCCGTCGAGCGGATCTTCCGCGAGCGCGCCGGCCGGATCGAGCTCGTCGTCCACACCGCCGCCCAGCCCTCGCACGACTGGGCGGCGAGCGAGCCGCAGACCGACTTCGGCGTCAACGCCAACGGCACCCTCAACCTGCTGGAGGCGGCCCGCGCCCACTGCCCCGACGCCCCCTTCGTCCACTGCTCGACCAACAAGGTCTATGGCGACACTCCCAACCGGCTGCCCCTGCGGAGCCTCGACAAGCGGCTCGAGCTGCCCGAGGACCACACCTACTACAAGGGCATCGACACCTCGATGACGATCGACCACTCGACCCACTCGCTGTTCGGGGTCTCCAAGGCTGCCGCCGACCTGCTGGTGCAGGAGTACGGCCGCTACTTCGAGATGCCCACCGTCGCCTTCCGCGGCGGCTGCCTGACCGGGCCGCAGCACGCCGGCGCGAAGCTGCACGGCTTCCTCGCCTACCTGATGAAGTGCGTCGTCACCGGCACGCCCTACACCGTCTTCGGCTACGAGGGCAAGCAGGTCCGCGACAACATCCACAGCGCCGACCTGATCGCCGCCTTCGACGCCTTCCGCAGGGCGCCGCGCCCGGCCGCCGTCTACAACATCGGCGGCGGCCGCACCAGCAACTGCTCGATGCTGGAGGCGATCGAGATCTGCGAGCGGATCGCCGGCCGCGAGCTGCAGTGGGAGATGGGCGAGGAGCCTCGGATCGGCGACCATCGCTGGTGGATCTCCGACCTCGCTCCGTTCCAGGCCGACTACCCCGACTGGAAGCTGCGCTACGGGATCGAGGAGATCCTCCAGGAGATGCACGAGCAGAACCTCGACCGCTGGGTGGTCAAAGCGTGAAGGTTCGCCTCCTCGTCGCCGTCGCGCTGGCGGTGACCCTGGTGCTCCTTGTCTTCACCGGTGGCGGCAGCGCGGTGCCGAAGCCGAAGCCCCCGCGCGGATTCTTCGGCATCGCCCCGCAGACTCCGCTCAGCGACGAAGACGTCCGCTACATGCGCGCCGGGGGGATCGAATCGCTGCGGATGCCGATCGCCTGGTCGGCGGTGCAGCCGACCCCGAACGGCGGCTACGACTGGTCGACGATCGACCCCACGGTCGAAGTCGCCGCCCGCGGCGGGCTCGAAATCCTCCCCTTCCTCGCTGGCACGCCCCGGTGGCTCGGGAAGTTGACGACGCTGCCGGTCCGCAACGCCCGCCAGCGGGCGGCCTGGACCGCCTTCGTCAAGGCCGCGGTCGAACGCTACGGCCCCGGCGGCCAGTTCTGGCTCGAGCACCGCACCGAAGGCGTCAACTACGAACCGGCGATCACGGCGCCGAAGCCGATCCGGACCTGGCAGGTCTGGAACGAGGCCAACTTCTTCTACTTCGCCTTCCCGGTCTCGGTCAACAACTACGCGAAGCTGCTGACGATCACCCAGCGGGCGATCAAGGCGGTCCAGCCCGGCGCCAAGATCGTCCTCAGCGGTCTCTTCGCGCGGCCGAACGCGCGGGGCAAGAAGGGGATGGGGGCGGCCGCCTTCCTCGAAGGCCTCTACCGGATCCCGGGAATGAGGAGCAGGTTCGACTCCGTCGCCCTCCACCCCTACGCGATCGACACCCGGGAACTCGAGGAGATGGTCGAGGAATTCCACGAGGTCAGCCGCGAGAACCGCGACCGGCCCGGGCTCTATGTGACCGAGATGGGTTGGGGATCCCAGGACAACTTCGAGGAAGTCGCCTTCGAGCAGGGCGTGCGCGGGCAGGTGCGCCAGCTCAAAGGATCCTACGGTTACCTGATCGAGAACCAGCGGCGCCTGAACCTGAAGCAGGTCCACTGGTTCTCCTGGAAGGACGCGCCGCTGCTCTGCAGCTTCTGCGACTCGGTCGGCCTCTTCCGCCAGGGACCCCGCTTCAAGCCGAAGCCCTCCTGGCACGCGTTCGTGAAGATCACGGGCGGGCGGGCCCGGCCCTAGCGCCGTGACCGCGACCGAGCCGCGGGGCCCGGCCTGGCTCGTCCTGCCGACCTACGAAGAGGCCGAGAACCTCGAGCCCTTCGTCGCCGCCGTCCTCCCCATGCTCCCCGACGACGCGCGGGTCCTGATCGTCGACGACAACTCTCCCGACGGCACCGGGAAGATCGCCCGGCGGCTGGAGGCCGAGAACGAGCGGGTGCGGTTCCTCCACCGCGAGCACAAGGAAGGCCTCGGCCCCGCCTACATCGCCGGTTTTCGCGAGGCGCTGGCCGAAGGCGCCGCGCTCGTCCTCGAGATGGACGCCGACTTCTCCCACGACCCCGCCTACCTGCCGCGCCTGCTGGAGGCGGCGAAGCGGGCCGACCTGGTGATCGGCTCGCGCTACGTCGAGGGCGGCGGGATCTCCGACTGGGGCCCGGTGCGACGCCTGATCAGCCGCGGCGGCAGCATCTATGCTCGCTTCATTCTCGGGGTCGAGGTCAGGGATCTGACCGGTGGCTTCAAGTGCTTCCGCCGAGAGGTGCTGGAGGCGATCGATCTCGACACGGTCGACGCCCGCGGCTACGCCTTCCAGGTCGAGGTCACCTACCGCGCCCTGCGGGCCGGCTTCCGCGTCATCGAGGTGCCGATCATCTTCCGCGACCGTGAGGTCGGCAGCTCGAAGATGGACAGCTCGATCGTGCTGGAGGCGATCTGGCGGGTGCCGCGGATGCGGTTCGGGCGCCGGCGCAAGAGGTAGCCGACCTCGGCGCCTCAGCTGGCCAAGAATTCAGCAGGCGAGAAAACCGGGATTCTGTCGGCGAGAGCCAGCAGCGCGCGGTCGCCGGAGACGAGCGCGGCATTTTGGCTTTGCGCCAAAGCGATCAGGTAGTCGTCATCCGGATCGGCGCAGCGGATGGGTGGCGGCGCCGTGGGGTCGGCCGCGAGCCGGGCTTCGCGGCCGACCAGATCCAGGTATACGGCGACGACGGCGAGATCGAAGTAGCGCCTGAACCTCTCGCGCCTCAGGACCGCCTCCAGCTCTCCCAGAAGCAGCGGCGAGGCGATCAGCTCGAAGCTTCCTTCGCGTGCGGCAAGGAGGAGTTTCGCCGGAGTGCCGCTGGGGGTGATCAGGGCGGAGACGAGGACGCCGGGGTCAAGAACCGCCCGCGCCACGCTTCTCCTTGCGCACCGCGCGCAGCTCATCCGCTGCGAGCTTCAGGCCCTCCCCTTCGGTCGCCGGCGTGACTTTGGCCCAGATCTTCGCGAGGTCATCGAGACCAAGGTCCCGGCGGAGAGATTCCCCGATCACCTCCGAGTCTCGCTTTCCGGTTCGCGCCGCCTTTATCTTGACGGCGCGAAAGACCTCCTCGTCGAGCGTGACAGTGGTTCGGGTCTTCGACATAAAGGCATTATTACATCGTGATGCACACAGAGGGGGTCAGTCGCCGAAAACCGCCTCCACCGCCAGCTTCCGTGCCGCCGCGAGCAGGTCGGCGTCGAAGGTCGCCACAGCGGCTTCGTTGTCCTGTGCGGCCAGAAGGACGCAGCAGTCCGGCATCTTCAGGCCCACGCCGGCGCGCATCTCAGCCAGTCGCCCTTGGGCGCCTCCCCCCAACGGAAGCTCGTGAAGGTCAAGCCGCATGAGGGCTGCTTCAGCTTCCTCTAGGCGTCCTACCCGAGCGGGGTAGACCAGGGTCTCGGCGAGGGTTATCGAGCTGGCCCCCCACGATTCGCTGCTGTTGGCTTCGAGCAGGCTTTGCGCTCTCGCGTGATGGCGATCGGAGCCGTCCAGGTGGGCGATCAACACGCTTGCGTCGAAGACGATCACTCCGGCCAGTCTTCGCGCAGCCGCTCGAGCGCGTTCGGCGGGTAGGCCCCGGTCAGCACTCCGGCGGTCTGTTTGATCGCGCTCCTGCGTTCCTCCCCTTCGCTCGCGATCGCCTTTCGCCCAGCATCGGCAAGCCTGAGCAGCAGCTCTTTTCTATCCCGGACCCTGGGCCAGCGTCGCTGCGCCTCGTCCAACTGCTCGCGCAGCGCTCCGGTGTCAGTGAGCGTGTAGCGAGGCCGGGTGGTTGGCATGGAATCGAGTGTAGCACTTCTGCAGCCAGGTGATGCACCTCGCTCTGGGCCTCGCTAGTTTCGCCCTGAAGGTCTGCGGGGACCGCTAAGCGGTCCCCGCAGCGTCACCTTTCCTACTGCTCAACATGTAGGAATTACGGTTTGATTGAAGGTACACGTACGGAGTAAAGAAGGCCACTGGTGGGTGTCCCACCAGTGGCCTGCGATCGACGCTGTGCGGCTACTTACGCCAGCCGGCTAGGTTGCCGACTTCCTCACCGCGAGGATGTATCCGCTGTAGTCGTGGATCGGCTTGAACTCCATTTCGAAGTATTTGACGAGCGGTCGTCGCGGTGGCTGGCCGCCGAAATACCCGCCCCAGAATTCCACCAAGTCGGGCTTGTAGACAAGGCAGAGGCGCTGCGTCGAACGCACTCGTTCGACGACCTGGCGCTGTTCCGAGGCAGTGAAGAAGAATGGCCAAGGGCTGCTGAGCTCAACCGGGGGTTCCTGTTCGCTGAGCAGGTTCAGGCTGTTCATGCCCGGCATCGTCAGGAAGGTGTCGCAGTTGCGTTTGATGCCCGACACGAGTTCCTGTAGCTGCTCCGCCAGCAGCGGGTTGACCCTTAGGCGATGCGCGCCGGGGAGCTCCAGCGACACCGATTCGTCGTAGCGGGCGTTGGCGAAGCGCACCTCGGTGCGCAGCGGCTTCAGGCACAACCAGGCGGCGAAGACGAGGATAGCCAGCGTCGGCGCGAGCCTCAGCATGCGGGTTGCCGCTGGCTTCAGCGAAAGCTGTGCAAGGGAGATCTGGTCGACGCCGTCGCCGACGCAGACCCCCCCAACCACTACGAGCGGGAAGATGCTCCAGTAGAGCTGGCTCCCCGGCATCGGGTAGGCGTGCAGGAACTGCAGCGCGGCGAGCGACGGCACAAGCAGGCGCACGAAGGAGTTGTCGCTGGCCCGCTTGCGCGCAGGCGGCAGCGCCGCCAACCAGAGGATCGGTCCGGCGACGACCATCCCCTGGGTGAGATCGGTCGGCAGACGGAAGATCGGGCCGGTCAACGATGCCCAAATCGCCAGTCCCGCTGCTAGCCGTCCGCACCCGATGGCCAATTCCGCCGCGGGGGTCATGGTCGCGCTCCCGTACCGATGGGCGGCAACCGCGAGCAGAAGGCCGCAGAGCACCCAGAGCCAGCTCAGAGGGTGGATCAACATCGCCGCCTTGGCGATATCGGCCGTTCCGGCAGGGCGGATGACCCAGCCGTCGATCAGGTCTACGGGAGACGTGCCACCGATGATCGGCACCAGGCTGACCAGGAGCAGGATGCCAACGGTCCCGGCTGCGAGGCTGGCTAGATCGCGGCCGTCGGGACGCTTCACCGGCTCGATCCGGGTCGAGATCAGCGCCAGGCCGAGGGCGCCGGCCGCGACAACGATCGCATAGCGTTGGGCCCAGCCGTCGCTGATGTTCTCCGACATCAGCGGGAACGGCAGGACGATGAAGGCGAGCGTGACGAGGATTCGGAGAACCTCGCGGCGGCGCAGCGCCGGGATCGTCGCAAAGGCCGCAAAGGCGACCGACAGCAACGCGAAGAGGCCGACGTTGACCTTCAGCGAGACCAGCGCTCCGGTGGCGATCCCGACCGCCGCCATCCCCGCTCGCGGCCGCGACGGAACCAAATAGGCGGCGACAAGGAGCAGCGCGATCAGCAGGAAGGCGATCGAGGCGCCGGGGTGCAGTGGCTCGTTGACGTCGACCTTCAGCAGCAGGAATGCCAGCACCGTGCCGGTGCCGGCGACCGTCAGGCGGCCGGTCAGCCGCAACAAGGCAAGTCCGGTGAAGAGCGCCGAGGCGAGCCATAGGAAGAGGTTGGCGAAAAGCGCGGTTTCCACCGTGAGGCCGATTCCGAAGATTCGCAGCAGCCCCCCTACGAGCACGAAGACGCCTGGCCCGTACTGGCTGTAGACCTGCGAGTAGAGCGCGTTGCCCTGTTCGAACTTGCGCAGCGACATCAGCACGTAGCCGACGTCGTCCGGCACGTCGTAGGTGCTGAACATCAGCCGGTAGGCCACGATGCCGAGGACGGCGGTGATCGTCACCACCAGCAGGCCGAAGCCCCAGCCGCGCCACCGCTCGGGAATGGGGCGGATCACTCTTTTCGCTGCAGGCGGCTCGGGCGGAAGGTTCCCTGCAGTCGCTTGACCTCGGCCGGCTCGCGCCGATAGTCGCCGCGGCTGAGGTGGTGCTCGAGGAAGACGTAGAGGATGATGAAGAGGTAGCGGCTGCCCATCTCGTTGAGTGAGAGCTTTGACTCGCCGGCAGTGCGATTGGTCCAGGAGATCGGCACGATCCCGTAGCTGTAGCCTCTGACAACCGCCTTCAGCGGCAGCTCGACCGTGAGGTTGAAATGGTGAGAGAGGAATGGCCTGATGTTGTCGATGACCTCGCGGCGGTAGGCCTTGAAAGCGTTGGTCGTGTCGTTGTATCCGTGGCGGAAGAGGACCCGGATGCCCCAGTTGACGAGCCGGTTCATGATCAGCTTGAAGCGGGGGTAGTCGTGGATCTCGGCGCCGTGCACGAAGCGCGAGCCGAAGGCGCACTCATAGCCTTCTTCCAGCAGCCGGTGGTAGGCGACGAGGTCCTCTGGGCTGTCGGAGCCGTCCGCCATCACGATCGCCACCGCGTCACCCTCGTAGGCCTCGAGACCGGCGCGGACGGCGAGGCCGAAGCCGCCGCTGTAGGGCGAGTCGATGCAGCGGACATGCGGGCTCCCCTCGCCGATCTCCCGCACCACGGCGGCGGTGCCGTCGACGCTGGAGTCGTTGACGACGACGACCTCGTGCTCGATGCCCTCGCGTTCCAGCGTGGCAACCATCCCGGTGATGGTCTCGGCGACCGTCGCCTCCTCGTTGTGGGCCGGGATCACTACCGAGAGCTTCACGGGCGCCTACTTCCTGCCGATCACCAGGAACTGCTTGCCCAGCAGCTTCCAGGCCGGGCGGAAGTTCAAGTACATCCTCGTCAGCGTCGTCGAGGGCGGCAGGATGCCGCGGAACGAGTAGGGCAGGTAGCGGGGGATGATCCGTTCCGGCTCGAAGCCGGCGGCGTAGAGGTGCTCCTCGATCGCCACATGGGTGAGAGCCACATAGTGGTCCGCACAGTCCCAGTACTCGTCCGCGCAGTAGCGGTAGTTCGGTCCCATGATCGCGATCCGGCCACCCGGTTTCATCGCCGCCCGCATCTTTTCCAGGAAGACGGCGATCGCCTCTTGGTCGTGCAGGTGCTCGAGAAAGTTGGAGACGAAGACGCCGTCGAAGTGTTCCTCCGGCAGCTCGGCATCCATGATCGAGGCGGTCACGACTTTGGTCCCCGGCCGGTGCGAGGCCTCAGGGTAAGCGACCTCGTCGACGGCCCAGGCTTCCTTCGTCGGCACCGCGTGGACGAACTCGCCGCGGCCCGCGGCGGGGTCGAGGACCACGCTCGGGGAGCCCATCAGGCCGTGGACGTGGGGCGCGATCTCCTCCCAGACGGCGGCTCGCTTGTCCTGGTCGATGTCACGGAAGCGGTATGAGTAGAGGCGCTCGTAATTCATTGCTTCGTTCTCCCGTCTGCAGGTCGGCAACAGGATTGGCTGGGCACCCTACATGCTGTCGGTCGCCGAGCCAGGCCCCCGGGGCAGGCGGCAGACAGCGGCGTCGGGGCCGCGTTCAACGAACATCCGCCAGGGCCTGGAGGAGCGGTCGCGGGGTATTGCCAGCACCCCGGCCTGACCTGCCGGGACGCGGCCGGGGACGGTGACCGGCGGTTCACCGCCGGCAAAGCGCGCCAGCTTCAACCCCTCGATCGGCGCGTTGCCGGCGCGCAGTGACACCCCGCCCGGCGGCAGCGTCAGTGCCCGCCCCCCTCCATCGAGGGTGCGGCAGCCGCTGAGCCCGGCTGGGGGCCGCAGGTGCAACTCGATCGCGAGTGCCGCCGCGAGGACCCGGTCGGCGTCGGCACGGGCCGTCTCGGGGCTTCGCGCCAGCGCGGCCGGGGTGAAACCGGGCGAGCCGAAGGCGTCGATCCCGGAGAGGTAGGAGCCGGCCTCGAGGTGCAGGTAGGGCGTCCCTGCCAGCGGTTCGTCTAGGAGGAAGCCCGGGTCGACCCGGTCGCGCGCGATCTCCAGGGCCGCCAGATCAGCCCGCTCGGTGATGGTCGTGGCGTGGAAGCTTTCGTAGGCCTGGTGGAGGAAGACGACGTTGCTGAGCACGGCGGCGGCGAGGACTGCGAGCACCGGTCCCAGCAGGCGTCGCCGCAGGTCGAGGCCGCGCACCAGCTCGACGCAGATCAGCACCAGGAAGATCACGCTCGGCAACTGGTAGCGGCTGGCCGAGGCGGTCCGTCCTGCCTTCAGCTCCAGACCGGCGATCGCCCAGAAGGCGAGGCCGGCCGCCAGGACCACCCAGAATGAGACCGGGATCGACCGCAGGGCGCGCAGGCGCCAGGCACCGAGGCCGATCAGGGCGACCGCCAGCGGCCGCCCCCAGTCGAGCCCGTTGGGGGCTTCGGCGCCGGCGACCGGAATCGCCAAACCCAGCGCGGCGGCGATCGCCGCCGCCACCGAGTCGAGCACGTAGAGCGGGGTGCCGGCGAGGTTGGCGAAGGAGAGGGCGCTCTCCGCGTCCCGGCCCCAGATCAGCCACCAGACGCCGTAGAGGCAGAGCGGCACCGCGAGGACGAAGGCGCGGGAGAGCAGCGGTCGCTCGCGACGGCGCAGGACCAGGTCCACGGCCGCGCCGGCGGCGAAGGCGACCCAAAGGCTGCCCCACAGCATCGACCCGATCAGGCAGGCGCAGGCGACCTCGTCGCCGTGGCGGTCGTGGCGATCGAGGGCCAGCAGCATCCCCAGGCCAAAGGCGCCGGCGCCGAGGAAGCTGACTCCCGAGGTGAACCAGAGCAGGTCTTCGAAGCCGGCGCCGAGGAAGAGCACCGGGATCGTCGCCAGCAGCGCCGGCCACGGGCCGATCCGCCGGCGCACCCAGAGGAAGAGCAGTGCCACGGCGGCCAGGAGCAGCGTCGTCGAGAAGATCCTGTACGGCACGGTCGAGGCGATCCCGAAGATCGGCAGCAGGACCTTCCAGGCTGCCACGTCGGCGGCCACCAGGTGCTCGTTGGCGGGCTCGAAGAACGCGTGCGCGTCGAAGGCTCGCCGCTCGAAGATGTAGCCCCAGTCATCGAGCAGGAAGGTCAGCCTCGAGCCGAGGACGGTGATATAGACGCCGGCGCCGGCCGCCGCGAGGGCGAAGAGCGCGGTTGGGGCCGCTATGCGGGGCCGTTGCCGCAAACCGTCGCCTCAGCCGCAGTCTCGAGCTGGAGCCTCCAGGGCCGCCGCGAGCGATCCGGCGGGATGGCTAGTTCCTTCGCCTGGCGTGGGGCGATCGGTTCCGCCAATTCGATCGGAAACGGCCCGCTGGCGAAGCGCAGCAGCTTCACCTTCTTGACCGGCGTCCCGCCGGCCTCGATCACGGCGCCGGTGCGGGGAAGGGTCAGCAACGGCGTCACGGCGCCGTCGGAGGAAACTCTGAGGCAGGTCCCAGGCTGCACGGAGGCGCGGGGAGGGTCGCCGGCGACCCGTCGCCGCGGCAGGGCGGGGACCGCGCCGGGGGGCAGCGGCGCCAGGCCGATGCGCAGCGCCCCGAAGAGGACTTTGTCGGCGGTGAATCGTGCGCTGCTGGTGGCCTCGGCCAGTTCGGCCGGGTCGTAGGCCGGCGAGCCGAACTCGTCGCGGGCGGAGAGGTAGGACCCGGCGTCGACGTGGACGTAGCCCGTTCCGGCCACGTCTTCGCTCAGCAGGAAGCCCGGTTCGACCGTGTCGCGGGCGATTTCGAGCGCGCCGAGGGACGCTTTCTCGAGCCGGGAGATCGGGTGGTAGCCGTTGCTGAAGGCCTGGCTGAGGTAATAGACGTTGCTCCCGATCGAGGCCGCGGCGATGATCGCCACCACGGCCAGGGTGCCGCGCGAGGTGCGCCAATCGAGGCGGACGCCGCGCTGCAGCTCGGCGCCGACCATCAGCACGAAAGCCACGCCCACGTACTGATAGCGGCTCGAGATCGGATCGCGGCCGGGGATCTGGTTGAAGCCGGCGAGGATCCAGAACGAGCCGGCGACCGCCAACACGACCCAGAGCCGCGAGTCGATGCGCTCGAGCCGGTAGGCACGCCAGAGGCCCAGCAGGATCGCGGCGACCGCCAGCGACCGCCCCCAGCCGAGCCCGCCTGCGCCGGTGGCGACGCCAGGCGTCGCGAGGCCAAAAAGGGAGGCGAGGGCGGCGGCGACGCTGTCGAGGACGAAGAGCGGCGTTTTCGCCACGTTGGTGATGGAGAGCGACGATTCCGCCGTGTGTCCCCAACCGAGCCACCAGAGGGCGTACACGGCCAGCGGCACCAGGAAGACGTAGAGCCGGCGCCGGCGTTCGCCCAGCAGCAGCACGTGCACCGCGGCGCCGATCGCGAAGGAGAGGCCAAGGCTGGAGAAGAGGACGGAGGCGACCAGCAGCGCGCAGGCGACCGCCTCGCCCCGGCGGTCCTCGCGTTCCAGCGCCAGCAGGGCGCCGAGCCCGGCGGCGACCGAGCCGAAGTAGGTCATCTGGAAGGACCAGAGCAGGTCTTCCCAGGCGGCGCCGAGGAAGAGGACGACCGCGGTCGCCGCCAGCGCCGGCCAGTCGCCCACCCGCCGCCGCAGGTAGACGAAGAGCAGGGCGGCGCTGAGCAGGAAGAGGGCGGTGGAGACGACCCGGTAGGGGAGGGCGGACCCCATCCCCACGGTCGCCAGCAGCGCCTTGTAGATCAGCACCGGCAGGGCGACGATGTGCTCGCCGTGGGGGTCGAGGACGGCGTCGGCGCTGAAACCGCGCCGGTAGAGCAGGAACTCCCAGTCGTCGAGCAGGAAGGTCAGCTTCGAGCCGAGGTAGAGCAGCAGGCAGGCCGAGGCGCCGAAGAGCCAGATGAGAAGCAGGAGGACCGGGGTATCCACCCCCGCCCCCCGCACACTCCCTGCGCGAGGGCGACGGCCGTCTGTGCCTAACGCCACGCGGGAAAGTTATAGAGACGCGTGGCGGCGGGGATGCCGGTTACGCTGCCGCCGGTGCGCCTGATCCTCGCCAGCAACCACCTCGGCCTCGGTGGCAGCGAGTCGTACCTGCTCACCGTCGCCGAACAGCTGGAGCGGCTGGGGCACGAGACGACTCTCTACGGGCGGGAACTGGGCGCCGGTGCGGATCTTGCCCGCTCGCGTGGCTTCCTGGTGGTCGACGAGAACCGGCTGCCGGAGGATTGCGACGCGGCTTTGGTCCAGGACGCCGCCGTCTCCCTCGACCTTTCCTCCCGCTACCCCCGCGCGCCGCAGGTGTTTGTCGCCCACAGTGAGTCCTTCGACCTTCAGCTTCCGCTCCAGCTCGAGGGCCTGGTGAGGGCCGTGGTCGTCCTCAACGACCGCGTCGCCAACCGTCTGCGCGCGCTCGCGGTGGCGGCGCCGATCGTGCGGCTGCGGCAGCCGATCGACATCGAGCGGTTCGTGCCCGGCGCGCCACTGCCGGAGCGGCCGCGTCGCGCGCTGCTGCTCAGCAACAACCCCGTCGCCGACCGCCTCGCGATGCTCGAGTCCGCCTGCGGGGCGTCGGGCCTGGAGCTGGCTCGCGTCGGCGGCGACGCCGGGCAGAGCAGCGACCCGCGGAACCAGCTGGTCGACGCCGACGTCGTGATCGGCTACGGCCGCTCGATCCTCGAGGCGATGGCCTGCGGCCGCGCCGCTTACGTCTACGACCGCCACGGCAGCGACGGCTGGGTTACCGCCGACAGCTACGCCGAGATCGAGGCCGGTGGCTTCGCCGGCCGGACCGGCCGGACCATCGCCGATCGCGATGCCCTGCAAGCCGACCTCGCTCGCTTCGATCCCGCGATGGGGCCGGTCAACCACGACCTGGTGGCCGCCCACCATCGCGCCAACGCCCATGCCCAGCAGCTCCTCGAGCTGCTGGAAGGCGGCGGCGAGGGCCCCCCGGTGACCCACGGCGCCCTCGAGGAGATGGCCAGGTTGGTGCGGATGGAGTGGCGGGCACGGGTTGACGCGCAGGCGCTGGTCGGCGAGCAGGCGCGCCTGCAGGCCGAGCGCCACCGGCTCGAGCGCCGGGTCGAAGAGGTGCGCGAGGAGGCCGCGGCGGAGACCGCCGCGGCCTTCCGGGGCACGCTCAGCTGGCGCCTGACCCGGCCCGTCCGCGGAGTCGGGGCCCTGCTGGCACGGCTCAGGTCCGGCCGATGAGCGCGCGGCCGGTGGTGATCGAGGCGCGCGGGATCGAGAAGTCCTTCCGCCTCCCGGTCAGCAAGATCAGCTCGCTGAAAGAGCAGATCACGACCTTTTCCCGCCCCGAGTACCGGGAGCTGCGGGCCCTGCGCGACGTCTCCTTTGACGTTCATCGCGGCGAGTTCTTCGGGATCGTCGGTCGCAACGGCTCCGGCAAGAGCACCCTGCTGAAAGTCCTGGCCAGCATCTACGCCGCCGACGGCGGCCGGGTGCGGATGGCCGGCCGCCTCGCCCCCTTCATCGAGCTCGGCGTCGGCTTCAACCCGGAGCTGACCGCGCGCGAGAACGTCGAGCTGAACGGGGTGATGATGGGGCTGGAGCGGCGCCAGGCGCGCGGCCGCCTCGGCGCCGTCCTCGAGTTCGCCGAGCTCGAGGAGTTCGTCGATATGAAACTGAAGAACTACTCGTCCGGGATGCTGGTCCGGCTCGCCTTCTCGGTGATGATCCAGTCCGACGCCGAGATCCTCCTCATCGACGAGGTGCTCGCTGTCGGTGACGCCGCCTTCCAGCAGAAGTGCGCCGACGTCTTCCACGAGATGCGGGACTCCGAGCGCACCGTCATCCTCGTCACCCACGACATGGGGGCGGTCGAGCACTACTGCCACCGGGCGATGCTGCTGCACGACGGGGAGGTGCGGGCGATCGGCGACCCCGGCGAGGTAGCCCGCAAGTACCTGCGGCTGAACTTCGAATCGGCTCCCAGCAGTGGCGAAGACTCGCTCGGCGAGGTCGCCGACGTCGTCGTCGACGACGCCTGGCTGGAGGACGAGGGCGGACGCCGGGTCACGAACGTGGAGAAGGGCCGGGAGCTGCGCTTCTGTGCCGATCTCGAGGTGAAGCGGGACGTCGAGGGTCCCGCCTTCGGCTTCGCCCTCGCCAACGCCGACGGGGTCGAGGTGACCGGCTTCGGCGTTCCCTTGGCGGAGGTGCCGGAGCGGGTGGTCGCGGGCCAGCGGCTGCGCGTCCGGGCGACGGTCGAAAACCGGCTCTCCCCGGGCCGCTACGTCGTCCGCTGCTGGATTCACCGTAACCACAACATCGCCAACCTCGTGCTCTATTCGCCGCACGTGCTCGACTTCGTCGTCTACGGCAAGGAGGAGCCGGGAGTGGCGTTCTTCGAGCGCGAGGTGCGGCTGGAGCTGAGGGGAGGAGGGGACCGGTGAGCGCCGAGGCGCAGGCACCGGCGCAGGCGTTGGAGCTGCGCGAGGTCCGCGGACCCTCCGCCACCGGCGGCGGCCGCCGCCGCTTCTTCGAACTCCTCTGGCTGATCTCGGCGACCGAATTCAAGAAAAGCTTCCACGGCACCGCTTTCGGCTACGTCTGGTCGCTGGTGCGGCCGCTGATGCTGTTCGCGGTCCTCCTCGTTGTCTTCACCCGGATCTTCCGGTTCAACGTCGTCAACTATCCGGTGCTGCTGCTCTTCAACCTCGTCGTCTTCGGCCTCTTCCAGGAAGGCACCGGCGCGGCGGTCAGCTCAGTCTTGGCGCAGGAGGGAATCGTCCGCAAGACCCAGTTCCCGCGGCTGGTGATTCCGCTCGCCTCGGTGATGGTCGCCCTCTTCACCCTCGGCCTGAACCTGCTCGCGGTCTTCGCCTTCATCCTCATCTACGGCGTCGATCCGACCTGGACCTGGCTGCTCCTGCCGTTGATCGTGCTCCTCGTCCTCGTCCTCACCTGCGCCGTCTCGCTGCTGCTCTCGGCGCTGAACGTGCGCTTCCGCGACGTCGCCATCATCTGGACCGTGGTGGCGACCGTGCTGCTGTACGGGTCGCCGATCATCTACCCGATCACCATCCTCGAAGCGAGCTTCCTCAAGGACGTCCTCCTCGCCAACCCCCTCACCCTGATCTTCGAGCAGGCTCGCGTCTGGATCATCGACCCCAGCGCGCCGAGCGCCGTCCAGGTCGCCGGCGGCTGGCTCAACATGCTCCCCGCCGCCGCGATCTACGTCGCCGCCTGCATCCTCGGCGTCTGGGTCTTTAAGCGCGAAGCCCCCAAGATCGCCGAGCGGCTTTAGGAATCCGCGCGAAGGTCCACGACCTTGCACGGCAGCTGGTCGGCCCGGTCGACGATCTCAGGGTCTCCCGTCAGCAAGGCGACCTCTTCCTCGGCGGCCAACGCGACGGCGAAGCAGTCAGCTAGCGCGATCGGATGCTCTGCCTTCAGGGCCGACGCCGACCTCATCGCGGCTATCCCCGGCAGGTTCTCCGTCACCAGCGGTCGCAGCTCGGCCAGCACCTGATCGCCTTCCCGTCGACCGTGGTCACGGATCGTGCGGTAGTGGACCTCGACCAGGTTGATCCAGCTCATCGCCGGCCGTTCTCGCTTGATTGCCCGCTCCACGACTCCGGCCGCCGGCTCCTCCCCGTCCAGCCAGGCGAGGACGGCCCAGGAGTCGAGGCACCGTTTCATCGCTCACCCCTAGCGCGGCTCGTTGCGACGGTCTTCGAGCAGGCGAGAGGCCATCCCGCTCTCGGCGAACCGCCCCCGAAGCGTTGACGGGCGACCCGCCAGGCGGACGACGATCCCGTCATCGACGGCCTCGAAGTCAACGTCGGCGCCTGGGCCGAGGCCGACCCGATCCCGCAGATCCTTCGGGATCACCACCTGGCCCTTGGCTCCTACTCGCTGAGTCATACTCACTCAGTATAACCACGATCAGGGCCCGAGCGCCCCGATCGGGACGACTTGGATCCCGTCCTCGCGCTCGTAGCCGTAGCCGCCGGCGACGACGATGGCGAGAACGGCCGGCTCGCCCATGCGGCTCGTATCGACCCGACTCGCGAACTTCTGGAGGGAGGCGGCCGCTTCCTCAATGGCCGTCGGACCACCCAGCTTTATCTCGAAAGCACCCCACCTGCCGTCCTGGCAGTTGACCATCGCGTCGACCTCGAGCCCGTCCGAGTCACGGTAATGCTCAACCGTGGCGTCGAGTGGCTGCGCGTAGACCCGTAGGTCGCGGACGACCATTGACTCGAAGAAGAGCCCGAAGCTGTTGAGATCGTCGATCAGAGCACGCGGGCTTGCCTGCAGTGCCGCCGCTGCCAGAGAGGGATCGACGAAGTGTCGCTTCGGCGCTTTGCGAAGGGCATAACGGGAGCGGAGATGCGGACGCCAGGCGGGCTGGTCCTCGATCACGAAAAGGCGGCTTAGTGCTTCCAGGTACTCGGCCACCGTCGCCGGGGCGATCGAGTCTCCGCGCTCGCTGGCGTCGTTGGCGAGGGTCGTTGCTGCAACGTCGGTCGCCAGATTCCGCGCCAGGCTCTGCAGCAACCGCCCTACCTTCCCGGGCCGGTGGCTCGGCCCCACCGTCTTCAGATCGACCCGGACGACCTCGCCCAGGTAATCGCGCACTCTGCGAAGCGCGGGTTCGATCTCGAGCCGCGGAAAGCCGGGCCAGCCTCCCCGACAGAGTGCCTCAGCGACGTCGGGCAGCTCGAGCCCGGGATCGACCGCCTCGGTCTTCTCACCCGCGAGGAGGCTGGCGAGGGACACGTCGCCGTTCCCCGCGCCGGCCTCGTAGAGGGACATCGGTCGCATTCGCAAGCGACTGATGCGCCCGGCGCCGGTGTGGCGGGTCTCGTCGTCGGTGGGCTGGGCGGAGCCGGCGAGGATGAATTGCCCGGGATCCTCCCGTCTGTCGACCTCCCGCCGAACGTGGTTCCAGATGTCCGGCTCGACCTGCCACTCGTCGATCAGCCGCGGCGTTTCGCCTGCCAGGATCAGGCCTGGATTGATCTCAGCGGCTTCCCTGGCTTTGCGGTTTACGTCGAGCAGGATCTCGCTCCCGGCCTGCTGCCTCGCGGTCTCCGTCTTTCCGCAGGCTTTTGGACCCTCGATCAGAACCGCGCCCGCAGAGGCAAGTCGCTCCTGTAGCTCGAGATCTGCGACTCTGGAGATATAAGACATTTGGCTTCAGAAAAAGGGTTGAGAGCTTTTCTTGAAGGATTGTAGAGAATTTAGAAGTAGAATTGTAGAAAAATTTCAGGCAAGGATGTAGAAATATTTGACGAAGGATTGTAGAACCAGGCCACCCGGTCTCCGGGGTGCTGCTCCCTGATTAGGCGCCGGAGAACAGGTTGACCGAGACGATGCGGCGCATCGGGTACTGGTCGTAGGGGAGGGCGCCGCGCCAGCGGTTGTGGGACTCGGCGGAGACGAAGTAGGTCTCGGGGTCGTCCCTCAGCTCGGCGAGGGCGGCGTCGAGCTGTGCCTCGGCGACGCCCATGCCGGCGGCGATGCGGCGCAGCTTCTCCAGGTGCTCCTCGGCGCCCCAGCCGGCGAGGACGTGGTCGACGGCGTGGATCGAGACGCCCTGCTGCTTGGCGAGAAGCTCGCGCGACCGCTCCATCACCGAGTCGATCACGTCGATGGGGACGTGCTCGAGGACCGAGATCGAGTAGATCGCGGCGAAGTCGTCGCCGACCGGGGTCTGCGGCGGGAAGTGTTCGCGGACGAAGGTGAGGTCCGAGTAGGCGGTGCGGAAGGTCTCGAATTCCTTCGGGCCGTTGCCGCTGCCGTCGTAGGCGTCGACGACGGTGACGTCGTAGCCGATCCGCGAGAGCGCCCCGGCGACGAGGGGCTCGCCGGCGCCGATCTCCAGCAGCCGCGAGCCGACCGGGACGTTGCCGAGGATCGCCTTCAGCATCCAGCATCGCTGCAGGTCCTTCATGTCGAAGTTCGCCCCCGCCAGCCCCGGCATGTTGTCGACGCTGTCGGCGAAGTCCTCGACGGTCCCGTAGGAGGCGGGGGGCAGCGGGAAGTTCCCCTGGTAGCGGTCGACCAGGGTCCTCAGCGGCGTGTCTTTGATCGTCCACGCCGACGCGTTCTCGGCCCCCGGCGGCGAGACCCGGCCCAGGACTTTGCCCGCGGCCTTGCGCAGGGCCGGCGACCCCGCCGCCATCGCCCGCGCCCGCGCCGCCTGCTCTTTGAGGCGGCTCACGCCGGCTGCTCCGCGGGTGCGCTGATCAGCTCGCGGTAGAACCCGCCGAGGGCGGTGGCGTTGTCGCGCCAGCTCAGCTCCTCGAGGGCGAACCCGCGGGCCCCCGCGCCAAGTCGGCCGGCCAGTTCGCTGTCGCCGATCAGGTCCTCGACCCGCGCCATGATCTCAATTGCGTTGCCCTGCTCGAGCAAGAGTGCGTTCTCCCCGTGGGTGAGGTCGTGACCGATGTTGCAGTGCGGGACGATAACCGGGCGTCCCATCGCCAGGAACTCCGGCAGCTTCGAGGGCAGCCGGTAGCGGTTGAAGTCGTCGCGGGCGCCCGGCTGGACGAAGGCGTCGGCCAGCGCCAGGTAGTCCGGCACCTCGCGCCAGTCGATCCGGCCCAGCTCCAGCACCCCGTCGCTGACGGCGCGGAAGGCGCGCGGGTCGACGCCGCCGAACTCGCTGTGGCCGAGCCGCACCAGCCGCACCGGGTGCCCGCGCCGGCGCAGCAGCTGCACGGCGACGTACAGGCTCATCATCTCGTGCTGGTTCGCGTAGTGGATGGTGCCGTGGTAGACGAGGACGAACTCCTCCGGCCGCAGTCCCAGCTGCTCACGCGTCTTCCGCGTCGGCCGCTCCGGGCTGAAGCGCTCGGCGTCGATCCCCGGCCGCGCCACGTGGTGGGGGCGACCGCCGTAGTTGAAGTCGTTCAGCTCCTCGGTGATGACGGTGACGCCGGCGGCGCCGCGGAGGAACTCCTCGTGGTGGCTGGGGTGGATCAGGTCGAGGGTGCTCATCCGGTCCTGCGCCCGCGGCGGCAACCGCTGCAGCTCCGGCAGGGTCATGCCGGTGATCGTTTCCAGCAGGTAGTTCTCGTTGTCCTCGAGGTGGACCGCGTAGGGGACCCGCAACCGCGCGGCCAGGCTCGTCGTCAGGCGGCGCACCCGCTCGCGCGGCGTCCAGCCGCAGACGATCGTCCCCTCGCGCGGGATCGAGCCCGCCCGCGCCCGCTCCTCCAGCGTCTCATGGGAGACGCACTCGAAGAGGGGATGCCCGACCGCCTCGATCCGGCTCGGGTCGCCGAGCCCGGCCAGCGTCACCTCCCAGCCCTGCTCGGTCAGCTCGTTGCCGAAGTGGAAGGCCTGGATCGCGCTGTTGACGTCGAGCGGGCCGAAATAGACGAAGACGACCCGGTTCATCGCGGCCTCACCGTGCCGATCGCCCGGTAGACCGGCTCCAGCCAGCCGGAGGGGACGTAGTCGGCGTGCTGACGGGCGAAGCCGCGGTTGAAGTAGGGGTCGCCGGCGAGCAGCTCGTCGTACCAGGTGTCGACGAAGAGGGCGCGGTCGACGATGTCGCTGCCGGCCCGGCGGGCGGTCTCGCCGCGGTGGGTGACGACGGTCGCGGTCGCGGCGTAGACGCACTTGCGGCCGCCGCGGGCGAGCCGCTGGCAGAGATCGAGGTCCTCGTACTCGCACGCATACAGCTCCAGGAACCCGCCCTCGCGCTCGAAGTCCTCCCGGCGGACCAGCATGCACTCGGCGCTGAGGCCGGAGACCTCGCGCGAGCAGGGCAGGGCCCCGTAGTAGCCGTCGCCCTCGGCCGGCACCCCCGTCAGCATCGGCGCCGCCGGGTCGCGGAGGCCGATCGCGATTCCCGCCTGCTCGACCTTCCCCTCGGGGCGGACCAGCTTCGGGCCGACCGCGGCGACGTCCGGCAGCGCTGCGTGGAGGACAAGCTGCGAGAGCCAGCCGGGGTCGACGACCTCGGTGTCGGGAGCGATGAAGAGAAGGTGCTCGCCCGACGCCTGGCCGGCGCCTCTGTTGTGGGCCTCGGCCCGGCTCCCCTCCTCGATCACGATCGTCTCGAGGTTCGGGTAGGCAGTCCGCTCCAGCGAGCGCCGCAGCCGCTCCAGCTCGGCGCCGGCGCCGAGCGCGGCGATCACGACGCTCACCTTCGGTTGCGGCGCCGACCCGTTCGCCGGCACCAGCACCGCCCGGTGCGGGATCGCCGGGTGCGGCCGCGCCCGCGCCGGCATGCCCAGCCGCTCCAGGTGCTGGGATACCGCCCGCGCCTGCAGCTCCTCGACGCCGCTCTTCTGCTCGGTGCCGGCGGCGATGCTGCCGGGGATCGCGCGCCAGTGGTAGAGGATCCGCGGGACGTGGTGGATGCGGCCGGTCCGCTCCGAGACCCGCAGCATGAACTCGAAGTCCTGGATCTTGTCGAAGGCCGAGTCGAAGCCGCCGGCGGCCTCGGCGACGGCGGTGCGGACGACCAGCAGGTGGCCGATGTACATCGCCCCCAGCGCGTAGACCGGCGACCAGTCCGGCTTCAGAAACGGGTCGGCGCGGACGCCGCCGATCGTCAGCTTGTCGGAGTCCGAGTAGACGACGTCCAGCTCGGGGTCCTCGGCGAGCGCCTGCGCGACCCGCAGCAGCGCGTCGGGGGTGAGCGTGTCGTCGTGGTCGAGGAAGCCGACGAACTCGCCCTCGGCCAGCTCCAGCCCGGCGTTGGTGGCGGCGGAGATGCCGGCGTTCTCGCGCAGCGGGTGGAAGCGGATCCGCGGGTCGGCGGCGCAGGAGCTGATCGTCCGTTCCAGCGCCGGGTCCTCGGAGCCGTCATCGACAACGATCAGCTCCCACTCGGGGTAGTGCTGCGCCCGCACCGAGTCGACCGCCTCGCGCAGGTACTTGGGGTCGGTTCTGTAGGTCGGCATCACCAGCGAGATCAGCGGCCGCGCCGGCAGCGCCTGTAGTTCCTGCAGCGCCGCTTCGCGCCGCGCCCGCGGCGTCCGCAGGCGCAGCTGGCGGCCGCGGCGGAGGAGGTCGCGGAGCCGGCGCAGGAAGGCGATCGCCCAGGCCGGGAGGATGTTTTTCAGCACCCGCAGGTCGCGTCGCATCAGCGGCGGAGGAGCTTCTTCAGGGTCGGCTTCAGGCCGCGCACGGGCCGGGTCAGCCTCCAGCTGAGACTCTCCTCGTAGGTGCGGGCGACCTCGGCGACCTCCTGTTCGAGCTCGCCGATGCGATAGGTCTTGCGGACGAGCTCCCGGTGCAGCGCCTCGCGCTGCTCGCGAAGCGCCGTCAGCTCGTCCCGCTGCTGATCGGTGGCGGCGACCATGAACACTCGATCTTAGGAGGGATTGAAGAAATAGCGCTGCTCATGAGTATCCGGTCTGCTCAGACAGGTCGCACCAGGGTCAACGTCGACCCTCGACCCGAGGCGAGGGCTCGCGCAGCCGATATTTGACCCACCCAGGTGTGGTCAAAATCGGATGCGCCCAATGTCCCGAGGCGGACGACGGTAAATCCGCGGTTAAGCGAATTTGGGTCCGCGCTCGCCAGTCGCGCACCCGTGCTTCGTCAATCTCTCCTGGGCGAGGTAGGGTTGCAGCCCGATGGAGCCCCTGAAGGGATTGATCCTCTCCGGCGGCGCCGGGACGCGCCTGCGCCCGATCACCCACACCTCGGCCAAGCAGCTGGTCCCGGTCGCGAACAAGCCGGTGCTCTTCTACGGGATCGAGGCCCTCGTCGACGCCGGGGTGAAGGAGATCGGGATCATCATCGCCCCCGAGACCGGCGAGGAGATCCGCGAGGCGGCCGGCGACGGCTCCCGCTTCGGGGCCGAGATCACCTACATCGTCCAGGACGAGCCCGCCGGCCTCGCCCACGCGGTTCTAACCGCCGAGGAGTTCATCGGCGGCTCGCCCTTCGTCATGTACCTGGGGGACAACCTCCTCCGCGACGGCCTCCGCGGCCTGGTCTCGACCTTCACCGAGCACGGCCCCGACGCGCTGATCCTCCTCACCCCGGTCGACGACCCCGAGTCCTACGGCGTCGCCGAGCTCGACGGCGAGCGGGTCGTGCGCCTGATCGAGAAGCCGAAAGACCCGCCCTCGAACCTGGCGCTGGTCGGCGTCTACCTGTTCAGCAGCCTGATCTTCGACGCCGCCCGCTCGCTGCAGCCCTCCTGGCGCGGCGAGCTGGAGATCACCGAGGCGATCGACAAGCTGATTGACGACGGGCGAACGGTCCGCTCGGAGGTCGTGCGCGGCTGGTGGAAGGACACCGGCCAGCTCGCCGACATGCTCGAGGCCAACCGCCTCGTCCTCGAGGAGCTGGTCACCTCGATCGAGGGCGACGTCGACGCGGCCTCCAAGGTCGAGGGCCGCGTCGTCCTTGGCCCCGGCGCCAGGCTCGAGCGCTCGGTCGTCCGCGGCCCCGCCGTGATCGGCGCCGGCGCCCGCGTCGAGGACGCCTTCATCGGTCCCTACACCTCGATCGGCGACGACGTCCACGTGCGCCGCTCCGAAGTCGAGAACTCGATCGTCCTCTCTGGCTCAGTGGTCGAGGACCTCGGCACGCGGATGGAGGCGAGCCTGCTGGGCAGGGAAGTGAAGCTGACCCGCAGCGAGGGGATGCCGAAGACGCTGCGCCTCCTCGTCGGCGATCGTTCCGAGATCAAACTCGTCTAGTGGGGGCCGGCTGGTGAAGCTCTTGGTCACCGGAGCCGCCGGGATGCTCGGCCGCGACGTGATGCTCGCCGCCGGCAACGCCGGCCACGAGGTCGTCGGCTACGGTCGGGCCGAGCTCGACGTCACCGACCCCGCAGCCCTCGACCGCAGGCTCGGGCTGGAGCGGCCCGACGTGGTGATCAACTGCGCAGCCTGGACCGACGTCGACGGCGCCGAGGAGGCCGAGGAGGCGGCCTTCGCCGTCAACGGCAGCGGCGCCGGCAACGTCGCCGCCGCTGCGGCCGAGGTCGAAGCGCGGATCCTTCACGTCTCGACCGACTACGTCTTCGACGGCGCCAAGGGCGCCGCTTACGTCGAGAGCGACCAGCCGGCGCCGCTGTCGGCCTACGGCCGCACCAAGCTGGCCGGGGAGGAGGCGGTCGCCGCCGCCAACAAGCGCCACTTCATCGTCCGCTCCGCCGGCCTCTTCGGCGTCGGCGGGCGCAACTTCGTCGAGACGATGCTGCGCCTGGCGGAGGCTCAGAACGAGGTCACCGTCGTCCGCGACCAGGTCGGCTCCCCCACCTACACCTGGCACCTCGCTTACGGGATCGTCCGCCTGATCGAGGGGATCGAGTACGGCATCCACCACATGGCGGCGGCGGGCCAGTGCTCCTGGTACGAGTTCGCCCGCGAGATCTTCGAGCAGGCGCTGGTCGAGTGCCGGGTGCTCTCGATCACCAGCGACGAATTCGGCGCCGCGGCGCCGCGCCCGGCCTTCTCGGCCCTGGTCAGCCAGCGCGAGCACGCGATCCGGCTCCCCGGCTGGCAGGACGGCCTGGCAGGGTATCTCGCCCAACGACAAGCGGAGGCAGGTGCGGAATGAGGCTTCTGGTCACCGGAGCGGCGGGTTTCATCGGCTCCACCTACGTGCGGCTTGTGCGGGACGAGCACGACGTCGTCGTCCTCGACAAGCTCACCTACGCCGGGCGGCGGGAGAACCTGCCCGAGGGGACCGAGCTGATCGAGGGCGCGATCGAGGACCCGGCGGTCGTGCGCGAAGCGATGCAGGGCGCCGACGCGGTCGTCAACTTCGCCGCCGAGTCCCACGTCGACCGCTCGATCGACGACCAGGACGCCTTCGCCCGCACCCACGTGATCGGCACCGGCGTCCTGCTCGACGCCGCCCGCGAGCTCGGCGTCGAGCGCTACGTCCAGGTCTCCACCGACGAGGTTTACGGCTCGATCGAGTCCGGCTCCTTCACTGAGACCTCGCCGCTCGATCCCTCCTCGCCCTATTCGGCGACCAAGGCCGCCGGCGACCTGCTCGTCTCGGCCCACTTCCACACCTACGGCGTCGACGCCTCGATCGTCCGCGGCTCCAACAACTACGGCCCGCGCCAGTACCCGGAGAAGCTGATCCCGCTGATGGTCCTGAACGCGATCCATGGCGACTCGCTGCCGGTCTATGGCGACGGGCGGCAGGTCCGCAACTGGCTCTACGTCGAGGACTTCTGCACCGGCATTCACGCGGTCCTGACCAAGGGCAGGGCCGGCGAGGCCTACAACGTTGGCGGCCCCGACGAGTGCGAGAACATCGACGTCGTCACGCGGGTGATCGAGCTGGTCGGCGCCGACGAGTCGCTGATCGAGTACGTCACCGACCGCCCCGGCCACGATCGCCGCTACTCGCTCTCCTCGGAGAAGCTGAAGCGGGATCTGGGCTGGGGGGCGCAGGTCCACTTCGCCGAGGGCCTCGAGCGCACCGTCCAGTGGTACCGCGACAACGAGGACTGGTGGGGCCCGATCCGCTCCGGCGAGTATCGCGAGTACTACGAAAAGCAGTACGGGAAGGCTTTGGGCTAGTGGCCGAGCGGCTGCCGACGAAGCTCGACGGCGTCGTCCTGATCGAGCCGGTCGTCCACGGCGACGAGCGCGGCTTCATGGTCGAGTCCTTCAGCCGCGACGCCTGGCGGCAGCTCGGCGTCGACATCGAGTTCGTCCAGCACAACCACTCGCGCTCGCGCAGGGGGACGCTGCGCGGGATCCATTTCCAGACCGAGCCCGGCCAGGCGAAGCTGGTCCGCTGCGCCCGCGGCGAGATCCTCGACGTCGCCGTCGACCTCCGCCGCGGCTCGCCCACCTATGGCCAGTGGGAGGCGCACCGCCTCGACGACGTCAAGCACCGCCAGCTCTTCGTCCCGGTCGGCTTCGGCCACGGCTTTGCCGTCATCTCCGACGAAGCCGATGTCGCCTACCAGCTCTCCAGCTGCTACGACCCCGCCACCGAGTCCGGCATCGCCTGGAACGACCCCGACGTCGGCATCGACTGGCAGGTAGAAGACCCGCTCCTGAGCGACCGCGACAAAAACGCCCCGACGCTCGCCGAAGTCCGAGACACCCTCCCGTTCTAGTCGATCTCTCATGGCACTCGAAAGCCAGCCGATCGACGGCACCCTCGCGCGATGGGAGGAGGTGACGGCTGAGCGTGACGATTGGTCCGCTCTGCTCCTCGGCAACGGGTTGAGCAGAAGTGTCTGGGACGGCTTCGGTTATCCGTCTTTGTTCGACAAAGCCGGCAACCTCACCGCTCCAGACCGGAGCCTGTTCGAGGCCCTCGGCACCAGGAACTTCGAGCGGGTGCTCGGCGAGCTGGCCTCGGCGATCAGGATTGCGGGCGCGCTCGGCCAGGAACCAGAGCCCTACCTCGCTCGTTATAAGAGCGTGCAGTTGGCGCTGGGGCGGGCCGTCCAAGCGGTCCACGTCAAGCGCTCGAACATCCCAGAGGGCTCGCTGGAGACGATAGGAAAGCTTCTGCAGAAGCAGGAGTACGTGTTCTCCACCAATTACGACCTGATCGTCTATTGGTCGATGCAGGCGGTCGGCTACAACGGGCTCTGCGACTGCTTCTGGTCTGAGAAGCAGTCGTTTGACCGAGGGAACTCCGACGTGCCTGCCTCCCGCACGCCGGTCTTTTTCCTCCACGGCGCACTTCACCTCGTAGTCATGGGGTCCGGGGTGACCCGCAAGCTCGTGAGCAGGAGCCTCGAGACGCTGCTCGACCAGTTCGGCAAGCCGCTCGACGGCGACGAGCAGGTCCGGCCGTTGCTGATCACGGAGGGCTCTGCTCAGCACAAGCTGCAGGGGATCGAGGGCAACGACTATCTCTCGCACGCGCTCGATCAGTTGGGCAAGTGCGATCTTCCCCTCGTCGTATTCGGGAGCGATTTGAGCGAGCAGGACCAGCATCTCGTGGATGCCTTGAATCGCAATCCCACCCGGCCGATTGCTGTTTCTGTCCGCAAAGAGGGCAGAAGCGAGAAGGAGATCCGAGATGCCAAAAGGAAGATCCGCGCCGGCCTGGACGCACCGTTGTTCTTCTTCGACTCGTCGACGCACCCTCTGGCTTGCGAGCGCTGATGGTCTCGCGGGAGGACCCGCCGGAGCGACGGGTATCTTCGATGGCGATGGAACCTCAAACCGCCAACCGCAACGTCCAGCCGAGCAAGCGCTTGGGTGGCTGGGAGATCCTCAGAGCCGGCAGTAGGCGCGCATCTGCGTTCGACAACACCAGGGCTGGAGCCGTGAGGAAGGCGCGGGCGATGGTCCGCAAGGAGGGCGGCGGCGAAGTTCGGATCAAGAACGACCTCGGCAAGGTCGTCGAGTTGAAGAAGGTCCGCGGCTCCCTCTTGGGTCGTCGAGCCGCGGCCTAGCGGCCGCGGGCGGGGGTGATCGCCAGGCTGACGGCCAGCTTGGCGGCGATGCCGAGGTAGACGGCGGCGTTCAGGAGGGGGTTGCTCCGCGGGGCGTCGAAGCGGCGGTAGAAGCGGGCCATGCCGCGGTGGAAGGCGATCTCCTGCCTCAGGCCGCGGCGGGAGGCGCTGGAGCCGCCCTTGACGTGGAGGGCGACGCCGGCGGGCTCGTAAAAGACCTTCCAGCCGGCGTCCCAGAAGCGGTGGCACCAGTCGAGGTCCTCCATGTAGAGCCAGTAGCCCTCGTCGAGGAGGCCGACCTCGCGGACCGCCTGGCCGCGGCAGAGCATGAAGGCGCCGTTGACCGCGTCGACCTCGCCGGGCTCGTCGTCGCCGAGGTGGGTGGCGCGGTACTGGCTCAAGGCGGCGCCGGCGCCCTCGCCGCGGCCGATCCCGGTGAAGTGGGCCAGGGCGCTGAGCGGGGTCGGGAAGGAGCGCTTGCAGGCGTGGTCGAGCTCGCCGCTCTCGGTCACCAGCTTCACCCCGACCATCCCGATCCGCGGATCCGAGCGCAGCCGCGCCAGGGCCGCGTCGAGCGTCCCCGCGTAGACCTCGGTGTCGGGGTTCAACAGCAGCACCGCCTCCGCCTCGCTCTCGCGCAGGACCAGGTTGTTCGCCGCCGAGAAGCCGACGTTGCCGCGCCGCAGCAGACGCACCGCCGGAAACTCCCGCTCGACCATCTCCGGCGTCGCGTCGGGGCTGCCGCTGTCGACCACGGTGACCCGCGTCTCACCGCCGCTGATCGGGTGCTCCTCGAGCGAGCGCAGGCAGCGCCGCAGCAGCGCTTCGGCGCCGTGGCTGACGATCACCACCTCGAGCTCGGGCATCGCGAAAGCTAGTAGGCGCCCTCGCCGCGGACCATCGCCCGCGGCGTCCGCAGCAGGATCGCCAGGTCGGTCAGCAGCGAGAGGTTGTCGAGGTAGTCGCGCTCCATCGCCAGCCGCTCCTCGAAGGTGAGGTCGCTGCGGCCGTAGACCTGCATCGGCCCGGTGATCCCCGGCTTGATCGCCAGCCGGCTGCGCTGGCGCTCGTCGTAGAGGGCGACGACGCTCTCCTCCTCCGGCCGCGGCCCGACCAGCGACATGTCGCCGCGCAGGACGTTGATCAGCTGCGGCAGCTCGTCGACGCTGGTGCGGCGCAGCGCGCGGCCGGCGCGGGTCACCCGCGGGTCGTCGGGGATCTTGAAGGCGGGCTGGTCGAGGGTCTCGAGGTCGACCAGCTCGGGCAGCCGCCGCTCGGCGTCGGCGACCATCGTCCGGAACTTCAGCATCGTGAAGGGGGCGCCGTCCTTGCCCGCCCGGCGCTGGCGGAAGAAGACGGGGCGGCCGTCGTCGAGCAGGATCCAGAGCGCGATCGCGAGCAGCAGCGGCGACAGCGCCAGCAGCATCGTCGCCGAGACGACGACGTCCATCGCCCGCTTCATCGCCACCGTCGAGCGCGGCGGATCGCTGAAGCGGAAGTCGAGCACCGGCAGCTCGGCCAGCCGGTTCAGCTCGATCCCCGGCCCGAGCAGGCCGTAGTGCTGGGGCAGGAAGGTCAGCGCCAGCCCCGCCGCCTTGCACTCCTCGATCAGCCGCTCGGCCGCCAACTCGCTCATCTCGAGTTCGGTCACGACCACGCGCTCGATCGCGTGCTCGCGGGCGATCCGGGAGATGTCGGCGATCGAGCCCAGTCGCGGCAGCTCCCGCGCCGGCCGCTCCTCGGAGACCGAGAGGTAGCCGACCAGCGCCAGCCTCGCCTCGGGGTGGGTGGAGACGCGGCGGGCGACCAGGTCGGCGACGGCGCTGGGCCCAACCACGACCCCGGTCGCGACCGGGGTCAGCCGGTGCCAGAGGAAGCGGATCGTCCCCCGCAGGACGAAGCTGGCGGCGAGGGTGCCGACGCCGACGGCGATCGCGCTCCGCGGCGAGAGCGGCCCGACCGGGCTCAGCGCCAGCAGCCCGTCGAGCAGCAGCGTCCCCAGGGTGCTGGCCGAGACCAGCGAGGGCAGCTCGTCGAGGGTGCTGTGGCGGATCCGGCGGTGGTCGTTGTCATAGAGGCCGTGGAGCTTGACGACGAGGATCCAGGCGGGGCTGAAAAGGACCGCCCAGAACAGCGCCGCGATGTCGGTGGTCGAGGTCGCGGCGGTGACGGCGCAGAGCGTCGCCACCAGCGAGAGCCAGTCGCCGCCGGCGAGCAGCCGGCGCAGGATCATGCCGCGGCGGCGGGACCCCGATGGTCCCTGCTGGTCGCCGAGCCGCGCGCCTGCCGCCGGCCGCGCCGCCGCCTGCCGCTCGGGCCCGGTGCCGGCGGGCTTCGGGTCAACTGGCCGCGTCATCCGCATCCGTCCCACCCTTCGCGCAGGCAGTCCTCCAGCGGGTTCAGCTCCTGGGCGCGGCGCCGGTCGGCCCGGGCGGCCGCGTCGTCGCCGCTCTCGTGCGCGGTCCGGGCGCGCAGGTAGTAGAGGAGCCAGTTGCCTTCCTCGCGGTCGATCGCCTTGCTGATCTGCGCCGCGGCGGTCGCGTAGTCGCCTTCGACCTCGGCCAGCAGCCCCAGCTGCACGTAGGGGCTCGCCGCCCAGGGCTCGATCGAGCGCGCGGTGTCGGCCCTTTCGACGGCGACGCCGAGGTTGCCTTCGGCCGCGGCCGCCTGGCTGGAGTCGATCTCGCGATCGACCAGGAGCGGCCCGATCAGCGCCAGCGCCGTGATCCAGGCGACGGCGAGGCCGGCGATCGCGAGCCCGACACCGCGACTCTCGCCGCGGCCGTTGGCGCCGGCGCGGACGCTCGCGAGCTGGGCGCAGCGGGCGGCGAGGAGGGCGCCGCTGGCGAGGAAGAAGACCGCGCCGAGGGCGGCGATCTCCCAGAACCAGTCGATCGCCATGCCCACGGCGACAGCCAGCGCCGCCGCCAGCAGCGCCGCGTTGCGCTCGCGGGCCACCCCGCTCGCTCCTCGCCAGGCGCAGAAGCCGGTCCAGAGCAGGAAGCCGACCATGGCCAGCACCAGCAGGCCGCCGATCAGCCCCAGCTCGGCGAAGGCCTCCAGGTAGAGAGAGTGCGCGTTGTGGACGGGAGTCGCGATCGAGCGCAGCTTCACCCAGGAGAACTGGTAGGTGCCGGCGCCGTTGCCGGCGACCGGCTCTTCGTCGAAGGCGTCGAGGGCGACGCGGTAGAAGTCGTGGCGACCGGCCCCGGAGAGGTCGCCGAAGTGCTGCTGCGGCTGGTTCGGGAACTCGATGTCGGAGCTCGAGAACTGGTCCCAGGCGCGGCCGCCGACGGCGCCGACGGCGGCGAGGGCGAGCACGGCGGCGGCGATCGCGACCGCCCGCAGGGCCCGCGGGTCGCGCGAGATCTCGACCGCCCGGCCGGTCAGGGCGCCGCGCCGGCGCGCCAGCCGGCGCATCAGCGCGAAGAGACCGAGGGCCAGCGCCGTCCCCGCCATCAGGATCAGCAGCACGACGGCGCCCTGGTCGACCGCCGCCGCGTTGTCGACGTTGTCGGCGAGGCTGTCCCGCGCCTGCACCGCCAGCACCGCCGGCAGCGCCCCGAGGACCCCGGCCGCCAGCGTTCCCAGCATCCAGAGCCGGTCGTGCGAGAGGGCGAGGAGGCAGCCGCCGGCGACCAGCAGCGCCAGCACGCCCCCCCGCGAGTAGGTGAAGTAGAGCGTCAGCAGCACCGCCGGCAGGCAGGCGACCGCGACCCAGCGCAGCGCCGGGGTCAGCGAGCGCCGGCTCAGCCAGGGGATCAGCGCCGCCGCGATCCCGCAGGCGACGCCGTTGGCGTTCCAGTACCCGAGCGGATAGCGCAGCCGCGGGCCGCTCCCCAACCCCTCCGCGACGGGAAAAACGTGGGGCAGGAGGCGGCTGGCCAGCCCCAGCAGCGCGACACCGATCAGTGCAAGAACGATCCCTTCAGCGAAACGTTGGCGCCTTTGGTCGGTTTGGGCGATCAGGAAAGCGGCAAGGAGGACGCCGAGGTAGACGAGAATGCGATCGGCCTCGGTCACGCTCAGCTCAACCGACCCGGACCAGGAAGATGAGACCCCAGAGAAAATCGCCAGCGCAAGCACCAGCCCCGTCCCCCAGTAGAACGGCTTCCCCAGCGAGGCACGGCCAGCGACACCGAGTACTAAAAGTCCTGCAACCAGGAGCCATGCGCCGAGACCGGCGAGATGGCGGTCGCCGAGGGCAGATCCACCGCCCGTCAGCGCCAGACCCCCTATCAACAAAATTGGGGAGAAAGCCGCCGCGCTTTCCTCTAACCTTGCGCGCCATGCTTGGGAGCCGCCACCACCGGGCCCGCGCCTGGAACCGATCCTCTCTCTCGCTTCTGTCAGTGCTTGCTCTGCTGGCATTTGCTCTTTTCCCGGTTGCCGCTAGCGCGGATTCGGCCGGGACCGAATACGAAACTGAAACGCCCTCGCCCTACGGCAGCCATCACTCCACTCCGACGGTAGTCGGCGACGGCGGCGGCAAGGCGCATGCTTCCAACGAAGGAGGCGGCGCTCCCGGTGGCTCTGGGTCTGGTGGGTCATCGGGTGGTGGAGATGCTGGCACGGGGTCCGGGCACGGCGCCGGCGAGGATAAGGGCGGAAACGGTTCCACCAATCCTCAACACGCGAACGGTGGCGGCGACGCGGAAGGCGAGGTTGGCCTGCAGCAGGTCGCTTCCCCCACCGAAAGCGAATCCGACGATGGCGGATCTTCGCCGGTCGTGCCGATCCTGATCGCGATCGTGCTGCTGGCGGCGGTTTCGGCCGGGATCGTGATCATGCGCCAGCGTCGCCAAGCGGATTCCCCTGCCGCGCCCAGAGCTGACTCCGCGCCCAAGGCGGGCTGACCGATGGTCAGAGCAAGCGGTGACAACGGTCTCGGCGTGCGCCTGCGGGCAGCCCTCACCGGGCTGCTGGCGCTCGCCGTCCTCGCCGGCACGGCCTCCGCCGCGCAGGCGCTGCCGGCCAACTTCTGGGGCGCGGTGCCGCAGTCCTCGCTCAGCGTCGAGCAGTTCCAGCGGGTCCATCGCGGCGGCGTCGCCACGATCCGGCTGCCGATCAACTGGGGGTCGGCGCAGGCGAGCGAAAGCGCGGCCTTCGACTGGAGCCTCTCCGACTCGCAGATCTCCGAGGCCGCCCGCAGCGGCATCGACGTGCTGCCCTTCCTCGCCGGGGTCCCGGCCTGGGCCGAACGGCTGATCCCGGTCGGCGGCGGCGTCCAGGTGCCGGCTCACCTGCCGGTCAAGGGCACGGCCAGGGCCGGCTGGGTCGCCTTCTGCAAGGCCGCCGTCGCCCGCTACGGGCCGCAAGGCTCCTTCTGGTCCGAGCACCCTGACGTGCCGTTCCGGCCGCTGCGCAACTGGCAGGTCTGGAACGAGCCGAACTTCAAGTTCTTCGTCCACAGGCCGAACCCGGCCGAATACGCGCAGATGGTGAAGGTCACCTCCGCCGCGATCAAAGGCTCCGACCCCGGCGCCAGGGTGATCCTGGCCGGCCTCTTCGCCTGGCCGAAGGGCGGCAACGCGAAGAGCGGCAACCACAACTGGTTCGCCTCCGACTTCCTCGAAGGCCTCTACCGGGTTCCGGGAATCGCCGCCAAGTTCGATGGGATCGCGCTCCATCCCTACTCGACCCGGTACCAGCTGCTGATCCCGCAGATCGAAGAAGTGCGCGACGTGCTGAAGCAGCGCCGCGACGCCGGCACCGGCCTCTGGATCACCGAGCTCGGCTGGAGCTCGGAACCGAAGACGCCGGGCAACTCCTTCGCCAAAGGCCCGGCCGGCCAGGCCCAGCAGCTGCGGGGGGCGTTCTCGCTGCTGAAGAGGAACCAGCGCAAGTGGCGCGTCCAGCGCGTCTACTGGTTCTCGATCGACGACTACGGCGCCGCCTGCAATTTCTGCAACGGCTCCGGCCTCTTCGGCGCCGGCTTCACGCCGAAGAAGAGCTGGTTCGAATACGTCAAGTTCGCCGCCGGCACCCCGTAAAGGCCTAGAGCCGACCCATCGATCTGCGTAAGATCGGTGGGTTGGCTGCGGAGGCGAAAGCAAGTAGGAAATCCGATCCGCTGGCACCGTTCAGCGCGCCGGTGCGGCGCTGGTTCGAGGCCTCCTTCGAGGGGCCGACGCCGGCGCAGGCCGGCGGCTGGGAGGCGATCTCCAGCGGCGAGCACGCGCTGATCTGCGCCCCGACCGGGTCGGGGAAGACGCTCGCCAGCTTCCTCTGGGCGATCGACAAGCTGGCCAGGTCGAAGGACCTGGGGACGGGCGTCAAGCTCGTTTACGTCTCGCCGCTGAAAGCGCTCTCTTACGACATCGAGCGCAACCTGCGGGCGCCGCTGCGGGGGATCGGCGCTGACATCGCCGTCGGCCTGCGGACCGGCGACACCTCGCAGAAAGAACGGCGGGCGATGGCGAAAACCCCGCCGGACATCCTGATCACGACGCCGGAGTCGCTCTACCTGATGCTCAGCTCGAATGTGCGGGAGATCCTCACCGGGGTCGAGGCGGTGATCGTCGACGAGATTCATGCGGTGGCGCAGACGAAGCGGGGGGCTCACTTGGCGTTGACCTTGGAGCGGCTCGATCACCTCGTTCGGGACCATGCGGGTCGGCCCGCGGGTCCTGCCGCCGCAGGGGACCCACCACCCCCTGCAACCGCGCAGGGGGTGGTCCCCCCTACGACGTCACCCGCGGGAGAGGCGTCGGAGGGGGGACATCCTGGGATTCAGCGGATTGGGCTGTCCGCTACGCAGCGGCCTTTGGAGCGGATTGGGAAGTTCTTGGTTGGGCCGAAGCGGGAGTGTCGGATCGTCGATGCGGGGCAGAAGAAGGCTCTGGATTTGGAGATCGTCGTCCCAGTTGAGGACATGGCTGACCCGGGAGCTCCTGCCTACCCCAGTGAGGACGGTCCTCCGCCGACCGAAGTAGAGCCCTCAGCTCATGTCCGCTCGATCTGGCCGGCGATCTATCCCAAGCTGTTGGAGCTCGTCCAAGAACACACGAGCACGATGATCTTCGTCAACAACCGTCGTGCAGCGGAGCGCTTGGCAAAGAGGCTCAACGAGCTGGCCAACGGCGAAGGCGAACAGGAGCTCCCCGCAACCGAGCAACTCGGCAATTCGCCCCTCGCGGGGGGTGGCGCCGATTTGGGGGACCATCCCGAGCAGCTACTGCAGCGCAGGGATGGTGGTACCAAATCGGCGACAGGACCCGCCGGGCCGGAGAGCATGGTCCCTGAGAGTCCCGCTGACTACCTCGAGATCGCCCGCGCCCACCACGGCTCTCTGTCCCACGAGGAGCGCGCCACCGTCGAGGAGATGCTCAAGTCCGGCGAACTGCCCTGCCTCGTCGCCACCTCCTCCCTGGAGCTCGGCATCGACATGGGCGCCGTCGACCTCGTGATCCAGGTCGAGTCGCCGAAGTCGGTGACCCGCGGACTGCAGCGGATCGGCCGCGCCGGCCACCGCATGGGCGAAGTCTCGAAGGGCCGGATCTTCCCCAAATACCGCGGCGACCTGCTCGAGTGCGCGGTCGTCGCCCGCCGCATGCGCGAGGCCGAGATCGAGGAGACGACGATCCCGCGGAACCCGCTCGACGTCCTCGCCCAGCACCTGGTCTCGCTGGCGGCGCACAAAGAGTGGGAGGTCGACGAGGTCGAGCGCCTCGTCACCGCCACCGAGTCCTTCCACGACCTCTCCCGCGAGCAGCTGGAGAACGTCCTCGACATGCTCGACGGCCGCTACCCCTCCGACCGCTTCGCCGAGCTGCGGCCGCGGATCGTCTGGGACCGCACCAACGGCACGATCCACGGCCGCAAAGGCGCCCGCCAGCTGGTCGTCACCAACGCCGGCACGATCCCCGACCGTGGCCTCTACGGCGTCCACCTCCCCGACGGCCGCCGGGTCGGCGAGCTCGACGAGGAGATGGTCTACGAGGC
>Ga0070672_100000031_pt1 | contig 62241 bp, 73 predicted proteins | sample KBSM13metaG_FD_66151 | JGI IMG/M metagenome (GOLD analysis project Ga0070672, IMG submission 66151) | Miscanthus rhizosphere microbial communities from Kellogg Biological Station, Michigan, USA - KBS M1-3 metaG | ecosystem: Host-associated > Plants > Roots > Rhizosphere > Soil ... | reverse complement strand
GGGGGACGCGGCGGTCAACTGCGAGCGCGTCGGGGGACACTTCGTGGAGGGGGACGTTGCGAGCCGGCTAGAGGGCTCGGGCGCTGTCGTCGACGCGATCCTCGGCACCGGGTTCGAAGGGGCGCCGCGGGAGCCGGCCGCCGGCGCGATCCGGGCGATCAACGGGTGCGGCGCGCCGGTCGTCGCCTGCGACATCGCCTCCGGGGTCGACGCCTCCAGCGGCGAGGTGGCCGGCGATGCCGTCGACGCCGACATCACGGTCAGCTTCCACGCCGCCAAGCTCGGGCAGCGGGTTGCGCCGGGGAAGTGGCACAGCGGCGAGCTGCGAGTGGCGCCGATCGGGATCCCGGCGGGTTCACCGGGAGCAGCCGCCGCCGGAGAGATCGATCCGTCGGTCCTCGACCTGGCGCCGCGACGCGGTCCCCGCTCGACCAAGTTCAGCTCCGGGCAGGTGGCGATCGCGGGAGGCTCTAGGGGGCTGACGGGCGCGGTGCGGATGGCCTCGTTGGCTGCGATCCGCGCTGGCGCCGGCTACGCCACGGTCGCGGTTCCGGCTGACCTGGAGACGGTCTTCGAGCTCGCCCAGCCGGAGGTGATGTCGGTCGGCTGCCCGGGCGGCGACGGCTGTCTCGTCCCCGCCTCGGAGAAGGCGGTGCTGCGAACCTTCGAGCGCGCTGCCGCCGGCATCTTCGGCCCCGGCCTGGGGAAGGACCCCGGCTCCTTCGAGCTGGCTCGCTCGGTGGTGCCGAAGATCGCGGCGCCGCTCGTCCTCGACGCCGACGGCTTGAACGCCTTCAGCGGGCGGCTCGGGGAGCTGGCAGCCCGCCGGGCTCCGACGGTCCTCACCCCGCACGCCGGCGAGCTGGGCCGTCTGCTCGAGCGCGGCTCCGAGGAGGTCGACGCCCGCCGGCTGGCCAGCGCGCGCGAAGCGGCCGAGGCGGCCGGTGCGATCGTCGTCCTCAAGGGCGACGACACGATCGTCAGCGACGGCGCCCGCACCGCGGTCAACGGGATCTCGGCCCCCGCGCTCGCCACCGCCGGCAGCGGCGACGTCCTCTCGGGCATCGTCGCCGGTCTCCTGGCCCGCATGGAGGATCCCTTCGCCGCCACCTGCGCGGCGGTTGTCGCCCACGCCCGCGCCGGCCTGGACGCAGCCGCGCGAATCGGTGTCGCGGAGTCCGTGATCGCCACCGACGTCATCGACCGCGTCCCCTTGGCGCTGCGTCCCGACGCCTCGGTCGAATAACCTCGCGCCCATGAAGACCGCCGGAGAGATCATGGCCCGCGACGTCCCCAGCGTCCATCCCAGCGACGACGCCCGCACCGCCATCGACCTGCTGTCGAAGACCGATCTCGGCGCGATCCCGGTGGTCGACAACGACAACAAGCTCGTCGGAATCGTCAGCGAGTCGGACCTCGTCCTCAGCGAGGAGGAGTCGGACCTGCACCTGCCCCACTACCTCAACATCATGGGCGGCATCGTCTTCGTCGGCTCGATGAAGGGGTTCGAGGAGCGGCTGGAGAAAGCCTTCGCCACCGAAGTCTCCGAGTTGATGACCGCGGACCCGATCGTCGTCCACGACTACGAGGCGGCGGACCGGGTCGCGAAGAAGATCGCCGACAAGCACCACAACCACCTGCCGGTCGTCGACGCCGACGGCTACCTGGTCGGCATGGTCACCAGGGCCGACGCGCTCGCCGCCCTGGTCGACGGCGACTAGAGCGATGGAGCGGGCGTACGCCCGGATCGACCTCGACGCGGTGCGCGCCAACTGCGCCCGGCTGAAGGCGGAGCTGGTGGATGAGGCGGAGCTGTGCGCTGTGGTCAAGGCCGATGGTTACGGGCACGGGGCGGACGGCTGCGCCGCGGCGGCCCTGGAAGGGGGCGCGACCCGGCTCGCGGTGGCGACCGCCAGCGAGGCCGAGCAGATCGGCCGGCGATTCCAGCACGTGCCGCTTTTGACGATGGGTGCCCTGACCGTCGAGGAGGTCGACGCCGTGATCTCCGCCGGCGCGGAGCTGGCGGTTTGGCGCGAGGACTTCCGCCGCATCGTCGCGGCGCGGGCGCGGGCGCACGGGCACCGGGCTCGCGTCCACGTCAAGTACGACAGCGGCATGGGCCGGCTCGGGAACGGCGATGCGGGCGAGGTGCTGGCGCTGGCGCGCGCCTGTGCCCATGATCCGGATCTCGAGCTGGCCGGGGTCTGGACCCATCTCGCCACCGCCGACGAACTCGACTCGGCCTACTTCGACGAGCAGCTCGATCGCTTCGACGAGGTTGCCGCCGCGGTCAAGGACGAGCATCCGGGGGTCCTGGCCCACGCCGCCAACAGCGCCGCCGTCCTCCGCGACAAGCGCTCCCACTACGAGATCGTCCGCTGCGGCGTCGCCATCTACGGCCTCGACCCGTTCCAGCGCGATCCCGCCGAGCAGGGCCTGCGGCCGGCGCTCTCGCTCCACTCCCACGTCGCCGACGTCAAGCGCTTCCCGGCCGGGGCCAGCGCCGGCTACGGCCGCAGGTGGAAGGCGCCGGTCGACACCTGGGTCGGCGTGATCCCGCTCGGCTACGGCGACGGCGTCCGCCGCGGCCTCACCAACAACGCCGACGTCCTCGTCCGCGGTCGCCGCCGCCCGCTCGTCGGCGCTGTCTCGATGGACAACATCACGATCGACCTCGGGCCCGAGACCGAGGTCGAGCCCGGCGACGAGGCGGTCCTGATCGGGCGACAGGGCGAGGAGACGATCCTCGCCGAGGAGATCGCCGCTCGCCTGGAGACGATCAACTACGAGGTGACCTGCGCGATCTCCCCGCGGGTCCCCCGGCGCCCCGCTTGACCGGGGCGCTTTTGTATCTCCATGGTTGACAAAAGCGCCAATCCCGCCGGGCGCCTCGCGGCAGCGCCGGTCGTCGCCGCGGTCCGCCGCGCGCTGCAGGATGCCGAAGGCGTCTGGATCGTCGGCGGCGCGGTGCGCGACGCGGCCCTGGGTCGCGAGGTCGCGGATCTCGACCTCGCGACGGCCGCCGATCCGGGCACGGTCGCGAAGGCGATCGCCGCCGAGCTCGGCGAGCACGCCTTTGAGCTCTCGGCCGAGTTCGGGACCTGGCGGGTGGCCGCGCGGAAGCGCGGCTGGCAGATCGACGTCGCCGCCCTGCGCGGCGGTGGCATCGAGGAGGACCTGGCGGCGCGCGACTTCACGATCGGCGCCGTCGCGGTGCCGCTCGGCGGCCAGGTGACGATCGACCCCTTCGCCGGCCTCACCGACCTGGCCGAGAGGCGCCTGCGCGCGGTCGGCGAGGAGAGCTTCGCCGCCGACCCCCTGCGGCTGCTGCGCGCGGCGCGGCTGGCGGCCGAGCTGGACCTCGAGATCGAGCCGCGGACGGTCGCGCTTGCCCGCGCCGCCGCCTCGCGGGCGGCCGAGCCGGCCGGGGAGCGGCAGCTGGCGGAGCTGCGGCAGCTGGTCGGCAGCTCCGACCTCCTGCGCGGCCTCCGCCTGCTCGGCGAGCTCGGCGTCACCGCCGTGGTCCTGCCCGAGCTGGAGACGCTGCGCGGGGTCGAGCAGGGGCCGAACCACCACCTCGACGTCTACGACCACACGATCGCCGTGCTCGAGCACACGCTCGAAGTCGAGGGCGACATCGAGCGCTTCGCCGGCGAGCGCGCCGCCGAGGTCGAGGCGCTGCTCGAAGAGCCCCTCGCCGACGAGATGACGCGCCGCACCGCGCTCCGCTTCGGTGCCCTCTTCCACGACATCGCCAAGCCGGCAACCAGGGCAGAGCGCGACGGCTTCGTCGGTTTCCGCGGCCACGACGAGGTGGGGGCGGAGGTGATCGGGGAGATCTGCCGCCGCCTGCGCGCCAGCCGCCGCCTCACCCAGCACCTGCAGGGGCTGGCCCGGCACCATCTCCGCCTCGGGTTCCTGATCCCGGAGATGCCGCTGCCGCCGCGCCGGGTCCACGCCTACCTGCGCGCGACCGATCCGGTCACCGTCGACGTCACTCTGCTCACCGTCGCCGACCGCCTCTCCGCTCGCGGCGTCGGGCCGATCGCCAGGCCGGAGATGGTCGCCGCCCACCTGCAGCTGGCGCGCGAGATGATCGCCGCCGGCCTCGACTGGCGTCGCGAAGGGCCGCCGCCGCCGTTGCTGCGGGGCGACGAGATCGCCGCGGAGCTGGGGATCGAGCCAGGTCCCGAGCTCGGGAACGCGGTCGCCGAGTTGGAGGCGGCGCAATTTGCAGGGGAAGTCACTGACCGTGAGGGCGCCCTCCAACACCTCCGCCGTTAGATACGCTCCGCCCGCATGGCCAAAGAGGAAAAGATCGAAATGGAGGGGGAGATCACCGAGGCCCTCCCCAACACGATGTTCCGGGTCAAACTGGATAACGGGCACGACGTGCTCGGCCACATCTCGGGAAAGATGCGCCGCCACTACATCCGCATCCTCCCGGGCGACCGCGTGAAGATCGAGCTTTCTCCATACGACCTCGACAGAGGCCGTATCACCTACAGGTACAAATAGTCCGACGGCGGGGGATCCGCCAGCTCGGCTATGAGTGCTGACCAGGCGAAGTCCTTCGCCCCCAGACCTTTGCCGTTGCGCGGGTCGTAGTACTCGCGCAGGCCTTCGCGGGCGGCGGCGGCGATCACGCCGCTGGCCAGTCGCTCCGCCTCCTTCTCGTATCCGAGCCGGCGCAGCCCGAGCCAGACGAGCCAGGCGGAGTTGACCCAGGTCGGACCGCGCCAGTAGCGGCGGATCGGGCCGCGGCCGCCATCCGGTTCGTAGCCGCGCTCGCCGACCGCGACCGAGGGCGGCGCCACCGGCGTCAGGAACTCGCGCTCGTTCAGCAGGTGCTCCTCGATCAGGCGCCGGCCGATCTTCTCGGGCAGGTCGGGCAACGCCAGCGGCGCCAGCGAGGACCAGGTCAGCGTCCGCGGGCGCATCCCGCCCGGCTGCGCCTCGTCGCGGAAGAGGCCGCGCCCCTCGTCCCAGAGGCGGTCGACCAGCGCTGCCGTCGCCGACGGCCGTCCCAGCGCCTGTAGGGACAGCGACCAGAGGGTGTTGACGAGGACTTCGCAGAGGACGGGACGGCCGGCGTCGCGGATCCGCCGCGCGTCCCAGCCGAGCCTGCGGTTGCGGTGGACCAAGAGCGGGAAGCCGATGCGTCCGTTGGCGCGAGCGCCCCAGACCTCCTCGAACTTGGGCGAGGCGTCGAGGCCGGACTCGTCGGGCTGGACGATCCAGAGCAGCCCGTCGCCCTCGAGGTCGCGGTTTCGCCGCAGCCAGTCGATCTGACAAGCGATTCGAGGCTCCTCGTTCGGGTCGCCGACGGCGATCCGCCAGGCCCAGGCGAGCAGCGGCGGCTGGATCGTCTCGGTCTGCTCCGCACGCCGGTTGGGGACGTTGTAGAAGAGCAGCCGCAGTCCCGAGACGCGGCTGCGCCAGAAGATCGTGTGGCCGACGAACCCGTCCGGCCGCTGCGCCGCCAGCAGGCTCTCCAGCTCCATCCGCGATCGTGCCGGCTCGAACCGTCGCCAGACGATCGCCGCGAAGCAGGAGTCCCAGTACCACTGCCAGGGGTAGCGCCCGGGGCTCGGCTCGGTGTAGCTGAAGGGGGCCTCGCCGCGTCGTCCCACCACCCAGTTCTGCCGCAGAACCCTCTCGGCCTCGGCGAGGACGGCTTCCCGCTCAGACATTCGTGCGGCGCATCTCGCGCAGCGCCAGTCCGCCCAGCAGCAGGAGCAGCCCCGCCAGGGCGACCAGCCCCGGCCAGGTGTCGGCCCAGGTGACCGAGCCGACGAACCCCTGCCGCGCCGCTTCCACCACCTGCGTCACCGGGTTGACCTTGGCGACCTTCTCCAGCCATGGCTGCAGCAGCGCCAGTGGCGCGTAGGCGGGGGTGAGCAGGATCTTCGCCATCGTCGCCGCCTGCATCAGCGGCGCCGCCGATTGGCTCTTGAAGCGCAGCGCCAGCATCGACCCCCAGCAGGCGGCGACCGCGGCCGTCGCAGCGACCATCAGGTAACAGATCGCCAGCCCGTCGAAGCCGGGCCATTCGGCGCCGATGAAGAAGGCGATCGTCAAGACGAACGTGGCCGGGATCAGCGCCCGGAGGCTTGCCGCCAGCACGTTCCCGGCCAGCAGCACCCAGCGCGGGGCAGGGGAGACGAGCAAACGGTCGACCCAGCCATGTTCGTAGTCGCGGGCCAGGTTGACCCCCGCCGCGGCGCCGGTGAAGCCCGCCCCCTGCAGCATGCTGACCGGCACGATGAAGCTCTCGTAGGAGCCGGTTTGGAAGCCCTGCAGTTCGGTCAGGGCGCCGAAGACGCCGTTGAGGCCGAGGAAGAAGATCGTCGGCGCCAGGACGCCGGGGATCGCCGCGCCCGGGACCCGCACGAGCTCGTTCTTCGCCCGCGCCATCAGGGCGAGGACCGTCGCCAGGTTCGCCCGCCAGGTCGGCGCAGCCGCCGCCGTGGTCGCCGCCTCCATCAGCCCACCCGCAGTCGATGTCGCAGCGCGCGCGAGCTGAGCACGAGCCCGAGCACGACGATGCCGAGGATCGCCACGACCGCCTCCAGGGTGTGGGTGGCGTCGATGCCGGAGATGATCGGCTCCCGCACTCCCTCGACGATGAAGCTGAGCGGGTTGTACTCGGCGATCGTCCTCGCCGGCTCGACCATCAGCTCCTGGGGGAAGAAAGCCGAGGAGAGGAAGAGGACGACGAGAACGAGCGGGAAGAGCCCCTGGACGACGCTGGCGCTGCCGCTGCGCAGCGCGATCGCGGCGCCGATGCCGCCGACAGCCAACGCCGCCGCGGCGGTCAGCGCCATCGCCAGCAGGGCGCCGGGAACGCCGCCGGCGATCTCGGCGCCGAAGATCAGCCCGATCGCCAGGAACCAGATCGCCGCGAAGAGGCCCAGCGCCGCCGTCCCGGCGAGGCGGCCGAGGACGATCGCGAAGCGCGGGATCGGAGCGGCGAAGAGGCGGTCGGTGAACCCCATCTCGATGTCGACCGCGAAGGCGATGCCGCCGCTGTTGCCGGCCAGCATCATCGCCTGCATCATCGAGCCGGCCAGCATGAATTGGAGGAAGCTCTGGACCGGCGGGAAGCCGGGAAGTTCGACGCCGGCTCCGGCTCCGCCGGTCTGGATCGCCAGCAGCAGGGTGGGGAAGACGACGATCGGCGAGATCAGCTGCGGGCGGCGGAAGGTCTGGCGGATCGACCGCGTGCCCAGCGCCCTCACCACCCGCGCGCTCCGCGCCAGCTCGCTCACGCCGGGGACAGCTCCTCGTCGCCTTCGCTTTCCTCCTTTTCGAGGCGGTGGCCGGTCTTGGCGACGAAGACGTCGTCGAGGGTCGGCCGCACCAGCTCCAGCGACTCGACCGCGATCCCGGCCTCGTCGAGGGCGCGGACCACCCGGGGGACGTCGGCGGCTCCCTCCTCGACCTCGACCAGGACCCGCTTGCCGTCCTTCGGCGGCAGCAGCCTGCCCAGCCCGGCGCAGACCCGCTCGGCCTCCGGCACCGCGCCCTCGCCGACCAGCAGCTCGACGTGGGGGCTCCCGACCTCGCCCTTCAGCGACTCCGGCGTCCCCTCGGCGACGATGCGGCCGCTGTCGATGATCCCGACGTTGTCCGCCAGCTGGTCGGCCTCCTCCAGGTACTGGGTGGTGAGGAAGACGGTGGTCCCGTCCTCGTTCAGCGCCTGGACCTCTTCCCAGATCGTCTTGCGGCTCACCGGATCCAGACCGGTGGTCGGCTCGTCGAGAAAGAGCACCCGCGGTTCGTGCACGAGCGCGGCGGCGAGGTCGAGCCGGCGCTGCATCCCGCCCGAGTACTCGCCGACGCGGCGCTCGGCGGCGCCGCTGAGGCCGACCCGCTCCAGCAGCGCGTCGGCGCGCTCGCGCCCCGCGGCCGGCGGCAGGCCCTGCAGCGTCGCCTGCAGGCGGATCAGCTCGCGACCGGTCATCAGCGGGTCCAGCGCCGCTTCCTGCAGGGCGACACCGATCGAGGCTCGCACCTGTCTCGCCTCGTCGACGACGTCGTGGCCGGCGACGCTGGCGCGGCCGCCGGTCGGCAGCAGCAGCGTCGTCAGCATCCGCACCGTCGTCGTCTTGCCGGCGCCGTTGGGGCCGAGGAAGCCGTAGATCTCGCCCTCGTCGACGCGGAGGTCGATCCCCTGCACGGCCCGAACCTCGCCGAAGGCGCGCTCGAGCCCCTCGACCACGATCGCCGGCACGCTAGGCCTCCAGCGTCTCGGCACCGCGGGCGGCCGGCGGGGTGGCCTCGACCCAGCGGCGCCCGTTGCCGCGCTCGAGCGCCTCGGCGGCGTCGAGCAGCAGCTCGTCGCGACCCCAGGCGGCCTGCAGCTGCAGGCCGATCGGCAGCCCCTCGGAGGAGCCGACCGGGACGCTGATCGCGGGGATGCCGGTGAGGTTGGCGAGGGCGCCGCCGCGGACGTTCGCCGCGTCGGCGGTGAGGGTGCCGCTGGGGAGTTCGACCAGCGGCGCCTCCAGCGGCGGCGCCACCGCCGGCACCGTCGGCCAGGCGATCACGTCGACCTCCTCGAAGACCCTGGCCAGCGTCTGGCGCGCCATCGTCCGCACCTGCTGGGACTTGATCGTCGCGATCGCCGGCAGCAGCACCCGGTACTTGAGCAGGCCGCGGCCGATCGGGCTCAGCTCGGGATCGAGGTCGTTGAGGCGCTCCGGGGTGACACCGCCGAGGCTCTCGCTGTTGGCGATCAGCACGGTCGCCAGGGTCGCCACCGCCAGTTCCGGCAGCTCGATCTCCCGCACCTCGCCGCCGGTCTCCCGCCGCAGGTCGTCGATCGCGCCCTCGCAGGCCTCGCGCACCGCCGGTGCCACGTCCTCGGAGACCTCGCCGCGGAGGACGCCGATCCGCAGGCCCTCGGGGTTCCCGGCCCGCAGCTCTTCGCCGAAGAGGACGGAGTCGAGCAGGCGGCAATCGGCGGCGTCGGCACAGAGGGCGCCGGAGACGATCGTGTTCGAGACCGCGGCCATGTGGTGGCCCGCCATCGCCGAGCGGCCGAAGGTCGGCTTCAAGCCGGTGAGGCCGCAGTAGGAGGCGGGGTAGCGGATCGACCCGACACCGTCGGCGCCGACCGCGCCGGCGACGAGCCGTGCCGCGACGGAGGCGGCGGGCCCGCTGGAGGAGCCGCCCGGGCAGCGCTCGGTGTCCCAGGGGTTGCGGGCCGGCCCGTAGACGGAGATGCTGCCGGTGCTGCCGGCGCCGAGCTCGTGCATGTTGCCGATGCCGGCGATGACCGCGCCGGCGTCGCGCAGGGCGCGGTAGGGCGCGGACTCCCCCGGCGCCGTCGGCGCCAGCATCTCCGCCGCGCCGAAGCGCTGCGCCCGCCACGGCAGCGGCCACTCGTCCTTGATCACGATCGGGACTCCGCGCAGCGGGCCGGCCGGCGCCGCGGCGAGCATCTCCCGCGAGCGCTCCGGGAAGGTCTCGACGACGGCGTTCAGCGCCGGGTTCCGCTCCTCGATCCGCTCCAGGCACGCCTGCAGCAGCTCGGCGGCGTCCACCTCGCCGGCGGCGACGGCAGCCGCCTGCTCCCGCAGCGAGAGGTCGAGCGGCTCGCTCATCGGCTCGGCGGCGGCTGCGAGAGGTCCGGCGCCCGCTCGGTCGGCACCTGGCTCGTGTCGAGTTCGAGCAGCTCGAGGATCGGCGGCCAGAACGTCTGGTGGGCGGCGCGGATCACCGCCAGCTCGATCTCGTCGGCCTCGATCCCGTAGGCGGCGAGGCCGGCGGGGATGAAATCGTCGCTGTGGTTCGAGGCCTCCATCTGGCGCCAGAACCCTACCTGGGAGGGACCACCCGCTGGCCGTGATCGTGCAAAAGGCCCGGTAACGGCGCATCCAGCCGCCCCGGCCGGCAAGATTGGCGCCGCAACTGGGCATCGAGCCCGGTGTTTGCCAGAGCGATGCCCCACGCAGAGACCAAGACCACCTCCCGGCGCCCGATGGCGCTGATCGGCGCTGCCACGGTGCTGGCGGCGCTGGTCGCGATCGCGGCGCCGCGGCAGGCGGATTCGGCGCCGCTCCGGGTCGTCGTACTCGGCCAGACGTCGGAGACGCCGCCGGCCTCGTGCCCGGGCAAGATCGTCAACAACGTCGAGATCACCCCCTGCCGGGTCGAGGGCCACGTCACCGGCTTCCAGTCGATCGCCGACGGCGTGCCCCGTCCCTACGAGGCTCCCTTCGAAGGGAAGGTCGTCGCCTGGTCGATCACCCTCGCCAAGCCCTCGACGCAGGAAACGAAAATGACCACCGACGAGGTTGGATTCTTCAACGACTTCCTCGGCACCCCGTCCCAGGCCCGGATCGGCATCCTGCGCCCGGTCGAGGACAGCAAGCCGCCGAAATACAAACTGGTGCGCCAGAGCCCGCTGGAGACGCTCAACCCCTACTTCGGCAGCACGCCGATCTTCGCCCTCGACCACCCGCTCACCGTCCTCAAGGGCCAGGTCGTGGCGCTGACCATCCCCACCTGGGCGCCGATGTTCGCCTTCAACGTCTCCGCTGACAACACCTGGCGCGGCAGCCGCCTCCCCGACCACTGCTCCTCCAAGGAGGACATCCAGGGCGGCCACCCCCAGCAGGGCGTCGGCAAGTTCAAGACCTACGGCTGCTACTACTCCAACGCCCGGTTGCTGTACACGGCGACGTTGGTCAAGAAGCCGTAGCGGATTAGCGCCAGAGAATTTGCTTTCCGCGCACCACGCGTGCGCCCTTGCGCGGCAGCATCGGCGGAGTGCTTCTCCTCGCATTCCTCTTGGGCCAGGCCCTTGGTCTTCCGGAAGTGGAAAATCCGATCCCGGAGAAGATCGGCCTGGAAGACGTCTTTACCGTTGCCGGGGCAGGCGGGGTGCTGGGTGGAATGGTCGGAGTCTGTTGCTCCTCCAAGAACAAAGAGAGGGCGATGAGTGTGGGTAGCGTAATCGGCCTCTGCGCCGGCGCCGGCTTCTATGCCGTCGCCCTTGTAATTCAGGTAGCATCAAGCTTGTGAAATCTTTTGTCCGAGACAAAGAGGATGATCGATGGGTCTTCGTCTTGATCGGAGTTTTCGCCACCGTGATCGTCCTTTTGGCGAACGCGGTCAGCGAACTCGTGTACCTGCCACTTCTCGTGCTTTATTCGATCCAGGAAGCGCGGAACTACTTTCGGCAGCGAGCCCAGAGGGGAGCTAAAGCGCTTCCTGCCGCAGACCGCAGTAAGGGCAGTCGCTGACGTCCAAGCCGATCAGCTGGTCGCAGCGGCGGCAGGCGCGGAGGTTCTCGGGGCTGCGGGGCAGGGAGGACGCGGAGGGCGCCAGGGGCAGGACCTGGGCGACCGGCTCCATCTCCTCGCCGGTCTCGCGGTCGAGGTAGACCGAGCCGGGCTCGGCGGGGGCGAGGGCCTCGCGGCCGGAGGCCGCGGCGCGCATGCGGTAGACCTGCTTCTCGTTCATCGCCGGGCACTCTATTAGCTTGGGCGGCCCCGATGCGCGTCCTCATCTTTCACGGCTACATGCTGCGGGGCACCGGCAGCAACATCTACAACGTCAACCTGGCGCGGGCCCTGGCCCGGCTGGGCCACGAGGTGCACCTGCTCTGCCAGGACCGCGAGGTCCGGCTCGAGGGCGTGCGGATCCACAACCCCGACATCGGCGGCCTGCTGCCCGTCTACGTCAAGGACCCCTACGAGGGGTTCGAGGTCAAGACCTTCCCGGAGCTGAGCGAGGAGGAGCTCGACCGCTACCTCGACGCCAACGTCGCCGCCGTGCGGGAGGTGGCCGAGAGGGTTGGGGGCATCGACCTCGCCCTCGCCAACCACCTGGTGATGGGGCCGGCGATCCTCGCCCGCGCCGACGTCGCCCCCTTCGCCGCCAAGATCCACGGCTCGGCGCTCGAGTACACGGTGAAACCGCACCCGCGCTTCCTGCCCTACGCGCGGGAAGGGATGGAGGCCGCCCGCGGCGTCCTCCTCGGCTCCGCCCACACCGCCGGGTCGCTATGGGCATCCTTGCCCGGCGTCGCCGACCTGCGGGCGAAGACCCGGCTGGGTCCCCCCGGCGTCGACGTCGAGGAGTTCCGCCCCGGCGGCGAGCGCGAGCCGCTGGTCGCCTTCGTCGGCAAGCTGATCGTCTCCAAGGGGGTCGACCTCCTGCTCGCCGCCTGGCCGCTGGTGCGGGTGGCCCACCCGCGGGCGCGACTCGAGATCGCCGGCTACGGCGCCTTCGAGGAGGGCCTGCGGCGGCTGCTGGCGGCGCTCGACCGCGGCGATCTCGACCAGGCGCGCGAGGTCGCCCGGCTCGGCTGGGCGCTCGAGGGAGGGGTGGAGCGACCCCTCCCGATCCTCTCGGCCTTCCTCGCCGACCCGCCCGCCGGCTACGCCGAGCAGGCGCGCGCGGCCGCCGGCTCGGTCGAGTTCGTCGGCCGGCTCGAGCACGATCAGGTCGCCTCCTTCTTCCCGCGGGCTGAGGCGATGGTGATGCCGAGCACCTTCCCCGAGGCCTTCGGCATGGTCGCGGTCGAGGCCGCCGCCTGCGGGGCCCTGCCGGTCTCCGCCGGTCACTCGGGGATGCTCGAGGTCTCGCGGCGGCTGCAGTCGGAGCTTCCGCAGGAGATCGGGGCTCTCACCTCGTTCCCGATCGAGGAGGGCGCGGTCGAGGCGATCGCGGCGCGCGTCGCCACCTGGCTGGGGTTGCCGGAGGGCGAGCGCCAGCGCGCTCGCGCGACCCTGATCCAGACCGTTGGGCGGCTCTGGAGCTGGGAGGGAGTCGCCCGCGGCGTCCTCGCCGCCGCGGCCGGCGAACTGGATCGTCTTCCGCGGCCGGAGAGCTGAGCGGGACTCGCGCAGCTTGTGCGAAGAATCACCTGAGACCGCAAAGCCTCCCGCCGCCGCTTCAATAGAATGCCCGCCGCCCCAATGTACGGCCGCCTGCCCATAGTGAAGATGCTGCTGGTGACGATCGCCCTGACGGTGGTCATCTCGGCGGTGATGGTCCCGATCAACTGGAACGGCCAGGGCGCGTCCACGGCGGCGCCGAAGATCGACCACCTGCTGAACGTGATGATCGTCCTCTCGGCGTTCGTCTTCTCGCTGGTGATGGTGATGCTCTTCTACGCGCTTTGGAAATTCAAAGCGAAGCCCGGGGACGAGTCCGACGGCGAGCCGATCCACGGCAACACCCGGCTTGAGATCGCCTGGACCCTGATCCCGACGATCATCGTCCTCTTCGCCGGCGGCTACAGCTGGAAGGTGCTCAACGACATCGAAGAGTCGAAGGCCGACCACCTGACGGTTTCGGTCTTCTCGCAGCAGTACGCCTGGAGCTTCGCCTACCCGGGCAAAGACTATGCCTGGTCCGAGGGGGAGCTCCACGTCCCGGTTGGACAGCAGGTCCAATTCAAGATGCACGCGCTGGACGTGATCCACTCCTTCTGGGTGCCCGAGTGGCGGATCAAGAAAGACAACGTCCCCGGGATCACGACGACGGCGATCGTCACGCCGGACAAGGTCGGGACCTACCAGCTCGTCTGCACCGAGCTCTGCGGCTTCGGCCACTCGACGATGCGGGCGAAAGTCGTCGTCGAGCCGCCGAGCAGGTTCACCGAATGGGTCGAAGGCCTCGAGCAGAAGCTGCCAAAACCGATGATGGAAGTCCTGAAAGAGGAGAGCGTGACCAACCCCCCGGCCTTGGAAGCCGGCGGAGCATAATGGGAGAAGCCTGATGGTTGCCGCGATCAAGAGACCCGGCTGGTGGCGTGGCCTGTTTGGAGCCATCGCCTTCGGCGCGTTCGGCTTCGGCCTCGTCATCGCCCTGCGGGCGATCTCCGACCTGCCGCTGTACCAGACCGAACAGACCGGCTACCCGCACGTGATCGTGCCGGCGATCACCGCTCCGCTCGGCTTCCTCTGGGGCTTCGGCTGCTTCGACTACTGGCTGCGCTGGGCCGCCGGGATGCCGACGATTCCCGACGACCACTCCCAGCACGGCGCCACGAGCTGGAGGGACTACTTCCGCTTCAACACCGACCACAAGGTGATCGGCGTCCAGTATGTGGTCACGACGTTCTTCTTCTTCTTCGTCGGTGGCCTGATGGCGATGCTGATCCGGGCCGAGCTCGCCCAGCCGGGAACCCAGATCGTCGAAGCGTCGACCTACAACAGCCTCTTCTCGACGCACGCGGTGCTGATGATCTTCGTCTTCGTGATCCCGGTCTTCGCCGGGCTCGCCAACTACGTGCTGCCGCTGATGATCGGCGCCCCGGACATGGCCTTCCCGCGCCTCAACGCGCTCAGCTTCTGGATGCTGCCGCTGGCCGGGATCCTCTTCATCGGCAGCTTCCTCGCTCCGGGCGGCGCCTTCGACGCCGGCTGGACTGGCTACGCGCCGCTCTCGACCGGGGCGCCGCTGGGACAGTCCTTCTTCAACCTCGGCGTCCAGTTCGCCGGCGCCTCCTCGATCGCGACCGCGCTCAACTTCCTGGTCACGATCATCACCATGCGGGCGCCGGGGATGACCTTCTGGCGGATGCCGCTGCTGGTCTGGGCGAACCTCTCCACCTCGCTGCTGGTCGTCGCCGCGACCCCGTTCATCGCCGGCGTCCAGTTCATGGTCCTCTTCGACCGCGCCCTCCACACCAACTTCTTCGACTTCTCCGCCGGCGGCGACGTGGTCAGCTACCAGCACATCTTCTGGTTCTACTCCCACCCGGCCGTCTACATCATGATGCTGCCCGGGTTCGGGATCATCTCCGAGGTGATCTCGACCCATGCGCGCAAGCCGATCTTCGGCTACCGGCTGATGGCGCTGGCGCTGATCGGGATCGTCGTCCTCAGCTACTCGGTCTGGGCCCACCACATGTTCGTCGCCGGGATGTTCTCCTGGCTGCGGGTGCCGATGATGATCACCACGCTGCTGATCGCGGTCCCGACCGGGATCAAGATCTTCTCCTGGCTGGGAACCCTCTACTTCGGCAAGATCCATACCTATTCGACGTCGATGCTGTTCGCGCTCGCGTTCATCGTCACCTTCACGATCGGCGGCATCAGCGGTGTGATGCTCGGCATGGTGCCGCTCGACATCCACGTCTCCGACACCTACTTCATCGTCGCCCACATCCACTTCGTCCTCTTCGGCGGCTCCGTCTTCACCATTTTCGCCGGCGTCTACCACTGGTTCCCGAAGATGACGGGCCGGATGTACGACGAGAAATTGGGCCGCGTCCACTTCTGGGGCACCCTGGTCGGCACCTGGGGCACCTTCGTCCCAATGCACTGGGTGGGGATGGACGGGATGCCCCGACGCGTCGCCGACTACGCAGCCCAGTTCGGAGACTGGAACCTGCTGATCAGCGCCTTCGCCTTCCTGCTCGGCGCCGTCCAGCTCGTCTTCCTCTACAACATGGTCGTCAGCTGGCGCTTCGGCCCGAAGGCCGACGGCAACCCCTGGCGCGCCAACTCGATCGAGTGGCAGGTCTCCTCGCCGCCGCCGATCTTCAACTTCGACGAGATCCCGCGGGTCGTCGGCGGCCCCTACGAGTTCGGGATCCCCGGCGCAAAACACGCGATCATGGCCGGTGAGGGCGCCGAGGTGCCCGCCGGCGAGAAGACCGTGGTGGGCACCTCCCCATGAGCGCTCAGCAGGCTGACGAGCGCAGGCCGCTGCTGGTCTTCCTCAACGAGGTCGCCGGTGGCCGCAAGCTGCTGCAGGCGGTGCGCGAGCGCCAGGACCAGATCTCCGGCGTCGTCGTCGCGGCGCCGCAGAACCAGCCTTCCGTCGGCCAGCTGATCGACACCAGCGAGGTCCGCGAAGCCGCCCGCGCCCGGGTCGAGGTGACGATGGCGGTCCTCAGCGAGTTCGGGATCGACTCCGTCGGCGAGGTGATGGACCCGGAGCCGTCGCTGGCGCTGGACGACGCCGTCCGCGCCCACCGCCCGGGCGAGGTGCTGCTCTCCTGCCTGGCCGACACCCGCTTCGGCTTCATGCGCCGCGACCTCGTCGAGTGGGCCCGCGAGCGAGTCGAGCCCGAGGTGAAGATGACCCACATCCCGGTGCGGATCGAGGACGACGCGATCCGCTGGGACCTCAACCACACTCTGGTCGTGGCGACGAAGACCGTCGCCGCTCCCGATCTGGTCAACCGGTTGAAAGAGCGGGCGAACATCCGTCCCCACCGCTTCACGATCATCTGCCCGCGGGCCGAGGACGTGAGCGAGGCCCAGGTCGTGCGTGACCTGGCGTCGACGCTGGCGGAGCTCTATCGCTCCGAGATCGACGCCACCGGTCAGCCGATGAGCCCGGATCCCTTCTACGCGGTCAAGAACGCGGTCGAGCACTACCGGATCGACGACATCCTCATCTCCACCTTCGCCGGCGAGGGATCGCGGTGGCTCGAGGAGGACCTGGTCGGCCGCGTGCGCGAGATCACCGAGAAGTCCGTCGAGCACATCGAGATCGGCCGGCCCGCGACCGCTGTCGCCGCCGCTGTCGCCGAGGGGGAGGCGAATAGCTGATGGAGAGCGCCACGGTAGCCGTCGGTCACGGGCACGCCGATCACCACCACGGCCCGCCCGAGGCCAACGACAGCTCCCGCATCGACCGCCAGACGCTGGGGATCCTCCTCTTCATCGTCTCCGAGGTGATGCTGTTCGGGGCGTTCTTCGCCTCCTACTTCTTCCTCCGCGTCGTCGTCGACCCGCCCAGCTGGCCCCCGCACCCCTACGAGTTGCCGGTCGCGGTGGCGGGGATGAACACGGCGATCCTGGTTTCCTCGAGCTTCACCGTCCACTACGCGCTGGAGTCGATCCGCCGCGGCAACCACAGGGGCCTGAAACTCGGTTTGGTGGCAACCTGGTTACTGGGCGCAACCTTCCTCTTCATCCAGATCAACGAGTACGTGCACATCGGCTTCAGCGCCCGCGACCTCGGCTTCGGCTCGATCTTCTACAGCCTCACCGGCCTTCACGGAGCCCACGTCTTCGTCGGCCTGATGCTGCTCACGTTCGCGACGATCCGCGCTTTCCGCGGCCACTTCGGCCCCGCCGCGAAGGACCACCTCGGTGTCGAGGTGCCCGGTATCTACTGGCACTTCGTCGACATCATGTGGATCATCGTCTACGTGACGGTCTACATCCTCTGAGGCCGGTTCAATCCGCCTCGTAAGCCGATGAAGCTGAACGAGGCGGCGGTTTTCAAATGGGTCGTGATCGTGGGGGTCGCGGCGGCGTTGATCATCGTCGTGACGCTTTTGACGCGGCCGCTCGTGGGGTCGATGCTGGGGTTGGTGCTCGTGATCGCGGGTGGGGTGTACGCCTATCGGTGGATGCGACAGAGATGGCGCTGAGTTGGCGCAGAGTTTTTTCTTTCTACGACAAAAAGTTGCATTTATCTCTGCTCGACAAGCTCGAAGACCGGATCGAAGGGATGCAGAAAGAAATGAACCTCCGCTTCGAGGGCTTCCACAGGATCCTAATTCTGGCCCTGGTGGGGATGTTCGGCGTGGTGGTCTCCGGGTTCGTCGGCCTCGCGGGCCTGATCATCGCCCAGATGTAAGGCGCCGACGGATCTCCAGCGTCGCCAGCGTCAGGGCGATCGGGACGGTCGCTGGGGTCTGGTCGACGAAGAAGAACAAGAGGTCGAAGGCGGGGCAGATGACGGCTGCAAGGACGGCTCCCTGCAGCTGCAGGCGCCGGTCTGAAGCGAGGAGGGCGCCGAGGGTGGCGGCGATGAAGAGGTCGCCGAAGCCCATCACCGCTGAGCCGAACGAGGCGTACTGGAGGCGGGGGAGATCGGCGGCGGGGGCGGCGGCGTTGAGGATGGCGTTCGGCTCCTGAAGGAGGTTCGAGAAGACCAGCCAGGCGTCGATCGCCGCCATCGCGTAGATCCCCAGCCTCAACCAGCGCGGCGGCACCACGCAGGCGACGAGCCAGCCGAGGCTGACGCAGGCGAGGGCGGAGAGGGCAAGGGAGGCGGTCTCGCCGCCGAGCGAGCCCTCGGCGGCCCAAGCGAGCGCGAACAGCGGAACGACGAGGAGCGCGAGCCGGCCTCTCGCCCCGTGCATCAGCCAGCCGAGCGCCGCGGCGGCAAGTGGCGGCACCGTTGCCAGCGCCAGGTAGGTGAGGAGGCGAGCGCTGGCCGATTCGAGGGCGATCGCGGAGATGACGACGACGATCGAGAGCGGCAGGACCAGCGCCCACCACCTGCTCTGCAGCTGTCGGAGCAGCCGGGTCGCGGGAGCTTTGGGTATGGCGACGAGGGCGGCCTGGATCAGGCTGAGGACGCCGATCGAGAGCCAGAAGGGAAGCAAGCGTCAGGCGGAGCCGGCAGCGGCCGGGACCGGGCGCTCGGCATCCTCATCCTCGGCTCGAGCCGGCGAATCTTCGCGGCGCGGCTCGAGCCGGCCCGCCGCGGCGACCGTCCAGAGCATCGCCAGCCAGTTGCCGGTGGCAACGGCGACGTGGACCCAGACCATGCCCGCCGGCAGTTCCAGCGCCCACTGGACGCCGCCGATGGCGCCCTGCAGTGCAAGGAGGCCGATCACGAGCGTCAGCGGCCGCAGGGCGCGCCCGTCGGCGCCTGGGCGTCGCAGGAGGAACCAGACGCCGACCGCCGCGACGCCGTAGATCGCGGCGATGACGGCGTGGCGCTGCACCACCCACTCCAGGGTGCCGGCCCCCTCGAAGTCGAAACGGTGGACCAACTGGCCTTCATGAGCGCCGGCATGCGGACCCGAGGCGGTGGCGATCGTCCCCGCGAGGATCGTTAGCTGCCCCAGCGGGATCAGTGCCCGCACCGCCCAGACGCTGAGGCGGTCCTGCGAGCGGCGGCGCTCCCACGGTTCATAGCGCGAGCACCAGGCGAGGGCGAAGGCCGCGTCCAGGAGCATCATCGAGAGGATGAAGTGGGACATCACCAGCCCGGGCGCCAGGTGGTACTTGACGACCAGAGCCCCGAGGATCGCCTGGCCGACGACGCCGAGCGGCAGCAGGGCGCCGAAGAGCGCGAGGTGCCAGCGGTAAGGGCGGCGGAACCAGGCGAGGATGCTGGCGGCGATAACGGCAAAGCCGACGAAGCCGGTCAGCAACCGGTTCCCGTACTCGATCACCGCGTGCGATTCGAGCGGGGGAGTGGAGCCGCCGTAGCATTTCGGCCAGTCCGGGCAACCGAGACCGGAGCCGGTCAGGCGCACCGCGGCGCCGGTCAGCACGATCAGCGAGAGCGCTGCCAGAGCGACGAGGGTGACCTGGGCGTAGCGCGCAGGGGAGATCTCGAGACGGCCTTTCAAGCGTTCCCGCATCTAACCCGAATCATCGCAGCGGCCGTTCGGCCGCACTGCTCAGCCTTTGGATTTGCCGGAGCCGCCGCCGGCGTTTTCGAGCAGGTACTTGACGAGGTCTTCCAGTTCTTTCGGGGAGAGGAGCTGTTCGAAATTCTGCGGCATCACGTTGGGTGGGAAACCCTTGGCGATCTCGGCGTTGGGGTTCACGATCATTTCCCTGACCGCGGCTTCGCTCTCGCCGGGAAGCACTTCGTCGAGGTCGGGGCCGGTGACGCCACCCGTTCCCGCCGCCGCAAAGGTGTGGCAGGCGCCGCATCCGCCTTTGTTGACGAAGACTTCGGCGCCGGGACCGCCGGGAACTTTCGGCGGCGCCGCACCGGGAACGCCAGCCCATTCGCCGACGTATGCGGCGACGTCGTCGAGATTCTGGCCCGTGACGAGGTCGGCCGGCATCGAGACGGCGGTATTGCCGGTGCTCGGACGTGGGAACTCGACCTGCGCCTTGACGACGCCCTCGATCGTGTCGCTGTCATTCCCTTCCGCCCGCGCCGCCGCGAAAGCGTGGTCGAGGTTGGGGCCGGCCTGGCCGACGCTCCCCGCCTGTGCCAGCGTGTGGCATTCCCCGCATTTCTGGACGAAGAGGACGCGGCCGCGCTGCGGGTCGGCATCGGTCGTTCCGCAGCCGGAAGCGATCGCCACGAGGGCGCACAGGGCCACGAGGGCAAGCAGCGGAGAGATGAATTTCGACGCGCGAGGCATGGGGCAGGACGCGGGCGGGAGTCTATATGTCCGGGCTGCCGGGAAGCGTGCCGTCAGGCACGGCTGGTGGGATAGGATTGAGTCGATCCGCACTAACTTTGGAAGCGAAGCGATCGGAGGTCGCAGATGCAGGTGAGGGACGGGATGTCGGAGATCACGCTGACCGTGGGGCCGTCCCACACGCTGCGCGAGGCGGCCGAGAAGATGGTCGAGAAGGGAACCGGGGCGGCGCTGGTGATCGACGCCGAGCTGCCGGCGCCGTCGATCGTCACCGAGCGCGACCTTCTGATCTCGGTTGCCCGCGGCCAGGACCCCGACCGCGAGCGGGTCGGCGAGCACATGAGCGAGAGCGTCCTCACCGCCGCCCCCGACTGGAGCCTCGAGCGCGCCGCCGCCGAGATGTCCCGCCGCGGGGTCCGCCACCTAGTCGTCTTTGATGGCGGCGACGCCGTTGGCGTCCTCTCGATGCGCGACATCGTCCGCTGCTGGACCAGCGACGGCGCAACCTCAGGGATGACGCCCGGCTGAGGGGCTCCGGCTCTGGGCGGGTGCTAAGAGCGCGGAGGGCCGGAGATCGTTTCGACGGGGAGAGCGGCCCCCCGAATCTCCTGGCGACGGGGAAGCCGGTAGTAGTCGCGGACGGAGCCGCGAACGATGCCGCGGAAGGCGGCGAGCAGGAGGATCGCGCCGAGGATCGCCCAGACGAAGGGCGAGAAGATGAAGCCGCCGGCGAAGGTGCCGCAGATCAGCCCCAGGGCGCCGAGGGCGAAGAAGGCAGGGCCCCATGAGGGCCGCGGCAGGTAGATCGTCTCGCCGGGCTCGGGGACTTGTCGATGGTCAGCCATGCTCGGTTCCTACTGGGCGATGTAGAGGAAGGCGGCGACGAAGCTGAGGGCGAAGACGCCGGCGGCGATGCCACCGGCCACAAGCCCGGCTTTCAGCTGGCGGCGTGCGGTTTCGCGGTCCATGAGGCGGAGTTCTATCAGGACGGGGGGAGGGGCCGAGTGCCCATCTACCCAGAGACCGTCGCGCAGCTGATCGTTCCGTCGGGCGCAAACGTGGTCTCCGGAGCCTCTGTGAGATGGGCACTCGGCCCCTCTAAACGTTGGCGGCGATCGCCATTGAGAGGAAGAGCAAGGCCAGGTAGGCGAGGGAGAAGAGGTAGGTGCGGAGGGCCCAGCGGCGGGTGCGGGCGCGGTAGAGGCGGATGGAGAAGTAGATGAAGGTGGCGCCAAGGAGGATTGAGGGGATGACGTAGGCGACGCCTAGGCCGCCGGCGCAGAAAGGCAGCTGGGTGACCGCGTAGAGGAGGACGGTGTAGAGGAGGATCTGGCGCCGGGTCTCCTCCTCGCCGCGGACGACGGGAAGCATCGGGATTCCGGCCTTCGCGTACTCGTCCTTCATCAGCAGCGAGAGCGCCCAGAAATGCGGCGGCGTCCAGAAGAAGACGATCGCGAACAGGTAGAAGGCCATGCCGCTGAGCTCACCGGTGACGGCCGCCCAGGCGACCAGCGGCGGCACGGCGCCGGCGGCGCCGCCGATGACGATGTTCTGCGGCGTCCGCCGCTTCAGCCAGAGGGTGTAGACCCCGACGTAGCCGAGGAAGCCGCTGAGCGAGAGCGTCGCCGCCAGCGGGTTCACGGTCAGCGAGAGCAGCAGGAAGGAGGAAGCCGCGAGGGCGAGCCCGAAGACCGTCGCCGCCCGCGCCGAGACGCGCCCGGAGGCGACCGGCCGGCCGGCGGTGCGGGTCATCTTGCGGTCGATGTCGCGGTCGACGACGTGGTTGATCGCGCCCGCGCCACCGGCGGAGAGGGCGCCGCCGAGGCAGGTGAGGAGGATCAGGCCGGGCGAGGGATCCCCCGCCACGTACATCGTCGTCACCGTGGTGAAGAGCAGCAGCGACTGCACCTTCGGCTTCGTCAGCGTCAGGTAGTCGCGGACGACGGTGGGGAGGAGCGTGCGGGTGGCCGTCGTCGGGTTGGGCGCGGTCTGCGCGCCGGCACCGGTCTGCATGGGGCTCAGGCTACCGGCTGCGATTCGCGCGCCGCCGCCCGCTCGGAGCGGCGGCTGCGATGGCCAATCGCCACGCGGATGTCGCGCAGCGGCCGGGCGCTGCGGACGTCGGGCAGGACGTCGAAGTTGTGCGGCTCCGGCGGCGAGAGCGTGAACCACTCGAGCGTGTCGCCGGCCCAGGGATCGTGTCCCGCCTCGGGTCCGTTGGTGCGGCTGAAGATCGCGTTGAGGATCGTCAGCAGGATCCCGACGAAGAGGACGAAGACGCCGATCGAGGCGATCACGTTGTAGGCGGTGACGCCGGTGCCGGCGAAGTACTTGTAGGCGTCGACCACCTGGCCCTGCTCGGCGCCGGCGAAGAAAAGCGGCACGAAGCCGAGCAGCAGGCCGGCGAGGATCGTCCAGAAGGAGATCTTGGCGAGGCTCTCGCCCATCGTCCGGCCGGTCATCTTCGGGAACCAGTAATGGAGCGCGGCGAAGCCGCCGAAGACGGCGCCGCCGACGAGGGCGAAGTGGGTCGCGGCGGTGGAGTCGGTCGTGTTCTTCAGATGCCAGGCAGCGGCGACGAGCGAGTGGCAGAGCTCGGAGGCGAGGCCGACGCTGATCGCGAAGATCGCCCCGGTCGCGAACAGCAGCGGCGCCCGCATCCGCAGAGTGCCGCCGGCCAGGGTCGCGATCAGGTTGAAGAGGACGAGGCCGATGGGGACGATCAGCGCCAGCGACATCAGCATCGCGAAGTACATCCAGCCGATCCCGATCGGGGCGGTCAGCATGTTCTGCATCCAGGCCAGCGTCCCGATCACCGCGATCGCCGCCAGGCAGGCCATGACGACGTTGCGGTTGAAGAGCGGTTTGCGCGCGAAGGTGGCGACGATTTCGGCGATCGCGCCGAAGGCGAAGATCAGGATCAGCATGTAGGTGCCGGTGTAGAAGATCCAGCTCAGGTGCTGCCAGAGGAGCGGCGCGCCGCCGGAGCCATCGGCGAAGAAGATCCCGTCGTAGTTGCGGTCGATCATCAGCATCGTCAGCGCCGCCAGCAGAACCGGCCCGATCACGGCCATCAGCCAGGAGCCGACGGCGGCGGCCCAGGCGAAGACCGGCACGCGGCGCCAGGCCATCCCCGGCGCCCGCATCGTTTTCAGCGTCGCGATCAGGTTGATCGAGAGGAGGACGAAGCCGAGCGTCGCCAGGCCCGTCGCCGTCGCCCAGGCGTCGACGCCGTTGTTGGAGAGGAAGGCGACCTCGCTGAGCGGCGCCAGCGGGTTGACACCGGCCTCCGACGGGGTGAAGAGAAAGGTCGCGTAGAGCGCGGTCGCGCCGGCGACCCAGAGCGCCAGGCCCACCTGGCCGAGCCGCGGCAGCGCGGTGCCGCGGGCGCCAATCTGCAGCGGCGCCACGTAGTAGAAGAGCCCGATCACCAGCGGCAGGGCGAAGAAGAAGACCGCGCTGGCTCCGTAGAGCGAGAGCATGCGGTTGAAGGCGACGGGGGAGAGGAAGGTGTTCTCAGGGACGAGCAGCTGGATCCGCATCAGCGCCAGCTCGACGAGGGCGATGAAGAGGAAGCCGAGCGCTCCGGTGATCAGGATCTGGCCGACGTCCTTGTGGTCGGCCGAGGTCGCGAGCTGCGCCCAGCGCGGGCGGCCGGCGCTGTAGCCGTCGGCGACGAGCTCGGGACGCGGGCCGGCGCTCATGGGGTTTCTCCGTTTTCGATCAGGCCGACGACCCTTTCCTCGGCCGCGTCGATTTCTTCGTTCTGCGCTTCCACGAACTCTTCGTATTCCTCGGGGGAGACGACTTCGACCTCGGTCCGCATCGCCGCGTAGGCCTGGCCGGAGAGGGTGGCGGAGTCGCCGCCGTAGACGCCTTCCTCGTCGGCGCTGAAGAGGACCTCGTTGGTCTTGCCCGGAACCGCGTCGGCCTTGCGAGCCAAATCTTCGACATTCCAGGTGTGGACGACGTCGGTGGAGAGCACTTCGAGCTCGACCGCGGTGTCGACCGGGACCACCAGCTTGTAGTAGGAGAAGGCGCCGTTGGGGTAGTCGTAGCGCCACAGCCACTGCTGGCCGGTCGCCTTGATCTTCAGCGGTTCCGATTTGAGCGAGGCGAGGCCGGCGTCGCCGGTAGAGGGCTCTTCGCGGGCGTTGTCGGTGAAGACGACGCCGAGGATGAAGAGCAGCGCCGCGAACAGCGTCAGGACGCCGGCGACCCGGAACTGCAGGGCCCGGCCGCCGAGCAGCTGGCGCGGCTCGGCGCCCCGCTCGCCGCGGTAGCGACGGAGGACGTACAGCAGCGCGCCGACGAGGGCGACGATCAGGATCGCGGCGGCGACGATGCCGATCCAGAGCAGGGTGTCGATCTGGTCAGTGCCAGGAGAATGGGACGCCAAAGCGCGGCCATTCTATTCACGCCGGGGGGCGCTGCGGCTTCCGGCCGTTCCGCTGTTCCTTTCTGGCCTGCGACAACGGAAAGGAACAGCGGAGGGCGGAGGGCGGACCTATACTCGCCCACCTCATGAGGAGGCGCTCCCGGCCATCGAATGCGCTTCGCCTCGCGGTGCGGGCCGGCGGCGTCGCGGCGATCGGGGCCGCGGTCGCCGTCCCCCTCCTGCGCCGCCGGCTGCGGATTCCGACGCCGGTCACGCTCGCCAGCGTCGCCGCCGCCCCGCTGGCGCTGGCGGTCCTGCAACCGCGCTCGAAGCGGCGCGACGTCGCCCTGTTCGCCCTGCAGATGTGGGCCTTCACCGTCGCCCACGAGCTTCCCTACGACAACCCCGAGCGGCTGCGGGCCCGCCTCCGCAGCCGCTACCCGATTCGCAGCGACAAGCTGATCGGCGCCGGCCGCCTCCCCAACGTCCGCCTGCAGCGGGCCTTCTCGCGCCTGCCCAGGGTCGGCGCTGTCAACCAGGTCCTCACCTGGACCCACTGGCTCTGGTTCATCGAGCCCTACCTCTCGCTCGCCCTGATCCTCGTCCGCCACAACGAGCGCTTTCCCCGCTCCGCCCGCCAGATGGCGGCGGTCTTCGACCTCGGCTGCGCCGTCTACTTCGCGGTTCCGACGGCGCCGCCGTGGTGGTCCTCCGAGCAGGGCCTGACCAGCGAAGAGGTGCGGCGGATCATGGTCGAGGTCGGCGAACCCACCTGGGGACGCGCCTGGGAGCGGATGTACGACGCACTCGGCGGCAATCCCTGGGCGGCGATGCCCTCGCTGCACTTCGCCACCTCGCTGCAGGCGGCTTTATCGCTCTCGGAGGCGGGCAGGCTCGAGGGCGCGCTCGGCTGGGGCTACGCCGGCACCCTCGGCTTCGCCCTCGTCTACCTCGGCGAGCACTACGTCACCGACCTGGTCGCGGGTGCCGCCCTGGTCGCCGCGGTGCGGAAGGGCGAGCCGCTGGCGGAACCCCTCATACGCAGGATAAATGGGGGTCTGCAGCGTCTGGAGAGGATCGCGAGCGGGTAATTTCCAAGAAGTGTCTCCGGAAGACCCGGCGAATGGCGGCAGCCGCTTCGCCGAAATGCCGATACTCACGACGCGGCGGCTGATCCAGACCGTCGTCGTCGTCTTCCTGCTCCTCGGCGCGATCTACTTCCTCTTCCCGAAGCTGGTCGGGCTGGGCGACGCCCTCAGCCGCCTCGATGAGGCCGATCCCCTCTGGATCGGGATCGCGATCGGGTTCAACGTCCTCGCCTACGCGACCTACATCGCCCTCTTCAAGGCGGTCGTGGGGGGAGACGCGCTGCGGCTGACCTGGAAAGAGACCTACGAGATCAACATGTCGGGGGTGGCGGCGACGCTGCTCTTCTCGGCCGGTGGCGCCGGCGGCATTGCCCTCACCTACTGGGCGCTGCGCAAAGCGGGGATGCGGCGGCGGGACGTCGCCCGGCGCATGGTCGCCTTCGTCTCCCTCCACTACGTCTTCTACCCGATCGCCCTGATCGTCTTCGGCATCCTCCTGCGGACCGGGGTGATGAACGGCAAGGGCTCGGTCGAGCTGACGATAGTCCCCGCCGCCGTGGCGGGTTTGCTGCTGATCGTCGGGGTCCTGATCACGCTGGTCCCGTCAAACGCCGAGCGGCGGCTCGCCCGCCATGCCCACGGCGAGCGTTCGCGGAATCTGCTCGAGAGCCTCGGGAAGGCCGCGGCGACCCTGGCCGAGGGCTTCCGCTTCGCCCTTGGCCTCTTCACGCACCCGTCTCGCGGCGGCCTCGCGGTGATCGGCGCCGCCGGCTTCTGGGCGGCGAGCATTGGCGTGCTCTGGGCCTCCTTCCACGCCTTCGGCGTCCACGTGCCGCTGGCGGTCGTCGTCCAGGGCTTCTTCCTCGGCATGGTCGCCAACCTCTTCCCCCTGGCCCCGGCGGGGGTGGGGGCGGTCGACGCGGGCATGATCGGCGCCTTCGTCCTCTTCGGGATCCCCGAGGAGACCGTCTTCCCGGCGGTCCTGATCTTCCGCCTCGTTTCCTTCTGGATGCCGATCCCCCCCGGCATCTTCGCCTTCTTCCAGCTCCGCCAGACCGTCCACCGCTGGGAAGAGGAGGGCCTGCCGATCGACCGTGGCGGGCGGGCGACTTCGGACTTGGAGCCGGCTGTCGGCTAATGCGGCATCAGGATCACGATGCGCTTGGGGTGGTTGATCTCGACCAGGAACTCGGCGAAGAAGTCATCTCGTCCCAGCACAGGTACGCCCAGAGGACCGAAAGAGGCTGTCAGGGAGACCTGTCTTCCAGCGATGGTCGCGTAAATCGGCTCTGGGGCGTAGTAGTGGACGGCGAGGCCGTTGCCGGTATGGACGGAGTTCTGATCGCATTCGCCGAGACTGATACCAAGTGCTTCAGCGAACCCTTCGGGAAAGCACGAGCAATCGGCGCCGCTGTCGACCAGCGCCCGTATGGGGAACTCGCTCCCATCGCGGCCGTGGAGAAGAACCTCAACCGCCGGATGAAGGGCCGCACCGTGGCCTAAGGCCGCATAAGCGAATTCAGAAGAAGCAGCCCGCTGTGGGCTCCTCCGAGACTTCGAGGATGCGGTCGAGTCCTTCGAGGTTGACACAGCTGAGTAGGTCTCCCAGGGAGTCGGCTGAGGCTACGACACGGTGGTCGCGCACAGCGACCCAGCGGCCAGCATACTTTGCGAGTTCCTTGGCCAGTACTTCCTCGGCCTTAAGCGTGAGATCGAGCTCAGCAGTGCTCATCGGGGCTCCTTGTCAGCCGGCTAGCACAAGAAGGCTGTGGCGTCAACCTTCCCAACTCATGCGGCAGTAAACCATCAATGGGGGACACTGGCAAGTATCTGAAGCGCGTGACAATGATCCCCTCACGAGTCGGTTGCGAAAACCGAGTCCTGAAACAGCGCTACTATACAAAGTAAAGTATTAGACTCCAGGTGGCGACAATGGCTGAGCAGAAGAAGGTCGAGAACGTGATCATCGTTGGTGGGGGGCCGGCCGGTTACACGGCGGCGCTCTACACGGCGCGGGCCAACCTCGAGCCGCTCGTCTTCGAGGGCTTCCAGTGGGGCGGGCAGCTCCAGAACACGACCGACGTCGAGAACTACCCCGGCTACCCCGAGGGGATCATGGGGCCGGAGATGATGGCCCAGTTCCGCGCCCAGGCTGAGCGCTTCGGCACCCGCTTCGTCACCGACGACGTCGACCGCGTCGAGCTTTCCGACGGCGGCGTGCAGAAGGTCTTCCTCGGCGACGAGGAGCACCGGGCGAAGACGGTGATCCTGGCGACGGGGGCGGAGCCGAAACGGCTCGGCGTCCCCGGTGAGATCGAGCTCAGCGGCCGCGGCGTCTCCACCTGCGGCGTCTGCGACGGGGCCTTCTTCAAAGATCAGAAGGTGATCGTGATCGGCGGCGGTGACTCGGCGATGGAGGACTCGATCTTCATCTCCAAGTTTGCCAGCGAGCTGACGATCGTCAACCGCCGCGACGAGTTCCGTGCTTCGAGGATCATGTTCGAGCGAGCGCGGGAGAAGGAGAACATCGAGCTGAAGACGCCGTTCGTCGCCGAGGAGTTCCTCGCCGGCGAGAGCGGCAAGCTCGAGCGGGTCCGCCTGCGCAACGCCGAGACCGGCGCCGAGGAGGAGATCGAGACCGACGGCGCCTTCGTCGCGATCGGGCACGTGCCGAAATCGGAGATCGTCCGGGGCCAGGTCGAGACCGACGAGGACGGCTACATCGTCACCGAGCCCGGCTCGACCCGCACCAACCTCGCCGGCGTATTCGCCGTCGGCGACGTCGTCGACCACACCTACCGGCAGGCCGTGACCGCGGCGGGGACCGGCTGCATGGGCGCGCTCGACGCCGAGCGCTACCTGCGCGACGCCGCCCCGCCCGTCGAGGCGCACTGGATGCCCGGCGGCGAGCCGGCCGAGATCGCCACCGGCTCCTGACTCCTGACTCCCCACTTCTTGGATAAAGAAATTTCTCTTTGAGAGGCCGGGTAGAGCCCAGGTATACCTTGGCCGGTGAGCGCCGCCTGTTCCCATCTGGGCTCGGTCAACTACCTCAATCTCCCCGACGAGGTCGAGGGTTGCGAGGAGTGCCTGGCGATGGGGATGCAGTGGGTCCACCTGCGGATGTGCCAGACCTGCGGCCACATCGGCTGCTGCGACGACTCGATCGGCAAGCACGCGACCGCCCACCACCAGGACACCGGCCACCCGATCATCCGCTCGGCGGAGCCGGGCGAAGACTGGAGCTGGTGCTACGTCGACGAGGTGCTGATGCGCCTCGACAGGAACTAGATATCTCTGGGATATCGCCCTGCTAAGATGCCTGTATGGCAAAGGCAACGAAGGTTCTCGTGACGATGCCCGACGATCTGCTGGACCGGATCGACCGGGAAACCAGAAGTCTTGGTCAAACCCGAAGTGAATTCCTTCAAGAGGCCGCGCGACGCCGACTTGGTTGGCCTGATCCCCTTGCGGTCGATGCGGCGCTGTTGCGAGGCCGCGCCGCGCTGGCTGGACTGGGCAGCTTCGAGTCGGCCGAGATGATCCGCTCCGAGCGAGAGGAGCGCGATGCCCGCGATCAGCGTCGTTAGCGATGCGAACGTCGTGCTCAAGTGGTTTCACGCCGAGGGTGAGGACGAAGTCGGGCCGGCTCGTGCTCTTCTCGATGCCCACAAGGAACGAACTGTCGCCCTCTCGGTTCTCGACTTGACGGTGTATGAGGTCGGCAATGCCCTGGTGCGCGGGCGGGCGGGCGCCAGCGCAGAGCAGGCCGCGACGGTGATCGAAGCCCTGGCCGAAATATGCCCTTCTATCCGCCCGAGTCCTGAAGAGATGAAGGCAGCTAGTCGGCTGGCTGAGCGCCACAAGTTGACTCTCTATGACGCCGCCTACGCGGCGGTCGCGCAGGGTCGCTCCGCCGAGCTCGTGACTTTGGATCGCGCCCTCCTTGATGCCAAGCTCGGAAAGAGGCCACGCGAACTGGCCGGGTAGCGGAGGGCTTAGGTCTCCGGCGTCACGATCGCGAAGCTCGGGTCTGGCTCCTCCAGCAGCCCCAGCAGTTCGCCCAGCTTCTCCCCGTCGCCCTCGACTCGCAGGCGTCCGCTGCCGGCAAGCTCCGCGAGGTCGGCGCTGCCGGAGAGCATCTCGTTCAGCGCGCGTCGCTCGATCACGAGGGTCGCTTCAGCCTCGCCCCCGGGCTTCCAGGGCCGGTGTTGGAGGACCCCGTTCTCCAGGGTCAGCAGATGCCGCTCGTCGGGATCGGTCACCTGCCAGCCGATCGCCAGCCGCTTGCCCCAGGCGCGCGGCCCGTCGAGCCGCACCTTCATCCCGTCGAGGATCTGCGCGACCGAGAGCTGGGCGAGGATGTCGGGGGCGCGGGTGTCGGTGGGCGTGCCGGTGATCCCGCCGCGCAGCTCCTGCGCGCCGGCGAGGTAGAAGTTGCGCCAGGTCGCGTTCTCGGATCCGTAGCCGAGCTGCTCGAGCGCATCTGCCTGCAGCTCCCGGGCCGCGTCGTTCTCGGGCTCGGCGAAGACGACGTGGTTGACCACCTCGGCGACCCAGCGGTGGTCGCCGGCCTCGAAAGAGGCGCGCGCCAGCTCCAGCGCCCGCTCGGCGCCCCCGATCGCCTCGACGTAGCGCCGCGCCCGCTCGACCGGCGGGTGCTCCCAGAGGTGGGCCGGGTTGCCGTCGAACCAGCCCATGTAGCGTTGGTAGACCGCCTTGACGTTGTGGCTGACCGAGCCGTAATAGCCGCGGCAGTGCCACTCGCGGGCGAGCTCGGGCGGCAGCTCCAGCTCCTCGGCGATCTCGGGTCCGGTCAGCCCCTTGTTGATCAGCCGCAGGGTCTGGTCGTGGAGGTAGGCGTAGAGGTCGCGCTGCTTGGCGAGGTAGTCGACGATCCGCCCGCTGCCCCAGCGCGGCCAGTGATGGCCGGCGAAGAGGACGTCGCTGTCGGCGCCGAACAGCTCGATCGCCTCGTCGAGGTAGGCGGCCCAGACGTGGGGGTCGCGGACGAGGGCCCCGCGCAGGGTGAGGAGGTTGTGCATCGTCGCCGTCGCGTTCTCGGCGATGCAGAGGACGCGGTGGTCGGGGAAGTGGAAGTTCATCTCCGCCGGCGCCTCCGTCCCCGGGGTCAGCTGGAAGACCATTCGCACCCCGTCGATCACCTCTTCCTGGCCGGTTCTCGTCACGTCGAGATTCGGCGGGATCAGCGTCAGCGTCCCCAGCGAGGTCGTCTGGCCGAGGCCGGAGCCGATCTGGCCGCCGGGGCCCCGCTCCAGCCTCGCCCCGTACATGTAGCCGGCCCGCCGGCCCATCGCGGTGCCGGCGTAGACGTTCTCGCTGACCGCGTGGTGGAGGAAGCCCTCCGGCGCCAGCACCGGGATCTTCCGCTCGGCGACCTCATCGGCGCTGACGATGCCCTTGGCGCCGCCGAAGTGGTCGATATGGCAGTGGGTGTAGACCAGGCCGGTCACGGGCCTGTCGCCGCGATGCTCGCGGTAAAGGGCAAGGGCCGCGGCAGCGGTCTCGGCCGAGATCAGCGGGTCGATGATGACGATTCCCTCCTCGCACTCGACCACGTGCATGTTCGAGAGGTCGAACCCGCGCAGCTGGTAGAAGCCCGGCGCCAGCTCGAAGAGGCCGGCGATGCAGTTGAGCCGGCTCTGCCGCCAGAGGCTGGGATGCGCGGTCTCGGGGCACTCCTCCCGCAGGAACTCGTAGGACTCGAGCTCCCAGACCACGCGGCCATCGGCCGTCTCGACCCGCGGGGGGTCGAAAGGGGCGACTAAGCCCCGGCGGGCCTCGGCGAAGTCCTCTTCTGGGTTCATCGCGGTTCCGCTTCGGCCTCGGAGCGCAGGCGCGGCGCGGCCGCATAGGCCTCGCCCTTCTCAGAGCGCAGCTCGTCGAGCAGCTCGACCGCGCGGCGGGCGCCGATCAGCTCGGCGAACCCGTTCGGCCCGAGCGGCCAGTTGAAGCCGAGTTTCATCGCCGTATCCATGTCGGTGGGCGAGGCGATCTGCTCCTCGAGCGCGAAGGCGGTCTCGTTGGCGATCTGGGCGAAGAGGCGGCCGAGCACCTCCTCGGCGGCGGGGTCGACCGCGGCCAACCGGACGGGGTCGAGGGTCGGCGCCTCGATCTCCAGGTCGGGATCCGGCTCGCGCCCGGAGCCCCCCGCGTAGTCGTGATAGCCGCGACCGCTCTTGCGGCCGAGGCGGCCTTCGGCGACCAGTTGCTCCTGGATCGGGCTCGGCCGCCAGCGCTCCGGCTCGCCGCCCTGGGCGAAGAAGGAGCGGGCGATCTCGAGGTTGACGTCGAGGCCGATCAGGTCGAGCAGCTCGAACGGGCCCATCCGGAAGCCGCCGCCGAGGCGGACGATGCGGTCGATCCGCGCGGCGTCGGCGACGCCGTCGCTGAGGATCCGCAGCGACTCCAGCGTGAACGGCCGAGCGAGGCGGTTGGCGACGAAGCCGGGGCTGTCCTTGGCGCGGATCGGGGTGCGGCCCATCCGCTCGGCGACCTCGGTCGCCGCTGCCAGCGCCGCCGCGGAGGAGCGCTCGGCGGCGACCACCTCGACCAGCTTCATCAACGCCGGCGGGTTGAAGAAGTGCATGCCGACGACGCGCTCGGGCTGGGGTACGCCCTCGGCGATCTCCGAGACGCGCAGCGAGGAGGTGTTGCTGGCGAAGACCGGCTCCGGGCCGAGCGCCTCGGCCAGCCCGGCGAAGATCCGCCGCTTCAGCTCCAGCTTCTCCGGCGCCGCCTCGACCACGAGGCCGCAGCCGGTTAGACGGTCGAGCTCGACCGTGGTCTCGACCCGGGCGGCGGCGGCGATCGCGTCATCGACGCTCCAGCGCCCCCGCTCCGCGCCCTTGTCGAGCGCTTCCCGCAGCGCCGCCGCGCCGGCCTCGGCCAGCTCGGCGGAGACGTCGTAGAGCACGGTCTCGTAGCCGCCGAGGGCGGCGACCTGGGCGATCCCGCGACCCATCGTCCCGGCGCCGACGACGCCGACGCGGGAGATGCTCACCGGCCCTGGAAGCGCGGCTCGCGCTTCTCGAGGAAGGCGGTCATCCCCTCGACCCGATCCTCGCTCGCCATCGCCTCGTCGAAGAGCGCCCGCTCCTCGCGCAGGCCGTCGGCGAGGCTCGTCTCCTGCGCCGTCACCACCGCCCGTTTCGCCAGCCGCACCGCCAGCGGCGGCCGCTCGGCGACGATCCGTGCCAGCTCGATCGCCTCGGTCAGCCACTTGCCCTGGCCGACGACCTGGTTGACGAGACCCCAGCGCTGGGCCGTCTTCGCGTCCCAGCGGCGACCGGTGAGGACGTACTCCATCGCCCGCTGCTTGCCGATCGCCCGCGCCAGCCGCTGGGTACCGCCGCCGCCGGGGATGATCCCGAGCGTTATCTCCGGCTGGCCGAAGCGGGTGGCCTCGTCGCAGACGATCATGTCGCAGGCCAGCGCCAGCTCGCAGCCGCCGCCGAAGGCGTAACCGGAGACGGCGGCGATCGTCGGCGTCCCGATCGCCGTCAGGCGCGTCCAGAACTCCATCCCCTTCGGGTCGGGCGGGGCGTCGACCGGCCGTTCCGCCATCGCCCGGATGTCGGCGCCGGCGGCGAAGAAATCGTCGTGGCCGGCGATGACGATGCATCGGACCTCAGGGTCGGCGTCGAGCCGCTCCAGGGTTGCGGAGATCTCGGCCCGCATCTCCGGCGAGAGGGCGTTTCGCGCCTCGGGCCGGTTCAGCCGCACCAGGGCGACGTGGAAGTCGTCGATCGCGACCTCGACCTGGGCCAAGGTCAGGACTCCTGCAGGGGGAGCATCGCGTTGATCCCGGTCGCGGCGCGGCCGATGATCAGCTTCTGGATCTGCGAGGTGCCCTCGTAGAGCGTGGTGACGCGGGCGTCGCGCAGGTAGCGCTCGACCGGGTAGTCGTCGACGTAGCCGGAGCCCCCGTGGACCTGGATCGCCAGGTTCGCGCATTCGACCGCGGCCTCGGTCGCGTAGAGCTTCGCCACCGAGGTCTCGGTCGCGTTCGGCTTCCCTTCGTCCTTCAGCAGGCCCGCGCGCAGGACCAGCATCCGGCTGGCGTCGCGCCTGAGGATCATCTCGGCGATCATCTCCTGGACCAGCTGGAAGCGCGCGAGGGGGACGCCGAACTGCTTGCGTTCCTTCGCGTACTCGACCGACGACTGCACGCAGCCTTCGCAGATGCCGACGCAGCCGGCGGCGACGCTGTAGCGGCCGTTCTCGAGCGCGCTCATCGCGACCTTGAAGCCGTCGCCGACCTCGCCGAGCATCGCCTCCTCGCCGACCTCGACCTCGTCGAGGGAGATTTCGGCGGTGTCGGAGGAGCGCAGGCCGAGCTTGCCGTGGATCTCCTGGGTCGTGAAGCCCTCCGAGTCGGTGGGGACGAGGAAGCAGGCGAGGCCGCGGTGCTTCTTCTCGGGGTCGGTCTGGGCGAAGATCAGCGCCACCTCGGAGAAGTTGCCGAGCGAGATCCACATCTTCTGGCCGCTGATCGACCAGCCGTTCTCGGTCCTGGTCGCGCGGGTGCGGAGGTTGGCGGCGTCGGAGCCGGTGTCGGGCTCGGTCAGGCCGAAGCAGCCGAGGCCCTCGCCCGAGCAGAGGCGCGGCAGCCACTTCTTCTTCTGCTCCTCGCTTCCCCACTTCTCGATCGGGCCGGCGACCAGCGAGGTGACGACGGATATGACGGTGCGGGCGGAGGAGTCGGCGCGGCCGATCTCCTCGGCAATGAGGCCGTAGCTGACGTAGTCGAGGCCGCGGCCGCCGTACTCTTCGGCCACCGGCGCCCCGAGGAATCCGACCGCGCCCAGCTTGCGCGCCAGCTCGCGGTCGAAGCGGCCCTCGCGGTCGTTGTCGCGGACCTTCGGCAGGATCTCGCGCTCGGCGAATTCCCGGGCCGCCTCGCGGATCAGCTTCTGCTCATCGCTCAGCTGGAAGTCCATCTCAAAGCTCCCGCAGCTCTCTGCCCAGGGTCTCGGCGAAGGACTCCTGGGCTTCGCGGGTGCGCGGCCCGGGGGCGGCGGGGAAGACGCGCCCGTCGACCGAGGAGACGGCCTGGATCTCCCGCGTCGTCGAGGCGAGGAAGGCCTCGCTGGCGCTGTGGAGGTCGTCGACGTGCCAGCTCCCCTGTTCGACGTGCAGCGCCTTGATCATCCGGTCGCGGGTGATCGACTCCAGCACCCCGTCGGCCAGCGCCGGCGTCCGCAGCTCGCCTTCGGGGGAGACCCAGAAGACGGAGGAGGTCGGCGGCTCGAGCACGATCCCGTCGGACCGGACCAGCACCGCCTCGTCGGCGCCCTGGGCTTTCGCAAGCCGCGTCGCTTGCATGTTCGCCGCGTAGGAGAGGGACTTGACGCCGTTGAGGATCACCGTCGGGTTGTAGGTGACGGTGGCGAGGCTGAGCGTCTCGGGGTGGTCGGGGATCGGCTCGGTCGCGGCGATCCGGCGGCCGCCGCGAGTGACGATCAGCCGCAGCTGGCCCTCAATCGATCCGGCCCGCGCCAGCAGGGCGTCGATCTCGCTCTCCAGGGCGCCGCGGTCGAAGCTCAGCTCGATCGCGGCGGACGAGCGCTGCAGCCGGTCGAGGTGGTCGACCAGCGCGAACGGCTTGCCGCCGTAGAGCCTGATCACCTCGAAGGCGCCGTCACCGCGGTAGAGCCCGTCGTCTTTGAGGCCAACCGTCGCCTCGGCGGTGGCGCTGATCCTGCCGTCGACGCTCGCCAGCTCTTCGAAGCCTGCGGTCACGGCGCGAGGCTATCGGGTCGTTGTCAGCCGCGCTTGCTGTGGATCCGGCAGCCGCGGGCGGGGGTGCGTTCGGTGACGCAGTGCCGTGGCGCCCAGCGGATCAGGTAGCGGCTGTCCCAGGTGTTGGTCTGCTGGCGGCGGACGTAGAAGGGGGAGACGATGCCGGCGTAGATCGTGCGGCGGCTGAGCCAGGCGATTTCGCAGCGGTACCGCGTCCGGCTGACTTTGCGGCAGTTGCCGGAGATCCGGCTGAGCGAGCGGAAGCGCTCGCCGAAGGCGTTGAAGAGGGTGTAGATCGCGAACTCTTCGGCGACCGACCTCTTCATCGTCGGCAGCGGCGCCGCCGGATCGACGAACGGGGGCGGCGCCCCGGTTTCGGTCGTGGCGATCCATTCCGCCACCCAGGGAGAAACGTAGTCGACCCGGGTCAGCACGTTCGGCGCCTGCGGGGTGCAGAGCGGGCCGACGACGCTGATCACACCCAGCTCGACCGCGGTGCCGTCGGGCCGCTGGCCGATCGCCGGACCGCCGCTGTCGCCGAAGCAGGTGCCGGATTCGTTGGCCGGCGGGCTCAGCAGGCAGAGCTGCACCGAAGGGGAGAACTCCTTGTAGAAGCCGCGGGTCTTGCGCTGACAGGCGCTCGCGGTCTGCACCGCCATCGTCGCCGAGCGCAGGTTGGCCGGCGCCTGTCGGTTCTGGGCCCGGGTCAAGCCCCAGCCGGCGACCGTCACCGCGGCGCCGCCTTCATACAGCGCGGCGTCTCCAGGGCCGGCGAGCGCCACGGGCGTCGCGCTGGTCGGGCGGGAGAGGATCAGCACGGCGGCGTCGCCGTGGATCACGCCGGGGTCGAAGGAGGGGAAGACGTGGACGGCGCTGACGCTGAAGACGTTCGCGCCGCTCGCCTGCTTCGGGTTGGCGATGCCGGTCGCGACCGCGTACTCGCCCGGCTTGGTGAAGCCGCCGGTTTCCACGTTCTCGGCGCAGTGGGCCGCGGTGAGGATCACCCGCGGGGCGACGACGGTACCGGTGCAGGCGAAGCCGACGCGTTCATTGCCGGCCTCGATGTAGGCGAGGGATGGGAACTGGGTGATCGTCGCCGGGCTGCCGCCGATGATCGAGGCGTGCGCTCCGCTCGACCCCGAGGCGGCCGCGGCGACTCCGGGCAGCGCCAGCGCCAGCGCCAGAATCGCGCCGCCGAGAATCAAGGCCGTCCGCTCCTGCACCCGCATCAAGATCTCCAACACCCTAGTTGAGCGTTCAGATCGCTTCGAAGACGGTGGCCAATCCCTGGCCGACGCCGACGCAGAGCGTGGCTACCCCGAACCTGCCGTCGCGGCGCTTCAGCTCGCGCACGAGCGTGCCCGAGAGGCGGGCGCCGGAGCAGCCGAGCGGGTGGCCGAGGGCGATCGCGCCGCCGTTGACGTTGAGCCGCTCCTCGTCGATACCGAGCTCGCGGGCGCTGGCGAGCACCTGGGAGGCGAAGGCCTCGTTCAGCTCGACGAGGTCGATCTGGTCGATCGTCAGGCCGGCGTTGGCGAGGGCGCGGGGGACGGCCTGGACCGGGCCTACGCCCATCAGGGCGGGGTCGACGCCGGCGACGCCGGTGGCGACGACCCGCGCCAGCGGCTCGGCGCCGAGCTCCTCGGCACCCTTCTCGGAGGCGACGAGCAGGCAGGCGGCGCCGTCGTTGAGGGTCGAGGCGTTGCCGGCGGTGACGGTGCCGCCCTCGCGGAAGACCGGCCGCAGCTTCCCCAGCTTCTCGAGGGAGGCGTCGGGCCGCGGTCCCTCGTCGGCCTCGACCACGACCGTTTCGCGCCCCTGCGGCGCCTCGATCGGGACGATCTCCTCGGCCAGCTTCCCGGCCTCCACCGCGGCAACGGCGCGCTGGTGGCTGCGCAGGGCGAAGGCGTCCTGCTCCTCGCGGCTGACGCCGTAGCGCTCGGCTACGTTCTCACCGGTCTCGCCCATCGACTCGGTGGAGACGCCGAGCCCCGCCATCCGCGGGTTGATCATCCGCCAGCCGAGGGTGGTGTCGTGCATCGTCTGCGGCCCGCGGGGGAGGCCACGCTCGGGCTTCTCGACCACCCACGGCGCCCTGCTCATCGACTCGACCCCGCCGGCGAGGTAGAAATCGCCCTCGCCCGCCTTCACCGCCCGCGCGGCGCTGTTGACCGCCTCGAGGCCCGACGCGCAGAGGCGGTTGACCGTCGCGCCCGGCACGCTCTGCGGCAGCCCCGCCAACAGCGCCGCCATCCGGGCGACGTCGCGGTTGTCCTCGCCGGACTGGTTGGCGGCGCCGAAGTAGACATCGACGATCCGCTCGGGGTCGACGCCGCGGCGCTCGACCACGGCGGCGATCACGTGGGCGGCCATGTCGTCGGGGCGGACGCCGGAGAGGGCGCCGCGGTAGGCGCCGATCGGGGTGCGCGCGGTCTCGACTATGTAGGCGTCGGGCATGGGATCGAACCGTATCCTTCTCTCGTGCTCTTCATTCTCGGGACCCTGGGAATCCTCGCCTTCATGATCGGCGTGCTGCTGATCGTCGGGCACTTCTACCCGGGCAGCTCGGCCAGCCTCGTCGACTGGGTTCCGACCCGCTCACCGGAGGTCGAGGCGCAGAACGAGATCGACGACGTCCGCCAGATGATGGAGGCGCAGAACGAGATGCGGCGGCGGCGCGGCGCCCCGGAGATGACGGAGGAGGAGCTGCACGCGAGCGTCGCAGAGGACGAGCAGGTGCGGCTGCGCGGCCGCGGTCCGTTCGAGGCCAGCTAGTTGGCGCGGGCGCTGATCGTCGGCTGCGGCTGCCGCGGCCGGGAGTTGGGCGGGCGGTTGCTGGCAGAGGGCTGGGCTGTGCGCGGGACCAGTCGTCGCGAGGGGGGGCTGGCGGAGATCGAGGCGGCGGGGATCGAGCCCGCGCTGGCCGATCCCGACCGGCCGGGAACGATCCTCGAGCTGGTCGACGACGTCGCCGTCCTCGTTCTCCTGCTCGGCAACTGCAGCGGCGGCGAGGAGGAGCTGGCGGCGATCCACGGCCCGCGCCTCGAGCGACTGCTCGAACGCCTGGTCGAAACCCCCGTTCGCGGTATCGCCTACGAGGGAACGGTGGGGGGAGCCGAGGTCGTGCGCGACGCCGCCCGCACCTGGCGGATCCCAGTTCGAATCTTGGGAGAGAAGGCCGATCTGGCCGCCGCCGTCAACGGCATCCTCGCCGCCCGATGAAGCCAAATGGCTAAACTCCGATGGGAATTCAGGTAATAGACGAGAAGCGCGAGAGGAGCGGTTCGAATGGCTCTAAAGCTCGGTGACGCAGCACCCGATTTCGAGGCCGATACCACCCAGGGCCGGATCAGGTTCCACGACTGGATCGACGGCTCGTGGGCGGTGTTGTTTTCCCACCCGAAGGACTTCACCCCCGTCTGCACGACCGAGCTCGGCTACATGGCGCGGATCGAGCCGGAGTTCGAGAAGCGGGGGGTCAAGATCATCGGCCTCTCGGTCGACCCGCTCGACAAGCACGAGGGCTGGGCGAAGGACATCGAGGAGACCCAGGGCGCCAAGCCCGAGTACCCGATCATCAGCGACGCCGACTTCGAGATCTCCAAGGCCTACGGGATGCTGCCGGCCGACGTCTCCGGCGACCCCGGCGACCGCACCCCGGCCGACAACCAGACCGTGCGCAACGTCTTCGTCGTCGGCCCCGACAAGAAGATCAAGCTCATCCTCGTCTACCCGATGACCACCGGCCGCAACTTCGACGAGGTGCTGCGGGTGATCGATTCGCTGCAGCTGACCGCGAACCACAAAGTGGCGACGCCGGCCCAGTGGCAGCAGGGCGACGACGTGATCATCTCCGGCTCGGTCAAAGAGGACGAGGCGAAAGAGCTGTTCCCGAACGGCTGGGAGTCGCCGAAGCCATACATCCGCATAGTCCCGCAACCCGACAAGGCCGCGAGCTAGTCGAGTCGTTCCAGCAAATCGGCCAGGATCCGTGCGGTGGCTCCCCAGATCAGGTGCCCTTCGACCTCGTAGGTCGGGGTGTGGATGGGGACGCCGCGGCGGACGAGACGGCGCATCTCGTAACCCTCGCGCAGCAGCGCGAGGGAGAAGGTGAGGACGGTCTCGACCTCGGTCGGGTTCGGCCGCAGGTCGAGCTCGCGCGGGTGGGGGACGTAGCCGACGAACGGGTGGACCACGTAGTTGGTGACGAAGGTGCGGATTGCCGGCAGCGCCTCGCCCACCTCGACCCGGGCGGGGTCGAGGCCGATCTCCTCCTCGGCCTCCCGCAGCGCCGTCGCCCGCAGGTCGGCGTCGCCCTCGTCGCGGCGGCCGCCGGGGAAGGAGATCTCGCCGGCGTGGCGGCGCAGGTCGGCCCGGCGCTCGGTGAAGACGAGGCCGGGATCCTCCGGCCAGCCGTAAAGGGGCAGGAGCACGGCCGCGTCCACCGTGCGGCCGATCAGATGATCACCTGGACGGTGCCGCCGTCCACGGACCAGGCGGCGCCGGCGACGTAGGAGGCGCGCTCAGAGCAGAGGAAGACGATTGCCGCGGCGATCTCCTGCGGCTGCGCGAGGCGGCCGATCGGTCGCTTGGAGCCCGCTTCCGCCAGTGCCTCCTCACGGCTCTCGGCGCCTGAGATCTCTATCGACTGGTCGAGCAAGCCGCCGGGTTCCATCCACATCTCCGCTTCGACCGGGCCGGGCGCGACCGCGTTGACGAGGACGCCGGTCTTCGCGTAGCGGTCGGCGAAGAGGCGCGAGAGTGAGAGCTCGGCCGCCTTCGCGACCGAGTACTCGGCCATCGCCGCCGACGGCCGCTTGCCCGCCGTCGAGCAGACGTTGACGACGCGCCCCCAGCCGCGCTCGACCATCGGCGGGATCGCCGCCCGCATCGCCCGTAGCGGCGCCATCACGTTCAGCTCGTACTGGGCGCGCCAGTCCTCGTCGGGGACGTCGTCGAGGTCGCGCCACCTGGCGATGCCGGCGTTGTTGACGAGGACGTCGAGGGATCCGAAGCGCTCCTCGCAGGCTGCGAGCATCACCGCGCCGGCGTCCTCGGCGGTGACGTCGAGGCTCAGCGCCGCGGCCGCGGCGCCGGCCGGTTCCGCCACCCGCGCCGCCTCCTCGGTCGCCGCCGCCAGGCGCTCCTCGCCGCGCGCCACCAGCAGCACCTTCGCTCCCTCGGCGCAGAGCTGCAGCGCCACCTCGCGGCCGATGCCGCTGCTGGCGCCGGTGACGACGCAGGCGCGTCCGGCGAGGCCGACGTCCATCAGGTGTCCTCCAGTCGCTCGGTCACGCTGACGTGCGCCTCGCCGGCGAGCACCTTGTGGACGGGGCACTTGGTGGCGATCACCAGCAGCCGGCGCCGCTGCTCGGCGTCGAGTTGGCCCGGCAGCTTGACGTCGACCTCGAAGCTCGTCGGCACCGGTCCCTCGTATCCCATCTCGACGTCGACCTCGATCGGGCCGACGTCCCAGCCTTTGCGGTCGGCGTACATCTCGACCGTGATCGCGATACAGCTGGCGAGGCTGGCGCCGAGCAGGCGGGTGGGGCTGGGGCCGGTGTCGGCGCCGCCCGCCGCGGCGGGCTCGTCGGCTCGCAGCACGTGCCCCCCCTCGATCTCGATGTCGTGGGCGTAGCCCTCGACCCGGCGGGCGACGATCCGCACGCTCAGCCCTTGCCGCGGCCCTCGAACAGGGCAGGGTCGCCGACGTCCGCGAAGCGCGCCATCGCGTAGACGGCGTCGGAGGCGCGGTTGACGAAGTGGATCACGGTCTCGCTGGCGATCTCGCCGGCATCGTTCAGCTCGGAGACGCGGCGCTCGGCGCGGCGGATCGTCGTCCGAGCGACGTCGAGCTGGGCGGAGAGCTGGTTGCCGCCGGGGATGACGAACTTCGGCGGCAGCTCGACCCGGGCCATGTAGCGGTCGATCATCCGCTCCAGCTCGGCGACCATCGCCTCCGTGGTGCGGCTGACGCCGTCTTCGAGCCGCGCCGCCGCCTCCGGCGCCGTCGCCAGCTCGGCGCCGGCGACGAAGATGTCGTCCTGGAGGCGGAGAATGTCGGCCGCCAGCTCCTGCTGGTCGGGGCCGCAGAGCGCGCGGGCGACGCCGAGCTGGGAGCAGGCCTCGTCGAGGGTTCCGTAGGCGTCGGTGCGGCCGTGGTGCTTGGGGACGCGGCCTCCGTACCAGAGCGAGGTGGTCCCGTCGTCGCCCTTCTTGGTGTAGATCTTGACCACGCTCAGCGCACCGGGTTGAAGGCGAAGCCGGTCATCACCTTGGGGAAGAAGAAGGTCGACTTCGGCGGCATCACCGTGTCGGTGTTGGCGATGTCCTTGACCTGCTCGACCGGGACCGGGCGCTGGATGAAGGCGACGTCATAGTCGCCCTCGTCGACCATCGCCAGCGCGGAGTCGACGCTCTTCGCGTATTCGAGCCCGTGGCGCTCGTCGATGTCGTGGTCGCTCATCCCGGCCAACCCCTTCAGCACCAGCGTCTCGAGGATCGCCGAGTCGAGCCGCCGATAGGCCTCCGGCTTGTCCGCGAGCCGGCGGTCGACCTCGCCGACGTCCTTCAGCCGCAGGCGGAAGGCGCGCTTGTGGAAGGAGTCGATGAAGCCGAAGACGCCGACGCCGTCCTCGCCGGCGGGGTCGATCTCCTCGCGGGCGACCTCGGTCACCTCGAAGAGGTCGCGCAGCCCCTGGCCGAGGCGTTGCTGGCGGTCCGGGTCGTCGGCGAAGCCGGAGAGGAGGCGGTGGGTGGGGAAGACGGTGAGGCCGGGGTCGTCGAGTCCGGTCAGCGACATCAGCGTGTAGTCGTGTGGGCCTTCGCCACCCACCTCGTCGCGGAAGGCGCGGGCGGTCTCGTAGCGGTGGTGGCCGTCGGCGATCAGCAGCTGGGCGGATGCGAGGCACTCGGTCACTGCCGCGTGCACCGCCGGGTTGTCGACCTTCCAGAGCCGGTTGACGGTGCCGTCTTCGTCGCGCGCCTCGCCCCAGGGCTCGTCCGGGAGGCCGGGCGCGACCAGCGGCCAGGCGTCCTCGGTGCTCAGCGAGAAGATCGGGGAGAGGTTGCAGCCGCTGGCGCGGGTCAGCTCGAGGCGATCGAGCAGCGGCCCGGGATGGGTGCGCTCGTGGGGGCGGACGGTGCCGCTCTCGTAGTCCTCGACCCGCACCCGGGCGAGGATCCCGTTGCGGCTGTAGCTCGTGCCGTCGGGAGCGGTGTAGTCCTGGGTCAGCGCCCACAGCGAGGGCTCGGAGTCCTTGACCAGCGCGCCCTCCGAGCGCCAGGCCTCGATCCGCGCCGCCGCCTCCGCGTAGGGGTCCCCGCTGGGATCGCTGTCGGGGTCGGCGGGGTCGAACGGTTTCGGCAGATCGATCGCGACCGCGTTGTAGGGCGAGCGCTCCAGCAGCGCCCGCCGCTGGGCCGCGTCGATCACGTCATAGGGAGGCGCCGCGACCGCGTCCAGCGAGCCAACCTTCCCGAGGTCGTAGTGCAGAGCTGTGAAGGGAAGCACCTCCGCCATCGCCCCCAGAACCTACACTTGCCTCAGACGGGGCGTGGCGCAGCCTGGTAGCGCGCGGCCTTTGGGTGGCCGAGGTCCCCGGTTCGAATCCGGGCGCCCCGATGTAGACAGAAGATTGCGAATCCTGTCATGCTTGCGGCATGGACGATCTGGCCGCAGCGCTTCCAATCGAGAAACGGATCTCATCGTCCGGGAACGGCAGGTGATGCTCGACGAAGACCTTGCCGATCTGTATGGCGTAGAAACGAGGGTCCTCGTCCAGCAGGTCCGGCGGAACGAAAGGCGTTTCCCGGCGGACTTCATGTTCCAGGTGTCTGCACAGGAGTTCGCCAACTTGAAATCACAATTTGTGATCTCAAGTGGTGGGCACGGTGGCCGTCGGAAGCGCCCTCTGGTCTTCACCGAGCAGGGCAGGAACTCCGAGCGGGAGACGATCGCGCCTCAACCCGCACGACGAGCAGATCGAGCGGATCTTCAAGGCGCTTCACAAGTTGATCGCCCCGCCGTCCCAGCCGAGGAGGCAGATTGGATTCAGGGTGCGAGAGAATGGCGGTTGAGGATGATCAATCTTCGGGTAGCGGATGCGAGACGTTCCCGGGTGAATGGAGGTCGTAGATGGAGAGTTGGGATCTGAAGACGGTCGAGGTGGAGCCGCATCAGCCGCGGATCCTCGCTTCGGCGGACGACGCGCGGACGATCCTCCTGCAGCTGCCGACGGGCGAGGAGTTGCAGGAGCACGAGGTGCACGAGCGGGCGCGGGTGATCGTGATCGACGGCGAGGTCGACGTCACCACCGAGGACGGCGCCGATTTCGCCAACGCCAGCGCCGGTCATCTCTTCGAATTCGATCCGGGCGAGCGGCGGACCGTGGTGGCGCGCTCGGACGCGCGGCTGCTGATGGTCCTCTCACCGTGGCCCGGCGACGGCCATCCGGGGGCGATGACGCTGGAGGAGAAGGCCGAAGCGAGGGAGAAAGCCGCCGACCACGCGGCGCGGTAACGAGGCGAATTACCAGACCACCAGCGAGCGCGGCCGATCGTGCTCCGTGATCGCCCGGTCCTTCGTCACCAGCTTGGCGCCATACTCGATTGCAGTGGCGTAGATCTGTCGGTCGGCGGGATCTCCAGGAAACGAATCGGGCAGGGCAACTGCGGTCTCGGCTATTGCCGGGCTGAGGCCGATCGTCCGCACCTGCGTGCTCAGGTTCTCCAGCCAGGAGCGGATTGGGATATCGAGGGCAATGCGTCCATGACGGGCCAGCCATGCCAGCTCGTACCAGGAAACCGCCGCGATGAGCAATTCATCGGCAGTTTCCAGTGCTCGGCGAGCGGAATTGCTGACTCGTTTCGGTTCCGCCGACCACCAGTGGACGACGTGGCTATCCAGCAGAACTGAGCTCATCTAGGAAGCGTTCCAGGTCTCACCGGTCGAGAAGAGATCCTCCTCGTCAACCGCCGTCCTTGCCTGTCCCTGAAACAGCCCCTCCAGGGAATGAGCCCCGAGGGGAGGCGTCAGGCGCGCGACAGGTCGACCGTGTCGAGTGATCTCAATTTCCTCACCAGCGGCTGCCTCATCGAGGAGGCGCAAGAAGTTTGCCTTGGCTGCAGTTGCGGTCATAGATTTGGCCATATGGTCATAATAATGGTTATCCGGCCAGAAAATGTGTTGGGCGACCTCGTTCATCTCCGATCTAAGAAGGGGAGGCTTCAAGTTCTCCCCCGAGGCCGTCGAAAAGCCCCTAAGGACCGTGATGGACGAGCTATTCGGCAGCCAGGTGGAGGATCCGGCCGAGGCGCGGGAGCGCCGACGGGTCGAGCGTGCCGTTTTCGAAACCGACCGGCAGCTGATCGAGGGCGATCTGACGCTGCCGCCGGCCGGCTACCAGAGCCGCTTCTCGGACTCGCTCAACCGGGGCGAGTTCGAATTCGTGCCGCTGACGAACGCGCAGGTCACCTCGCTTGCGGACGGCAAGAGCACGCGGGTGCCGTTCCTGGTCCTCTCCAAGCGGCAGATCCGGATCGCTTACCCGGTCGAGCAGTAGGCGCTGCCGTCAGTCCCGCCGCGCCCGGCCGCGGCTCGCGTAGGAGCCGAGGTCGATGACGAAGGCGAGGATGACGATGAACCACTCGAAGCCGGAGACCTCGTTGGAGCTGGCCGACCACATCACCGCGTAGGCGAGCGTCGTCCAGGGCAGCAGGAAGAACCCCAGCAGGGGGACGAACCAGCTGTCGAAGGCATCGCTCAGCAGGTCGGAGAAGAGGAAGATCGCGAACAGGGCCAGCCGCGGCGAGATGAAAGCGAGCAGGACCACCAAGCAGGCCATGCGGAGACGCTACCTTCTCCATAGGAGGTAACGCGATGAGCAGACTCGGAAAGCTGATGACGATGATGCACCCGGAGAAGACGAAGATGGTCGCTCCGGAGGAGGCGCTGCCCGGCCGCGGCGAGAGGGCCTACGACGTTCCCGCGACCCACGCGGTGCTCGACACGCCGCTCGAACCGCCGTTCCCGGAGGGGATCGAGGTCGCCTACTTCGCGCTCGGTTGCTTCTGGGGAGCGGAGCGGCTGTTCTGGCGGCTCGACGGGGTGTTCACGACCGCGGTCGGCTACATGAACGGGACGACGCCGAACCCGACCTATGAGGAGGTCTGCTCGGCGAAGACGGGGCACGCCGAGGCGGTCATGGTCGCCTTCGACCCGCGGGTCGTCACCTACGGTGACCTGCTCAGGGTCTTCTTCGAGGAGCACGACCCAACCCAGGGGATGCGCCAGGGGAACGACGTTGGCACCCAGTACCGCTCGGGGATCTACTTCATCAACGATGCGCAGAAAGCGACGGCGGAGTCGGCGCGCGAGGCGTATGGTCGGTCCCTGCACGAGGCGGGGAGGGAAGAGATCACGACCGAGATCGAGCCCGCGGGCCCCTTTTACTATGCCGAGGACTACCACCAGCAGTACCTGCACAAGGTTCCCAACGGCTACTGCGGGCTGAAAGGCACCGGAGTCGCCTGCAGCATCCCCACTGCCGCGGCTTAGGAGGGATGGTGCCCGGGGGGCGCTGCGAATAGCATCTCGGCCTTCGTGGCACCCTCCTTCGGCTCCTACATCGCCGGCTGCCTCGCCCTGATCGGGATCGTCGCGGCGCTCGGCCTCGGCGGCTACTGGCTGCGGCGCTGGATCGTGCCGGAATTCACCGGCGCGCTGGCGCGGCTCGCCGACGCCACGCTGGCGGTGGCGATGCTGGTCCTCTGCCTCGAGATCCTCGGCTCGCTCAGCGCGCTCTACTTCGGCTGGATCGTCGTCCTCTGCATCGGCGTCGGCCTCGGCGCCGCCTGGCTCGGGCGCTCGAAAGCCGGCGGCCACGGGCGCGAGGTGGCGGCACCGCGGGTGGAGACGGTGGCGCTGCTGATCGCGATCGCGGTCGCCTCCTGGACCGTCGCCGAGTGGACCTTCCCAACTCAGTCGAGCCTCGACTTCGGCATGTTCGGCGGCGACACCACCTGGTACCACATGCCGTTCTCGGCGTTCATCGCCCAGGAACACTCGACGGTCCATCTCCACTACACCGATCCGCTGCGTCTCGCCGCCTGGTTCTACCCCGCCTGCACCGAGCTGATCCACGCCTCGACGATCGTCCTCTTCAAGAGCGACTGGCTGGCGCCGCTGCAGAACATGATCTGGCTGCCGATCGCGCTGCTCGCTGCCTGGTGCATCGGCCGTCCCTACAAGGTCGGGCCGGCGACGCTGGTGGCGGCGGCGATCGTCCTCGACGCGGGGGTGATGATCGAAACCCAGCCCGGGGAGGCGCGCAACGACATCATGGGCCTCGCCTTCCTGCTCGCCTTCGCTGCCTTTCTGATCAACGGCCACCAGCGCCGAGCGCCGGTCAGCGGCGCCGTCCAGGACGCGCCGGAGCGCGACGCGCCGCTGCTCGACAAGGGGCCGCTGGTGATGGCCGGGATCGCGGCTGGTCTCGCCGCTTCGGTGAAGATGACCTTCCTGGTCCCGGTCGTGGCGATCACGCTCGGCGTCGTCGTCTTCAGCGGCAGGGGCCGGCGCTGGACCACCACCTGGGTGATGGGGCTGCCGATGCTGATCGTCGGCGGCTACTGGTACCTGCGGGCGGCGGTCAAGACCGGCGGCAATCCGATCCCGATCACGAAGTTCGGGCCCCTCAACCTGCCCAGGCCCGATCAGATGCCGCTCGACCCGCGGCCGCGCTTCGCCGTCATCGACTACATCACCGACCCGACCATCTATCGGCGCTGGTTCTTCCCTGAGCTCGACAATGCCTTCGGGCCGCTCTGGCCGCTGATCCTGATCATGGCCGTCAGCGCCGCCGTCTACATCGCCTGGCGCTCGCGCAACAAGATCCTGCGGGTGATCGCCGTCGCCTCGCTGCTGACCGCGGTCGTCTACGTCTTCACGCCGCTGACCGCGGCGGGGCAGGAGGGCTCGCCGACCGGGTTCTTCACCAACACTCGCTACCTGGCGCCGGGGCTCGTCCTGGCGATGGCGATGCTGCCGCTGGCGCGCCCGATCCGGGCTCCCGACCGGCGCGCCCGGCAGACGCTGCTCTTCCTCACCGCGGTCTTCGCGATCACGGCGCTGACGACGCCGCGCTGGTTCACCTCCTACATCGCCGGCACGGTCTTCCTGACGCTGTGCCTGGTCTGGGCGCCGGCGGCGCTGTCGCTGGGGCGGACGCGCTGGAGCGTCAGCCGAGCCGCGGTGGCGGCGGGCGCCGCGGTGCTGGTGCTGCTGGCGGTGGTGCTGGGGCGCGCCCAGCAGGTCCAGTACGCCGACCAGCACTACGTCAACCCCGACCCGTTCCTCGGCGAAGGCGGGCCGAAGGAGGCCTACGTCTACACCCAGAAGCTGCACGACCAGCGGATCGGGATCATCGGCTCCAGCCAGATCATCTTCGGCCAGTACGGCTTCTACGGCAACGACGCGACCAACCACGTCGAGTACATCGGCGTCAAAGGGCCGCGCGGGGCGAACCGCCTGCCCACGACCTGCCAGCGGCTGCGCGGGTTGATCGACGAAGGCGACTACGCCTACCTGGTGCTGAGCCAGTACACCCAGGACACCGGCCCTTACAACTCCGGCGTCCCCAACCCCTACCAGTTCCCCGTTTACGCCTGGGTCAAGAACGACCCGGCGGTGAAGCTGGTCGTCAAAGACACCAAAGCCTCGCCGCAGCCCGACTACGTCTTCAAGGTCGAAGGGAAGCTCGACCCCTCGGCCTGCAAGCCGGAAAAGCGACCGGCAGTGGTCGGCGAAGAAGCGCCCGAATAGCGCGCGGGGCGCGAAAGTAAACCTATGGTTTGCTAAAGCGCCCCAGGCCGGCCGACCGCGAGCGCGTGCTCGCGGATCAGCTCGGCGGAGCGCTGCGGCTGCTCCCACCAGAACATGTGGCCGACGTTCTCGAGGACCTCGAAGCGGGCCTGCGGCATCAGCGAGGCGATCAGCTCGCCGTTGGGGAAGGGGAGGACACCGTCGTCGGTTCCGTGGACGATCAGCGTCGGCGTCGAGATCTCCCCAAGCCGGTCGCTCGTGTCGTGGCCGAAGATCGCCTGCACCTGCAGTTCGATCGTCGCTTTCCTCGCGGGCACCGAGGTCGCCATCTCGTGGAAGGTGCCGTAGGCGTCCTCGTCGGCGCGGAAGGCAGGGGAGAGATTGACTTCGTAGCTGGCCCGGATCGCCTTCTCCCGCTCGCCGGAGGCCATGCCCTCCATCAGCTTGCGCGCGTTCACCTCCGGCATCAGCTGAGAACCCGGGCCGCCGCACTGGGTGCAGCCGAGCGTCAGCGAGCGCAGCCGCCCGCCCTCGGCGAGCGCCAGCTCCTGGGCGATCATCCCGCCCATCGAGATCCCGACCACGTGCGCGCTCCCGATTCCCAGCTCATCGAGCAGCCCGGCCGTGTCCGCTGCCATCTCCACGATCGTGAACGGCCCCTCGACCGGCGCCGAAAGCCCGATCCCGCGGTTGTCGAAGGCGACAACCTCGAAGCTATCTTCCAGCGCCTCCCTGAACGGCCGCCCCCAGGAGACGTGCGTCCCGCTCATCCCCTGGATCAGCAGCAGCGGCTCGCCCGAGCCGCCCCGCTCGTAATGAAACTCCCGCCCCCCAACCTCGATCTTCGGCATCGCCGGATCCTAAGCGAGCCGCCCGGCCACCGCCTAACCTAGACCCCCTGCCCCCGTAGCTCAGCCTGGATAGAGCATCGGACTTCTAATCCGACGGTCGCTGGTTCGAATCCAGCCGGGGGCGCTGGCTCCTCAATGAAAAGACAAAGCCGGTGCTGGTGCCTACTCTGCGAGTCGCTCATGAGAAAGAGCGGCACGGCAATTATCCCGGCGCTCTGCCTTCGCATTGGCCGTTAGCTTGTGTGGCTTGCATAGAAGGCATCCGCTTCGACGATGCTTGGGTCGCCTGCGCTTGTGGTGAGCCATGGGTCAGGTTAGTGTCCGCGCCGATCGGGCTGCCACGATCCTCCCACGATGGAGCAGCCTGATTGCGTCGAGAAAACCTCTTGGCTCGCAATGCTCGGCAAAGACGAGCGCGAGGTTTCCGACGAGGAAATCGCCGCCCTGGAGGCAGAGCACGGGCCGTTCCAGGCTGCAGATGGCGAGGGGTAGGGCCTGGTCGGTCGACATCCACCGGATGGGCTACGTGACCAAGATCTCTAAATCCGAGTCGAACGGCGCCGCGCGGCAGTGGAGCGGATGCGCGCGCTTTTCGCCGACGTTGCACTAGATCGCAGCTTTGTCGACGAGTTGATCGCCGACCGCCGGGCGGAGGCAGCGGCCGAGAGTGGGGAGTCGGCAGTTTGCCGGCACCGCGGTGGCTACGATCTAGGCCATGACTGACGAGACCTTGATTGCCGAGGCGGGCCGCCGTCTCGCCGCGGCTGCTCCAGACGCCACGGTGATCCTTTTCGGCTCTCGCGCCCGGGGTGAGGGTCGCTCCGACAGCGATCTGGATCTGCTTGTCATCGAGCCCAACCTGAAAAGCCGCCGCGCGGAGTTCGTGCGACTCCGTGAAGCCCTCGGCGATATCGGCGTTCCGGTCGATCTCGTCGTCCTCAGCGCGGATTACGCAGATCAGAGGGCTCGGATTCGCGGGACCATGGTCCACGAGGCTATGCAGCGAGGTCGTGTCCTTGTCGGAGCGTGATCCGAGGGTCGAAGCGGAGGTTCTCGTCCGCAAGGCAGAAGACGACGCGAACGCAATGCGTTTGCTGGCCGACGCGGAGATCAGCGACGAGATCATCGGTTTCCACGCTCAGCAGGCAGTCGAGAAGTGGCTCAAGGCTGTGCTCGGGTCTCGGGGAATCGAGTTCGAGTACACGCACGACTTGCGTCGTCTGATCGCGGAGGTGACGGTGGCCGTCGGGGAGTTTCCCTTCGACAACGCCCAGGTGGTTGCGCTGACTGAACACGCGGTCCCGTTGCGCTACGACGAAATCTTGGACACCGAGCCGATCGACCGCCAGGCCACCCTTACGCTAGTTCGTGCCGTGGGCAATTGGGCAGCTACCCAACTTCCTCCCAGCAGCGAGTAGTCGGAGTTGAATCGATGCCACATGGGCGTGTGCGTCCGCGAAAACTTGGTCCCGAAATTGGTCCCCAACTCCAGCGAACTCAGCTGAACTCCTCGGACAGGATCGAACTCCTCGGAGCAGATTCGCTCCCTCGGACACTTTCCGGCTGAACTTCTAATCCGACGGTCGCTGGTTCGAATCCAGCCGGGGGCGCTGACTAGACCAGGGAGCCCAGGCGGTGATGCAGTTCGACGATCCGCTTAGTGGGTGAGGGCTCGACATGGGTCAGGGACGAGCGAGCTCGGTCGCCAGCAGGTCCTTGAAGGCGAAGCCCTCCCGTAACACCGTCTCGCCCAGTTCCACCTCGATCCTTGCGTCGAAGATCGGGCCGGCGTGGACGAAGGTGTGGAACTCGCCGTTCTCGCCGCAGGGATCGACCCCGGCCGGGAGGTCAGCCAGAAGCGCCTCGTCGAAGGGTCGCCCGACGAACGAGGGGTCGAGCTGGGAGGGGTCGACACAGACGAGCGTGGCCTCGAAGCCGGCTTCGATGAACTGCCGGGCGAGGGCGGCGGTGTCGCGGCCCCAGAGGGGGAAGAGCCCCGCGCGGCCGGCGGCGGCCAGCCGCTCCTCACGGTAGGAGCGGACGTCGGCGAGGAAGAGGTCGGCGAAGGCAATCGTGCCCACTTGGTCCAGCGAGGGGCGGGAAAGCGCCTGTGCCATGCGTTCTTCGTAGGTTTCGTTGATGCAGGCAGCCGGGATCTCGATCTCCACCAACTCGACTCCGGTCGCTTGCGCCTGCGCCCGCAGCAGCTCGCCACGGACGCCGTGCATGCTGATCCGGTCGTAGTCCTCGGTGAGGGTGGTCAGCAATGCCACCGGCTCCACCCCCTGCTCCTCTCGCAGCGCCCACAGGGCCAGCGCCGAGTCCTTGCCGCCGCTCCAGGAAAGGGCGACGGTGCTGGGTTCGGGCTCCTTCACGGTGTTCATGGTGGCGACCGGTCGACGACCCCGCCGGTCAAGATTCCAGCAGGGGATTCACAGGCTCACGAGAGAATGTAAGCACGAGTCGTGCAGATTTGTGCGATGCTTGATTTGTGGCCAACCCGAAGCGAATCAACGTGACCTTGGACGAGGTTCATGCCCGCAAGCTTGCAAGGCTCGCGGAGCGGACCCATGTGCAGGAGGGAACCCTCGCTCGGTCGTTGCTCTCGACTGCGCTGGACGATGCAGACCCGGATGCCAGCCGAATCACGGAGATTCTCGACGCGATCCCTGGCGCTTGGGAGCGCACTCAGGAGGGTCTCGCTCAAGCCAAGCGTGGGGAAGGCATTCCGCTCGACGAGCTGGCTTGAGTGGCGCAGATAATCGTCAGCCCGCGAGCGAAGCGGGACGTGGATGGGGCTATTGGAAGACTCAGTCTTCCTGCTGATACCTGGAGTCGGATCGCTCGCTCGCTGCGGGTGCTTGAAACGTTCCCGCTCTCGGGGCCGGAGTTAGGTGGAAGATGGACGCCGGCTCGCTTCGTCCTCGGCCCTTGGTCGTGGATGCTTCTGCTCTGAGGCCGGAGGGGGCCGCGCGGTCGGTCGCGTCGTCGTTTCGCGCGAGACCGACTTCGATGTGAGGACGCGGCCTTCGCGCTGAGCCGCGAGCCGCTGTGGGCAGCGTCCCTGCTGCCGACCGCCGTTTCGCCGAAATGGCGGCGGGCTTAACGGCGCTTCGGATCGGGCAGCTTGAACAGGCCCTGCGAGGTGGAGACGCTGAATCCCTCTTCGCCGGACTCGACCATGCGGGCGGCGCTGCGGCTCGCGATGTCAAGGATCTCCAGGCGTGCGCGTTCGTGAGCCTCGAGGGCTTCCTGCAGGCCCTCCTCGTCCAGGGCGAGAAGCGTGCGGGCGAGGTGGAAATTCTTGTCGGCCCCGATCAGCCGGGCGCGAGCCGAGGCGACGAAATCATCGAGGATCTTCTGCATGAATTCGCAGACCAGGTCCTCTGCGACAAGCGGATCCAGCTCCTCCCACTCCTCGGTATCGACCAGATGCCTCTCCGTCGCCCGGTAGAAGTGCTCGAGCGCGCCGCGAACTGGTCGCGTGCTGACCAGCTCGGCACATTCCAGCTCCACCAGCTGTTTCGTGTGGTAGCTCACATTCGACAGCTCCTCATCGAGCTCGCGCGCCATTTCCGCGGGGCTCGCCGTGCGCTCGGTTAGCAACCGCAGGACTGACGCCCGCAAAGGGTGGCTCATCGCTTTGATCCGGTTCTGGGTGGCTTCGCGGCGCTGCGTTTTCGTCGACATCACTTCTTCCTTATCGCGGGCTGATTACTGATGAGGGCTTGATCGTAACTGCTCGGTGGACATCGTGTTCAAAGATCCCGTGTTTTGCTGAAATCTAGTTCATTGGTGGAACTCGCCCCACCATAATTAGGTCACAGACGCAGACATGCGAGCCGGGGAGGAGGTGAACCTGGATGGATCTCCGTACCGAGCGTGTAGTGCCCCTCGAGTCGATCGGGAAGGGCAACTAACCACCAGCCATCGATGGGCCGGCCTCCCCAACTGGAGGCCGGCCCATCTCCTGATTCGCAGAGCGCTGGCAGAGGGCCGTTGCAAGACTGCGCATGCGTGAAATTGCTCTTGGTCCCGCTGGCGATCCTCGCCTTCGTGCTCTTCCTCCTCCTGCTCGGCGCGATCGGGCTGGCAATCTCCTTCGCGATCCTCTACGTCTTCGGGCAGGCCTGGCGCCTGGTCTCCGGCGGCCGTCGCCGCAGTCGCTGATTTACCGCCGCGGTGGCGTTTGCCGCTCCTCGCAACGGGAAAACTTCCCTAAGGGAAGAGGAAACGCCCAAGCGAGGAGAGGTGTGGAGGATGGCCCAGGAGACCAAATCAAAAGGCGGTCGCAAACGGCCGAAATCGAAAAGCTCAAGTGGCAAAGGCCGCAAATCGGTCAGGCAGCGCACGGACGGCAGCGGCCGCAACAAAAGCCCGACTGCGCGGAAGCAAAGGCAGAGCACGAACGGGGGCGAGCGGCAGAGCGAGATCCGCAATCAGAGCCAGGAAAAGACCGTGCCGGAGCGGATGTACGAGGACTACACGATCATCGACCCAGGCGAAATCAGCGACACCGACGAGCCTGACGTCATCGTCGACATTCCGGTCGTCAAGGTCGACGAGATCCACTTCGAGCTCGACGACCTCGAGGCACGGGTCTCCCTCCACGCCGAAGTCCTCGACCTGGTCAAGCTGAGCGTCGGCGTCCATGTCGAGCTCGGCAAGGTCGAACTCAACATCAAAGGCGTCGAAGCGCAGGCGCTGATGCGAGCGCGGCTCGACCACGTGACCGCGATCATCGATCGTGTCCTCACCACGCTCGACCGCAACCCGGAGGTCCTTCAGACCATCGCGCACTCACTCGAACCCGTGACCGAAGGCGCCGGCAAAGCGGTGGGCGAAGTCGGCGAAGGCGCGAACAAGGCAGTCGGGGAGATCGGCGAAGGTGCCGGCAGCGCGGTCGAGGACGTCGGCGAGGGCGCCGAGGGCGCCGTCAAAGACGTCGGCAAAGGGGCAGGCGGGGCTGTCAAAGACGTCGGCGGTGGCACCGGCAAGGCGGTCGGCGGTCTCGGCGAAGGCGCGGGTCAGGCCGTGGGCGGACTGGGCCAGGGAGCCGGCGCGCTTGGCGGTCTGGCGGGCCTGGCCGGGGGCGGCAACGGCGACCAGGGCGGATCCGGCGGCGGCCTTGCCAAGCAGATCGCCAAGGTTGTCGCCAAGGAAATCGGCGCCGCCGCGAGCGACGAGGCGAAGGACCTTGGCTTGGCCGCCACTCACAAAGCGATGGAGCTGGGCGAGCGGCGGCGCCAGCGGCGAGCGGCGAAGCACAATGCCACCGAGGCGGCGCTGCGTAAGGCCGAGGAGGACGGTGTCGACATCGACGAGGTCGAGGGGACCGGCGCCGAAGGCCGCGTCACTGTCCACGACGTCGAAAAGGCGGCCGCCGGATGAGCAGCCGCCGTCCCGACCTCGACTTCTTCACCTCGGTCAAGGCGAAGGAGGTGAAGTTCGGCCGGGTGCCGGAGAGGCGGAAGGTCACCTACTACGGCGAGCCCGGGCACGACACCGACGCCAAGGTCGAGCGCCAGAACATCCCCGAGGAGCCGGAGGAGGGGGTCACCTACCGCGACGTCAAGGTCGATTGGTCGGTGGCGCAGCGGATTGTCCACCCGACCGACGCCGAGGACGAGGAGAATGACTAACTGAGCGAGGTTGGGGCTGCCGACCGCGCGTTCCGTGCGCGCGGTCGGCAGCCATGTCCTCAAGGGCCAGCCCGACGCTAGCGCCTCGCGGTGAGCCCCTGGAGTACGACCTCTACCGGCGAGCGGTGCTTCCCGTCCGCCGACTCTCGAGCGCGCCCGAGCTCGTTCGCGAGCTCACCCACCTGCGCGCTGAAGTTGCCCATCTCCTTGGCTGCCTTGGCCACGTCCCCGGAATCGATCTTGATCTTCGGCCTCCGGGCGATGGCCTTGCTGAGCCCGCTCCTTCGCCCTTTCTTGGAGGTGGCGAGAGCCATGCCGCCGGCGGCCCCGGCGATCGCGGCTCCACCGGCGACGAGCGGTACCTTCGCTTTGCCTGCGGCTTTGGCGACGGTCCTGCCGGCGCCTTTTGCCTTGCCGCCGACGTCGCCAACCGCGTTGCGGACGGCCTCGGCGTTCGAGTGCTTGCCCGAGGAGCCGTTCGAGCGGGCTTTGCTGCTCGATTTCGACGCGCTGGCGCCGTTGCTCGAGCTTCGCGCTTTGCTGCTGGTCGATTTCGATTTGGCTTTTGACGCTTTCGATTTCGACGACGATTTCGCGCTTTTCGGCGCTGATCGTTTTTTCGCTTGGGTTTTCGTCTGAGCCATGTTCCTCTCTCCTCGCGAGTGTCCCTATTGGCTCAGGTACCCATTCCAATGCGAGCAAATCAACATGGATGGATGGGTGCAGCGCTTTTCACCACCTCGAAGGCGCTGCCGGGGATCCCCTTCAGCTGGTTGAGGTTCTCGTCGTCCCAGCGGCGGTCGCTGCTGCCGGAGAAGAACCAGTTGGAGCCGTTGTCGGCGACGATCAGGCCGTAGCGCTTCATCGCCGCGGCGATCGTCTTCGCGGCGCCGCTGAAGCGGCCGAGGCCGTAGTCGGTCTTCAGCCGCAGGCGCAGCCCCATCGGCGGGGCGCTGGGGTTGGAGGTGTCGCCGGCGCAGTGGGAGGCGGGATGGACCCAGGCGTCGCGGGTACTCTCGAAGGTGACCCGGATCGCGTGGTCGAGGTGGCCGGCGGCGACCTCGTCATGGCGGACGAGGCCGGGGAATATCGGCAGGCCGGCGGCGTCGGCCGAGGTCCAGCCCTCGGGGCGGCGGGCGGCGGAGCGCAGGTCCCACGCGGTCCCTGAGTCGGCGTTCCAGTGCGGCTGCGGCTGGGCGACATAGAAGGCGCGGTAGAGCTCGTAGAGCCTGCAGCCGGCGCGGTCGACGACCAGCACGTGGCGGTCGCCGTCGCTGCGGTTGCCGCCCTCGACCGGTGCCCGCGCAGGGACCGGGAACGGCCCCGGGTCGCTCTCCTCGCCGTAGGCGGTGTAGTGGATCGGCAGCCGGCGCTGACCGCCGCCGACGACCGAATAGGGGAACCCGTACGCGCGCGGCGAGCCGAAGTCCGGGTGCAGGTGATCGCCGCCGTGCGAGTTGATGTATTCGATAAAGGCGTTCGAGCGCGGGTCGCGCGGCGCCTTCGACACGTCGTGGTTCCATGCGGCCTCGGTGGGCAGCGACGGCGCCCGCGGCGAAAGCGAGGCCGGCGGGTCGGGGAAGACCTCGCACGAGCCAAGCGCGGGGTAGGGGCCTACCGCGGAAGCGGAGCAGGTGACGAGACCGATGGCGATCAAGGCGCCCGCGAGCGCGATGGCCACAGCGGTGTGCCTTTTGTCCACCTGGCGAGCAAAAAGCAGACCGCTGTGAGTTCGCAGCTTGGGCATGCGTGGACCGTACCCGCAGTAGCCGCGGAGGATCGCGCCCTGCGTCTAGTAGCCGGGACCGGCGGCGCCGTAGATCGCTTTGATCCAGATGTCGACGCAGACGTCGATCACCCGCTCACTGCTGAGGGCGGGGGTCTCGTCGACGAAGGTCGCCTGCTGGACCCGCTCGTTCATCTGCACGAGGGCGATCGCCAGGTCCCGGGCCGGGACCCCCTCCGGAGCGGCCCCGCGAGCCCGCTCAGCCTCGATGATCGCGGTGACGTCGGAGACCCATTCATCCATGATCCGCCCCCAGAGCTCCCGGGCCTCCTCGTTCGTGGTCCGCAGTTCGCCCGCCGCGATCACCACCGCTTCCCGCTCGCGGAAGGCGGCGTAGAGGTCGCCGAGCGCTTTGCGCAGCCCGGCGCGCGGGTCCTCGGCCAGCAGGGCGAGCGCCTCCGCGCGGCTGGCCGCCGTCTCGGCGGGCACGAGCCGTTCGATGATCGTCAGCACCACCGCGTCCTTGGAGGGAAAGTAGAAGTAGAAGGTGGGCCGCGAGATCCCGGCGCCCTTGGCGATGTCGTCGACGGAGATCTCGTTGAGGGGCCGTTCCTGCAGCAGGCGTTCGGCGCTCTTGAAGATCGCCCGCTCGCGGTCGTCGCCGCTCATGCGGCCGGCGCGGCGGCCTCGTGCCTTGGGGGCCGGGCGGTCGACAGATGCCTCCATGCGCCCACGATACATCCTGTCGAGAGAATCGACAAATCGTTGACTCACTCGACGCAGTGTTGATACAGTCAGCCTCCATGGGCAAGCGCGTGATCATCACCGGCGCCGCCAGCGGCATCGGCGAGGCGACCGCGAAGGCGCTGCGCGAGCGCGGGGCGGAGGTCGTCGGGCTCGACGTCAAGGGCGAGGACGACCTGATCGTCTGCGACGTCCGGGATCAGGAATCGGTCGACAAGGCGGTTGCCGCCGCGGTCGAGCGGTTCGGCGGCGGGCTCGACGCCCTCGTCAACTGCGCCGGCATCGGCCTGCCGCAGAGCGCGGCCGAACGCCCCGGCCCCGACGTCCTCCGTGTCCTCGACGTCAACCTGCTCGGCACCTGGCGGGTCACCGCCGCGGCGCTGCCGGCGCTGCGGACCTCCCACGGGCGCGTCGTCAACATCTCCTCCGGCCTCGCCCACCTCGCCGTCCCCTTCGCCACCGCCTACGGCGCCAGCAAGCGCGCAGTCGTCGGCTACTCCGAGCAGCTGCGGGCCGAGCTCGGCGACGAGGTCACAGTCACCACCGTCTACCCGGGCTACATCCGCACCCCGATCCACGAGGCGAGCCAGAGCGCCGGCGTCGGGCTCGAGGGGATGGTGCCGCCGGAGCCGCTCAGCGCCGCGGTCGGCACGATCATCCGCGCCATCTACGGCAAGCCGGCCCGCGACCTCGCCACGACCAGGCGCGGCGCCCGCGTCTACGCGGCGCTTCGTTTCATTCCCAAAGGCCTGGTCGAGCGGGGGATCCGGCGCCAGATGCGCGCCGGCGCCCGACGCGGCCTCTTCAAGTCCACCCCGATGACGAGCGACCTCCTCGCTCGCCTCGATCGCTAGCCAGGAGATTCCCCATGTCACACCAACGCGAGCATGTCGACGTCCTCATCGTCGGCGCCGGCCTCTCCGGCATCGGCGCCGCCGTCCACCTGCAGAAGAGCTGTCCGCGGAAGAGCTACGCGATCCTCGAGTCCCGCCAGGCGATCGGCGGCACCTGGGACCTCTTCCGCTACCCCGGCATCCGCTCCGACTCCGACATGTTCACCCTCGGATACTCGTTCAAGCCGTGGTGCGACGATGACTCGATCGCCGCCGGCGAGAAGATCCGCAACTACATCCGCGAGACCGCGCGCGAGCACCGGGTCGAGGACCACATTCGCTTCGGCCACGAGGTCGTCTCGGCGGAGTGGTCGAGCGAGGAGGCGCGGTGGACCGTGCGCGCCGAGCACGGCGGCGAGGCGGTGGAGCTGACCTGCGACTTCTTCTACGGCTGCACCGGCTACTACCGCTACGACGAGGGCTTCACGCCGGAGTTTCCCGGCCGCGAGCGCTTCCAGGGGGAGGTCGTCCACCCGCAGCGCTGGCCCGAGGACCTCGACTACCGCGGCAAGCGCGTGGTCGTGATCGGCAGCGGCGCCACCGCGGTGACGCTGATCCCGGCGATGGCGCCGGAGACGGAGCACATCACGATGCTGCAGCGCTCGCCCGGCTACATCGTCACCCTGCCCGGCCAGGACCCGATCGCGAAGGGACTGCGCCGGGTGCTGCCCGCGAAGGCCGTCTACGCGATCGTCCGCTGGAAGAACGTCCTCACCCAGATGGCCTTCTACCAGCTCTCGCGCCGGGCTCCGCGCTTCACCCGCAAGCTGATCCGGCGCGGGGTGGAGCGCCAGCTGCCGGCCGGCTACGACGTCGACCGCGACTTCGAACCGCGGTACAACCCCTGGGACGAGCGCGTCTGCCTCGTCCCCGGCGGCGACCTCTTCGAGGCGCTGCGCTCCGGCCGCGCCTCGGTCGTCACCGACACGATCGAGACCTTCACCGAGAAGGGTCTGAAGCTGACCTCCGGGCGCGAGCTCGAGGCCGACGTCATCGTCACCGCGACCGGCCTCAACCTGCTGGTGTTCGGGGGGATCGAGGTCAAGGTCGACGGCCAGCGCCAGGAGTTCTCGAAGCTGGTCGGCTACAAGGGCATGATGTTCGGCGGCGTCCCCAACCTGGCGCTCGCGCTCGGCTACACCAACGCCTCCTTCACCCTCAAGTGCGACCTCGTCTCCCAGTACCTCTGCCGCCTGCTCAACCACATGGACGCCCACGGCTACGAGGTCGCGACCCCGCGCGAGCCCGGCCCGGCGGTGGACCGGGTGCCGTTCATCGACCTCGAGTCCGGCTACGTCCTGCGCTCCCTCGACCAGCTGCCGATGCAGGGCGAGAAGCGCCCCTGGCGACTGCACCAGAACTACGCCGCCGACATCCGCCTGCTCAAGCACGGCCCCGTCGACGACGAGATGGACTTCGCCCCTGGCCCGGCGACCCAGGCGAACCCGAACGAGCAGCCCGACGACCTCGCCGCCGTCGCCCAGTCGGCCCGCTAAATTGAAGCCAGCGAGGTGGCTGTAGCTCAGCTGGTAGAGCTCCTGGTTGTGGTGACGGCGGCTCCCGGTTCGAATTTCGGCCCTTTCGCGGATAGAAATCCCCCGCAAATACGCAGTTTTGTCTTCTCGGTCATCGTTTAAACCGAGACCCAAAACCCGCTCCCGATCAGGCAGAAACTGCCTGATCGGGGCCAGATATGCGGCGATTGCCCCCGATTGCCCTTGATTCCGCTCGCTTTGGCCGCCGGCCAGAGCTAAGACGTCCGTATCGGCCTCGCATCGGCGCGGCCCCAACGGAATCAGGAGATCGCAATGAGCACCACCGCAACGAAAAGCAAGCCCAGCCGGACCAGCAAAAGCAAGGCCGCCGGCCGCACCGGCAAAGACAGCAAATCGACGGGCGCCTCGGCGAAATCGAAAACGGCCAGCGCGAAGACCGCCGCCAACAAAGACGGCGGCAAGCGGCTGAGCCCCGGCGCGCTGGACGGCCTCGTACTCGGCTACGTGAAACGGAACCGGAGCAAGCTGCCCGCCACCTCCGGCGTAGTGGGCCGCGGGATCAAACGCTCCCCCGGCGCCGTCGCCAACTGCCTCGAGCGACTGGAGAAGGCGGGCAAGGTGAAGTTGACCAACAAGAAGCCGCGCGAATACGACCTCGCCGCCAGCAAGTAATCCGGAAGACATAGCGGCCTCCGGTGGCGCGCGAACGCCGACCGGAGACCTGACCAAAAGGAAGGACAGGCCTCCCTAATGGCTACCTCAAACCCTACGGCCCCTGGTGCTGCCAGGTGCCTGACGACGCATGACGAAGACGAGCGCGAGGAGGCGGCGGTTCTCCGGCGCGTCCTTGAGATCCAGCCGCAAACGCTCACCCAGGACGAGCTGATCCGTGAACTCACCGGGGGTGGGTCGAAAGCCTTTCCCGCGGCCGATGGGATCCAGCGGGCCGTTCGCGATCTCGCGGCCGCCGGCCTGCTCCACCGCCTCGGGGAGGACGAGGTGGTCCGGCCCACCCGGCCTGCCGTCCGCCTCTACGACCTGTGGGAACGATGATGGACGGGCGACTGAGGAACGAGAAGGTGGCGAAGCGGATCGGGCACAACGTTTTCCTGGCCCGGCGCCGCGCCGGTTACTCCCAGGAAGAACTCGGGAAACGCTGCTCGCTGCACCGCACCGAGATCGGGATGATCGAGAGCGGCGACCGGCTGCCGCGCTCCGACACGCTGATGAAGCTGGCCGGTGGGCTGGAAGTGGGAGCGGAGCTGCTGCTGCGCGGGATCGAGTGGATACCTCCCGGCCACTCGGCCGGCGGCAGCTTCGGGATCATCCCGCCGAGCCCGAGGGGAGGCTGACATGCCGGCCAAGCAAAAGCCCAGCGGTCCCGAAGAGGTGCTGCTGTCGATCCTTCAGCACCCGCTGCGCAAGCGGCTGCTCAGGCTCTACGTCGAAAGTGACGGAACTCTGAGCCCCAAGGAACTCACGTTCTTCGCCAACGAACCGAAGATCGTGAACGTCGGCTACCACGTCCGCGTCCTCGCCGAAAAGGGCGCGGTGGAGCTGGTCGAGACCCAGCCGCGCCGCGGCTCGGTCGAGCACTTCTATGAGGCGACCGACCTTGTCGACGAAGTGCCCTGGGGCCGGGCGGCGCTGGGCGTGGCGACTGAGCGATAAGCGAGACCGCGCTGCTGCTGCATGCTCGAGCGGCGGGGGAAAGAAGAGCTACGAGCGTTTAAGGCGAATCACCCTGCCGCTACATGGTAAGGAAGGGGTCACGAGTTCGAGTCTCGTTCCGGGCTTCCTGAGATTCCCCGCTACGGCGGGGTTTCTGCGTTCTGGAACGTTGAACCGGGTCGTCAAAGCCGGCCAAATGGCAGCGTTTTGGCAGCGGAGACCCCCTATTACTTCCTCCTACGGCCCTTCCACCACCAGCTCGCACCCGGTGTAGCCCCGATACCGCGCTGTCCGATTCGCCTTCTTTGGCGCTCTGCCGCCACTGCTCGCCACCCTGGAGGAGTTCAAGGCGCCCGGCTCAAAAAGCCTCCCCAGGGAACATGGAGACCAGAGGTCGGCCGCATCCGGCAGTTCGCGAGCCGGCCCGGCCGCCTCGTTGGATCGCCTGAGGAAAGTCCGGTCGCCGAGCAAAAAGCCGATGAAGAACGAGACAACTAGGACGGTGAACAAGAGCGGCAGCATCCGAACCATGCCATCCCAATGGGCTGCTCCTGGTCTTCGGTCTCGGCTCTGCGGAGCATGGCATGATTCCCAACGCCGCTCGACGAGTCTAGTTGTCCTACCCACAGCCCAAGGGGAGGTGCCATGCATAAACCGATCCATGAGTGAGATGTTGAGACGATCGGCGAGAGCAGTCGCGACGGCCTCGGCGGGATCGACGGCCATCCCCTGTCGGGCGAGCGGGTCGCACTTGACTCAAGGGGACCAAGGTTCCACTAAGCAAGTGCGCGGGAGCCAACATTTCGATCCTTTCGAGGTTTGCCGTTTCGACATCCCTCTGCGCTCCTTTCATTTGAAGGTCCAGCGCTGAACGCGTTTGTTGCCTGCGTCCGTGACGTACGCGCTCCCGTCGGGGACCAAGGCGAGTCCACCGGGTTCTGAGAACTGGCCGGCCCCGCTGCCGAAAGTTCCGAACTGCTGCTGGTAGACCCCAGAGGGGCTGAACTGCTGAATGCGATTGGTGCCGCGTTCCGAGATGAGCAGGTTGCCGGAGGCTTTGACGGCGATCCCAAACGGACCTGAGATCTGGCCGGAGCCCGTGCCTGCGGTG